>Ga0335078_10012698_pt1 | contig 12482 bp, 8 predicted proteins | sample Lox_Sample_32_FD_206711 | JGI IMG/M metagenome (GOLD analysis project Ga0335078, IMG submission 206711) | Soil microbial communities from Loxahatchee National Wildlife Refuge, Florida, United States - Lox_Sample_3.2 | ecosystem: Environmental > Terrestrial > Soil > Wetlands | place: USA: Florida... | reverse complement strand
AGATGCCGGTGATCTCGTGACCCGCATCGCGGGCCCGCGCCTCCACCAGCGTCCCCATCCCGCCGTGGCCGAACAGCGCCAGCTTCATCGCCTGCCTCCGGGCGTGGCGCGTTCGGTCGCGCCGTCCCTCGCCAGCAGCGTGCGTCCCAGCCGGGCGAACCCCTCCACCGCGGCCGCCAGCTCGGCCTTGGGCACCCGCTCGTGATCCGTGTGGGCCTCGAGGATGGAGCCGGGCCCGAAGACCAGGGCCGCGCCCCAGCGCGAGAGGTGCGGCGCGTCGGTGGTGTACCGGACCACACACGACTCGAAGCCCGGCAGTTCCGTCAGGCGCACGGGCTCCGTCACGGTATGCACCTCGATGGAGGCGCGGCCGCGCACCACCCGCTCGAGCGCGCGCAGCACGTCCGCCGACGGCACGGCGATGCGGAAGTGCAGCTCGGTTCGCGCGGCCGACGGCACGACGTTGGCACGCGTGCCCCCTGCAATGGTTCCGATGTTGCAGGTGGTCACGCCGAAGAACGGGTCGGCCGGCCATGCGGCGCCGCGGACGTCGGCCAGCACGTCGAGCAGCGCCAGGATCGCCGAGCTGCCGCGCTCCGGGTAGGCGGAGTGGGCCGCGATGCCGGCGGTGGCGAGCGACAGCCGCAGCGAGCCCATGCAGCCCTTCGCGAGCCGGTTGTCGGTCGGCTCGCCCACCACGACGTAGCGGGCCTGACCGGCGGCACTGTGGCCGTTGGCGACCTTGGCGCCGAGGCTGCCGCTCTCCTCGTCCACGACGTACAGCAGGCCGACGCCCTTGTGCCCCTCGGCCTTGAGCCGCGTGGCTGCGGTGATCTGCGCCGCGAGGATCCCCTTGGCGTCGCAGGCACCACGGCCGTACACATGGTCGGCGTCCTCCGACGACGGCACGAACGGCGGGACCGTGTCGAGATGCGTGGCGAAGACCACGCGCGGAGCCGCGGCGTCGCGCGCGAACAGGTTGGAGCGGCCCGGCGCCGCCTCCTGCAGCTCCACCCGGTACCCGCGCCGCTCGAGATACGTCGCGAGGAATGCCGCGATCTCCCCCTCGTCGCCGCTCACCGACGGAATGTCCACCAGGGCGCGTGTCAGCGCGAACACGTCCAGCTCCGCCGCCATCCGGGACCCCGCCGTCGGCGACGCCCTGGCGTCACGCCGGCGACCACGCGCGCCGGTCCGCGCCCACGCGCTCGGGCCCGCTCCGACGAGCGTACCCGCCGTCGCGGCCGCCCCGACGGCCGTGACTTCGAAGGGGATTCGCTCCCGCCGCGCGAAGTGGAGGGCCTTGGGCTGGATCACCCGGGAGCCCAGCTTGAGCGCATCGTCCCAGGTGATGGCCGCGTAGCGCCGGGGCTTCCGGCCGCCGGCTGCCGGGTCGTGCTCGTACACGCCGTCCACGTTCTTGAGGAGGCGGCAGCGCCGCGCTCCCAGGCGCTGGGCGAGGAACAGCGCCGTCAGGTCGGTGCCGCCGCGGCCGAAGAGCGCGTAGCCGCCGGCCGTGTCGCGCCCGTAGAACCCGGCGATCACGGCGACGCCGGTCCGCTCGAGCGCACGGCGCACGGCGTCGTCATCCACCGCGACCGGTGCGGCGTCGAGCAGCGGGCCCTCCGTCACGAGGCCGATCGCGCCCGGCTCGAGCAGGGCCGCCTCGACGCCCGCCGCGTTCAGCGCGAGGGCGAGCTTCGCCGCCGACGCGGCCTCGCCGGTCGCGAGCAGGGAGGCCGTGGCCCCCGGCTCCGGCTCGGGCCCGAAATACTGCGCGTCCGCCAGCAGGCTGTCGGTCGCGCCCTTCAGGGCCGACACCACCGCCAGCACGCGCTCGCCGCGCCGCAGGTGCCGCCGGACGTCCGCCACCGCAGCCGCGTAATCGCGCGCGGTGCCGAGCACCGAGCCGCCGAACTTGAGCACCGTGACCGGCTGCTTCGCCATCGCCTGATGTCCCCCGGCCCCCCGGCCCCGGAAACGACGATTCGCCACCGCCCCCTCGGGCGATGGCGAATCCTATCGCGGAATCCGGTCCGCGCAAAGCGCCGGCGCCCGGCGTGGCGCCGCCGGGCGCGGGCCGCCCGCCGCTCAGCGCCGCTGCACGGTCAACGGACCGTTGGTGGTGACCGCCCGGATGGTCGGGCCGCCGCCGTTGAGGTCGGTCTCGATGTGGCGGCTCGAGAGCCGGCCCTGCACGGTGATCGGGAAATCGAAGCTCATGGGCCCGTTCACCGTGCCGGTCACGAGGTGCGCCGCGTAGCCGGACGGGATGGTGAGCGTGACCGGCCCGTTCTCCGTCTCGCTGTCGAGGCCGGTGCCGTCCCATTTCGCGCCCGAGAGCGCGACGGTCAGCGGCCCGTTGACCGTGCGCGCGTGCACGTCGCCGCCGGCGCCGTCGAGCTCCAGGGGTCCGTTCACGGCATTGAGGTCCATCCGACCCGCCACCGCGTCCACCTCGATCGGACCGTTCACCGTGCGAGCCGTGAGGTCCGTGCGGCGCGGCACCATCACGTCGAAGCTCACGCTCCACCCCTCGCGGCGGCCCGTCGAGGGGCCGTCCGCGCTGATCTTGCCGCCGGAAGCCGTGATCCGGATCTGGCGCGCCATGGCCTGCGCGTCCGCGTCGCTCCCGGCCTGCGTCTCGATCTTGGCGATCACGGCGACGCTGTCGCGGTCCCATCCCGTCACCCGGATGGCGCCGTTGGCGCCGGGATCCACGCGCACGGCGCCGCCGGCTTTGAAGCCGGCGTTCCGGATCTCGCAGTAGTGCGCGCGGGCGCCGTCGCCCCGGTCGCGGTCGCGGCAGTGGTCCAGCCAGTCGTCGCCCCGGGCGTTCTGGGCCGCCAGGGGCAGCGTGACGAGGGTGAAGCCGGTCAGGATGATGGCGATGCGGGCTCGGATCTTCACGGCGTTCCTCTGGATGTGGCGGCTATCCGGTTCGACACCCTGCCCGGGCGGAAGGTTGGACCGGGTTCAAACGCCAAGCGCCCGGGACCTCCCCGGGCGCCGCGTCTTTCGGACGGCTGGCAACTGGTAACCACTGGCAACTTGGCGTCTGGCAACTCTACCGCGCTCTCACTTCTCCTCGACTCCCTCCGTCACCGGCTCGACGTCGCCCGTCGGCTCCTCCTCCCCGCCCTCCTCCTCCTTCACCACGCGGGCCACGTCCACCACCACGTCGCGCTCGTCGAGGTTGATCACCCGCACGCCCTGCGTGTTGCGCCCGATGACCCGGATGTCGTTGACCGGCAGCCGGATGATCACGCCGTGGCGGGTGATCACCATCAGCTCGTCGTCCGGGATGACCTCCTTCAGAGCCACGACGTCGCCGGTCTTGTCGGTGCGCTTGAGCGTGATGATCCCCTTGCCGCCGCGGTGCTGCACGCGGTAGTCTGCCAGCTCCGAGCGCTTGCCGAGACCGTTCTCCGCCACGACGAGCAGCGTGGCTTCCCGCCGGATGACCACCATCCCGATGACGGCGTCGCCGTCTTCCAGCTCGATGCCGCGCACCCCCGTCGTGGCGCGCCCCATCTCGCGCGCGTCCTTCTCCTGGAAGCGGATGCTCATGCCGTGGCGGGTGGCGAGCACCACGTCGCTCGAGCCGTCGGTGATCTGCACGTCGATCAGCTCGTCGCCGTCCTCGATGTTGATCGCGTTGATGCCGGTCGAGCGCACGTTCCCGTAGGCCGAGAGCACCGTCTTCTTCACGGTGCCGCCGCGGGTCGCGAACATCAGGAACTTGTCGTCGCTGAACTCGCGCACCGGCACCAGCGCCGCGATGCGCTCGTCGGCCTTGATCGCGATGCAGTTCACCACCGGCTTCCCGCGCGCCGCCCGGCCGCCCTGCGGGATGTCCCACACCTTCAGCCAGTACACCTGGCCGCTGGCCGTAAAGAACATCACGTAGTCGTGGGTCGAGGCGATGAACAGGTGCTCGACCCAGTCGTCCTCCTTGGTCCCCATCCCGTTGAGGCCGCGGCCGCCGCGCCGCTGGCGCCGGTATGTGGTCACCGGGATCCGCTTGATGTAGCCGGTGTGCGAAATGGTGATGACCATGTCCTCCTCGGCCACCAGATCCTCGACCGAGAAGTCCCCCTGGTCCGCCACGATGTCGGTGCGTCGCGCGTCGCCGTAGTCCTTGGCCAGCGACTCCAGCTCGGCCTTGAGGATGGAGAGCCGCTTCGGCCTCGAGGCGAGGATGCTCTTCAGCTCGGCCACCAGCGCCCGCACCTCCTTCAGCTCCGCCTCGAGCTTCTCGATCTCCAGGCCCGTGAGCTTGGCGAGCCGCATGTCGAGGATCGCCTTGCTCTGCCGCTCCGAGAGCTTGAAGCGCTCGCGCAGCTTCCGGTCCGCCTCCTCCGTGTCCTTGGAGCCCCGGATGATCTTGATGACCGCGTCGATGTTCTCCACCGCGATCTTCAGGCCTTCCAGGATGTGCTGCCGCTCCTCCGCCTTCTCCAGATCGAACTTCGTGCGCCGGGTGATGACGTCGTGCCGGTGCTCGACGAAATGCTGCAGCAGCTCCTTCAGATTCATCACCTTCGGCACGCCGTCCACCAGCGCCAGCATGATGGCGCCGAAGGTCGTCTGCATCTGGGTGTGCTTGAACAGGTTGTTCAGCACCACCATCGGCACCGCGTCGCGCTTCAGCTCGATGACGACGCGCATGCCGTCGCGGTCCGACTCGTCCCGCAGGTCCGAGATCCCCTCGACCTTCTTGTCGCGCACCAGCTCCGCGATCTGTTCGAGCAGGCGCGCCTTGTTCACCATGTAGGGAATCTCGGTCACGACGATCTGCGACCGGCCGCTCGACTCCTTCTCCTCCACTTGGGCCCGCGCCCGCACGATGATGCGGCCGCGCCCGGACTCGTAGCACTCGTGGATGCCCTCGCGCCCATACACGATGCCGCCGGTGGGAAAGTCCGGCCCCGTGACGTGTTTCCGGAGGTCCGCCACCGTCGCGTCGGGGTGGTCCACCAGGTGCGTGGCGGCCGCCACCACCTCGCGCAGGTTGTGCGGGGGGATGTTCGTCGCCATCCCCACCGCGATGCCCGCCGAGCCGTTCACGAGCAGGTTGGGGAGCCGCGACGGCAGCACCGTCGGCTCTTCCAGCCGGTCGTCGTAGTTGGGAACGAAGTCGACCGTATTCTTCTCGATGTCCTCCAGCATCGCGAGCGCGAAGCGCGTCAACCGCGCCTCGGTGTACCGGTACGCCGCGGCCGGATCGCCGTCCACCGACCCGAAGTTTCCCTGGCCGTCCACCAGCGGGTAGCGCAGCGAGAAGTCCTGGACCATCCGCACCAGCGAGTCGTAGACTGCGACGTCGCCGTGCGGGTGGTACTTGCCGAGCACGTCGCCCACCACCGTCGCGCTCTTCTTGTAGGCGCGGTTCGGCAGCAGGCCCAGCTCGTTCATCGCGTACAGGACGCGGCGGTGCACGGGCTTCAGGCCGTCCCGGACATCGGGCAGGGCCCGGCCCACGATGACGCTCATCGAGTAGTCGATGTACGACTCTCGCATCTCGTCTTCGATGAGCCTGGGGAGGATCCGTTCGCGCTGGTTTGGAGCGGTCATGACCGTTCGGAGAGAGGACTGCTAAACATAGACGGATTATCGAGTTAAGTCAATCGCGAGCACCTCCTTCCGCATGGCGTCGGCAGGCTCCGCCCGTGCCCCTCAGGGGACGGCGCCCGGGCCGCCGGCGACTGGACGTTCCACGCCCCGCTCCTGCTGCTCGGCGCTCGCCGCCGCGCCGCCGGCCTTCGCTTCCCGCCCCGGGCCCTGCGCCGCGGCCGTTCCCTCGCTCCCGGAGGTGCGGGACTCGCGCGAGCGGCCGTCCGGCCCGGCTGTCACGTCCTGGCGGCGCTTCGACCGCCCGCGCCCGGTCTCGTACCAGTGGCGCACGATCTCGCCGGCCAGGGCGGTGTTGCCGAGGCCGAAGGCGAGGGCGAGGGCCAGGGCGACCGCACCCAGAATGAGCGTGAAAGCCGTGGTCACGACATCCACCGGCACGCCCATCTGCTGCAGCGCCATGATCACCGAGATGGCGATCACGACGCCTTTCGCCAGCTTGGCGAGGGTCGGCACGCCCTCGACGCCGCCGGCCGAGGCGAGGATGAGCCCGCGCACGAACTCCCCGAGGACCAGGCCCAGGACGATGACGATGATCCCGGTGAACACCCCGGGGAGGTAGCCGACCAGATTTGCGAAGATGTCGTTGACGTTGGCGACGCCCGGGAGCGCGGACGCGGCGAGCAGGATCACGACCAGCATCACCGTCCAGAACAGCAGCTTCCCCACGACGCGGCCGGGATGCAACGGCGTGCCCGTGCGCTCGACCGCCTCCGCCACACCCCAGCGCTCGGCGGAGCGGTCGAACTGCACGCGGTCGAGATAGCCGTCCACCAGGCGCTCGAGCAGGCGCGCGACGAGGTACCCCGCCCCGAGGATGACGAGCGCCAGCAGGAGGCGGGGCAGCAGCAGGCCGATCTGCACCAGCGTGTCCTTCAGCCGATCGAAGACTTCCACCCGAGGCCTCCCGCGGCGCTATGCCGCGATCTCCAGCACCTGCTTGCCGAACGGCGCGCCGGCGGCCATCCGCTCCAGCGCGCGGCGCACGTCCGTGAGCGGGACCACGCCGTCCACGACCGGGCGCAGGGCACCGGACCCGAGCAGGCGGACGATCTCGGTGAACTCCCGCGCGTTGCCCATCGTCGAACCCATGATGGTGTGGTGGTACCAGAACAGCCGGCGCACGTCCGTCACGACGCGGGGGCCCGTGGTCGCGCCGCACGTCACCAGCCGCCCGCCGGGGGCGAGCAGGCGCGTGCTTCGCTCCCACGTGGCCTCGCCCACGGAATCCACCACCACGTCCACACCGCGCCCGCCGAGCATCCGGCGCAGCTCCCGGGGCACATCCGCGGCCGCGTGGTTGAGCGCCAGGTCCGCCCCCAGCTCACGCGCCCGCGCGAGCTTCGCGTCGCTCGACGACGTCGCGATCGCGACCGCGCCGAGAAGTTTGGCGATGCGCAACGCGGCCAGGGCCACGCCACCGCCGATGCCCCAGATCAGCACCGTCTCGCCGGGCCGCACCGCGGCGCGCGTCACCAGCATGCGCCACGCCGTGAGATGCACGAGCGGGAAGGCCGCGGCGTCGGCCCAGCCCACCCCCTCCGGCACCGGCTCCACGTTCGCCTGCGGCACCCGCACGGCCTCCGCGAACGTGCCCGGCAGGTGCTCGCCGAGCAGGCGGTAGGTCGTACACAGCGACTGCTCGCCTGCGAGGCAGTAGGCGCAGCGCCCGCACCACACGCCGGGGTTCAGCAGCACCCGGTCGCCCGGCTTGACGCGCGTGACGGCCTCGCCCACCGCCTCCACGACGCCCGCGCCGTCGGCGCCGAGGACGTGCGGGAGGCGGGCCGGAACACCGGGCAGGCCGCGCACGACGAACAGGTCGAGCCGGTTCAGTGCCGCGGCCCGCAGCGCGACGACGACATCCTCCGGGCCCTCCGCGCGGGGCCGGGCCACGTCCTCGACGCTCACGGCGTCGGGGCCGCCGAGCGAGTGGATGGTTGCGGCGAGCATCGCGCGGAATCTACGAACGGCCCCAAAACGAAGATAGCCGCGGGAACCCCGCGGCCATCTCCCGCCCGCCGGCCGGCGCGAGCGTCAGTGCTGGGCCGCCGGCCCCGGCGGCGCCGCGGGAGCGGGCCGCGCCGCGGGCCGGAAGTCCGGGCTGCCCAGCCTCTCGGCACCCGGCACCACGAGGCGCGTTCGGACGCCGGTCTGCCGGTCCAGCAGCTCCATGTGCGGCGTGTCGTGGGTCTGGTCCGACGGCACGACGTACAACGCCAGCGTGCGGCCGTCCGCACTCGCGCTGTAGTCGCCCACGAATACGTCCGCCGGCGAGACGGCCGTCGCCACGCCGGTGGTGAGATCCTGGCTGAACACCTGCTGGCCCGGTGGATTCAGGGTCCGCGCCAGGTAATAGAACGACCGGCCGTCCGGCGCGTACGAGGGCGAGCCGTCCACGCGGCCCGACGTGAGCTTCTGCTCGCCCGTGCCGTCGATGTTGATCTGGTAGATGTTGTACGACCCGCCGCGCAGCGAGACGAACAGCACGTGCCGGCCGTCGGGCGAGACCGCCGGGTGCGTGTTCGGGTAGGCACCCGTCGTGAGCTGGCGGCGACCGGTGCCGTCGGTGTTGACCACGTACAGCTGGGACTTCCCGCCGCCGCCTTCCGCGAACACGATCTGCGTGCCCGCCGGGCCGACGAACGCCGGCGCATGCACGGACAGCGAATCATGGACCAGCCGGCGCACGTCGGTGCCGTTGGCGTTCGCGACGAAGAGGTCGAACTGGTCCGAGTGCGTCGTCGGCGTGGCGACGTACGCGATCCTCGTCCAGTCGGGCGCCCAGGCCGACTCGAGCTCGATCGCACTGTCCGCCGTGAGCGCGACCGCCTTCGCCGGGTCGTCGTGCTGCAGCATGACGATGTCCCAGCGCCCGCTCCGCTGCGCCGAGAGCAGCAGATCCCCCACCACGTACACGTCCGCCGCGACGGTCGAATCCCAGGACGACCGGGCCGCGAGCACGGCGTGCCCCATCCCGACCCCGATGGCGGCGCCCTCGACCATTCGGGCGACGGTCGTGTCGGTGGAGGTCCAGCGCAGGTCGGCTGCCGGGCCGATCGGCTGACGCTGCTCGTCCAGGAGGCTCACCGCCATCGGGTGCCGCTGGCCCACGCCGAGCCCGAAGCGCGGGGTCGCGACGGCCAGGCCGCCGGCGACGACGTGGATGTACCAGTGGCGATAGATGACGGTGTCGCGGGCGGCCAGCGCATGGATCGTGATGACCGCGTTGCCCGCCTTGACCCCCCGCACCGTGAGGGTGGCGCTGTCGAAACGCGCGATCGCGGTGTCCGGCGGCGTCCACTCCACCGGCACGCCCTCGACGGTGGTCGAGTCCGAAGCGATCAGCCGGTAGCCCAGCTGTGCGGTTCCGTTGATCGCGAGCGTGATCGTGTCGACCGCCGGCGTGCCGACCAGGTGCACGATCGGCTTGTGCACGTTCACGACCGCGTGAATGTCCGGATAGACGGAGCTGCTGGCCGTGATCCGCGCGGTCCCCGGCGCGACGGCCGTGACGATGGGCAGCACCGGCGACACGCGCACCGTGGTGCTGTCCGTCGACGCGAACTGGAACATCGCCGGGTTCAGCACCCGGCCGCCCTGCGCCGGGACCACCAGCTCCAGCGTATCCTGCGTGCCCGGCGCCAGCGACAGTTCCCGCTGGAGGAAGACGACGCTGTCGCCCGTGACGTCGACGGAGATCTGCTTGGGCTGCCACGAGCGCCCCGGGACCACCGCCCGCAGCATCGCGTGCCCCGTATCCCCGACCGACGTGACCACGCCGAAAGTATCCACCTGCGCGATTGGGGTCCCGCCCTGATCGATGCCGAACTGGATGCACACCTTGTCGGCGTTCGAGCCGTCGCCCTTCACCGCGCGGAACTGGAGCTGCTGCGACTCGCCCTTCACCAGCTGCACGTGCAGTGGAATGACGACGAGACCCTCCGGCGGACCACTCCCGTCGGGCTCCCGGTCCTCGGCGGCGCAGCCCGTGCCGGCCGGACGCGCTCCGTGCGCACCGCCGGCGGCGGGGGCCGGGGCCGGCGGAGCGGCCGCAGCCTGGGGCTGCGGCTGCGCCCCGGGCGCGCTGACCTCGAGGGTCGCGTCGCCCCTGCGCTCGTGCACGCCGCGGCCGTAGATCGCGCGGATGATCGTGGCCCCGGGGCCGACGCCCGTGGCGTTGCCGTTCTGGTCCACCGTCGCCGCCCGGGGATTGCTCGAGGTCCACGTGAAGTCGGTCACGCTGGCGATGATGTTGTTGCCGGCGTCGTACGCGGTGGCGAAGAAGCTCACCGTCTTGCCGACGTCCACCTGGCCCTCGGCCGGCGCCACCTGCACGCTCGCGACCGTCGGGTGGCGTTGCGCCACCGCGGGCGCGGGCGCCAGCACGGCCGCCCCCGCCAGCACCGCTGCGAGTCCCGCCACGCGATGAATGGTCATCGAAGGCAAAAAAGCGGTCCGCTATCCGCCCTGTCAATAGTCGGCCCGTGCCACGACCTAACCCGATGCCCGGCAGGGGAATAGCCGACGCGCGTTCGCCCCGGCGAAAGGGGGCCGTGCACGGTCCCCGCTTCACCGCCGGGAGACGTGGGGCGGGCCGCCCTCCCGGTCCGCCCGAATGCGCCCGGGCCGGCTTGCAAAGAGGCTGGCGGCAGGCAATGTATATGACCGCTCGACCGACCCGTCCGGAGGGACGCTCATGCTTCTCGATGACATGACCGGGATCGGGGGATGGGAACCGCCGTCCTCCACGCCCCCGCAGCCGCCGTCGCCCCCCATGTGGACGCCGCCGCCGCCGGCTCCCCCGCCTCCCGCGCCGCCAAAGCCCGCCCCGATGCCGGCCGCCGTGCCGAAGCCGGCACCGAAGCCGGCGGTCAGGAAGGCCGCCCCCAAGCGCAAGAAGGCCGCGCCCAAGAAGGCGCCCCCCAAGCGCAAGAAGGCCCGCAAGCCCGCGAAGAAGGCGGCGAAGCGCCGTGTCGCGAAGAAGCCCGCGCGGCGGAAGGCGGCCAAGAAGACGGCGCGGCGCGGCAAGAAGCGCCGCTAGAAGACCTCCACCGTTCCGCTCACGACCCTGCGCGCGCGCGCGGCGATCTCCAGCAGCCGCCCGCGCGCGACGGGTGTGACGCGCGCGTCCGCCGGGAGGCGGGCGATCGAGTAGACCTGCACGGCCTTCGGTTGCAGGCGCGCCAGCGCCGCCAGCCACGCCTCCACCTCGGCCTCGCCGGCACCGCTGTAGCCCGGTCCCTCCACGACCATCGCCTGGACGGTCACGTCCACCAGCCCCCGCAGGTCCTCGACGAGTCGCCCGCGATCGTACGCGACGCCATTGACCAGCTCGACCGGACCCGGGTCGAGCTTCATCAGCCGCTGGTCCACGCGATTGAGCGCGTCCCGCACCACGGGGCGACCGGCCGACAGGCCGTTCGACATCACGGTCACGCGCACGCCGGGGGCGAGGCGGTCGCGCAGCTCCAGCACGCGGTCCACGACCGTCGGGAAGCGCGGGTGCATGGTGGGCTCGCCGTTGCCGGCGAACGTGATCCAGTCGGGCGGCGCCTCCATCCGGGCGAGCGTCTTGCGCAGGGCGTCGGCCACGAGGTCGGGCGAGGGCCAGCGCGCGCCGGGCGCCTTGGGTGTGTCGCGGCCGCACTCGCAGTACGGGCAGTCGAACGTGCACAGCTTCGAGCGGGGCGGCACGAGATTGAGCCCGAGGCTGACGCCGAGGCGGCGCGAGCGCACCGGCCCGTTGATGATGCCGTCCCAGAGAAACGTGCCGTGTGGATTGCCGGGAGGGGGAAGCGGTGCGACGCGGTCCATTCGAGCAAACGTAGTCCGGGCTTGCGACCACCGCCACGCGTCATAGGTTGACGGGATGCGATCGCCGGCCCGCGGAACGTCCCGGCGCCTGCGCGGATGACCCACCGCCAGGCGCCGTTCGTCGTCGCCGGGGCGACGCTGGTGCTGGGCGCCGCCATCGGCCTGGCGCTCCGCGGCGTGGAGCCCATGGCCACGTGGCTCTACCAGTTCGCCTGGTATCCGACCATCGCGCTGATGGCGGCGCTCGTCGCTCGGCGCGAGGGCCGCGACCCGCTCTCCGCCCACCCGCTGCACGCGCTGTCCTTGTTCGCGTGGTCCGCCGTGTTCTGGTTCTTCTTCGAGCTCCTCAACTGGCGCCTGCGCGACTGGTACTATGTGAACGTGCCGGGCGACCGCACGGCACGCTGGCTCGGCATCTCGCTGGCGTTCGCCACCGTCCTTCCCGCGATCTTCCTGGCCGCGCGCGTGCTGCAGTCGTGGGGGCTGCTCGTGTCGGTGCGCACCGCGCCGCTGCGCGTGACCCGCGCCGGGCTGCGGCTGACCTCGCTCGCGGGCGCGGTATTCCTGGTGCTGCCGCTCGTCTGGCCGGACTGGTTCTTTCCGCTCGTCTGGGGCGCGACGACGCTGCTCGCCGAGCCGGCGCTCTACCTCCGCGAACGGCGCTGGTCGCTGCTCGGCGACCTCGAGCGCGGCGACGCCGGCCGGATTCTCCGGCTGCTCGCAGGCGGCGCGGCGATCGGCCTGCTGTGGGAGTGGTTCAATTCCATGGCCCGCAGCCGCTGGATCTACACCGTGCCGGGGCTCGACCGGCTGAAGGTGTTCGAGATGCCGCTGCTGGGCTTCCTCGGGTTTCCCGTGTTCGCGCTCGAGTGCTGGTCCGTCTTCCACCTGCTGGCCTGCTTCGGCATCTCCACGCCGGAGGAACCCGCCGCCCACCCGGTGCGCGTGCGCCGCAAGATGGTGACCGCGGCCGTGGGCGTGGCGTTTTCGGTGTTCGTGCTCGCGGGCATGGAGCGCTTCACCATCAGCAG
>Ga0335078_10012697_pt1 | contig 12483 bp, 16 predicted proteins | sample Lox_Sample_32_FD_206711 | JGI IMG/M metagenome (GOLD analysis project Ga0335078, IMG submission 206711) | Soil microbial communities from Loxahatchee National Wildlife Refuge, Florida, United States - Lox_Sample_3.2 | ecosystem: Environmental > Terrestrial > Soil > Wetlands | place: USA... | reverse complement strand
GCCGAACACAGAGCTGCCGCAGAACCTGAACATAACGGTACCGTCGCGCGGGATCTTGCCGAGCGTGACAATACCGAAGAATAGAGGGTAGCCCGGCGTCCGCAGCGAGGAAGAAAAGTTGTTCAGGCTTACTCCGCGGGGCAGGCCCGGAAGATTGGTAAAGCTGATCGTATCGTGGCTGATGAAATACGGGCGGGTCAGGAAACCGGTAGGAAGCATAATCAACAGCGAAAGCGTAACGGCCCCGAGAGAAAGCAGAGCGGTGATTTTCGGATTTCCGGCGATCGCAGCAATAAAAGACTTCAAATTATCGTTCATGAAGCCGCACCGCCTGTGAGCCGCGACAATGTGGCTAGGGACGCGCCGGCTGGTCGGGTCCGGGATGCGAGGGCTGGTCCGCATCGTGCTGACCGAACCCGCCGCCGCAGGCCTGCGTGTGCAGCCAGCCCTCGGGCGTCAGGCTCCCCTCGATGACGTAGCTGTAGAGCTCGACCGGCCAGGTCAGCACGAAGACGACGTCGTTGACGACGTCGGTGTTCTTTTCGGGGCACGGGCCGGTTGCCAGATAGCCGATCGCCAACAAGAGAATCCCGATGATCAGATAGAGCGAAACCAGCGCGCGCATCAGCCTTGCCTCTTGTTGCGGGCTCGCTCCGGCGATCCCGACGTCGGGCGTTCAACGCAGATCGAACCAAGCAGGTTCCCACTCGGAAAATCAACCATCAATCGGCAGCAGGCGACGTCGGCGCTAGCGCGCGTTTGCGGGCGCGCCAAGCGGCCACAATTCCGCGCGCCAGCGCAGCGCAATCAGCGCGGTGAGCGCAACCCCGGTGAGACAATAGGCCCAGGCCGTCGCGGCGAAGCCGATCCGGTCGATCAACAGGCCGGCGATCAGCAGACCCGGCGGCACGCCGTAGATCGCCAACGTCCGCACACCCATCACCCGTCCGCGGTAGCGCGCTCCGGCGCTGTGCAGCAGCAGCACCGACATCGGCACCAGGCTCAGCGCCTGGGCGACGCCGGCGAAGACCAGCGCGACCCGGCCGCCCTCGGGTCCCGGCATCTGCGCGAACACCATCAGGAGCGTGTACCAGGCGATCGCAAAGAGGATCATCATCCGCGCCGGCCGCAGCAGGCGGCCCGCCAGCGTGACGATGATCGAGCCGATCAGCGACCCGAGGGCGAAGCTTGCCACCAGCGTGCCGAGACCGGTCTGGTCGATGTGGTAGACGCTGCGCGCGACGTAAGGCAACAGGCCGCTGGTCAACGGGAACGCGGTGAGGTTGACCAGCAGCGCCAACCAGATCGAGGCGAGCGAAACCGGCGTATCCCAGACAAAGGCGAGGCCTTCGACCAGTTCGCGCCACACCGGCGCCGAAGCGACTTCCGTGCCGCGGCGCCGGCCGCCGACCCCCAGGGTCATCAGGAAGCCGCCGCCGTAGAACAGCGCGATCGCACAATACACCCAGCCTATGCCGAACAGCGCAAAGAGCCCGGCGCCGGCGAGCGAACCGGCGATGCGCGCGGAATCCTGGGTCGTCCGCGACACGCCCATCGTCGCCATCAGCCGATCGGCCGGCAGCGTGTCCGCGATCAGCGCGTTGCGCATCGCCTGGTCCGACGGGCGCACCAGTCCCGACAGGGTCGCGACGACAAAGACGTAAAGCGGGCTCAACAGCCCCGCGAAGGCGAGGATCATCACGCCCGCAGCCAGGCTCGCGTAGACGAGGCGCATCAGGCAAAGGATCGTGCGGTGACCGAGCCGGTCGCCGGCCATGCCGAAGAGCGGCGCCAGCAACGTGCCGATATACTGCAGCGCCCAGAACAGGCTCAGCAGCAGCACCGACCCGGTCTCGACCAGGATGTACCAGCCGAGGACCAGGTTCTCCATCTCCATGCCCCAGGAGGTCAGCAGGTCCGCAGGAAACTGGAAGCGGAAGCTGCGCACCGCAAACGGCGCGAAGGCGGCGAACCCGCGCCGCATGACGTTTCCTCCCCTCCCCCGATGCGAGCGGCCCGGCCGGAGCCGAATTGCCTAGAAACTCGGTATTATGGCGCAAATCCCTATAGATTGTCGCGCTTCCGGCGGCGGAAGGCGAGCCAGAACAGCAGCCCAGCTAGCGATAGGATCGCGGCTGCGACCAGCAGCAATTTGATGGCCGCTTCCCTATCATCCGCGTACTGGTCCGACAAACCGATCCCGAACGCCAGGAAGCACCCGCCGGGCAGCAATAGAAAAATTGCCAAGATCAGGGCTACAATCTGACCGCCCGTCATGACCGAGCCCTAACATCAAAGATCGGGGATAATGCGCGAGGCGACGGGCCTTGCCGCCCGTCTGCAATCTTGTGACGTAATCACCCTCGGCACCCGAAATATAGCGGAGCCGAGGTGATTTGTCATGGACTTACAGATTGGTAGTGACGTGAAAGCGGTCGCCGCGCCGTGGGCTTTATTTATTGTCTGCGAGGGCCACGGGCGTTGCCAAACGGCAGCGTCCCCATCGAAGCTCCAGGTGCTTACACTCGAGAGCAACCCGAGAAAGACGACCGAGAGACATAAGCGGGCCATCGCCCGCCTCGCTAGCGAGCTGCCTCCGACTCTAGGGATTTGCGCCATAATACCGTAGAAACTGACCGGCCGCGATCCTTTGCCTGCTTCTTCGGCGGACGGCAACCGGCGAATTGGCAGCCATGCCATTCGCCCCTGTTGGTGCCGCGCGGGCCGGCCCATCTAAAAGCGGGTCTCCATCAGCGAAGGCAGCGAGAATGATCGAGCTTCGTCCCTTTGCCAGCCTCGGCGGCGGCGACCACGGCTGGCTCGACACCCGCCATCATTTCTCGTTCGCCGATTATCGCGATCCGGCGCGGACGCATTGGGGACGGCTGCGCGTGTGGAACGACGACCGGATCGCGCCCGGCACCGGGTTCGACCCGCATCCGCACAGCGACATGGAGATCATCACCTATGTCCGCGAAGGCGCGATCACCCATCAAGACAGCCTGGGCAATACCGGGCGCACCGCGGCGGGCGACGTCCAGGTGATGAGCGCCGGGACCGGCATCCGCCACGCCGAATACAACCGCGAACCGAGTCCCACCCGGCTGTTCCAGATCTGGATCATCCCCGACGCACCCGGCGGTGAGCCATCCTGGGATACGCGCCCGTTCCCCAAAGGGGACCGCGCCGGCCGCTTCGTCACGCTCGCCAGCGGCATCGCCGATGACGGGGACGCGCTGCCCATCCGCACCTCGGCGCGCGTGCTGGGCGCGACCCTCAGGGCCGGCCAGCGCACCGAATACCGGCTCGCTGCCGGCCGGCACGGCTATCTCGTGCCGGCCGCCGGCAAGGTCGAGGTCAACGAAATCGCCGCCGGCACGGGCGACGGCATCGCCTTCAAGGACGAGCCAGTTCTGCGCGTGACGGCGGTCGAGGATGCCGAAATCGTACTGGTTGACACCGCCTGACCACGGGCTAGCCTCGCGGGAGCGGCGCAGCGCAAACCCGCCGAACCGAGGGAGGAGACGCCGTGGCCGACATGACCGCCGATCGAGCCGTCCAACCCGTCGCGACGATCGCGGCGCGGATGGACCGGCTGCCGCCCTCGGGCTATCTGCGCCGGTTCATCGTCCTGCTCGCCCTCGGCGCCTTCTTCGACGTCTTCGACAACGGGCTGATCTCGTTCATCGCGCCCGGCCTTTACAAGGCCGGGATCATGGTGCCGACGACTCAGGCGTTCTTCGACGTGCACGGCTATGCCAGCCTGATTTCCGCGACCTTTGTCGGCATGTTCATCGGCACGCAGGGGCTCTCGCCGCTGTGCGACCATTTCGGGCGCCGCACGGTGTTCACCTTCGCGCTGTGCTGGTACTCGATCTGCACCTTCATGATGGCGCTGCAGTCGGTCGACGTCTGGCTGGTCTTCTGGCGCCTCCTGGCGGGGATCGGCATCGGCGTCGAGTTCGTCACGATCGACACCTATCTGTCCGAGCTTGTCCCGGTCGAGCGGCGCGGCAAGGCCTTCGCCTTCACCTCGCTGATCGGCACCACCGCCTATCCGATTACCGCGTTCCTCGCCTGGGCGTTCGTGCCCTACGCCCCGCTCGACGTCGACGGCTGGCGCTGGGTGCCGCTGATCGCGTCGATCGGCGCGATCATTGCGTGGCTGCTGCGGCTGGGCCTGCCCGAATCGCCGCGCTGGCTCGCCCAGCACGGCCGCCGCGAAGAGGCCGAGCGGGTCACCGCGATGATCGAGGCGCGGGTGCAGGCCAGCAACGGCGGTAGGCCCCTGCCCGCGCCACATATCCTCGCGGACGAGGTCGAGGCCGGGCACGGCGCGTTCGTCGAGATGTTCCAGGAGCCGTATCGCAAGCGGACGATCATGCTGATCATCTTTCAGCTGCTGCAGACCGTCGGCTATTACGGCTTCACCAGCTGGGTCCCGACCCTGCTGCTGGCGCAGGGGATCAACGTCACCAAATCGCTCGCCTACACGATCGTCATCGCCGCCGCGAACCCGCTGGGTGCGCTGGCGGCGACCCAGTTCGCCGACCGCTGCGAGCGCAAATGGCAACTGGCCTTCGCCTCGCTCGGCATCGCGGGGTTCGGCCTTCTTTTCGCGCAAATGAGTTCGGCACCGGGGATCATGACCCTCGGCGTGCTGATCGCCTTCTCCAACACGGTGCTGGCCTATTCGCTGCACGCCTACCAGTCGGAGCTGTACCCGACCCGCATCCGGGCGCGCGCGGTCGGCTTCACCTACGGCTGGAGCCGGTTCAGCACGATCTTCATCGGCTTCTTCATCGCGTTTTTCCTGCGCAACTACGGCACGATCGGGGTCTTCGTGTTCATCGCCGGGGCGATGCTGATGGTCTTCCTGGTGATCGCGATCATGGGGCCGCGTACCACCGGGCGGCGCCTCGAGGCGATCTCGCGATAGCCGGCGCGAGATACCCAGAACACGGCGGTTTCGGCCGCTCGGCTAGCGCCGTGTTCGCGCTGCCTCCGCGGTTTTTCCCCGGCTTTGCAGCAGGTTACTGCGCGACCCAACCGCCGTCGATCGACAGCGCCGCGCCGGTCATCGTCGACGCGCCTTCGCCGCACAGGAAGACCGCGAGCGCGGCGATCTTCTCCGGCGTCGTATATTGCAGCATCGGCTGCTTTTCGCGCAGCAGATCGTCGTGCGCTTGGCTGTAGGGAATGCCCTGTGCGGCGGCGCGTGCCTCGATCTGCTTCTGCACGAGCGCGGTCAGCACCCATCCCGGGCAGATCGCGTTGCAGGTGACGCCGCTGTTCGCGGTCTCGATCGCGACCACCTTGGTCAGCCCGACAAGGCCGTGCTTGGCCGTGACATAGGCCGCCTTCTCGCCGCTCGCGACGAGCCCGTGCGCCGAGGCGATGTTGATGATCCGCCCCCAGCCCTTCGCGCTCATGTGCGGCAGCGCCGCCTTCGACGCATGGAACGCCGCCGACAGGTTGATCGCGATCACCGCGTCCCAGCGCGCCTCCGGAAAGTCGACCACCCTGGCGACGTGCTGGATGCCCGCATTGTTGACGAGGATGTCGACGCCGCCCAGCTCCGCCGCCGCGGCCGCGACCATCTCGCGGATTTCCGCCGGCTTCGACATGTCGGCCGGCGAATAGCCGACCTTCACACGATGCTCGTCGGCGAGCCAGCGACGCAGTTCGGCGATCTCGGTCGCATCGCCGAACCCATTGAGCATCACGTGGCAGCCTTCGGCGGCCAACGCCGTGGCGATGCCGCGCCCGATCCCGCTCGTCGAGCCGGTTATGATCGCTGTTTTGCCCTGCAGCATGGTTGACTCCCACTGGTTCCGCATGGTGCCTCGCACGAACTTGGCCAACCGGCAACGCGGCACCGCGCCGCGCGATGGAGCAACGGATGAAGGCGGCGATCCTCTCCTGGCAATTCTGGGCGGTGCTGTCGGCCGTCTTTGCCGCGCTGACCGCGATTTTCGCCAAGATCGGCGTCGAGAACGTCAATCCGGACATGGCGACGTTGATCCGCACGCTCGTCGTGGTCGTCATCCTGGCGGGAATCGTCCTCGCGACCGGCCAGTGGCAGGCGCCGGGCAGCGTCGCGTCGCGGACCTATGCGTTCCTGGTGCTGTCGGGGCTCGGCACCGGCGCGTCGTGGCTCTGCTATTTCCGCGCTCTGAAACTGGGCGACGCCGCCCGGGTCGCGCCGATCGACAAGCTCAGCGTGGTGATGGTCGCGCTGTTCGGCGTCGCCTTTCTCGGCGAGCGGTTATCCGCGTTGAATTGGCTAGGGGTCGGCGCGATCGCCGCCGGCGCGGTGCTCGTCGCCTATCGCGGCTGAGCGGGACGGCGCGATTGCATAACCGGCGTCGGCGGGCTAATCAGGCCGCATGCCGCCCAAACGCAATCCGCTGAACCTCAACACGCTCCAGCTCAAGACGCTGACCCTGCTCCAGGCGCTGGCGGCGCTGCCCGACGCCAAGCCCGGCGAGACGGAGGGCAGCGTGCTGCTGACCAGCCTGCCCGACCCGCACGGCGACCACTTCCATCTCGGCGACGCGGTGGTCGCGGGGCGCGATGCGACGGGACTGCGTAACCCCGCGGTCTGGGCGGCGCTCGAGCGTAAGGGCCTGGTCAAGACGCAATTCCCGCAATCGGCGACCCTGCTCGCCGCCGGGCGCGACTACGACACCGGGCTCAAGGACGCGATCCTGCACCGCGCGGGCCACTGATCGCGCGCGGTTCCTACCAATTGAAGCGATAGGCGACCGCGCCGAGACGGACGCCGGCGGTCTCGGCCGCGGCGCCGATGCGGTCGAGGTCGAGATGCCCGCCCGGCGCGAACTCGTGGGCATGCAGCCCGCCGGCGATCAGCAGGCTGTCGATCCCGGCTCCGTTGGCGCCGGCGATGTCGGTTCGCAGGCTGTCGCCGATCGCCAGGATACGGGTCTTGTCGGCGATGCCCATCAGCGCGAGGCAGCTCTCGTAGACCGAGCGGTACGGCTTGCCGTGCCAGCGCACGATGCCGCCCAGCTTCTCGTAATGCACGGCGAGAGCGCCGGCGCAGAGCGCGAGCTTGGCGCCATGCATGACGGTGAGGTCCGGGTTGGCGCAAACCATCTTGAGGCCGCGTTCGCGCGAGGCTTCGAGGACGGGCGCGTAATCCTCGATTGTGTCGTCCCACCCGGCCGGGCCCGTGTTGAGGATGAAATCGGCCTCCTCCGGCGTGGCGACATAGACCAGGCCAAGGCCTTCGCGGATTTCGAGGTCGCGCTCCGAGCAGATGTGCAGGCAGTTGCGGCCGAGCGCAGCATAAAACGGGTTGTCGCGCCGCTGCAGGTATTGCCAGGCTTCCTCGCCCGACGACATCACCGCGTGGTAGAGCCCGCCCGGCACCCCGATCGCGGCGATGCGGCGCACCACGTCGTCGGCGCGGCGCGGCGCGTTCGACAGCAGCACCACGCGCTTGCCCGCGCCGACCAACCGGCCCATGCAGTCGAGCACGCCGGGATAGGGATGCACCCCGTCGTGCACGACGCCCCACAGGTCGAGCACATAGCCGTCGTAGTCGGCGGCGAGGTCGCGGAGGCCGGAGACGGCGCGCAGGGTCATGAGGCGCTGCTGGATTGCCGAGCGGACGCCGAGGCTAGCACATGATCGGAACCGACCGCCTCCGCGATCGCCGCGAAGCCGTCGCGGCGCAACAGCTCGGCGAGGCCGCGCTTGATCCGGCCGATCAGCGCCGGCCCCTCGAACACCAGCGCCGTGTAAAGCTGTACCAGCGAAGCGCCGGCGCGGATCTTGGCATACGCGTCCTCGGCGCTGGCGACGCCGCCGACCCCGACCAGCGGAATCTTGCCGCCGGTGAGCCGGTAAATCTCGCCGAGCAGCGCCGTCGACGGCGCGAAAAGCGGCCGGCCGCTGAGCCCACCCTGCTCGCCCGCCGCCGCGCTTTTCAGACCCGGCGGCCGAGCGATCGTGGTGTTGCCGACGACGATGCCGTCGACGCGGGCCGGAGCCGCAATCGCGGCGATGTCGGCGCATTCGTCCGGGGTGAGGTCGGGCGCGATCTTGACGAGAAGCGGGACGCCGGGTGCGGTTTCGTCGCGCGCCGCGACGAGCCGGCGCAGCAGGTCGTCGAGCAGGTCGCGGCGCTGCAGGTCGCGCAGCCCCGGCGTGTTGGGCGACGAGACGTTGATCACGAAATAGTCGGCGAGCGTCCCGACCCGCCGCACGCCCTCAAGGTAATCGGCGGCGGCGTCCCGGCTGTCGCGGTTGCGGCCGAGATTGACGCCGACGATGCCGCTGCGCTGCCGCGCTCCAAGGCGCGCCAGTGTCGGCCCGAGCCCCGCGCTGTTGAACCCCATGCGGTTGATCGCCGCGTCGTCCTCGTACAGGCGGAAGACGCGCGGCTTGGGGTTCCCGGGCTGCGGGCGCGGGGTCACCGTGCCGGTCTCGGCGAAGCCGCAGCCGAGCCGCAACAGCGCATCCGGCACCAGCGCATCCTTGTCAAAGCCGGCGGCGACGCCGAGCGGATTGGGGAATTCGCGGCCCCACAGGGTTTGCTTGAGACTCGGCGGATCGGGTTCGACTCGCCCGGCGACCAGGCCGCCGAGCCCGCAGCGCAGCGCGGCGATCGTCACCCGGTGCGCCGCCTCGGCCGGCAGCACCCGCAGCAGCGGGCCGAGCAGCTTGTAGAGGTCGGCCACACCCCGCTCAGGACAGCATGAGTTGGGCGGCGCCGAGATGCTCGATCTCGACCAGGATGCGGTCGCCGGCGATCGGATATTGCGTCGCCACTAGGCTGCCGGTCATCACCACCTGGCCGCGGCGCAGCGGGTTGCCTTCCGCGGCGCGCTTGTTGGCCAGCCACGACAGCGCGTTGAGCGGGTGGCCGAGCGCGTCGGCGCCTTTGCCGGTGCCGATCTCGCGCTCGTTGATCGTGAGCCGCCCGGTCAGCGCGGCAAGGTCGAGGCGGTGCCAGTCATAGACCGGCATGCCGACGACGATCCCGGCGTTCCACGCATTGCCGGCGACCAGGGCCGGGGCGTCGAGCCGCTTGTAATCGTAGCGCAGGTCCTCGATCAGCTCGATCGCCGCCATGCAGCTTTCGACCGCCGAGGCGACCCGGTCGCGGTCGCCGCCGTGCGGCAGATCCTCGCCGAGCCGCACCGCGATCTCGGTCTCGACCGCGATGCGGCAATAATCGGCGGCCTTCAGCTCGACCTCGCCGCGATAGACCCGGCTGTCGAAGATCGCGCCGTAACACGGCTCGTCGATGCCGCAGAGCTCCTGCATCACCTTGGTGGTGATCGCGATCTTGTAGCCGGCCACCGGGCCGAGGCGCGGCACCTCGATCGCTTCGTAGGCGGCGCGGATGGCGTAGGCCTCGGCAAGGTCCTTCGGGTAGACCTCAGGCGGCAGCACGTCGATCGGTCGCACCGCGCGGAACAGCGCGACGATGCGTTGGGCCTTCTGCCGGGGATCGAGATCGGGCATCGACTTGCCTTTCGCTTCGCCGCGCGGCCGCGGGCGACCGCGAGAAACCTGGTATCGCCGCACGGCGTGTGGCTTGGTGTGGCGATAATAGCCGTTCCGCGCCGCCGTGGCCTCCCCGTGTCTTCGTAGCCGATTGATGGACGATCTGGTTCAGCCGACGCTCGCGTTCATCGCCGCCCATGCCGGCTGGGCGGCCGCGGTGATGTTCGTCACCGCGTTCGGCGAGTCGCTCGCGTTCCTCAGCCTGCTGTTCCCCGGGACGACGCTGCTGATCGCCGCCGGGACGCTGATGTCGGACGGAACGCTGCCCTATCTCCCGGTGCTGACCTGCGCGGTTGCCGGCGCGGTGCTGGGCGACACGGTGTCCTATTGGATCGGTCGGCGCTTCGGCGGCCGCATCGCGCTGGTCTGGCCGTTTTCGCGCTACCCGGACCTGCTGCGCGACGGCATCCGCTTTTTCGGCCGGCACGGCGGCAAGAGCGTCTTCATCGGCCGCTTTTTCGGGCCGATGCGCGCGGTAATCCCGCTCGCCGCCGGAGTCCTGCAGATGCCGCGCGGCGGGTTCTGGGTCGCCAATCTCCTCTCGGCGCTGATCTGGGCGCCGATGCTGCTGCTCGTCGGCGATGCGATCGGCACCGCCGGCGACCGGCTCATCGGCGCCGGCCGCACCTTTCCGCTGCTGCTGGTCGGGCTGATCGTATTCGGCGTCGTCGGGCTGATCTGGGCGGCCGCGCGCGCCGCCAGGCGCCAGCCCTAGCGCCCGCGGCCCTGCGCCGCCGGTGCCGGCTCGCCGCCGAGCCGCACGTGGTCGCCGATATAGGCGTCGACCAGCGTCGAGAGCTGTTCGAGCTGGTCGGCGAAAAAGTGGTCCGCGCCGGCAATCTTGCGGAAATCGATCTTGATGTCGCGCTGGTGCGCGAGCTTGTGCACCAGCTTCTGCACGCTCTCGATCGGCACCAGCGTGTCCTGGTCGCCCTGGATCACCAGCCCGGACGAGGGACACGGTGCCAGGAAGGTGAAATCGTACTGGCTCGCCGGCGGCGAGACCGCAATGAACGCCTCGATCTCCGGCCGGCGCATCAGCAGCTGCATGCCGATCCAGGCGCCGAACGAATAGCCGGCGACCCAGCAGGACTCGGCGTTCGGGTTATAGGTCTGCAGCCAATCGAGCGCCGCCGCCGCATCGGCCAGCTCGCCCTCGCCGCGGTCGAAGCTGCCCTGGCTGCGGCCGACCCCGCGGAAATTGATCCGTAACGTCGAAAAGCCGCGCTTCACGAAGCACTGATAGAGCGTGTAGACGATCTTGTTGTTCATCGTCCCGCCGTGCAGCGGATGCGGGTGCAGCACCAGCGCCATCGGTGCCGGGCCCGAGCGGACGTGGTGGTAGCGCCCCTCGATCCGCCCTTCCGGGCCGTTGATGATCACGTCAGGCATTGCAATTTCCGACCCTGAGAGTCGGCTTCTCGTCGCCGCAGCAAGCCCTGACGCCGCTGTCAGCCGGTTGCCATACTTGATACGCAGACTCGGGCAATTATATGCTCATTTCTTGAAACCGCGGTCGGCCGCGCGACAGCCAGGCCGCCCAGCGGCGGCAACGATAGCACAGTGAACCTAATGCTCTTCAAGAACCTGCGCGACGAAATCGAAGCCACGCGGGCCCGCGACCCGGCCGCCCGCTCCGCCCTTGAAGTGGTGTTTTGCTATCCCGGCTTCCAGGTCTTGCTGTTTCACCGCGCGGCGAATTGGCTGTGGCGACACCGCTGCTATTTCCTCGGCCGGTTTGTCGCCCATGTCGGGCGGGTGCTGACCGCGATCGACATCCACCCCGGCGCCAAGATCGGCAAGCGTCTGTTCATCGACCACGGCATCGGCGTGGTCGTCGGCGAAACCGCCGAGATCGGCGACGACTGCACGATCTACCAGGGCGTCACGCTGGGCGGCACGCGGCCCTCGGCCGACCAGGCCGGGCACAAGCGTCATCCGACGATCGGCGATCACGTGATCATCAGCTCGAACGCGCAGGTACTGGGCCCGTTCAAGGTCGGCGACGGCGCGACGATCGGCGCCGCGGCGGTCGTGCTGCGCGAAGTGCCGCCGGGCGCGATCATGGTCGGCAACCCGGCGCGTCAGATCACGCGCCGCGCGCCGGGCGAGGCGCGGCCCGCCTTCACGCCCTATGGCGTCAGCGACGACGACATCCCGGACCCGATCGCGCGCGCGCTCAACGGCCTGCTGGACGAGGTCGCCAGCCTGCGGGCGCGGGTCACCGAGCTCGAAAGCGAAAAAGCCGTGCCCGAGCCGGCGCCGCACATCGCGGCGGACGAGGCCGAGGGCGAGCGTTTGTCATGAAGCCCCCGGCATGAGGAATCGGCGATGAGGCTTAGCACCAAGGGCCGCTATGCGGTGATGGCGATGGTCGATCTCGCCCAGCGCAGCGGCGACGGACCGGTGTGCCTCGCCGATGTCGCCGAGCGCCAGGAAATCTCGCTCTCCTACCTCGAACAGCTGTTCGCCAAGCTGCGCCGCGGCGGGCTCGTCAAGAGCGTGCGCGGACCGGGCGGCGGCTATCTCCTCGCCCATCACCGCGACCGGACGCGGATCGCCGACATCATCCTCGCGGTCGACGAGCCGATCCACGCGATCCGCTGCAAGCCCGGCGCGACGATCGGCTGCCGCGGCGACCGCAGCCGATGTCTCACCCATGATTTGTGGGAAGAGTTGAGCAACCAGATCCATCTGTACCTGAGTTCGGTGTCGCTGGGCGATGTCTGCGAGAAGCGGGTGCTGGGCACCAGCGGCCTCGTCCACCGCGAGGCCTATCGGGCGAATGCCGCGGCGGATTGATCGCGTCGGCATGGCTCGGCGCGAAACCTATCTCGACTGGAACGCCACCGCCCCGCTGCGCCCCGAGGCCGAAGCGGCGATCGCGCAAGCGCTGGCGCTCGGCGGCAATCCCTCCTCGGTCCATCGCCGCGGCCGCGCCGC
>Ga0335078_10012696_pt1 | contig 12483 bp, 12 predicted proteins | sample Lox_Sample_32_FD_206711 | JGI IMG/M metagenome (GOLD analysis project Ga0335078, IMG submission 206711) | Soil microbial communities from Loxahatchee National Wildlife Refuge, Florida, United States - Lox_Sample_3.2 | ecosystem: Environmental > Terrestrial > Soil > Wetlands | place: USA... | reverse complement strand
AATGACTATCCCGTGTGTTTGGTATTCATGACTGGCTTCATTGCAGGTGCTAGGGCGACGCTTCAGACGCTCCCTTGGTGCACGCCTCCAAATTTGACATTGAAAGAAGAAATTCCGGCGTTTGTGCGCATCATGCGCACGTATCCCGAGCTCTTGAATCAGCCGCTTCCGACAGCTGTCGGCGCGGCTTTGGTGAGCGCTTATCCCTGTCACGGAAAGTAGAAGATCACGAGGATCGCCGTAATGGCCATTGAAGTCGCCAAGGTCGAATTAAAGAACGTGCAGGACGCCTCCGGCATGGAGGCGGCGATCAAGAAAGGCCAGTTCAAGGCCGACGAAGTGATCGCGGTGATCGGCAAGACCGAAGGCAATGGCGGCGTCAATGATTTCACCCGCATCCTCGCCGACCAGGCGTTCCGCGCGGTGCTGAAGAAACTCGGCAGCCGCTCGGAGAAGGACATTGCGCAAATCCCGATGGTGTGGTCGGGCGGCTGCGACGGCGTCATCACCCCGCATGCGACCGTATTCGCGCGCAACGCCAGGACTGGCCCGGCGGATAAATCGCGGCTGGTCATCGGCACCGCCATGAGCGCCGAAATTCTTCCCGAAGATGTCGGCCGCCCGGCGATGGTGGAGAAAGTCGCCGACGGCGTGCGCGCCGCCATGCGCAACGCCGGCATTTCCGACCCAGCCGACGTGCATTACGTGCAGACCAAGACGCCGCTTTTGACCGTCGACTCCGTGCTCGACGCACACAAGCGCGGCAAGGACGTTTTCTGCGAGGTGCACGAATCCATGGGCGTGTCGAACGGCACCACCGGGCTCGGCATAGCCGTCGGCCTGCACGAGATCAAAATGCCGAAGGCGGAGGACATCTGCCGCAACCTCGACCTTTATTCCTCGGTCGCCTCATGCTCGTCGGGCGTGGAATTGACGCAAGCGCAGATCGTGCTCCTCGGCAACAAGGCCGGCGCTGGCGGCCGTTATCGCATCGGCCACGCGGTGATGAAGGACGCGCTCGACATCGACGGCATTTATGAGTCGATCCGCAATGCCGGCCTCGATCTACCCGAGCGGCCGCGCGCCGAGGACCTCGAGGGGCGGGTGGTCAATTGCTTCATGAAGTGCGAGGCCGACCGCACCGGCAAGCTGCGCGGCCGCCGTCAGATCATGCTCGACGATTCCGACGTGCCCTGGCACCGCCACGCCAAGGCCGCGGTCGGCGGCGTCGCTGCCGCGGCCATCGGCGATCCGGCGGTGTTCGTCTCCGTCGACGCCATGCATCAGGGGCCGCAGGGCGGCGGCCCGTGCATCGCCATCATCGACGCCGGCGAATAAGGTGTCGCTTGTCGGCACATCCGCGCGCGAACTGGCGCGGCTCATTGCCGCGCGCGCGGTAAGCCCGGTCGAAGTGCTCGACGCGTATCTCGCAGCGATCGAAGCGTTCAATCCGAAAGTCAACGCCATCGTGACGCTGGCCGCCGAACAGGCGCGCGACGCGGCCCGGCGCGCCGAGGACGCGGTGATGAAGGGCGCGACGCTCGGCCCGCTGCACGGCGTACCGATCGGCGTCAAGGACATCACGCCGACCGCCGGCGTCCGCACCACTTACGCGTCCCCACTCTACAAGGACCACGTGCCGGCGGAGGACGCCGAGGCGGTGCGGCGGCTCAAAACCGCCGGCGCTATTGTGCTGGCGAAGACCAACACACCGGAATTCGGCGCCGGCGCCTACACCGACAATGCCCTGTTCGGGCCGACCCGCAATCCGTGGAATCCGGCATTGAGCCCGGCCGGATCGTCGGGCGGCTCGGCCGCAGCGGTAGCCGCCGGCATACTGCCGATTGCACAGGGGACCGACTTCGGCGGTTCGGTGCGCGTCCCCGCCGCCTTCTGCGGCATTGTCGGCATCCGCGCCACGCCGGGGCTGGTGCCGAGCTATCCGCTGCATCTACCGTGGGATTTTGGCCAAGTTCACGGCCCGCTGGCGCGCGACGCCGAGGACGCCGCACTCTTCCTCGACGCGCTCACGGGCTTTTCGCGCATTTCGCCGATCTCCGTCGCGCCGCCGTGGCGGAGCGCAGCCGCCGCGCTCGCGCGCGGCGACGGCATCAGCGGCCTGCGCGTGGCTTACGTCTCCGATATCGCCGGCATCGGCGTCGAAGCCGACGTCGACGCGATCTGCCGCGGCGCGGCGGCCGCATTGCAAACGCTCGGCGCCAACGTCGAGCACATCGAATTCGATGTGAGCGCCGGCCGCGCCGCCTATCAGACCTGGCGCAGCTTCTGGATGGTCGGCCAGCAATACCAGCGGCTCGGGCAACTCGCCGAATTCAGCCCGAACCTGAAGGGCAACGTCGAAGCCGGACTGAAGTTGACCGCGCTCGACTATGCCGCGGCCGAACACGCGCGCGAAAACATCTTTCACCGCTTCCGTCGCCTGTTCGAACGTTTCGACGTCCTGCTGACGCCCGCGGCGCCGGTCAAGCCGTTTCCGGTGGAGACGAACTTTCCCGCCAGCATCAATGGCCGCAAGCTTGAGAACTACATCGACTGGATCGCACCCGCTTATCTGATCACACTCGTCAGCCTGCCCGCCGCAAGCGCGCCTGCCGGCCTGTCGCATGACGGGTTGCCCATCGGCATGCAGATCACAGCACCGCGTTTTGAGGAGCCGTTGATCTTAGGCGTTGCGCGCGAAATCCATCGGCACAGCGGTGTCGGCCGCCCGCCGCTTAGCGCCGCCTCCTGATGGAGCGACGCACAACAGGCGCTGAGCCTTGGGAGTGCCGGCCTTTTGCTGTTGGGGATGGGAACCAATGAGCGGCCTTCGCGGTTGCAATATGCGGATATGCGGAGGCTCCACATGCACTGCCCAGTCTGCGACCAGGCAATCGACCAAGATAAAGCATGGAAGGGGACGGCGGATCGGTTTTATTGCAGCGAGTTCTGCGCCGATTCCGAGAACGTGGTGCCGCTGCCGCTTCCGTCGCTCAGAGAACGTTTTGATCGCCAGTATATGCAGCGGCTCGAGCGGCTCGTGGCCCTGAGGAAGCAACACGCCGCCTAAGCGCGACATTCACAAGAGATTTCACGTCCGAGTCGGTCTTGCATGCCATCCACTGGCATAGCGGCATCGGGCGGCCGCCACTCAGCGCATGACGCGAACTGTCCTGTGATTAGACCCTTGTCTCCTCAAATGACGGTAATTGCAGCGTGTCGACGATGTCCCGGCCGAATGCGTATTTGGCCAACCCCGGAATCGCGCAGACATTGATGATGGCATTGCGCAGGGAGAGACCCCAGCGGGTTTTTGGCGCAAATGCCGTCGAGAAACGCTCGGCGCCCCTTTGTTTGGCGGCAATATAGTTTCGCAAGAGCGCCTCATAGTTGGCGAAAGCCTCACGGTGGCGTCCGCTAGCCTTGGCAAGTTCGCCGGCAAGCACGTATGCCGCAGTCATAGCCAGCGCCGAGCCTTGTCCGGCCATAAGCGACACGCAAAATGCGGCATCGCCGACCAGCGCGACGCGCCCGTTCGACCAGCTCGGCATTTTAATTTGGCTGACGCGATCGAAATAAAGCTCTTGCACGCCGTCGAGAGCGTCGAGAATCTTAGCGCTTTCCCAATGCCGCGTGTTGTATCTTTCGCGCAACGTCGCCTTCTGCGCGTGCAAATCGGCCGCGGCCGGCAAGCAATCGCCATCAATGGCAAAAACAAATAGGAAGAGCGTGCGATCGTCGCGCAAAGCAACCCGACCGAGCATGCGACCTGGTTGGCTGTAAATGACGTAGACGTTTTCGTCTCGCGGGCGATAGCCGGCGGCTTCGAACGCGGCGACCGCGTAACCAAGCGGCCTCTCGAAGTCGTCCTGAGATCCGAACGCGATTTTGCGAACGCCGGAATGTAGACCGTCGGCGCCGATAACCAGATCAAAGGGACGCGCCGCACCATGCTTGAGACGCACGTCTACTCGGTCGGTCTGTTGCTCGAGATCAACGATCTCGTCTCCAAAGATGACTTCGGTCCTCGGCGCGATTTTCTCGTATAACAAACGCGATAGCTCGCTCCGCGGCAGGGTCGCGAAGCGCCCGCCGGTCAACTCGTTGAGCACGCCAATCCCAAAACCGGCGACGCGCTTGCCGCGGTCATTGACGATTCGCATTTCCCCGATGCGGTAGCTGAGGCGGCCGATGTCATCCGCCACACCCATTCGCTCAGCGAGATCGTAACCCAGCCCCCAAAAGTCGATGACAAAGCCGCCGGTGCGCAGCGCTGGCGCGCGTTCGACGAGTGTTGGCGCAAATCCGGCCTTCTGCAGCCAGAAGGCAAGCGCCGGCCCCGCAATGCCGGCGCCGGAGATTAGAATTTTGCCGGTCATTGACCAAAGAAGCGGCTTGACCCCCACTATTGGGATTACACAATTTGTCGCATGCGGACATACTCGACCGGTAAACGACTTTGATGCAAGCGAAGCCTCGGGCGCTGTGGATCAAAGACCCGCTCGCCATCCTGGCTGAAGGAGCCCGCCGCGGCATCGTCCTTCAAAACGGCCGTATCGCCGAACTGGTGCCGGCCGGCCGGGCGCCGTCAACACCTGACATGGAGACTTTCGACGCCGGGGCGCATGTGGTGTTGCCGGGCCTGATCAATACCCACCACCACTTTTATCAGACGCTCACCCGCGCGGTTCCGGCAGCGCTTGACCGCGAATTATTCCCCTGGCTGCAAGCGCTTTATCCGATCTGGGCGCGCATGACCCCGGAAGCGCTCGATCTCGCGGTGACGCTGGCGATGGCGGAGCTGTTGTTGTCGGGCGCGACGACCACCACGGATCACCACTATGTCTTTCCCAAAGGCCTTGAAGAGGCCGTCGACATCGAGGTTGGCGCTGCGCGCCGCCTCGGAGTACGCGTGTTGTTGACTCGCGGTTCGATGAACCTTTCGCAGCGCGACGGCGGGCTGCCGCCGGACTCGGTGGTGCAGGACGAAGATACGATCCTCGCCGACTGCGAGCGCGTCGTTAAGCGCTATCATCAGCGCGGCGAAGGGGCGATGGTGCAGATCGCGCTGGCGCCCTGCTCGCCCTTCTCGGTCACTACCTCGCTGATGCGCGCCACGGCGGAACTGGCGCAGCGGCTCGACGTGCGCCTGCATACTCACCTTGGCGAAACCGAAGACGAGAACCGTTTCTGCCACTCGCTCTATAAATGCCGCCCGCTCGATTATCTGGAAGACTGCGGATGGCTCAACGCGCGGACGTGGCTGGCGCACGGCATTCATTTCACGGCCGATGAGATCAGTCGGCTTGCCCGCGCCGGCACGAATGTTGCGCACTGCCCGTGCAGCAATCAGGCACTGGCGTCAGGCACCTGCCCGGTTTGCACCATGAAAGATGCCGGCGTCCGCGTCGGCCTCGGCGTCGATGGTTCGGCGTCGAACGATGCGTCCAATCTGATGCAGGAGGTGCGCGCCGCGTTCCTGCTGCAGCGGAGTCGTTATGGTGTGGGCAAGGTGAGCCACCTCGACGCGCTGCGCTGGGCGACCGCTGGCTCCGCCGCCTGCGCCGGCCGGAGCGACATCGGCGAGATCGCCGTCGGCAAGATGGCCGACCTCGCTTTGTTCAAGCTCGATGAATTGCGCTTTTCCGGCAGCGGCGATCCGCTGGCGGCGCTGGTCCTCTGCGGCGCGCATCGCGCCGACCGCGTCATGGTCGGCGGGCGCTGGATTGTCGAGAACGGTCAGATTCCCGGGCTCGACCTTGCCGACCTGACGCGACGGCATTCCGCGGCAGCAAGGACGCTGCAAGGCTCGGCCTGATTGGTCAACTCGTCTGCGCGGCGTCGCCGCCGGGACCACCGGCAAGCTCATAGACGTCGAGGCTTTGCTGCTTGCCCTTGACGAGGTGCGCGCCGCGTTCGACAAACCGGAACCCGGGCGCTGCTTCGGCGACCTCGCGGCTGACCAGCACGACCGCCTCGGCATCGGGACTGACAGTCTTGCCGAGATTTTCCAGCCGTTGCGTCGCGTTCACCGCATCGCCGACGATGGTGTAATTGATCCGGTTCGGCGCGCCGATATCGCCGACCACGACTGGGCCCATGTGGATGCCGATGCGGACGCGCACCGGCGCGAGCCCTGCGGCGATGCGTTGCTTGTTGTCCGCAGCGAGCGCCTCTTGAATGGCGATTGCAGCGCGGCAGGCCGCCGCCGCGGGATTGTCCATCCGAGCGGGCGCGCCCCAAAACGCCATCACCGCGTCGCCGATGAATTTGTCGATCGTGCCGCCTTCGTGCTCGACGCAGGCCGCAATCAGCGTCAAGTGATGATTGATGAAAGCCTCGACTTCGGGTGCCGTCATCTTTTCGCTGGTCGCCGTGAAGCTCACGATGTCGGTGAACATGATGGCGACGACGCGTTCCTCCGTGCCGGCGCCAAAGCCGCCCTCCTTGATCAGCCGCATCACCAGGCTGCGGGGAACGTAACGGCCGAACGCCTTTAGGCCGTCAAGCATGGCGTTGAACGAGGTCGCCAGCCTCTCGATCTCGCGAAACCGGCTGTGGCCGAGCGGCGCCACCTGGTCAAAATCGAGCTGGCCGATCGCGGTCGCGCCCTTGGCGGCGCGGCGAATAGGCCGCGAGATCGCGCTCGCCATGATCGCCGCGGCGATGAGCGAGACGACGAGCATCGCCACCGCCAACAAAGTGGCCGAGTAGAGAAGCTTGATGGGCGCATCGACCGCGCGCGCGATCACATAGGTTCCGATGGTGATCGGCAATTCCTTGTAGTCGGAAATTTCCCGCGCAAACACGAAGTACGACTCGCCGTTGGCCGTGGATCGCCGAGCCAGAACATCGGACGGCAGTCGAAGCCGGAATTCACGGATCGGCGGCAAGCTGCCCAGATCGGCAATGACCGGGTCGCCGAGAGTTCGCAGCGGCGGGAATGTGTCGCTCGCCGATGGATCGGGGCTGCCTTTAGCCATCAGCGGATGCGCGAGCACGCGATCGCCTTGATACAGCATGAACGCCGTGGAACGCGGAGGCGTGCTGAGATCCTCAGCGAACTTGGAGAGCCCTTGAGTCGACATTCCGAGCACGACGAAGCCCAGATAAGTGTCGCCGCTCCAGATCGGCACGCAATAGATCAAAAAGGTCTCACCTCGCTCCTTGCGGTAGATCGGCGGCCCCCAGTACGGCTCTTTGTGATCGCGAATCCGGTCGGCGAAACGGCCAAGCTGGCTGTCGTCGCGGGAGCTAATGTGATCGGCCCGGACTCCCGTGTCAGACGGCAGGCGAAGGGCCCGCAGCATGTTGCCGTCCGGATCGCCAACCACCAATGCGTTGACATGGGGCGCGCCGGCGAATGAGCCGCTGACGAAATCTTCAAACGCCGGCTCGCCAGCTTTGTAACGGCCGCTACTGACGCCGGACGCGATAAAATTTCCCTGATGCACCGCGGAGTCGAGATGCCGCCGCAGCGCCGCTTCTTCGCCGGACAACACGCGCATAACAAGCGCGGTGGCAAATTCCCGCACGACGTCGCGGTCGGCGATCCAATTGACCGCCATGACCGCGCCGACCGAAAGCAAGACCAGGAGGCCGATGCCGACGGTAAGCGTCGGCATCAATGCGAAGCTGCGGTTATTGCGCCGAGATATTTCCACGGCCATGGACCAACCTAATTCGCTTCCCGAGTTTGTAATCCGCCCGAGGCTGAAAGACGCTTATCTGACAGAACTCGAGATCACAGTACGGCATGCTGGCCGGGCAAGCCGTTCACAAACCAAGCCCGTCAGACCACGTTAACCACATTTCAGCCGTTGTGCGCAGCGTGGTAAAAAAAGCGTTAATTTAGCCGCTCCCAAGTCTGTCGGGGCGGCCGATGACGTTCCTGGAACGCGTCTCATTCAAAAAGCGGTTTGCGTCGCCGGCGACTCTTGCGCTGTTCGGGGCATTCGCCGTGCCGGAGCCGTTCGGAACCATCATCCTCGCCTACGCCGCATTTTGGTGGTGGCGATCCCGCAAGGTCAAAACGGCCAGATTGAACAGCGGCGGTGAGCCGGCGGTTGCGGCTGACATGATTCAGCGCGTCGCGGAGGCGTTTCGGCTATTTCAGCTGGGTCGAAACCGAAGAAAATGTAGTGTTGAGCTTGGTGCCGATACCGTTCACCGCGGCGACAATGACGATGGAAATGCCGGCGGCGATTATGGCGTACTCAATGGCGGTGGCGGCCACCTCGTCCTTGATAAACGCCCGTAACAACTGCCACATTTTGTCGTCTCGCGGATGCAAAAAAGCGGAAAGCAAGCGGCTGGCGACCCGATTATGACGGCGTAACCTGACTGGCGACGTTTCTCGCTGATTGCCAAAGCACCGCCGCCAGCACACTCACTCCGCCGACCGCGCCGGCAACAATGCCGAGCAGCATTTCACGCGCAGTCAGCTCGAAGAGGTCAGCGGCGATAAAGAAGGTCGCGTCAAAGGACGCTATGGAAACGGCGGCCGGAAGCGTCATACGATTCAATTGTTCCAGCATAGCTACACTCCTCGCTGTCAGGCCATGAGCGGGGGAACGAAAGGCCACGGCAAACGTGACGGCCGCAGGCGGTATTTATGGCAAAGAGGATCAAGAAAAAATTAATGGCGGAACGTCCCGTCCGTCCCCGCGGACACTGACCTGGCCCGTATCCGCACTGGATTTCTGCTTGGTGCGGATCGCGTGATCAGCTTGTCACTCCCCGGGAATCCCCTCGTCGATCCCTTTGACATACAAGACATACAAGTTGACGTTTCCGATCTGGCCATTGCCGGCGGGCTCAGCCTCTTTGCGCGCGGTGTCTTGCCTCCGATGCAGCTTGAGTTGATCGAGGAAGCCAATGGTGATGAGGCCGGAAAACAGCGCCAGCGCGCCGATGCCGATGATCGAAACGGCACCGCCAAGGACTCTTCCGGGGGCCGTCGCCGGCACCATGTCGCCGTAACCAACGGTGGTTAGGGTTTCGATCGCCCACCACATGGCCGCAGGAATGGAGGTGAAGACCGCCGGCTGTTCCTCACCTTCGATCATGTACATCAGCGCGCCACTGATGGTCACCGTCAGGAGAAGAATGAACAATAAGGCCATGATCGAGCGCGCCTCTTCCTGCAGCACCTGCAAAAGCACACCGAAGGTCGTCGAGTGGCGCACGAGCTTGAGCATGCGCAGCAGACGGAAGAGCCGCAGAACGCGCAAATCGCCGGCGCCGATAAAGCCGATGATCGCCGGCAACACCGCGACCAGATCGACCAGCGCAAAAAAGCTCATCATATAACGCAGCCGTCCCCAAACCGGCTGGCGGTACTCTCGATTGCGAAAGTCGACGGACGTCCAGACGCGAAGGCAATACTCGGCGGCGAAAATCGCCGTGGCGAAATCCTCGATGCTGACAAAGGTCAGGAAATATTGGCGGCGGAGGCTTTCGACCGACTCGAGCACGACCGCGGCCACATTCACGACGATCAGAGCGGCAAGCGATGCGTTGAATATGCGCGTCGCGAGGCCGCGAGGCTCTTCGTCTTCGAACATTTTCGCGAGCCGCTCGCGCAAGCGGAGGTCGCTCCGGATCACGGGCGCGCTCCTGTGGGCTGGCTTTAGGTAATGCCCCAATCGAGCTTAAGCCGGCCCTGTGAAGCTATTTTGATGATGAGGTCGCTTACAAGCGAGGATAAGTTTCCTCCTCGATGGGTGTTGGCGCCTGGTGAATGCAACGAAAAGGATGGCAAGGCGGACGGGCCGCACGCCAGAACCGTCAGGATGCCGCCAAGGCGATGGTGACGCATCGGCCGTGACCGGCGCATCTGGCATATTCCATGCAACCAGGCATGCTGCCCGGTATCTGTCGAGCGTCAGAAAAGAGTGATGATGCAAACCTATACCGTCAACATCGCCGGCGAGCCGGTAACGCTGCCAATCGTCCCGATCAACGAGACGCTCGCGATTTCGCTCCTGATGGTGATCGATATGGGCGTGCGCTTCGGCGAGCGAATCGGCAAGGCGATGGCCGCAAAGCTTGCGCCGCTCAAGCCCGACATCGTGCTTGGAGCGGCTACGCTGGGCATACCTGTCGTCATCGAGGTCTCGCGTGCCCTCGGCCTCGATCGGTATGTCATCGCCCAGAAGTCGCCCAAGATCCACCTGGCCGATGCTCTGGTCCAGGAGGTCCAGTCGGTAACGACGGCCAGCAAGCAGCGGCTGATGCTCGACCGCCGCTCCGTTCCGCTCCTCGCCAACCGCCGCGTGGCCGTGGTCGACGACGTGGCCGCGACCGGATCAAGCCTCGCGGCGACGCTCAAGCTCGCGCGGTCGGCGGGGGCCAACATCGTCGGCGCCGCGGTGATCCTGACCGAAGGCCACGACTGGAAGAATACGCTTGGCGCCGATGCTTCATTGGTGCAAGAGCTGGGGCACATTCCACAATTCAATCTTGCCGGCGGCAAAGCGACACCGATGCCGGAGACGTTGTAGCAGACGAAGTATTTCCCCGAGATGCGAGTAGTAGCCTGGATGGCCAGAGAACCTAAAAGAGTAAAACAAATTTACAGAAGAGAAAGCGCTTTTCTTCAGCGGTAATGGGAGCCAGTCATGAGCGATCTGAAAGACTTCATCGCCGACATGCCGAAATGCGAGCTGCATGTGCATCTCGAAGGCACGCTCGAGCCGGAAATGAAATTCGAACTAGCGAGGCGCAACGGCATGACGCTTCCCTATAAGGATGTCGCCGAGATGCGCGCGGCCTACAATTTCCACGACCTGCCCTCGTTTTTGAAGATTTATTACGAGGGCATGCGCGTGCTCGTGCACGAGCCGGATTTCTATGATCTGACTTACGCGTATTTCACCAAGGCGCACACCCAAAACGTGCGCTATTGTGAAATGTTTTTCGATCCGCAGCCGCATACCGGCCGCGGCGTGCCGTTTGACGTTGTGGTCCGCGGCATCCGACGGGCGCAGATGGACGCCGAACGCAACCTCGGGATCAAAAGTCAGCTCATCATGTGCTTCCTGCGCGACTGGAGCGCCGAATTCGCAATGACGACGCTAGTGCAGGCGCTTCCCTACCGCGAATCGATTATCGGCGTCGGGCTCGATTCTGACGAGAAGAACAATCCGCCGATCAAATTCAAGGAGGTGTTCGCACGCGCCCGCGACGAAGGCTTCCTGCTCACAATGCATTGCGACGTCGATCAACAGAACTCGACCGAGCATATCCGGCAATGCCTGGAGGAGATCGGAGTCAACCGCATCGATCACGGAGTCAATGTGCTGGATTCAAACAAGCTGATCGACGAGGTGGCAAAGCGGCAAATCGCGCTCACTATCTGTCCGGTGTCCAATGCCTTCGTCACCAACGGCAGCAAGGCAAAGGAAATCAAGCGGATGCTTGAAATCGGCATCCGCGCCACGGTGCATTCCGATGACCCGGCCTATTTTCGCGGTTATATGAATGAAAATTTCATATGCACCCAGCAGGAGGCCGATCTTGGCAAGAAAGACATCGTGCAGCTTTCGCGCAACGCTTTCGAAAGCACCTGGCTGCCGCGGCTGCTAAAGAACGGATACTTGGCTGAACTCGACGCCTACGCGGCGAGCAACTAGCTTCGCGCTCGAAAAGGCCACAGTAAAAACAAATGGCCGGGCGTTAGAGCATGATCCGGAAAAGTGGAAAACCGGTTTTCCGAAAAGATCATGCTCCAACAAGATTCTACCCCGGCCATTCACTTTTTCGACCGAGCGATTACCGGTTTACTTGCCCGGAATCTTGTCGTCGACGCCCTTGACGTACCAGTTCATGCTCAGGATCTGGCCAGCATCGAGGTGCGAGCCGCCCTTGCACTCGACGGTCTTGCCGTCCTGATCGGTGATTGGGCACTTGAACGGATGCAGCGAGCCGGACTTGATGGCCGCTTCGGTGTCCATCGCCATCTTCTTCACGTCGTCCGGCATATTGGTGTAGGGCGCCATCACGACCATGCCTGAGTCGAGACCACCCCAGGTGTCTTCCGACTTCCATTTGCCGTCGAGCACGTCCTGGGCGCGTTTGGTGTAGTAGCCGCCCCAATAATCGGTGTCGGCGGTCAACTGCGCGTGCGGTCCGAACTTGATCATGTCGGAGGACTCGCCGAAGGAATGCACGCCGCGCTGCTCGGCGACTTGCGTGGCGGCGGGCGAGTCGGTGTGCTGGGTGAGGATGTCGGCCCCTTGATCGATGAGCGTCTTGGCGGCGTCGGCTTCCTTGCCCGGATCGAACCACGAGTTCACCCAGATAATCTTGAACTTGACCTTCGGGTTGACCGACTGGGCGCCGAGCATGGTGGCATTGATGTTGGAGACAACCTCCGGGATCGGGAATGAGACGATGTAACCGACGATGTTCGACTTCGTCATTTTGCCGGCGATCTGGCCCTGGATGTAGCGCCCCTCATAGAAGCGGGCGGCATAGGTG
>Ga0335078_10012695_pt1 | contig 12483 bp, 8 predicted proteins | sample Lox_Sample_32_FD_206711 | JGI IMG/M metagenome (GOLD analysis project Ga0335078, IMG submission 206711) | Soil microbial communities from Loxahatchee National Wildlife Refuge, Florida, United States - Lox_Sample_3.2 | ecosystem: Environmental > Terrestrial > Soil > Wetlands | place: USA: Florida... | reverse complement strand
CGCCGCGGCCACGTCGGCGATCGCGGTGGCCATCGGCACCGCGACGCCGAGCACCTTGACGGTGGTGTGGCCCGAACCGCCGCCGAACCCGACCAGCACCCCGGCGGCGCCGGTGCGCATCAGGTGCAGCGCGGCGCTGTAGGTGGCGCAGCCGCCGACCACGACGGGGACGTCGAGCTCGTAGATGAACTGCTTCAGGTTGAGCGGCTCGGCCCGCCCGGAGACGTGCTCCGCCGACACCGTGGTGCCGCGGATCACGAAGATGTCCACGCCCGCGTCCACGACGGCCTTGGCGTACCGCGCGGTGCGCTGCGGCGACAGGCTGGCCGCGGTGGTCACCCCGGCCCGCGCGATCTCCTCGATCCGGCGCCCGATGAGCTCGGTGGAGATCGGCTCGGCGTACATGGCCTGCAGCCGCCGGGTGGCCTGCTGCTCGTCCAGCTCGGTCACCTCGGCGAGCAGCGGCTCGGGGTCCTCGTACCTGGTCCACAGCCCTTCCAGGTCGAGCACGGCGAGCCCGCCGAGCCGGCCGATCGCGATGGCGGTGTCCGGCGACACCACGCTGTCCATCGGGCAGGCCATCAGCGGCAGCTCGAACCGGTAGGCGTCGATCTGCCAGGCGATCGACACCTCCTCCGGGTCCCGCGTCCGGCGGGCGGGCACGATGCCGATCTCGCTGAGCGAGTACGCCCTTCGTCCCGTCTTGCCCCGGCCGATCTCCACGTCGGTCACGACCTGACCCCGGTTCCGGCGCTGTCGCGGATCACTGCGCGGTTCCGTCCCGGCCCGAGCGGCCGCTGTAGTTGGGCGCCTCGACGGTCATCTTGACGTCGTGCGGGTGGCTCTCGGTCAGGCCCGCCGCGGTGATCTGGATGAACCGCGCGTCCTGCAGGTCGGCGATGGTCCGGGCGCCGCAGTAGCCCATGGCCGCGCGCAGCCCGCCGACGAGCTGCCCGGCGACGGCGGCCAGCGGGCCGCGGTAGGGCACCTGCCCCTCGATGCCCTCCGGCACCAGCTTGTCCTCGCGCAGCACGTCGTCCTGGAAATACCGGTCCTTGGAGTAGGACTGGCCCCGCTCCCGGTTCCGCATGGCGCCCAGCGAGCCCATCCCCCGGTACAGCTTGTACTGCTTGCCGTTGATGAAGACCATCTCGCCCGGGCTTTCCTCGCAGCCGGCGAGCAGGCTGCCGAGCATCACGGTGTCGGCGCCCGCGGCGATGGCCTTGGCGATGTCGCCGGAGTACTGCAGGCCGCCGTCGCCGACCACCGGCACGCCGGCCGGCCGGGCCGCCTGGGCCGCCTCGTAGATCGCCGTGACCTGCGGCACGCCCACGCCCGCCACCACCCGCGTGGTGCAGATGGAGCCCGGTCCGACGCCGACCTTGATGCCGTCCGCGCCCGCGTCCACCAGGGCCTGCGCGCCCGCCCGGGTGGCCACGTTGCCGCCGATCACCTCGATGTCGGAGTTGGCCTTGAGCTGCCCGATCATGTCCAGCACCGCCTGGGCGTGCCCGTGCGCGGTGTCCACCACCAGGAAGTCCACGCCGGCCTCGACCAGCGCCTGGGCGCGGAGCTTGGCGTCCTCGCCGACCCCCACCGCGGCCCCGACCACCAGCCGCCCGGCCGGGTCCTTGGTCGCGAAGGGGAACTTCTCGCTCTTGGTGAAGTCCTTCACGGTGATGAGCCCGCGCAGCCGGCCCGACTCGTCGACCAGCGGCAGCTTCTCCACCTTGTACTGCCGCAGCAGCCGCAGCGCCTCCTCGGGCGCGACCCCCACCGGCGCGGTGACCAGGGGCATCGGGGTCATCACCTCGGCCACCCGGCGGCCGTGGTCGGTCTCGAACCTGATGTCGCGGTTGGTGACGATGCCGACCAGCACGCCGTCCGGGCCGGTCACCGGCACGCCGGAGATCCGGTAGCGGCCGCACAGCCGGTCGACGTCCGCGATGGTGGCGTCGGGCCCGCAGGTCACCGGGTCGGTGATCATGCCCGCCTCGGACCGCTTGACCATGTCCACCTGCTGCGCCTGCTCATCGACGGACAGGTTGCGGTGCAGCACGCCCACGCCGCCCTGGCGGGCCATGGCGATCGCCATCCGGGCCTCGGTCACGGTGTCCATCGACGCGGAGACCAGCGGGACGCGCAGCCGGTAACGGCGCGTGATCCTGGTGCTGGTGTCCGCCTCGCTGGGCAGCACCGCGGAGCGGGCGGGCAGCAGAAGCACGTCATCAAAGGTCAGGCCGACAGGGGCGAACTTGTCATCCTGGCCCGTAGGTACTTGATCAGTCATGGGACCTTCAGCGGAGTGGCAGGGGATCTGTCCATCCTAGTAAGGCCCGGCTGCGCACGCCCGGGCGTGGCCAGCCTTGCCCAGTGTGACCCTTGACATGCTGCCCGGACAGGCCCCGTCGGCGGCATTCCGGTGGCAGGCCGCGGCGGGTGATGCGCAACAGGGGCGGCCGCCCGGCCTGATGCCGGGCCGTGGCTGTCCGCGGCCCGCTATCGGGTGGATGTACCGGCCGACCGCCACCATCCGCCTCTCGCGTCACCCGCTCACAAGCACGAAGCGAATACGGCCGATGCAATGTTACATTGTTACGGTTATAACCGTAACAATGTAACGCTATACCGGTTGAGATGTGCCATCAGCGTGCGGACAGCATGAAAGCCGGGTTCCAGCGCGCTGGAACCCGGCTTTCATAGCCTTGGCTGGCTTGCCCGGGGTGCGCCAGATGAGGCTGGACGTCACCGCTGAGCGTTGCCGAGGCGGCTGTGCCTAGTGAGGGTGGCCGTGGCCGTGGCCGTTGCCCGCGGGGGCCTTCTCCTCTTCCGGCTTCTCGACCACCAGGGTCTCGGTGGTCAGCAGCATGCCGGCGATCGAGGCCGCGTTCTGCACCGCGGACCTGGTCACCTTCACCGGGTCGATGACGCCCTGGGCGGCCAGGTCGCCGTACTCGCCGGTGGCGGCGTTGAAGCCCTGCCCGGCGGGCAGGCTGGCGATCTTGGCGACCACCACCGAGCCCTCCTGGCCCGCGTTCATGGCGATCCAGCGGGCCGGCTCGGACAGCGAGCGCTCGACGACCTTGACGCCGGTCAGCTCGTCACCGGTGCGGCCGAGGTCGCCGAGCTCCGCGGCCACGCGCACCAGCGCGCTGCCGCCGCCGGGGATGATGCCTTCCTCGATGGCGGCCCGGGTAGCGGACACGGCGTCCTCGACCCGGTGCTTCTTCTCCTTGACCTCGACCTCGGTGGCGGCGCCGACGCGCAGCACCGCGACGCCGCCGGACAGCTTGGCCAGCCGCTCCTGCAGCTTCTCCCGGTCCCAGTCGGAGTCGGTGTTCTCGATCTCGGTGCGGATCTGCCTGATCCGGTCCTCGATGGCGGCCTTGTCGCCGGCGCCGTCGGTGATCGTGGTGTCGTCCTTGGTCACGACGATCCGGCGGGCGCGGCCCAGGTCTTCCAGGCCGACCGACTCCAGCTTGATGCCGAGCTCCTCGCTGACCACGGTGCCGCCGGTCAGCGTGGCGATGTCGGCGAGCATGGCCTTGCGGCGGTCACCGAAGCCGGGTGCCTTCACCGCGGCCACGTTGAGCAGGCCGCGGATCTTGTTCACCACGATCGTGGCCAGCGCCTCGCCCTCGATGTCCTCGGCGATGACCAGCATCGGCCGCTTCACCTGCGCGATCTTCTCGAGCAGCGGCAGGAAGTCCTGCATCGAGGAGATCTTGGCCTGATGGATCAGGACGTAGGCGTCGTCCAGGACCGCCTCGAGGCGCTCCGGGTCGGTGATGAAGTACGGGGAGATGTAGCCCTTGTCGAACTGGAGACCCTCGGTGAACTCCAGCTCCAGGCCCATCGTCGGCGATTCCTCGACGGTGATGACGCCGTCCTTACCGACCTTGCTGAACGCCTCGGCGATCAGCTCGCCGATCTTCTCGTCCTGCGCGGAGATCGTCGCGACGTGCGCGATCTCGGTCTGCTCTTCCACGTCACGCGCGGCCTTGAGCAGCCGCTCGGACACCGCCGTGGCGGCGGCGTCGATGCCGCGCTTGAGGTCCATCGGGTTAGCGCCGGCCGCGACCGAGCGCAGGCCGTGGTGCACCATCGCCTGGGCCAGGACGGTCGCCGTCGTGGTGCCGTCCCCGGCGATGTCGTTGGTCTTGGTGGCGACCTCCTTGGCGAGCTGGGCCCCGAGGTTCTCGTACGGGTTCTCCAGCTCCACCTCCTTGGCGACGGTCACGCCGTCGTTGGTGATGGTGGGGGGGCCCCATTTCTTGTCGAGTACGACGTTGCGGCCGCGCGGGCCGAGCGTCACCTTGACGGTGTCGGCGAGCTTGTTGACGCCGCGCTCGAGCGAACGGCGGGCGTCCTCGTCGAACTCCAGGATCTTGGGCATTTACTACCTCAACCTACGGGTTGGATCGAGTTCTCAGTCTGCATGCGGCCCGGTCAGCCCGCGGCCAGGCATGCTCACGGGCCCCGGCGGCGCGGCCCCGGCGATCAGCCAGGCACCCCGCCGCCGGAGCCCGCGGGCTCCTACTTTTCGATGATGGCGAGTACGTCGCGGGCGGAGAGCACCAGGTACTCCTCGCCGGAGTACTTGACCTCGGTGCCGCCGTACTTGCTGTACAGCACGATGTCGCCGACCTTCACGTCGATCGGCACGCGCTTGGTTCCCGCGTCGTCGAAGCGACCCGGGCCAACCGCCAGGACCTCGCCCTCCTGGGGCTTCTCCTTGGCGGTGTCCGGGATCACCAGTCCGGACGCCGTGGTCTGCTCAGCCTCGAGCGGCTTGACCACGATCCGGTCTTCGAGCGGCTTGATTACTACCTTGGTGGCGGTCGTCACGATCTGACCTCCCCCTCCGGAAAGGCTCTAATGGCGAAGTTGCTGAAGAGGACGAACGTGGCCGCCTGCCGTCGCGGGTGCCAGACTGCCTCGTCGCGTTAGCACTCTACCGTAGTGAGTGCTAATCAGGAACAGTAGTGGACCCGGTCGGACTCGTCAAACGGGCGCGCGGGAGGCCATCGGGTTCCTTCGCCCGGGCCGGGCCCCGCGCCGGGCCCGGGCCGGGCCCCGCGCCGGGCGGCGGCACCGCGATGGCCTGGGAGTTATCGTGAGCGGTATGCCCCAGGTGTGCTTGGAGAGGTCCCGCGCCGAAGAACTGGACGCGGCGGATCCGCTGGCCCGGTTCCGCGACCGGTTCGCGCTCGGCGACCCGTCCCTGATCTACCTGAACGGCAACTCGCTCGGCGCACTCCCGCTGGCCACGCTGCGGCGGATGGAGGCCGTCATCCGCCAGGAGTGGGGCACCGCGCTGGCCCGGTCGTGGGACCACTGGGTGGACCTGCCCGGGCGGGCCGGCGACCTGGTCGGCGAGCTGACCGGCGCCGCGCCGGGCCAGGTCCTGGTGACCGACAACACCACGGTGAACCTGTACAAGCTGGCCTGCGCGGCGCTGGACGCCCGTCCCGGGCGGCGGGTGATCGTCACCGACCAGGACAACTTCCCCAGCGACCGTTACGTGGTCGAGGGGATCGCGGCCCAGCGCGGCGTGGAGCTGCGGATGCTGAACACCGACCTCAACGAGGGCCTGGATCCCGCCGAGGTGCGCGCCGCGGTGGACGAGGACACCGCGCTGGTCAGCCTGTCCCACGTGGCGTACCGCAGCGGCGCCCTGGCCGACATGGCGGCCATCACCGAGATCGCGCACCAGGCCGGCGCGCTCATGCTCTGGGACCTGTGCCATTCGGTCGGGGCGGTGCCCGTCGAGCTCGACGGCTGCGACGTGGACCTGGCGGTGGGCTGCACCTACAAGTACCTCAACGCGGGTCCCGGCGCCCCGGCGTTCCTCTACGTCTCGGCCCGGCTGCGCGAGGTGCTGCGGCAGCCGATCTGGGGCTGGTTCTCCCAGCGGGACCAGTTCGCCATGGGCCCCAGGTACGACCCGGCGCACGGCATGGCCAAGTTCATGACCGGCACCCCGTCCATCGTGGGCACCGCCGCGGTGGAGGAGAGCGCGCGGCTGCTGCTCGAGGCGGGCCCCGGCCCGATGCGGACCAAGAGCCTGCGGCTGACCAGCTATCTCATCGAGCTGGGCGACGCCTGGCTGGAGCCGCTCGGCTGCACGCTGGCCACGCCGCGGGACGGCGGCCGCCGCGGCGGCCACGTCAGCTACCGCCACCCGCGGGCCGGGCAGATCGTGGATCAGCTCGCCGCGGGGAACATCATCACCGATTACCGGACCCCGGACCGGTTCCGGTTCGGCCCGTCCCCGCTCACCACCCGCTTCACCGACGTCTGGACCGCGGTCGGCGCCGCCCGCGACATCATCGAGCAGAAACGCTGTCCCGGCCATGGCTGAACCCGTCACCTACTCCGGCTACCTGCGGCTCGACCAGCTGCTCTCGGCGCAGCAGCCCAGGTCGGCCGAGCACGACGAGATGCTGTTCATCGTCATCCACCAGATCTACGAGCTGTGGTTCAAGCAGCTGCTGCACGAGCTCGGCAAGCTGCAGGCCGAACTCGAATCCGGCAGCACCACGCACGCCATGCGCACGCTCCGGCGGACGCTGGCCATCCTGAAGATCGTGGTGGCGCAGCTCGACGTGCTCGAGACCATGACCCCGACCCAGTTCACCAGGTTCCGCGGCTGGCTCGGCACCTCCAGCGGGTTCGAGTCGGCGCAGTTCCGCGAGCTGGAAGCCGTGCTGGGGCGGCGGGACCGGGCGATGGTCGCCGCGCACGCCCTGAGCGACGCCGAGCGGGAGCGCATCACGGCGGCGATGTCGCGGCCGTCGCTGTTCGACTCCTTCGTCCGCTACCTGGCCGGGCAGGGCTACGACGTGCCCGCCGAGGTCACGAACCGCGACGTCACAGCGCCCCTGGAGGCCTCCGCCGCGATGCAGCAGGCGCTGAAGAAGGTCTACGACGACGACACCGACGCCACCGCGGTGTGCGAGCTGCTGGTGGACCTGGACGAGGGCATGCAGGAGTGGCGCTACCACCACATCAAGATGGTGGAGCGGACCATCGGCGGCCGGCGCGGCACCGGCGGCTCGGCCGGCGCCAGCTACCTGCAGGCCACGCTCGGCACCCCCACCTTCCCTGACCTGTGGGCCATGCGCAGCCTGGGTTAAGCAGGAAGCGTCAGGGGGGCGGGAACGCAGCCCGTTCGGCATAAAAATCGGGGGGTTACTCCCACTCGATGGTGGCGGGAGGCTTGCTGGTGACGTCCAGGACCACCCGGTTGACCTCGGGGACCTCGTTGGTGACCCGGGTGGAGATCCGGGCCAGCACCTCCTCCGGCAGCCGCGCCCAGTCCGCGGTCATCGCGTCCTCGCTGGTCACCGGGCGAAGCACCACGGGGTGGCCGTAGCTGCGGCCGTCGCCCTGCACGCCGACCGAGCGCACGTCGGCCAGCAGCACCACCGGGCACTGCCAGACCAGGGTATCGAGCCCGGCCGCGGACATCTCCTCGCGGACGATGGCGTCGGCCTCGCGCAGCACCGCGAGCCGCTCGGCGGTCACCTCGCCGATGATCCTGATGGCCAGCCCGGGGCCGGGGAACGGCTGGCGGCGGACGATGGCCTGAGGCAGGCCGAGTTCGGACCCCACCCGGCGCACCTCGTCCTTGAACAGCCAGCGCAGCGGCTCGACCAGCTGAAACTTCAGGTCGTCGGGCAGGCCGCCCACGTTGTGGTGCGACTTGATGTTCGCGGTGCCGGTGCCGCCGCCGGACTCGACCACGTCCGGGTACAGCGTGCCCTGGACCAGGAACTCGCACGCCTCGCCCGAACCAGCGGCCGCGGCGGTGATCTCCCGGGCGGCGCGCTCGAAGGCGCGGATGAACTCCCGGCCGATGATCTTCCGCTTCTGCTCGGGATCGGTCACCCCGGCCAGCTCGGACAGGAACGCCGCGGCCTCGTTCGCCACCGTCAGCTTGACGCCGGTGGCGGCCACGAAGTCCTGCTCCACTTGTTCGGCCTCACCCTGGCGGAGCAGCCCGTGGTCGACGAAAACGCAGGTGAGACGGTCGCCGATGGCCCGCTGGACGAGCGCGGCGGCGACCGCGGAGTCCACCCCGCCGGACAGCCCGCAGATGGCCCGGCCGCCGCCGACCTGCTCGCGGATCAGCTCCACCTGCTGCTCGACGATGTTCAGCATGGTCCAGGACGGGCGGCAGCCGGCCAGCTCGAGGAAGCGGGCCAGGATCCGGGTGCCGTGCTCGGTGTGCATCACCTCGGGGTGGAACTGGACGCCGTACAGGCGGCTTCGCGCGTTCTCCACCGCGGCCACCGGGGTGGCTCCGGTCCGCGCGGTCACGGTGAAGCCGGGCGGAGCCGCGGTGCAGGTGTCCCCGTGCGACATCCAGACCCGCTGCCTGGCCGGCGTGCCGGAAAGGAGCGTGCCGTCGTCGGCCTCCAGCGCCGTGGCGCCGTATTCGGCGGCGCCGGTCCGCTCGACGGTGCCGCCGAGGCCGGCCACCATCAGCTGGAAGCCGTAGCAGATGCCGAGGACCGGGACCCCGGCCTCGAACAGCCCGGCCGGGGCGGGCGGCGCGCCGTCGGCGTAGACCGACGAGGGGCCGCCGGAGAGGATGATCGCCTTGGGCTTCCTGGCCAGCATCTCGGGCACCGGCATGGTCGAGGGGACGATCTCGGAGTAGACGTGGCACTCGCGCACCCGGCGGGCGATCAGCTGGGCGTACTGGGCGCCGAAGTCGACGACGAGGACGGTGTCAAAGCCACCGGGCACGCTGATCACCTTTCGCTACGGGCCTTTGACCGGGCCGCCTTCCTGCGGGGCCTCCGAGTCTAGCCGGACCTGACCAGCGGAAACCGTATTTCCGGCCGGGGCGGCGGCCGGGCCCGCGGGGGCAGCCGGGCCCGCGGGGGCAGCAGCCGGGCCCGCGGGGGCGGCCGGGGCCGGCGGGTGGGCGGTGACGCGGAGGCGGGCGATGCGGCGGCCGTCCATCTCGGTCACGGTGATGGTCCGGCCGGCCACCTGGACGCTGTCCCCCTCGGACGGCAGGTCGCCGAGGGCGGACAGGACGTAGCCCGCGGCGGTCTCGTAGGGGCCTTCGGGCAGCTCGATGCCGGTCTGTTCGGTGAACTCGCTCAGGTTGAGCAGGCCGTCGACCTCCACGTCGCCGGCCGGGAGCTTGGTCGCCTGGTCCTGCTCGGTGTCGTACTCGTCCCTGATGTCGCCGATGAGCTCCTCGACCAGGTCCTCCAGGGTGACGATGCCGGCCGTGCCGCCGTACTCGTCGACCACGATGGCCAGGTGGGCCCGCTCGCGGCGCATCTCGGACAGCGAGGAGAGCACGGTCTTGCTGATCGGCAGGAACTTCACCGGCCGGCTGATCCGGCCGACCGGCACCGGGCCGTTGGGCCCTTCGGCCACGCCGGGCCCGAGCAGGTCCCGGACGTGCACGAAGCCGACCACGTTATCGTAGCTGTCCTGGTAGACCGGCAGCCGCGAATGCGACATGCCGGCGGCGATGCCCGCGGCCGCCTCGACCGGAGTATCGGCGTCCAGGAAGTCCACCTCGGTACGCGGCACCAGCACCTCGCGGATCTGCCGCTTGCCCGCGTCGAAGACCTCGCCGACGATGTGCCGCTCGTCCTGGCTGAGCGCCTGGGCGCCGGTCACGAGATCACGCAGTTCCTGCTCGGTAATGGCCTGGCGGCCGACCCGGGGGTCGCCGCCCAGGACGGCCACGACCAGGTTGGTGCATTTGGTCAGCAGCCAGACCACCGGCCGGGCCACGATGGCGATCCGGTCCAGCAGCGGCGCGGCCAGCAGCGAGATCGTCGGCGCGCGCTGCAGGGCGATCCGCTTGGGCGCCAGCTCGCCGAGGACCAGGCTGACGAACGTGATGCAGATGGTCACCACGGCGAACGAGAGCACGCCCGCCCAGACCTCGGCCAGGTGCTGCCGGACCAGCCACGACCTGAGCGCGTCGGCCAGCGTGGCGGCGCCGTAGGCGCCGGAGACCAGCGTGGCCAGGGTCACGCCGATCTGCACGGCGGAGAAGAACCGGTTCGGGTCCTGCGCCAGCCGGGCCGCCCGCTGGCCCCGCTTGCCGCGCTTGGCCAGCGCCCTGACCTGGCCCTCGCGCAGCGAGACCAGCGCCATCTCCGAGGCCGCGAAGAATCCCCCGATGCACACGATGACCAGGACGACAATGATCTCAAGGACGACTTTGCTCATTTGTCTCTCGCTCGCCTCCGGGCGCCTTTTGAGGCGGCGCCCGGCCTTCCTGGCCGCCTGTGGCGGCGGGCCCTCGCCGCTCCTCCGTCGCTCCTCAGTCCAGGCACCGCCGGCGCCCTTTGGCTCGCTCGAGGTGGGCGCCGGCGCCCGGCCCCCGCCGCCTGGTGGCACTATGTGTCTGGCCAGTCTAGAACGGATAACGTATGTGTCCCGTGGGCACGCAACCAATCTGGAAGTCCAGCGGCCGGCTGGCGGACGGGCGCGAGATCGTCTACTTCGACGAGGCGCCCGGGCTGGATCGCGCGCTGGCCCGGGACACCAGGCCGCTGGCGCCGCGGCCGCCGGGGCCGGCCCGGCCGGCCGGGTCGCCCGAATGGGGCATCCGCTGGGATCCGCTGGCCGGGGAGTGGGTGGTGATCGCCGCCGCCCGCCAGGACCGGACCTTCCTGCCGCCGCCGGACCAGTGCCCGCTGGACCCGTCGGCGCCCGGGCGGCCCACCGAGATACCCGCGGACAGCTACGACGTGGTGGTGTTCGAGAACCGGTTCCCGTCGCTGGCCGAGCCGCTGGGCCGGTGCGAGGTGGTGTGCTTCACCTCCGACCACGACTCCTCGTTCGCCGCGCTGCCGCCGCGCCGGGTGCGGACCGTGCTGGAGGCCTGGGCGGACCGGACCGAGGTGCTGAGCGCGCTGCCCGGGACCAGGCAGGTGTACTGCTTCGAGAACCGGGGCGAGGAGATCGGCGTCACGCTGCACCACCCGCACGGGCAGATCTACGCGTTCCCGTTCGTCGCGCCGCGGCTGGCCCAGATGGTGGCGCAGGCCCGCGGCTACGCCGGCGGCAATCTGTTCGATGACCTGGTGGCCGCGGAGGTCCGGGCCGGGATGCGGATCGTGACCCGCAACAAGCACTGGATCGTGTTCGTGCCCGAGGCGGCCCGCTGGCCGTACGAGGTGCGGATCTTCCCGGCCGTCCGGGTGCCCGACCTTCCCTCGCTGGGCGAGGCGGCGCGGGACGCGTTCGGGCCGCTGTACCTGGACGTGCTGCGCCGGTTCGACGCGCTGTTCGGCATGCCCGCGCCGTACATCGCCGCCTGGTACCAGGCCCCGGTCGGGGACCCCGCCGCGCGCGGCGAGTTCGCGGCGCACCTTCAGGTACTGTCGGTGCGGCGCGCGGCCGGAAAGCTGAAGTACCTCGCCGGGACCGAATCGGGCATGGGCGTGTGGATCAACGACATCGTCCCCGAGGAAGCCGCGCAACGGCTCAGGGAGGCCTTGTGAGAGTGCTGGTCACCGGCGGCGCCGGCTACATCGGCAGCGTCGTCGCCGCGCAACTGGTCGCGGCCGGGCACGACGTCGTCGTGCTCGACAACCTGTCCACCGGCTACGCCGACGCCGTGCCGGCCGGGGCCGCCTTCGTCAAGGGCACCCTGCGCGACTGCGCGGCCGAGGTGATCTCCGACGGCGTCGAGGCGGTGCTGCACTTCGCGGCCAATTCGCTGGTCGGCGAGTCGGTGGCGGACCCGGCCAAGTACTGGTCGAACAACCTGGGCGGCACCATCTCGCTGCTGGAGGCGATGCGCGAGATCCGGGTCCGGACGATCGTGTTCTCCTCCACCGCCGCGGTCTACGGTGAGCCCGAGCGCACGCCCATCCCCGAGACCGCCCCGACGCGCCCGACCAGCCCCTACGGCGCGTCCAAGATCGCCGTCGACACCACCCTGGGCGAGTTCTGCCGGCTGTACGGGTTCGGCGCGGTCAGCCTGCGGTACTTCAACGTGGCCGGCGCCCACCAGGCCGCTGACGGCAGCTGGTTCGGCGAGCGGCACAACCCGGAGACCCACCTGATCCCCAACGTGCTGGCCGCGGTGACCGAAGGCCGGCCGGTGCAGGTCTTCGGCGACGACTACCCCACCCCGGACGGGACCTGCGTCCGCGACTACATCCACGTCACCGACCTGGCCGACGCGCACCTGCGCGCGCTGGCGGCCTGCCGGCCCGGCCAGCACCGCGTCTACAACCTCGGCAACGGGACCGGCTTCTCGGTCCGCCAGGTGATCGAGGTGTGCAGCGAGGTCACCGGGGCCGGCATCGGCGTGGACGTGCGCCCGCGCCGGGCCGGCGACCCGGCCGTGCTGGTCGCCTCGTCCGAGAAGATCACCTCCGAGCTGGGCTGGCGGGCGTCGCTGGACCTGCGGGCCATGGCCGCCGACGCCTGGCGGTTCACCCAGGCACGCGGCGCGCGGCTCGCGGGGGGGTCTGGGGGGGT
>Ga0335078_10012694_pt1 | contig 12483 bp, 10 predicted proteins | sample Lox_Sample_32_FD_206711 | JGI IMG/M metagenome (GOLD analysis project Ga0335078, IMG submission 206711) | Soil microbial communities from Loxahatchee National Wildlife Refuge, Florida, United States - Lox_Sample_3.2 | ecosystem: Environmental > Terrestrial > Soil > Wetlands | place: USA... | reverse complement strand
CTCTCGACATCCCTTCTGCGACCTCCGATCCACGCTCGAAAGAACGCGGACGCTGGGGTCACGCTCGGACGGAAGGTGGGGCCAAGTCAAGCCGTCGCACTGGGGCCAAATCAGACCGGCGTTCTCATCCGCAGTGCGGACGAAAAGCAACAAAAGGGTTGGCTATCGCCCAGCCACTCTGTATCGTTCCGCGCAACGGAAAGCCGGATCACCAGCGCCCTGGGCATCTGGATGGGCGTCGGACGCTTGTGGTTTGCGGGCCCACATTACGACACAGGGAATCGGGGGCGAACGAAATGCCTAGTTGCTCTGCGTGCGGCGCTGAGGCAGCGCCGGATGACGCCTTCTGCCAGGAGTGCGGTACGGGGCTCAGGGCCGCGGTTCCCGCGGTCACGATGACGCCGCCCGTGGCTGCAGTGGTTTCGGTCCCCGACCTTGCTGACGGCCACGGACCGACCGCCGAGCGCTCGGGTGTGACCGTCGTTGATGCAGCGGCTATGGATCAGCTGGTAGGGCGGGCGGAGCCAAACCAGACGTACCTAGGGAACCGCCTTCTCTACGGCGAGGGTGAGTCCTTCGATCCGCTCTCTGGGGCGTTTGTCAAGGAGATGTTTCTCCAAGCGTTGATCGTTTGGTTCGTCAGCTTCGCGCTGGCCATACTCCCCGGCCTCTTCTTCCTGGCCGGCAGTACTAACGGAAATGGCGGCCTGCGCATCCTCGGCGAGCTCGGACTCTTCATCGCCGGCCCGCTCCTCTGGATCTACTTCTGGTTTCACCGCATCCCCGTCGTCAGCTCGGAATGGAAGTTCCTCGTTGACGACCAAGCGGGAGTGGCGGACGCGGTGTTCGGCCACATAGCGTGGGCGCTCAAACGCCGCAGGACGCCGGTTGGCAAGATGAAGGTCAGACGACTGGCCCAGCACGGACGACCAAAGCGCGACTACCTCGAGCTCAGGGACGGCATCTTCACTGGTTTGATGTCATCGTTCGCGTATGGCGAGGATCTGTACATCGGCTGGACGCTGTGGTGGAACCTGTCTCCTTTTCGATGGGTGATCATATTTCTGGGCAGGTTGTATTTGACCCTCACCGGCCGGGGCACCCAGATCCACGTGCTGCACCGCTACGAGCAGGCCAAGGCGATGCGGGAGGCGATGCACAGTGCGGCGCGCGAGGGCGTCGACGCGGCAGCCGGCTTTGTCGGCTATCAGGGTGCCGGCACGGTTGGGTCTGACGTTGAGGTGGAGGTGTTGGCCTCGATGGACAACGTGCCCGGGTTCATCGCTGCAGCGACGGAATAAGCGAGCCGGTCGTGGCGAGCCTGCTGAGATCGGCCCCGGCGCCCGCGCTGCGGGGAGGCGCCCACGGGCAGCCGATGCCTTCGGCCTATGCGGGCGTGCGAATCGACGCCGCCGTCAATCTGCTTGAGGCGCGCGAATACGACGGTCTGCTGACCGAACAGCGCCTCCAGAAGGCGGTGTACGAGCAACAGCGGTTCATCAACAGCCTGCTCGACCCTTCTCTTGCGGCGGCGCTGGATCTGCGTACGCGAATCACCCCCGGTGCGGCGACCCCGATCAGCCAGGCCATCCTGCTCCGCACCTGGGGCGCGTCGGAGCCGGAGGTGCGCCGGCGGGCCGAGGTGCTGCGCGATCAGGTTCACGCCGCACTGCCGAGGCACGTTCTCGGCACTACGATCGACGACGCGGACGAAATCTCGCGGTGGCTGAACCCGCTGAACGGGTTCGAGGACCTCGACTCAGCCGTCATTACGCATCGAGAGCTGACCGGGATCCCCTCTCGGCCCGACGCGAAGGTCGCCTACTACTTCTCCGTCGCTCCGCTGAACTGGACGCTGTCGGATTGGACCGGCCTGTATCAGCGCCTTGCGGCGTCACCGGAGCCGTTGGTGGTCTCGGTGGGCCTCATGCCGATCGCGATCTCGGGTGAGTTCGCGAATCTGCTGAACCACTACGCCACGTTCTATAGCCGACTTGCGCGAGAGGACAAGCTGCAGGGTGGCCTCTACCAGAGTGAGCGCACGCTCCCCGGTGACGCGTTCGCCAAGGAAGCCGAGCAGGTCTTTCATGACTACGCGCGTCGCTATGGAGGCAAGACGTTCTTCATGCGCATCCAGCTCGCATCGCCCGGGGCGCTGCCGCGCGGGATCGCTGAGGCGGTGGCGGCGACGGTGTCGCCGGTGGAGGAAGGCGGCGGTAGCCACCTGGACCGTGAGCGGGCGACATCGGCTTACGAGATCCGCCGTCCGGGCTCTGACTACGGACGTCAGCTGGCACGGTGGAATCTCGAAGCGATCGACTTCTGTGCCGTCAGCGGAAGCTCCGCGATCTGGCAGCGACCCGATCCACCTCCCGCCGCGCTGGAGCTCCTGAGCTTCATGGGCGATGCCAAGGACGCAAGCTGCGCCTTCCGTCTACCAATCGCGCTAGACGGGACAGTCCCTGGCTTCAAGGTACGGCGCGGACACTTCGGCCACGTCGAGCAACTCCAGACCAGCGGTCCGGTCATCACTCTGGGGACCTTCGCCGGCGGACACGGGTCGGTCTCGCTTCCCGTGAACAGCCTCAACAAGCACGCGCTGATCGCGGGCAGTACCGGGTCAGGCAAGACGACCACCGTGCTCGAGATTCTGCGTCAGCTGTGGATCGACCATCGCGTCCCGTTCCTGGTAATCGAACCGGTCAACTCCGACGCGAACGACTACCGCCGGCTTCTCGCCGAGCCCGGCTTCGAGGCGGCCCAGATCTGGACGATTGGCGACGAGAACGTTCGGCCACTGCGGTTCAATCCGTTCCGGGTCCCGCCGGGAGTCCTCGTCGGCGAGCACCTCGCGAACCTGCTCAACTGTTTCAAAGCTGCCTTCGGCCTGTGGGAGCCTCTGCCCGGCATTTACGAGGAAGCGCTGAGCCTCACCTACACAACCGCCGGGATCCTGCCCTCGGAGCGCGCGGAGGACACTCCCGATCGCTTTTGGCCGACCGCCGTTGAGTTTATGAAAGCGATGCGCAAGGCAACCGCCAACCTCGGGTACGCCGGCGAGGTCAAAGCGAACATCGAGGCCGCCTCGGTCCGCCGCGCCCAGCAATTGACGGTCGGGGTGTGTGCATCGGCGTTCATGACCGATCAGAACTTCGACATCGAGGGGCTCATGGAGCGTCCGACGATCCTTGAACTCAAGGCGCTTGGGGCCGGCGATGAGCAGAGCCTGATGATCGCCTTGCTGCTCAATGCGATGACCGAGAACTATCAGGCGGTCCGAGGCGGGTCCGCGACGCTGCGCCATGTCACCGTCGTGGAGGAAGCCCACCGACTGCTGTCGCGCGGAAACAAGAGCGGAGGAGCCGAGGAAGCCCAGGCGAAGGAGAAGGCCGCCGAGGCGTTCGCGAACACGCTCGCGGAGAACCGAAAGTACGGAGAGGGCCTAATCATTGCTGAGCAAATCCCGTCCAAGCTGGTCGAGGACGCGGTCAAGAACACGAACCTGAAGGTCATGCACCGTCTCACCGCTGAGGAGGAGCGACGCTACCTCGGCGAGACGATGGGCTTAGACGACGCACAGAAACGTTTCGCGACCCGCCTTTCGACGGGCGAGGCCTTGGTCTACGCCGATGAATATCCGGAGGCGACGCTTGCCGAGATAAAGCCACGACTGACCGCGTCGGCGCCACAGCCCGTATCCGCCGAGGTGCAGCCCCCCTTCTCGTTCTGCGCCTCGTGTCAGCGCCAGTGCGAGTTTCGTGGCGCCGGCTTGGCGATCAGTCGCGACACGATGCTGCGGACCAAGATCGACGAGCGACTCGCCGCCCTGGCCAAACCCGGTATCGCTGCGCAAGCCGTGACATCGGGGTACGGCGGACTGGTCAACGACCTGCGCTCGGCCGTGGCCGCCTTCTCATCGCTCCCGTCAGAAGAGCCCGAGCGCAGTCACGCGGCGCTCTGCGTGTTCGTGCACGTCATGGCCGCACAAACGATGAAGATGTCACCCAGCTGGCCAAAGGTCGTCGCAGAGAAACTCGGAATCCACGAAAGCGCGGTGGTGTGAGCGATGGAAGCCGCTGACGTTCCTAGCAGTGGAAACGAAATGGGCGCGAGCGCCGGCGACGCCGGCTCCGCCGAAGGCGCAGGGGTCTCCGCTGTAGAGGGCGACGCGCCGCGGGCGGCCAACGACAACTTCCAGACGGGCACGAGCGCCAGCGATGGAGCGGCGCAGCGTGGGGCGGCCAACCAGAACTTCCAGACGGGCACGACCGCCAGCGATGGAGCGGCGCAGCGTGGGGCGGCCAACCAGAACTTCCAGACGGGCACGACCGCCGGCGATGGAGCGGCCCAGGGTTCGGCGGCGAATGAAAACTTCCGGGCGGACATTGGCGCTGCTGATGGGGCGGACATGCCCGCGAGCAACGACCTAACCAGCGGCGTCGCGAAGGACAACGCAGCCGCCAGCGCAGTGGAGTTCCCGCCGCCGAACGAGTCCGTGACCGAGCCAGCCAGCGACGAAGTCCCACTACCAGTTGACGCTGACCAGTCTGAGGCGCCGGACGAGTTCCAACCGCCGGTTGACGCGGACCAGCCCGAGGCGCCGGACGAATTCCAACCGCTTACTGACCCAGTCCAGAATGAAGCGCCCCGGGAATTCGGCCCGACGCCGGCTGGACACGAGTCGATTCCGGCTCAGGACGAGCCTCCACAGCCCGAGCAAGACGAGCCGCTCCAGCCCGAGCAAGACGAGCCTCCACAGCCCGAGCAGGACGAGCCGCTCCAGCCCGATCAAGACGAACCGCCGTTTGCGGTGGAGGACCAGCCGCCGCCGCTGGTGGGCGACTTCCCGGTGGAGAACGAAGCGCCCGTGGTGCAGGACCAGTCGCCAGCCGACGACGACGACGACGGGGATAGCGAGACCCAGAACGATGATCTCCCGCCGGTGGACGTTGAGTCGCTGGTCGAGCTCGAGCCACCAGCGACGCCCGCGACCGCCGACGCTGGTGGGATGCCTCCAAGGGAGCCACCGGTCGTGCCCGCGAACGACACCTCCCCGAAAGACACCTTCCCGGACGCCGCCTTTCTGGGAGGCCTATGGCAGCAACGGTCAGATGGCAAGTACGGACTTGACGATTGGAGGATCGACACTCTCACCGAGCCGACAATGGTGTGGGGTCAGGGTGACTCGGGCTTTGTTGTATTCGACGACACCGTGGCCGACGCGGGAGGCGATGCGCAGACCTACGCCCGGCTGACCCAGCAGGCACCGGGTCGGGCGGACGGAGAAACGGATCCGACGTACCGGACTAAGCTTGCCGCCTACATGCTTCCCGCGGGCACCCAAATCGCGCGGTCGACCACCGAAGCGAGTAAGAATTGGGGAGAAGGCGGCATCGAGCAGGCATACGTTCCCAACTTCAAGGCGGTCGCGAAGCCGATGCCTCAGTTCGACGTGCAGATGGGCAATCGGGACGCTGTGCAGCTCGTCGTCGACAACGACAAGAAGTCGCAGTGAGTACCACGACCGCGACGAACCACCAGCCGTTGCACTTGCCGGAATCCTCTCGCTCGGAGCCTCGGTCGTGGCCCTCTCATCGCGTCAGGTCACCGATCAGAAATTGGCTTTGCCAGGGAGCGGTCAGGTAGTGGCGTTGGTTGAGAGTCTTGATTGCTTCGCGCCCGGGAGGAGCGCAGCGGTGATTTGTGGGCAAGCGAGGCCGGAAGGTTTCGAGAACCGGGGACATGATGAGGGGGATGAATGCCAGTGAGCGCCTGTATTGAGTGCGGGAGCCCTGTCCGCGATGGGGCGCGTTTCTGCCCCGCCTGCGGTTCCACGGTGGCCACAGTGGAACCGCCGGCCCAGATATCTTCGACTACTGCGGCAGTTTCGGTGATGAGCCCTCCGCAGATAAGCCCGCCGCAGATCAGTCCGCCGGACGAGTTAGCGTGCGCCGAGTGCGGCCACTCTGTCCGCGGCGGGGCACAGTTCTGCCCGGCCTGCGGATCAGCGGTCACCAGACCTCTAGCAGCGGCCGTGGTTCCCACGACCGTCCCATTGATCACTCCTGGCCTCGAGGTGGACCCCGAGCCGGCGGCCCCGGTCGTGGCGCTGACCCTACCGCCATCGCCCACCGCCCCGCCCACGATCGCACCGCCGGCCGACTCGCCAAGTGTCGCCGGACCGCCGGTGCCGCCCGGCGAGGCACCCCCGGCCAGCCGCGGACGTCGGCTTGTCAAGGATCGGCGCGTCCTCGTGGGAGCAGTAGGTGCACTCGCGCTCGTTCTCGCCGGCATCCTCGCCCTCGTGCTTACCGGCGGGGGCTCGAAGCACCCGTCGCTCCTGGCGAAGAGCGTGGCCCACACAAGTTCAAGCGTTTCGCCCCCCGCCGCCAGCGTCTCGACGGCGCAAGCGCCGGCGCTCACCACCGCAACGACCCCAGCCGGCGCGAGCGCGGGGACGACGGCCACCGGCATCAACACGACGGCCACCGGCATCAACACGACGGCGACCGGCACGGGCACGACCGCAACGGGCACGACCGCAACCGGCACCAACACGACCGCGCCGTCAGCGCCCCCGCCACCAGCGGGGCCGGCCCAGGTCATCAGAACGGATCTTCAAGATCTCGGCTCGGGTAACTACGCTGGCGCCTTCCGGCTGATGTCGTCGTCCTACCGCTCGGCGAACCCTTCATGGGCATCTGATCGAGCAGCCGCTGATCCGGGGATCAACATCGTCTCGATCGGCGCCCCGCAATACGGTGCCGGCGGCGCGAACGTACCCGTCGACTTCTTCGCACGGGATCGCAACCCGACGCCCGGAAGCGACACCCAGTGCCGCGAGTTCCAAGGGACGGTGCATCTCGTTCAACAGGGCGGATCGTGGTGGTATGACCCGTCGAGTAACAACCTGAACGCCAACGTGGCGACCGGCGACAGCGACTGCCCGTCCTAACCAGGTGACATTCGCGCCCGAGCGCGGCAGAAGCCGCGCCCCGCGCAACACACGCGGCCGGTGGCTGGTGTCGACAGCACTGCTCGCACTGCTAGGTCTGGCCGGGTTCGCCGCCGCGCTCATTGCCAGCGGAGGCTCCTCAACGCGCACTAGGGCGCAGCATGCCAAGGCTGCGGCCCCACCTCCCGCCGGTTCTCGCCCGCGCCCGGCCGCCACTGTCCAGGGTGCGGCACCCAGTTCTTCGCCCGCGCGCACAGTCGCTGTGAATTCGAGGCCAAATCTCGCCCGGATGGTCGGCCAGATGGTCGTCGCCCGCTTCGCTGGCGCCACCCCGCCTGCGTCCCTGCTTGACCGGATACGCCGAGGGGAGGTTGGCGGGGTAATCCTCTTCTCCGACAACGTCGCCGATGGATTGCTCGCCACGCACCGTCTTACGCAGGAGTTGCAACTCGCCGCCTCCCAGGGTGGCAATCCGCCGTTACTGATCATGACCGATCAGGAAGGCGGCGAAGTGAAGCGCCTCGTGGGTCCCCCGGACCTGGCGCCGGCGGCGATGACGTCCGACACGACAGCGTTCAGTGAGGGCGCCGCGACGGGAAGGCTCCTCCGTTCGGCCGGGGTCAACGTTGATCTTGCACCCGTCGCGGATGTCGAGCGAGTACCCGAGTCGTTTCTCGGAAGCCGGTCCTTTGGCAGCAACGCGCTCCTGGTCGCAGACCGGGCGTGCGCGTTCGCGCAGGGACTGGCGTCGCAAGACATCGCGTTCACGCTCAAGCATTTCCCGGGACTTGGGCGAGCCACCGGCAACACAGACACCGAGGTCGTCTCCGTCGACGCTCGGGCGGATGTCCTCCGAGCGGATTACGCTGCCTACGCCACATGTGGCACGAACCGTCTCGCGATGGTCATGGTGAGCAGCGCGATCTACCCAGCTCTGTCGGGGCTGCTGCCCGCCGTAATGTCTCCCGAGATCTACCAGCGCGAGCTGCCGATCGCCCTGGCCGGTGGCTCTGCGCTGACAATTTCGGACGATCTGCAGTCTGTGGCGATCTCGGCGCAAACGGCTCCTGCTCGTCACGCGATCGATGCCGGCCTCGATCTATTGATGTACGCGCAGACCGAGGAGGCGTCCGCGGTCGCCTACGTCCAACTGTTTGACGAGGCGAGCTCGGGGTTGATTCCGGCGTCGGCATCGCGGCGGGCCGATCAGAAGATCCTCCGGCTCAAGCGGCTATTGCGGTGATAGCTATGAGATGCTCACGCGGACAGAGCGTTGGCTTCGTGCCAAGCTGGAGCCGTGGCTTGGTGGCTCGACTTGAGCCCTCGGAGTTTTCGCGCCCCAGCAACGCCGCGTCGTTGACCCGGAGTGTGTCGAGGCATATGATGTTGCCCGGTTAGATGGGGGTGAAGATGCGACGGCCGGTTGTCGTCCTTGCAATGAAGTGGGGCTCTTGCGGCTGCTGGCCCACGTGGGATCACGTCCAGCTGGGACGGCATACGTGGTCGTGCTCGACGGCGTCAGCGAAGGAGTCTCGCCTCAGGGTGTGGCCTGCCGTGAGGGCAGCGCCTACGACTTGCCCTGTCGCGCGACCGTCGCAGTCCACCGCATCGACCGAAATACGTCGGCCAGTCATTCCGAACTGGGTGATGAATGAGCACGACCCCTCCAGAAAGGACATTCGATGGGAGCTCGCTACACACGCAAGAATCTACCGCCCGGTGAGGAAATCCAGTATGAGGGCCGCCCGTCCCGCGTCGCCTTTTTCGCCAAACCAGCCCTCGGCATCCTCGTCGCGATCGCGTTGTTCGTCTGGCTCGCGGCGATACAGAACGGCCAAGGGCACAAGACGCTGCAGAATGTTCTGAGTTTCGGTGTCATCGTAGTTGGGATCGGGTCCGTGATCGGCTTCGTGCGGGCGTACATCCGCTACAAGGGCGCGGAGTACGTGGTCACGGATCGGCGAGTTGTCGGAAAGTACGGGGCGTGGAGGGTGGGCAGCGTCGACGTACTGATGACGCATATCAGCGGAATTTCGGTGTCGCAAGGCCGGTTCGGGCGCATCTTTCGATATGGAGCAGTCTTGATCAATGGAACTGGCACCAGGACCGCACTGAGTAAACTTAAGAACCCCAGGAGCTTCCAGGCGGCGGTTCACCAGGTGCTTGAGGGCAGCCGGCTCCTCAAGGGAACGGCGGCCTACACGCTCGATGTGAAGATGGCCGAGCGAGGGGCCGCTCCGGCTGCTCCGGCCTTTCAGCCTGCCCCTGCGGGACGGTTTTGCTCCGCATGTGGCAACGGTCTATCGCCGGAGGCGGCCTTCTGTGATGGCTGCGGCGTCGCCGTGGCGACCCTCCCGCGAGCGTAGACGCCAGGTCAGTAGCTCTCCGAGGCCGCCTGTGGGAACGCGGAAGGGTCCTAGCTAGGCGCCTCGGCTACCGCGCGTCGGATGGGCGCGCTGCGCCCACTCGCTCGAAATGAGGGTAAGTCGAGCATCGAGAACCGGGTGCTTGCCGGTTCGTTGCCAGTGATCGCGTTGGAGCGACACTGCGCTAGACGGCGAGCTGGCCTCCCGAGACGGACCAGTGGGGCCAGCGCGGCGACGGTCTCCCGCCGGCGCTCGATCAGCCATGGAAATGTCGGGTAGGCCCGGGGTTGAGGTCTGGGTCTGATTGAGCGGCTTGGCTCCCGCACCCGGTTCGACCGAGGAGCCGCGGAAGGTGCGACGAGGATCCGGGCGCGGCCCTGGAAAGGACACACTTCCTCGGACAGAACCGGAAGGAAGCTACGATGCCCCTGGCGTGCGCAACGAGCATCAAGACGCCTACCGCAAGCTTTCGGACTTCCTGCACGACAAGCTTGGCACGCGATGGAGCAGTTGACCTCCTTCCCGGGGCACAGGATCAGCGTGACAGACCCTATGAGAGGTTGGCGGAAGTCTACGACGTGATCAACCAGAGCAGGAAGGACTACCTCGAGCAGGCCGCGAAAGTCTCGCACCTGGCCCGGTGCAAGACTGGTCGGCCCGCTCGTGAAATGAGCCTGCTCGACGTCGGATGTGGCACCGGTCTTCATCTGGAACATTTCGCTTCCTGGTTCGCACACCTCGAGGGAGTCGATCTGAACGAAGAGATGCTTACTGTCGCACGAACGCGGTTGCCCAACGTGCCGCTTCACCACGGCGACATGATCGATTTCGACCTCGGCCGAAAATTCGACGTCGTCACCTGCCTCTCCAGCGCAATCTGCAGCATGAAGCGGTACGTCAACCTTTGCGACGCAATCACGACAATGGCAAAACACTTGAAGCCCGCGGGCGTCCTCGTGATCGAGCCGTGGATGGAACCGGATTCGGTCGGGCCCCGGAACATACATGGCTATCTCGTCGATGTCCCGGGCATGAAGATCGCCCATGTCGGCGTCTCGACGTTGCGTGACGGCGTCTTGGTCTACGAGATGCACTTCCTCGTAGGTCGCCCAACCGGTATCACAAGCTTTGTCGAGGTACACGAACTCGGCCTATTCACGCGCGAGGAGTACCGACTGGCGTTTGAGAGCGCGGATCTCGTCGTCGAGTTCGACGAAGAAGGCCTCATCGGGAGGGGTCTCTACATCGCCATCAAGCCGACATGAGATTCCAGGTCGCGACGGGCTGCGATCGTCAGGCGCCGGCGTTGGGCTGCTCACGTCGACTTCCAGGCAGAGGCGATGGGCGGCCTCGGCGAAGAGGTCGCTCATCGTGCCATGGAGGCGAACGAAACGGGCTTTCGCACACCGGCCGACTGCGCCGCAGCCTCCCAGGCGGACTCGAGGGCGACCGGGGCAGCGAGCGCGGGTGGGAAGCGATGCGCGCCGCAACGGATTGCGGGAACGGAATCGATCGCGCTTCCAACCCCTCAGCTAGCTCGACCGCACGCCGATGACAGCGAGCGAGCAACTCCGCCGCCTCCGCCTTTGACTCACGACTCCAAATCGGCCCCACGCGTGGATGATGAATCGCGCCGATATCGGTCCTGCCGCAGTCGCCTTGGCGTGACCGACCTCGCAGCCACCCGGGGCACGACGGGCCTCGAGGAGCTCTGGCCCGGCAGCACGATGAATCGCGCCGTCGACGCCGCCCCCACCCTTCAGTTCTGGATTAGTATTAGTATTAGTATTAGTGGCGTTGACAACCGCATCGCTCGTCTCCCGAGCGATGTCGCCCCGCACGACTTGCAAGGTCGGATTGCTGATCCCCAGTCAACCGTGATTCCAGTCAACCGGTAGCCACCAAGAGTCGGTCTGTCTGCGGGGCGCGGCCCTACGAGTGGAGGTGACCGACCGGCCGAGCGAGGCAGCCGCACTGCTGCTTGAAGCCCTCTTCGTCGAAGCCCACGACGGTGGTTTGCGCGGTAAAGCCGTTTTCCTCCAGGAAGGACCGACTAACCGGCCGAACCCAATGCTCTCTCTTGTCGAGGTCGGTCGTCTCGAGCATCAGCTCGTCATCGGCCAAATCGAAGTGGCTGTGGAGCAGTGTCAGTCCGAAACGTTCGAGACAGTTGTGCTTCTCGAGGGCGCGACGCACCTCTTCGAGGCATTCCGCGTCGGCCTCACCGACCGGCTCGACATCGGTGATGTTCTGCAGCGTGTTCCACTGCATCGACTCCACCACGATCTGGCTCATCTCAACCTCACCTTTCTGCTCACCGGTAGTGGGTAACTTGCAGACGCCGCAAGCATCCGATCGGAAAGGCCTTTCTACCACATTTCTGGCTGCCGCGTCAACTCAACATCGCCGAAAGCCCGATTCAGAGTCGTGCCTGCCGTCGCGGTGTACGTCTCCCGACTCCACCGCTGTGTCCACATACTCGATCTCACGCGGCGGCAAACCCGGTGGATGAGCCTGCCGAGGAGGCTGCGACCGCAAGCACCGCCCGCGCTCCATGCACCGGCGGCCTCGTAATCGTCGCTGAACCGGAGCGGCCACGATGCCAGGGCCGACATCGCGCCGGCCGGTAGCCGCTGGCGGGACACACGCGTTCACGAAGCCGCCTGGCGCGCCGGCAGATCTGGCAGGCCTGCGCTGCCTGCTTGCCTGGGCGAGCCGGAGCAGCCGGACGGCGCTGATCCGGTGCCTGCAATGGACGAACTTGAGAGCCACAGGGAGGCCTACACGATCTTCTCCTCGTCAAGTTTGCGGAAGTCCGTTCGATAACGCTGCTCTCCGCCAGCTTCGAGTTCCCCGCTGTGTGCGATTCGTACAGTCCGATGGCCACCGAGACCACGGCGCCGGCCGCTTCCCCTCCGGACGACCGATGAAAATCAACGGTGGCTCTGCGACCGGAGTTCGACAGTTGATAGGAACACGAGGCCGGGAAAAGGGCGTGTTTGCTGGGCAAACGTGCGAGAGGCCCGTGTTGGGCGTGTAACTAGTCCTAAAACAAGCGCATGGCACTGAGCGGGCGGGCGAGAATCGCTGTTTCCGGTCTGATTGGTAGCGGGCCGACTCGTGTGTCGTTGGTAGGAGAGCGTTTTGGCGCTGGGACGACGT
>Ga0335078_10012693_pt1 | contig 12483 bp, 10 predicted proteins | sample Lox_Sample_32_FD_206711 | JGI IMG/M metagenome (GOLD analysis project Ga0335078, IMG submission 206711) | Soil microbial communities from Loxahatchee National Wildlife Refuge, Florida, United States - Lox_Sample_3.2 | ecosystem: Environmental > Terrestrial > Soil > Wetlands | place: USA... | reverse complement strand
ACAGCACGACCTCGGGATCGTCCCGTTCCAGGCGCTCGCGCCACGCCGCACGGACGGCGTCGAGCCGAGTCCTCACGGCTTCAAGGTCGTCGGAAGGCGTCAACTCCGCGCTGATCGCCTCGCACACGCGGGACGCACGCCCGACGAGGACGACATCGGGGGTGTAGTTCTTGGCCGCGTCGGCGGGGTTCGTGTTGATCGCGATCAGCCGTATCGGTTGGGGCTGTCGCCAGTTCTGCGTCATCATCCCGTCGAGGTCGCTACCGATGCTGAGTACGAGATCCGCCTCGTCCCAGAGTGCGCCGACCTCTGGGACATGCGGGGGCAATCCGATCCGGCAGGGGTGCGCGACCGGCATGATGCCCCGGGCCAGATAGGTTTCGATCACCGGCGCTCCCAAGTCGGCGGCGAGCCTCGCGACGGCGGAGGCGGCGCCGTCACGCATCGCGCCGCCGCCGACCCAGATGAGCGGTCGCTGCGCCTCCTTCAGCAAAGCAGCCACGTCCTGAACTGACTCGAGCCCGTGGCCATCTGTGTCACCGTCGCCGGTGGTGAGATTCTTCACCACTGGTGAGGCAAATGCCGGCGCGTCGAGGAGGTCGGTGGGAATCTCGAGGTAGACGGGTCCGGTGGACGGTGCCATGGCAACCGCTGCGGCACGAGTGACCAACTCGGCCAGATCCTCCGCGCGCGCGGCGCGAAAGACCTCCTTGACCACGGGCGCAAACATGGCCGCCTGGTCGCGGGTCTCGTGCAGCGCGCCGCGGTGCGCACCCCTTCGGCGATGAACTGACGCAATGTCCGTCGCGATCACGAGGACCGGGGATTTCGACTCCATCGCCTCGCCGGTCGCCCCCAACGCATTGGCCGCGCCGGGCCCGGTCGTGGTGATCGCCACGCCGAGGCGGCCGGTCGCACGGGACGCGCCGTCCGCTGCGTAGACCGCGGTTTGCTCATGGCGGACGCCGACAACGCGGAACTTTGCGTCACGGAGCTCTGCCCAGAGGCTCAGGTTGTGAACTCCCGGCAGCCCGTATACCTCAGCGACCTCGAGGCTCTCCAGTGCGAGACGGACCTGGGTCGCGCCGCGAATTTGCTCGAGGCGCTCAGCTACCTGCATAGTGGGCTGTCATGGCGCCACGTGAAAGAACGAGGTTCCCGCGTTCGCCGCGGTATTCCTGACACACGGATTCGATTTGTGTAACGATCATTTCGAGTCCGGGCGAGCACCACCCGCGCGTTGCGACGGCGACCCGGCGGTGCGGCGTAACCGGAGCGATTCGCCGCGTCACCACCTCGGGATGAGCCCCGAACAGCGCCAGTTCCGGGACCAGCGCGATTCCGACCCCGGCGGCGACAAGGCGCTGTACCACCTGGTAGTTACCACTGCTGAACGCGATCCGCGGCTCATACCCGACCGCCTGGCACGCGGCGGCGAGGATCAGCGAGCATGGCGTCTCCGGGCCGGCACCCGCGATCCACTCGTCGTTCCGGAGGTCCCCGAGGTCGACGACCTCGGCGCGGGCGAGAGGATGCCGTCGCGGCAAGGCGAGCAACAGTGGATCGTCGTAGAGGTACCGGATCTCGACGTGGTCATCGGCCGGGAGGGGGTGTAGCGGATCGTCGAACACGACCCCGATGTCGATGTGACGACTCTTCAGACGCTCCATCGTCTCTGTGGGCTCGCCCTCGACGAGGCTGATGGCGAGCTCCGGGCGGTCGGCTCGCACGCGCACCAGCGCGTCCGCGACGAGCGTCGCACCGGCGGTCGGAAACGCGCCGAGCCTCACCCGATTCTCGACCGCGGCACTGATCTCCGCGAGCTCGGCCTCCGCGTCACTCATCAACGCCAGCATCACCTCGGCGTGGCGGAGCAGAGCGTGTCCCGCGGCGGTCAGGGTCACGCCTCCCGGGTTGCGGCGCTCGAGCAACTGGACGCCAACCTCGAGCTCGAGGCGCGACATGTGATGCGAGACCGCCGGCTGCGAGTAGTCCAGCGAGGCCGCGGCGGCGGAGAAGGATCGCAACCGCGCGACCTCGGAGAACACCTTGAGCCTCCGTAGGTCGAGCATCATCGAATCCTACTTTGGCTCGCCGCATGCCCCGAGGGTCGGGGCATAGACATCTTCTATCGAGAGTTCGGCATCACTTGTTGGCACGAAGCTCGGTCTGTGGGAGCCTCCCGCGGATGCAGGCGCGCGCCCTCTGGATCACGTCGAAAGGCGTGTCCGAGCTGCGCGGAGCCGAAGCTCCGGATCCCGGTCCGGGCGAGATCCGGGTGAAGGCGATCGCGTCGGGCATCAGCAGCGGTACCGAGATGGTTCTCTACCACGGCCTCGGTCCCGCCGATCAGGCGATGACCCCCTCGACCTGCGAAGGTCGGTGGGACCTGCCGGTCAAGTACGGCTATCAGAGCGTTGGGCGCGTCATCGATGCCGGGGAGGGGTCCGGTTACCAGGAGGGCGAGCTCGTCTTCTGCCGCTTTCCGCACCAGGACTACTACACGATCGACGCCACCGATCCGGAATTGGTGAACCGGATCCCGGAGTTCGACCCTCCGGAGCTCGGCGTGCTCGGCAACAACGCTGATGTCGCCCTCACCGCGCTCCTCGACGTTCCGGTCCGGCTCGGCGATGTCGTCGTCGTCATCGGGGTCGGCATCGTCGGCATGTTCTGCGCGCTGCTGGCGCGCCGCACGGCAGGGACGCTGATCGTCGTCGATCCCTTCGAGTACCGCCGGGACCTCGCGCTTCGCCTCGGCGCCGACCTCGCTGTCCACCCCGGCGACGATCCAGTCAGCGCCGTCCTGGAAGCGAGCGACGGGCGCGGGTCCGACATCAGCATCGAAGCGAGCGGCACGGCGTCCGGTCTCCAGTTGGCGATCGACACCTGCGCCCTCGAAGCGACGGTGAACGTGGTGGGCTGGTATGGCAGCAAGCAGATCCCGCTTGTGCTGGCGCCACAGTTCTATTCCCAGCGGCTGAAACTGGTCAGCTCGAGCGTGCTGTACGCCGGCTCCGGGCTACAGCCCCGGTGGGACCTCGGGCGCAAGCTCGAGGTCGCGCTCGATCTTCTGCCCACCCTGCACCCGACCGAGATGATCAGCCATAGGATTCCGTTCGACCGGGCTCCCGAGGCGTTCCAGTTGCTCGACGAGCGCCGCGGTGAGACGCTGGCTGTGATCTTCACCTATCCCTGAGGGCATCAGCGATCGTCGACTCTCACACCCATCTCGACGCGTTGGCGGACGATGAACTCGAGGCCGCCCTCGACGCTGCGAGCGATGCCGGGCTACAGGTGATAGTGACGGTTGGCATGGACGTCGCGATGTCAGCGCGCGGGGTCACCGTGTCTGAGTCGGCCGACATGGTGTTTGCCGCGGTCGGCGTGCATCCGTGGATGGCGCAGGACCACCCCGACGGCGCGCCGGTTGACGAGATTGAAACGCTGGCCATGAACGACAAGGTTGTGGCGCTCGGCGAGATCGGCCTTGACTTCGTCGACAACTCCTGGCGCGGCATCTCTTATCGCGATGATGAGCTGCGTAGGCACCAGGAGATCGTGTTCCGCGAACAACTCCGGCTCGCACGACGCCTGGGACTGCCGGTCATCTTGCACAGCCGGGGCGCCCACGGAGCGACGACACGGATCCTGGAGGAGGAGGGCGCCGGAGCGGTGGGGGGTTGCGTTCAGTTCTTCGAAGGCACCGTCGAGGACGTGCGCGCGTACCTGTCGTTGAATTTTGGCTTCAGCCTGGGGTCGAGCGTCACCTATCCGGACACCGGCGGCTGGTATGACGTGGTGCGCGCGATTCCCGCGAGCGCGTTGTTGCTCGAGACCGACGCACCGTGGCTTCCGTTCTGCGGCAACCCATCCGACCGCGGTAGTCCGGCCGACCTGGTCGTGATCGGCGACGCGGTGGCGGAGGTGCGCGGTGAAGATCCCGCGGCGCTGTTCGCGTACACCGCTCGCAACGCCAGGCGGGTGTTTCCTGGCGTTCGAACCGGGACGTGGCCGGCGGGATAGCCGGACGTAGCGGCTGCGATGGTGCCTACCTGCGATCGCGTCATCAGGGGCGATCTCGTGCTCGCAGGCGAGATTCTCGAGGACGGGTCACTCGGAGTGACCGACGGCAGGATTGCCGTCATCCGAGGCACCGGGGAGTCGACACCGCCAACCCGGAAGGTGTTCGACTACGCGGGCCGATATGTGATGCCCGGCGTCGTCGACACGCACGTGCACGCCGGCAGCTTCCTCACCGAGAGCATCCGGACGACCACGGCGGCGGCCGCGGCAGGAGGCGTCACCACGATCGTCGACATGCCCTATGACCGCGGCAAGCCCGTGATGGGGCGCAGCCGCTTCGACGAGAAGGTGCGCGAGGTGCAAGCCGAGGCGGTTGTCGATGTGGGGTTGTACGGGACGATCGCGAAGATCGGAGGACTCGGTGCCATCCAGGGGCTAATCGACGCCGGCGCATGCGCCTTCAAATTCTCCCTGTACGAATACGACGCGCGGCGCTTTCCTCGTATCGACGACGGCGACCTGGTTGCCGCCTTTGAGATGCTCTCGGCGCCAGCCGTTCCGATCGTGCTCCACAGCGAGCTTCAAGAGGTTGTCGAGCGCCTGCTGAGCAACGCCCTGGAGTTGGCCGAGGAGAAAGACCCGTACGCGCACGGGCGCACCCACCCGCCGGTATCCGAAACTGCGGCGGTCGCGAAGGTGCTCGAGTTCGCGCGCGCGACGGGTGCGCGGGTGCATGTGGCCCATTGCACGCTGCCGGATACCTTCGACCTGATCGAGTACTTCGCGGGGCGCGGCGCCCTGGTTTCCGGGGAGACCTGTGTCCACTATCTGGTTCTGTCCGAGGGTGACGTCGCGCGTTTGGGCAGCATCGCCAAGGTCAACCCGCCGATTCGCGACGATGCCGCGCGGGAGGGGCTGTGGCGCGCGCTTCGCGCCGGGCGCGTCGCGACCGTCTCGACCGATCATGCCGCCTGGCCGTATGAAACGAAGGATCAGCCGATCCTCCGCGCTTCCGCGGGCACACCGGGCCTCGAGACGTTCCTCCCGCTCATGGTCACCGAGGCCCGCCGGCGTATGGTTCCGCTCCCCGAGATTCTTCGGTACGTCGCTTTGCAGCCGGCCGAGATCTTCGGGCTGGCGGACCGGAAAGGACAGCTGCAGGAGGGTCTCGACGCCGATGTCGCGGTGTTTGACGCTCGGCAACCGTGGAGCTTCAGCGCGGCTGGCTCGGTGACGAACGCCAAGTGGAGTCCCTTCGACGGCCGAGAGCTGGCGGGCCGGGTCGAGGCGACGTTCGTCCGGGGCGAGGTTGTCTACGACGGCGAGAGAGTTGTCGGGGAACCGGGTTGCGGACGGTGGCTGCGTCGCAGTACGCCGCCGTAGCTTCACACTCGGCCGGGCGCGCTGCGCGCGATCGCGCGGCGGCGCCGCCTCGACTGCAAACCGCGTGCCCCGGCGTACGAGCCGTACACCACGAGCAGCGCGGCAAACTGTGCGGCGATGCCCTCCCAGTTGGGGTAGACGCCGAGCCAGCGTCCCCAGGTGAGGCTCAGGTGGATGCCGATCGGCGTGGTCGGGAGCCAGCCGAGTCCCTGCAGGTTCTGGACGGTGACGCCGGTCATGATCGCCAGTACCAGCCCGATGAGAACGCCGGTGGCGATGAGCATCTTCTTGTACGGGAGCTTTTGCTCGAGGGCGAACGTGACGAGGCCGACAACGGCGGTTGCGGCGAGCCCCAGCCCGACGCCGAGGATGGTGGCCGTCGTGCCGGCGCTCACCTGGAGGTTCTGGAGGAACAGGACGGTCTCGAATCCTTCGCGATATACGCTCGTGACTCCGAGCAGGACGAAGCCGAGCGCCTGTCCGGAGATGAAGCCGAAACGGTCGACCTGCTCGAGCACCTTGCGCCGGCGGTTGAAGCGACCGATCCACTCGCTCCAGTAGACGCGGTGGAAGAACCAGTTGGTCACGAGCAGCAGCACCGCGATCGCCAGCAACCCGGTGATCGCCTGCAGGCGCAGACCGCCGTCGCCGACCGCGTCGAGGATCGTCTGCGCCAGCGCGTAGGTGACCGCGGTCGCCAGCAGCCCCAAGAGCCCGCCGATCAGGACCGGCCGGCGCAGCGCTCGCCGCGCGCCCGTGAACGAGGCCGTGATCGCAGCCAGGATGAGCACGGCCTCGAGGCCCTCGCGGAACACGATCACGCCGGCGTCGGCGATCACGGTGGCGCGGCTGACGGTGACGTCACCGAGGGCCGTGGCAGCGGTCTCGAGATCGGCCTCGGCGACGGCGCGGGCGTGGCCGAGTGCCCCATGGGAGCCCGCCGAGCGAACCACCCGCCACAGGGCGTCGTCGGTCTGCGAGGCGAGCGCGCGGTTGACCCGTGCCAGCCGGCGCTCCGGGCCGAGCGCGAACAGCGAGTATGCGCCGGCGGCGTCGAGCCGAGCGATCGCCGGGTCCCCGCGCGCGAGCGCGCTCGAGGCGTCCGACAACAGCGAGCGAACGACGTCGTATGGCTGCGCGGTCGCCGCCGGAACGACTCCATGCGCGCGGAGTGCTCCGGAAGCGGCGCGACTGTCGGCCCGGATCGTCTGAGGCAGCGGCCAGGGCTGGAGTCGGACCGCACTCGCACGCAGATCGCGTTCGAGCCGATCGGCGCCCGTGGCGGCGGCGAGGATCGAGGCCAGCGTCCTTACCCGGCCGGCGCCGGCCGCATCGTGGGTGAGGTCCGCGGTGGCGAACTGCTGGGGGATCAGGGCGAGCACCGCCAGCGCGGCGATTGGGTTCACGCGCTGCTGACTTTGGCTGCGACGGTCGAGAGCGGCTCGTCGAGCGCGTCGACCTCGGCCGCGAACGTCTTGCGATCGGCCAGGGTCAGCTGGGTGTACGGCGCGTAGCCGAGCGAGGTGTCCCGCTTGTAGCGGTCGAGGCTCTTCTGCACGGCGGCGAACCGGGCGCTGATCGTCGCCGCCAGCGCGGCGTTACCGGTCTGCCTGAGCGCCGGAACGAGCAGGTTGAACGCCTTCTCGGATCCGGACAGGTTGCCCTGGAAGTCCGAGAGGTCGGTGTGCGAGTAACGGTCCTCCTCGCCGGTGATCTTTGAATTGGCGACCTCGTTCATCAGCTCGACGGCTCCGTTGGCGAGCTGGGCGGGCTGGAGTTGGATCGCCTGCACCTTGCGCGCGAGCGTGTTGACGTCGTCCATCAACTTGGTGGCGTAGGACGCTGTGCCACGAGTGGTGTTCTGCTCCCACAGCGTCCGCTCGATCCGGTGAAAGCCGGTCCACTGCGCGACGTTCGTGACGTCGTTGATGCGCGCGTCGATATCGGGATCGAGATCGCCGAAGCTCTCGGCCACGGGCTCGATCGACTCGTAGTGCAGCCGGGTCGGCCCGAACAGAGCCTTTGCCTCTCGGACGTCGCCGGCGCGGAGCGCCGCGACGAACCGCTTGGTCGCGCCCTGCAGCTGGGCCGTCTGGGCGATCACGTACGCCCGGTACGCGCTGGTGGCGGTCGAGAGCAGCGCCGCGGAGGCGCCGGTCGGCTTTGCCACCGCGTTGCCGGTAGCCACCAGCTTGCCCTGGTCCTCCTTGTCGCCGTTGGGGCAGTTGATGATGTACGTGCCCGGCTGGAGGTTCAGCGAGAAGTGACCGGGCACACCCTCGACGACGTTCTCGGACTCGCCGAGGATGATGCCCGACCTGTTCTTGAGCTCCATCTCGGACACCTTCGAGGTCCCGGCGTTGGTCACCTCGAACGTCACCGAGCCGGCCGGAACGCGCGCCGATTCGGGCGTGCAGCCGGAGTCGACGAGCGTCACCGCGAGCTTGTGCGCCCCCTTGGGCGCGCTCGAGCTCGAGCCGCACGCGGTGATCGACAGCGCGGCGAGTACACAGGCCACCGCGGCGGCCGTCAACCTCCGGCCCTGGGGCCAGAGGACGTAGAGGAGCATCGGGACGACGTAGATCAGCCAGACGCCGGCTTCGGCGTAGGTTGGGAGCGGCTGCAGCCCGAGCATCCCGGTCAGCAGCGAGGACGTGACGGTGCCGGGAACGACCAGCCAGCTCAGGTCGAGCGCCTGACCCTGGAAGTTGTTGAACCAGGCCGCCTCGTGGGCGGTGTGCACCGCCGTCGCCAGCAGGCCGCCGGCGACGATGACCAGGACCACGGAGGTGACGCGGAAGAAGCGCGTCAGGTTGATCCGGATCCCACCGCGGTACAGACCGGCGCCGACGACCACCGCCGTGAGGATCCCGAGCAGCGCACCGAGTCCGGCGGAAAGCTCGCTGTCGGCGGCTTGAAACGCCGCAAGGAGGAAGACCGCGGTCTCGAGCCCCTCGCGCAGGACCGCGAAGAACGCCATCCCGACGAGAGCGAACACGGACCCCTGGGCGAGCGCCGCCGCGGCGTTAGCCTCGAGCTCGGCCCTCATCCCGGGGGCGTGGCGGCGCATCCAGACCACCATGAAGGTGACGATCCCGACCGCGCACACCCCGACGACGGTCTCGAGCATCTCCTGCTGTCGCTGCGGTAGCTCCTGGCCCAGGATCTGCAGAGCCACGCCGACGGCGCTGCAGAGCAGCACGGCGATGACCACGCCGACCCACACGTAGCGAAGCGCCCGGGCTTGCCCGCGCTGGCGCAGAAAGGCCGCGACGATCCCGACGATCAGGGCCGCCTCGAGGCCTTCGCGCAACCCGATCACGTACGTGGCGAGCATTTCGGGCGGGGACCGTATCACAGATTAGGGTGCCCTAATTAGGGCACCCTAATCGGAGGGGTGATGGCTCAGTAAGCCCGGGCGACCAACGCGACTACGCCGTCCGCATCCGGATCGTCCACGGGCGATCCGTCCTCACGTACCAGGCAGCGGACGGAGACGCCGGCGCGATTCAGGCGGTCCTCTCCGTCGGCGCCGCAGGTGGCCCAGGCCAGCCGGGCGAAACCGCAGTCGACCAGGTCGATGGCCTCGTCGACCGATCGGGCCGGCCGCGTGAGCTCGTCGCGGAAGGTCGTCGCTTGGGCGAGGAGCTCGCGCTGATCCGCCGCCAGCATGGCCGGGATCTCGCGGGGAGCGTCCCGCAGCGCGATGGTCTCCTTCGATGCCCGGACGCGGCGCGCGATCACCACGTGGTGGGCGGCCAGATCGCGCGGGCCGAGCTCGAGCCGGATCGGGACGCCGCGCAACTCGTGGTCGACGATCCGCCGGCCGAGTGAGACGTCGACGTTGTCGTCCAGCTCCGCGCGTACGCCGGCATGCCGCACCTCCTCGACGAGGTTCCTGGCCGCCTCGATAACCCCTTCGCCTGCGCGGGCTACCAGCACCACGACCTGGGTGGGGGCGAGCCGGGGCGGGACGCGCAGACCGTGATCGTCGCCGTGGACCATGATCATCGCTCCGAGCAGGCGAGTCGAGACGCCCCACGAGGTCTGCCACACGTGCCGGAGCTGACCGCCTCGATCGGTGAAGCGGATCTCGAACGCCCGCGCGAAGTTCTGCCCCAGCTCGTGTGAGGTTCCCATCTGCAGCGCCTTGCCGTCGCGCATCATCCCCTCGCACGACCACGAGACGTCGGCGCCGGCGAACTTCTCGCGCTCGCTCTTGCGTCCGCGGAAGACCGGGATCGCCAGTTCCTCGACCATCGCCGCCGCATAGACCTCGTCGAGGATCCGCAGCGCGTACTCGTGAGCCTCCTCGCTCGTCGCGTGCGCGGTGTGTCCCTCCTGCCAGAGGAACTCCGAGGAGCGGAGCAGCAGCCGCGGACGAAGCTCCCACCGCACCACGTTGGCCCACTGGTTGATCTTGAGCGGCAGGTCCCGGTAGCTCGAGATCCACCGGCTAAACGACGAGTTGATGATCGTCTCGCTCGTCGGCCGGACCACCGCGGGCTCCTCGAGTTGCTTACCGCCGCCGTGCGTGACGACGGCAAGCTCGGGGCTGAAGCCCTCGACGTGCTCCGCCTCGCGGCGCATGAACGCCTCCGGGATCAGAAGCGGGAAGTACGCGTTGCTCGCGCCGGTCGCCTTGATCTGCTCATCGATCACCGCCTGCAGGCGTTCCCAGATCGCGTAGCCCCAGGGGCGGATCACCATCGTGCCGCGCACCGGGCCGTTCTCGGCCACCTGCGCCTTCGCGATCACGTCCTGGTACCAGCGCGGGAAGTCCTGCTCCTGAGGTACGAGGACGCCCGACACGGGCGGGAATTTAGACCGAGAGTGCCGGCGAGGGGAGATCCGCGAGCAACTCGCGCACCCGCGGGATCACCTCGCGGCCTAACAACTCGATCGTCGCCATCCGCTGCTCATGCGGGATCCGCCCGATCGCGTAGTGCAGATCGAACCGGCTCAGGCTCAGCAAACGGATCACGTCGGCGATCCGGTGCGCGACGGTCTCGGGCGACCCGACGTACATCGAGCCGTGATCGACCTCGGCCAGGAACTGCTCGTAGCTAGGAGGCCGCCAGCCGCGCTCGGCCGCCGCCTGGGCGAACTGCTCCTCGTAGTACGGCCACTGGATCTCGATCGCCTGTTCGTCGGTCTCGGCGACGAACCCGAGCGTGTGGAGCCCGATCGGCAAGGCCGCCATGCCCTGCTGCTCGAGCGCGCGCTTGTACAGCTCGACCATTGGTGCGAACCGCTCGGGGCGGCCGCCGATGATCGCGAGCATGAGCGGCAATCCAAACCGCGCGGCCCGCAGCACCGACTCCGGGCTGCCGCCGACACCGACCCAGGTCGGGACGTGTCCGTCGCGGATCGGCGGGCTGAGGAGCTGGTCGGTGAGCGGTGAGCGGAACGTGCCCGCCCAGGTGACGGGTTGACCGCGCAGCAGTCGCACGAGCAGGCCGAGCTTCTCCTCGAACAGCTCCTCGTAGTCCCCGAGGTCGAAGCCGAACAGCGGGAAGGACTCGGTGGCCGAGCCGCGGCCGACGATCAGCTGCGCGCGGCCGTTCGAGACCGCGTCGAGCGTTGCGAAGTCGGTGTACACGCGCACCGGGTCCTGGGTGCTGAGCACGGTCACGGCGGTTCCGAGCCGGATCCGCTCGGTCTGGCCGGCGATGGCGGCCAGCACGACGTGATTGGCCGAGTCCATGAACTCGGGCCGGTAGTGCTCGCCGATGTTGAACGAGTCGATTCCGACGGACTCGGCGAGGACGGCCTCCTCGACGGTGTTGCGGATCGCCTGATCGCCGGGGATCGGCCGCCCGGCCGCGTCGAGGGTCACGGGCATGAAGGTGTCGAGACCAAATTCAAATTCGGCTGATGGCATCTGATCGTTCCCTTGCCATCTCGACGAGGTCCGCCGTGATCGTGCCCAGGGCCTCAGACAGGTCAGGGTCGATCAGCGCGTCGTCGTCGAAGGCCTCGTGCGCGGTGGCGACCGCCAGTTCGGCGTCGAGTACACGTGCGCCGGCTGAGGCCAGGACCTTGCGCAGCTCGGCCTGCGCCCAGAGCGCGCCGAACATGCTCTTGCTCGCGCCCACCACCGCGATCGGCTTGTTGCGCAGCGCGGCGTCGGCCTTGGGGCGCGATGCCCAATCGACCGCGTTCTTCAGCTGTCCGGGGAGCGAGGAGTTGTACTCGGGCGTCGCGATCAGGACGGCGTCGGCCGCGTCGATCGCGGCACGCCAGCGTTCGACCTCGGGCCCGGGGTGTGCCTCGTCGTCCTCGTCGAACGGCGGGATCTGCTTGAGCCCGTCGTAGAACTCGAGCTCCGCTCCGGGCGGCAGCTGCTGCGCTGCCGCCCGGAGCAGGCGGGCGTTGTGGGAGTCGCGCCTGAGCGACCCGGATACCGCCAGGAGCCGCATCGGACTACGCCGCCTCGTGGGCCAGCTCGAGCTCGACGGTCAGCTTCACGTCGTCTGCGACGGCGAACCCGCCCTTCGGCAGCGGCGCGTTCCAGTTGAGGCCGAACTGAGTGCGATCGATGGTGGTCTCGAGCGCGATCCCGACCTTGACGACGTCGCCGAACGTGACCGCCGGGCCGGTGACCGTCCCGGTCGACTCGACCGTGTGCGTCTGGTCCTTGATCGTGAGCTCGCCCGCGACCTTGATCTCGCCGTCCGGCGCGATCTCGATCTGCGAGGACTCGAAGCGGATCTCCGGATAGCGCTCGGCGTCGAAGAACTCGGGCGAGCCGAGGTGAGCCTTCAGGTTCTCGTCCTTGACCTCGATCGAGTCGGCCTGGACGACGCCCGAAAGCGCCGCATTGCCGTCCTCGCCGACGGTCAGCGTGGCGTCGAAATGGTCGAAGCGGCCGCGGAAGGTTGCGACGACCATGTGCTTGACGGCGAAGCTGGCGCTCGAGTGGACCGGGTCGAGCCGGTACGTGCCGGCGGGCAGGGTGGTCGCGCTGCCGCCGATCTCTGTGGCTGACATCTAATCCCTCCAGGGTGGTTGAGCTGTGGACTTAACCGGACTCTGGTCCGGTTATTGCGAGCTCAAGCATAGCACAACCGG
>Ga0335078_10012692_pt1 | contig 12484 bp, 9 predicted proteins | sample Lox_Sample_32_FD_206711 | JGI IMG/M metagenome (GOLD analysis project Ga0335078, IMG submission 206711) | Soil microbial communities from Loxahatchee National Wildlife Refuge, Florida, United States - Lox_Sample_3.2 | ecosystem: Environmental > Terrestrial > Soil > Wetlands | place: USA: Florida... | reverse complement strand
GCGATTGCCGCCCCCCAAGGCAAGAGTTGCGGCGGCTGCTGCAGAACACCGTGCCGTGAGCTTCTAACCCGATGTCAGCGGATGTGGGGTGAAAGTGCCGGCCGGCAAATATCCGTTGAGCGCCTCCGGCGGCTCGTGAACCAGATCCTTGCCGATCTCGGCGCTCAAGAGATCGCCGACCGCCGCCGGCATCTCCTCGCGCAGCAGACCGAGAAATGCCGGCGGCGCCATCACCACCAGGCGATCGTAGCGCTGTTGCCGCCGCTCCTCATCGAGCGCTGCCGTGATTCGTCGCGCGAAGCGCCTGGCCTCCACCTTCCGGGGGCCGCGCTCGCCTCCCGTGGAATGATGCGTCACCGCCCCGCGCCGGCCACCGGTGCCCTGCGCGTGAGTAAAGATGCGGCCCGGCCGGTCGGACTTGAGGTCCCGGTCATGCAGGTGGGCATCCGGGTCCTCGAGCCGTTGCACGAGCCGCGGCGGTGTGTCGCGCTGCTCGAGCTCATAGAAATCCGCTTCGCTCTGGTCGGCTACCACGATTCTGACTCGCATGGTCGCTCCTCGACTCCGCGCTTCCGTCAAGCCACGTCGCGGCGCTCGGACGCCGCGAGCATGCGCTCGACTTCGAGTACCGCGAGAGTGGTTTTGATGACGCTGTCGGGATTGAGACTGATGGAATCGATGCCGAGCCGCACGAGCTCGGCGGCGATCTCCGGATAATCCGACGGCGCCTGGCCGCAGATTCCCGAATGACGGCCATTGCGGCGGCAGCCTTCGACGGCGAGCTTCAGCATCTTCAGCATGCCCGGATCGCGCTCGTCGAAATCGAACGCCACCGTGGCGGAGTCGCGATCGACGCCAAGCGTGAGCTGGGTGAGGTCGTTGGAGCCGATCGAGAAGCCGTCGAAGAGCTCGCTGAATTCATCGATGAGCAGCACGTTGTTCGGGATCTCGCACATGACGTAGATCTCGAGTCCGCTCTTTCCACGCTCGAGCCCGAGCTCGCGCAAGCGCGCCAGCACGGCGCGTGCTTCCGGCAGCCGGCGGCAGAAGGGGATCATCAGCTTGACGTTGGTGAGACCCATCGCTTCGCGCACGCGCTTCATTGCCGCGCACTCGAGTGCGAATCCTTCCGTGTAGGCCGGATGCGCGTAGCGCGAGGCGCCGCGGAAGCCGAGCATCGGATTCTCCTCCCGGGGCTCGAACCAGCGCCCGCCGAGAAGGCCGGCGTACTCGTTGGTCTTGAAATCGGACATGCGCGCGATCACCGGCTTGGGATAGAACGCCGCGGCGATCGTGCCCACGCCTTCCGCCAGGCGCTCCACGAAGAAATCGGCCGGACGCGCGTAGCCGCGGGTGAGCGCCTCGAGCATGCGGCGCTCGGCCTCGTCCGCGACCCGCTCGGGATGAAGCAGGGCCATCGGATGCGCCTTGATGTGTTCCGTGATGATGAACTCCATGCGCGCGAGGCCGACGCCGTCGTTGGGGATCGCGCTCTGGTGAAAGGCGAGCTCCGGATTGCCGGCGATGAGCATGATCCGCGTCCGCGGACGGGCGAGCTTGGTCAGATCCGTGCGATGCACTTCGAAACGCAGCTTGCCCTGGTAGACCTTGCCGACATCGCCCTCGGCACAGGAGACCGTCACCTGCTGTCCGTTGGCGATGCGCTGGGTGGCATCCTCCGCGCCTACCACTGCCGGAATGCCGAATTCGCGGGCAACGATCGCCGCGTGACAGGTGCGGCCGCCCCGGTTGGTGACGATTGCCGCCGCGCGGCGCATGATCGGCTCCCAGTCGGGCGTGGTGCTGTCCGTCACCAGGACCTCGCCGCTCTGGAACTCGCCCGCCTGCGCGCTGCTCGAGATGAGTCGGGCCGGCCCGCTCGCGATCCGTTCGCCGACCGCGCGGCCGCTGGCGAGCACCCGGCCTTTCTCGGCGAGCACGTATTCCTCGAGCGCGGCGCCGCGTCTTTGCGCGATACCCGTCACCGGCCGCGCCTGCACGATGTAGAGGCGCTCATCGAGACCGTCCTTGGCCCACTCGATGTCCATCGGCTGGGCTCCTCCCGCGCGCGCGCTATAGTGGCGCTCGATCTCTATGGCTTGTTCGGCAAGGCTCAATGCCTCCTCGTCGCTCAGGCAGAAGCGCTCCCGGTCCGCTTGCGGCGTCGCGACGTTGCACGTCGCCTCGCGCGCACCCGCGGGCGCGTAAATCATCTTGATCTTCTTGCTGCCGAGCGAGCGGCGCAGGATGGTCCGATGACCGGCGAGCAGCGTCGGCTTGAACACCATGAGCTCATCGGGCTCGACGGCGCCCTGCACGACGTTCTCCCCGAGCCCGTAGCTGCCGGTGATGAGTACGACATCCCGAAAGCCGCTTTCGGTATCGAGCGTGAATATCACCCCGCTCGAGGCGACATCGGCACGCACCATCTTCATCACGGCAATCGACAGCGCCACCTTGAAATGATCGAACCCCACATCGACCCGATAATGAATGGCGCGGTCGGTGAAGAGGCTCGCGAAGCAGCGGCGGCAGGCATCGAGCAGCGCTTCCTCGCCGCTCACGTTGAGATACGACTCCTGCTGTCCGGCGAAGCTCGCGGTGGGCAGATCCTCCGCGGTGGCGGAGCTGCGCACGGCGACACTCATCTGCGGACCGTACTCGCGCCGCAGCGCGCGATAGGCATCGAGGATCTCCTCCTTGAGATCTTCGGGTATTCCCGCCGAGTAGACGATGTCGCGCGCACGGCTGCCGCGCCGCGCGAGGTCTTCGGCGTCATCGATGCGGATGCCGTCGAGGGCGGCGCGCAGCGCCTCCCAGGCGTTGGCCTGCGTGAGCATGTGCCGGTAGGCCTCGGCGGTGATGGCGAAGCCGTTGGGAACCGAGACCCCGCGGGGCCGCAGCGCCCGGTACATCTCGCCGAGCGAGGCGGTCTTGCCGCCGACGAGCGCCACATCCCCGGCGGCGATTTCCTCGAAAAGGCGAATGAATCGACGTTGCGGCTGCATGATGGTGTTCCTCGTTATCCGATGAGCGCGCGCTCGTGCCGGGTCTGGGTGCCGATCAGGGTGGCCAGCTCCTCGAGCTCGTGCGCCACGGCGGGCAGAAGGTCATCGAGGGTGACGATCCCGAGCAGGTTGCCGGCGCCGTCCACGACCGGCGCACGACGCACCGCGCGGGCCTGCAGGGCCTCGATGGCCTCGGTCACTCCGATGTTGGCATTGAGGATGAGGGGATCGGGCGTCATGACGTCGCCGACCGTGAGGCAGAAGAGGTCCGCGCTGAGCCGCAGCTGCCCGCGCACGATATCGCGGTCGGTCAGCATTCCGATCGGCTTGCCGCCTTTGCCGTCCCCGTCCACCACGATGAGCGCGCCGACATGGCTTTCGAGCATGCTGCGCGCCGCCTCGGACAGGGCTCGATCGGGTGCCGTGGTTTTCGCGGCCGGGCTGTAAAGGTCTCGAACTCGCATGAAGGTCACTCCCGCGGGGCCACCGAGGGCCCGCCTCACCGGCACCGTAGGCGCCTGCAGGCCCGGATGCATCCGCACAGTTACGGATGGCGGTGGCCGCCGTCCCGTGGCTTCATCGCGCCATGTTGGTCGGAACCCTCTGCAGCCGCAGTCCGGTCAGCGTCTCCACGGGCGCGCCGATCTCGGATGTCGCGCGCCTGATGCGCGATGAGCACATCGGCGCCGTCATCGTCACCGAGAGCGGTCGCGGTCCGCTGCAGGTCGTCGGCATGATCACGGACCGCGACATCGTCCGGGCGCAGCTCGAGCGGGCTGCCGATCTCTCCCGGCTCTCCGCGGGTGAGGTCATGACGCGCAATCCTCTCGTGATCGGCGAGGAGGAATCGGTGGACGGCGCCATCGCGCACCTGCGGGCTCGAGCAGTCCGTCGCGCGCCGGTCGTGGCGGTGGATGGCACGCTCGTCGGGCTGATCTCGACGGATGACCTGCTCCTGAACGTCGCCCGCAAGCTCATCGGCCTGGCGGAAGTCATCGGGCGGCAGCGGCGGATCGAGCACGATTGAAGAGCGGCGGGGTCGATTCGCGCAGGCGCAGGGCGGAACTGCCGCAGCAGCTCGCGCAGCTGGCGGCACTCGACACGCCGGCCGCTCTACGACAGCTCGGAGCCTCGGAGCACGGCCTCTCGGCAGCGGAGATCGAGGCGCGGCGGGAGGTGTCGGGGGAAAACCGGATCGCTCACGAGCGTCGCGAGCCGCTCGCGCTTCAAGTTCTCAAGCGGCTCGCCAACCCGCTGAATCTGCTGCTGCTCGTGCTCGCCGCGGCCTCGATGGTGATGGGCGATACACGTGCCGCGCTTCTCATTTTCGTAATGGTGATTCTGAGTCTGACTCTGGCGACCGTGCAGGAGCGGCGATCGAGCCGGGCGGCGGAGCGGCTGCGGGCGATGGTGCATACGACGGCGGCCGTCATCCGCGCGGCGCCGGAGGCCGCGGGCACGACCACCCTCGAGCAGGCGGTCGAGATTCCGATCGAGGAGCTCGTCCCGGGGGACATCGTCCACCTCTCGGCGGGCGACATGATTCCCGCGGACCTGCGGCTCATCGTGGCCAAGGATCTGTTCGTCAATCAGGCGAGCCTCACCGGCGAGTCCTTGCCGGTGGAGAAGCTTGCGGCAGCCGCAGGCGAGGGGGCGGTGGCCGGGCTCGCCGGAATGACCAACATCTGCTTCATGGGTACGACGGTGGTGAGCGGCAGTGCGACGGCGGTCGTCGCGCTCACCGGGCGACGCGCCTACTTCGGCACTCTTGCCGAGAGCATCGTCGGCGAGCGCGTCTCGACCAGTTTCGACAAGGGCATCGACCGGTTCGCCTGGTTGATGATCCGGATCATTCTCGTGATGGCGCCGCTGGTCTTTCTCATCAACGGGATCACCAAGGGCGATTGGGTGCAGGCGTTGCTGTTCGCCACCGCGGTCGCGGTGGGGCTCACGCCCGAAATGTTACCCATGATCGTGACCGTGAACCTCGCCAAGGGCGCGATCGCGATGTCGCGCCGCAAGGTGGTGGTCAAGCGCCTCAGCTCCATCCAGAACTTCGGCGCCATGGACATTCTTTGCACCGACAAGACCGGCACCCTCACCCAGGACCGGGTCATTCTGCAGATGGCGCTCGATCTCGACGGCGGCGAAAGCCGCGAAGTGCTCGAGTATGCCTACCTCAACAGTTACTATCAGTCGGGATTGAAGAACCTGCTCGATGTGGCGGTGCTCCGACACGAGCAGGCGCGATCGCTCGAGGCCGCGGCGCACGGCTGGCGCAAGTTCGACGAGGTTCCGTTCGATTTCGAGCGCCGGCGCATGTCGGTGGCGGTCGAGGGCGGCGCGCGCCGGCTCCTCATCTGCAAGGGAGCCGTCGAAGAGGTATTCGCGGTTTCCTCCCACGGACGCGCCGGCGGGGAGTCGTTCCCGCTCGATGAATCGCATCTCGCCGCGCTTCGACGCAGGGTCGATGAGCTCAATGCCGACGGCTTTCGCGTGATCGCGGTAGCGGTGAAGGAGCTGCCCGCCGACCAGAAAGTGTGTGGACGCGGCGATGAGGCGGATCTGCTCCTCGTCGGCTACATCGCTTTTCTCGATCCCCCCAAGGACACTGCCGCCCAGGCCATTGCGGCTCTGCGGAAGCACGGGGTCGCAGTGAAAGTATTGACGGGCGATAACGAGGCCGTCACGCGCAAGATCTGCCGGGAGGTGGGCCTCGCCGCGGACCGCATCGTGACCGGTGCCGAGCTGCAGGGGCTCACCGATGCCTCGTTGTCCGCGCTTGTCGAGGAGGCGCAGGTGTTCGCCCGAGTCTCGCCTACGCAGAAAGCCGCGCTCATCGCGGGCCTGCAGAGAAACGGCCATGTGGTCGGCTTTCTGGGCGATGGCATCAACGACGGCGCCGCGCTGAGAAGCGCCGATGTCGGCATTTCGGTCGATTCCGCGGTGGATATCGCCAAGGAGTCCGCGGACCTGATCCTGCTCGAGAAAAGCCTGCTCGTTCTCGACGATGGCGTCATGGAAGGACGCAGGGTCTTCGGTAACGTCGTCAAGTACATTCGCATGGGCGCGAGCTCGAACTTCGGCAACATGTTCAGCGTCATCGGCGCGAGCGCCTGGCTCCCCTTCCTGCCGATGATGCCGGTGCAGGTGCTCACCAACAATCTGCTCTATGATTTCTCGCAAACCGCCATACCGACCGATCGGGTGGACGAGGAGTATCTCGATCGTCCGCGCCGGTGGGAGATCGGCAACATCGGCAGATTCATGCTCATGATCGGGCCGATCAGCTCGCTGTTCGATTACGCCACCTTCGGCACGATGTACTTTCTTTTCGACGCGAGGACGCCGGCTCAGGCGGCATTGTTCCAGACCGGCTGGTTCGTCGAGTCGATCATCTCCCAGACGCTCATCATTCACGTCATCCGCACCAGCCGCCTGGCGTTCATCGAGAGCCGGGCCAGCATGCCGCTCATGCTGACCAGCTTCGGAGTCTGCGCCGTCGGCGCCGCGCTGCCGTACTCACCGATCGCCGGCGCACTCGGCTTCGTGCCGCTGCCAGCGCTCTTCTGGCCGATTCTCGCGCTCATGGTGCTGGCGTATCTCGCGCTCACGCATATCATGAAGGTCTGGTTTCACCGGCGGTTCGGGCTGGATTGATGGGCACACCTGCGACGGGTCTCACGGGCGAGGAGGCTCGTAGACGGCTACGTGAGTACGGACCGAATACGAGCCCGGCGGAGGAGGTGCCGTCCTGGCGCCGGCTCCTCGGAAAGTTCTGGGCGCCGGTCCCGTGGATGCTCGAGGCGGCGATAGTGCTGCAGCTCGCTCTTGGAGAGCGGGTCGAAGCGGCCGTCATCGCGGTGCTGGTGCTCTTCAACGCGGCCCTTGGCTACCTCGAGGAGGGTCGGGCGCAGAATACGCTGCGGGCGCTCAAATCACGCCTCGCGCTGAGCGCATCCGTGCGCCGTGACGGCGCTTGGACGATAGTGCCGGCCGAGCAGCTGGTTCCGGGGGACGTCGTCAGGCTCTCGCTGGGCAGCATCGTGCCGGCCGATGCCCGCATCATCGAGGGCGAGGTGCTGCTCGATCAGTCGACGTTGACAGGGGAGTCGTTGCCGGTGGAAGGCGACGCGGGGCGCACCGCCTATGCCGGAGCGCTCATCCGCCGCGGCGAGGCGGTGGCGGAGGTCGCGGCGACCGGCCCGCGCACGCGATTCGGTCGCACGGCGGAGCTCGTTCGCACCGCACGCGGCGTGAGCTCACAGCAAGCGACGGTACTGCGTGTCGTGCGCAACCTCGCGCTATTCAACGGCGCGACCGTGCTTGCCCAGGTTGCCTACGCCGCCGCCCTCGGATTGCCGACGCACGAGCTGATACCCCTCACGCTCACCGCGATTCTCGCCGCGATCCCGGTGGCGCTGCCGGCGACCTTCACGCTGGCGAGCGCCCTCGGGGCCCGCTCGCTGGCGGCACGTGGCGTCCTGCCGACACGGCTGTCGGCAGTGGAGGAGGCGGCGACGCTCGATGTGCTCTGCGCGGACAAGACGGGGACGCTCACCCGCAATGCGCTCGAGGTCACCGCCGTGCGACCGCTGCCGGGATACGACGAGGCGCGGGTGCTCGCGCTCGCCGCGCTGGCGAGCTCCGAGGGGGGACAGGACCCCGTGGACCGGGCGATCCGTGCCGCGGCATCGCAGAATGCGCCCCGCTTCACGACCGCGCTCGACCTCCTGCCGCTCACCGTCGCGCGCTTCACGCCGTTTGATCCGGCGAGCAAGACGGCGGAGGCCGTCATCCGCGAGCGCGACAGGCGCGAGACTCGGATCGTCAAGGGGGCGGTGCGCGCGATTTCCAGGCTGGCGGCCGTGTCGCCCGACGCGGCGCGTACCGCCGATGAGCTCGCGGCGCAGGGCTATCGGGTATTGGCCGTGGCGGTGAGCGGTCGGCAAGCCCCGCACGCCCTGGAGCTCGCCGGCCTGATCGCCCTCAGCGATCCACCCCGAGGCGATTCGGCCGCACTGATCGCGCAGCTGCGCGCACTCGGCGTGCGCACGGTGATGGTGACCGGGGATGCGCCCGCCACCGCCGCGGTGATCGCGCGCGCCGTCGGGCTCGAAGGGCCGATCTGTCCGACCGGAGCGCCACCTACGAGCGTGCATCCCGAGGATTTCGCCGTATTCGCTGGTGTATTCCCGGAGGACAAGTTCCACATCGTCACGGCGTTCCAACACGGCGGCCATACCGTCGGCATGTGCGGGGATGGCGCGAACGATGCGCCGGCGCTGCGGCAGGCGCAGATGGGCATCGCGGTCGCCGCCGCCACCGATGTCGCCAAGTCCGCCGCCGGAATCGTGCTGACCGAGCCCGGTCTCGGCGGCATCGTGAGCGCGGTGCGTGAGGGGCGCATCGCCTTTCAGCGCATACTCACCTATACGCTGCGCTCGCTGACGCAGAAGTTGACTCAGATGCTGCTGCTCGTCACCGGACTTCTCATGACCGGGCATGCGATTCTGACCCCGCGATTGATGGCGATCCTGATGATCACGGGTGATTTTCTCGCCATGTCAGCCACGACCGACAACGTGCGCCCGTCGGAGCGTCCGAACGCCTGGCACGTCGACAATGTGACGCTGCTCGGGGTCGTGCTGGCCCTGTGCAACGTGGCCTTCTGCACCGCTGTGGTGGCGGTGGGGTATTTCCGGCTCGGACTCGCGCGCCCCGAGCTGCGCACGCTCGCGACGGTGACGCTCGGATTCGTCGGTCAGGCCACTTTCTACGTGGTCCGCGATCGGCGCCGGCTCTGGAGCTCGCGACCGAGCGGCTGGATTCTCGTCTCTTCCGCGGCCGACGTGCTCATCATCACGACCCTCGCAACGCAGGGCTTCCTCATGGCGGCGATCCGTGCCGCGCTCGTCGGCCTGGTGCTCGGCGCCTCGGTGGCACTGGCATGGGTTCTCGATGCGGTAAAAGCCCTGCTGAGCCGCGGACTGCAGATGCAGTAGCCGCTCTGCGCGTCCGTACAATTCCCTATTGCTGTTTTAGAAATAGCTAATATAACCTTGCCGGATGACCGCCGCCATGAGCAGCCGACATGATTGACGGGACCGTTGTCGACCTTTCGCGAATCCAATTCGCGGCCACCGCGCTCTATCACTTCCTGTTCGTGCCGCTGACGCTCGGCCTGAGCTTCCTGCTGGCCGCCATGGAGACGGTGTACGTCACCACCGGCAAGGCGATCTATCGCCAGATGGCGCAGTTCTGGGGCCGGTTGTTCATGATCAACTTCGCGCTCGGCGTGGCCACCGGACTCACCATGGAGTTTCAGTTCGGCACCAACTGGTCGTTCTATTCCAGTTTCGTCGGGGATATCTTCGGTGCTCCGCTCGCGATCGAGGGCTTGATGGCGTTCTTCATGGAATCGACCTTCGTGGGCCTCATGGTATTCGGGTGGGAGCGGCTCTCCAGGGGTCAGCACCTGGCCGTTACCTGGCTCGTGGCGTTGGGGTCGAACCTCTCGGCGCTGTGGATCCTGGTCGCCAACGGCTTCATGCAGGACCCGGTGGGCGCGGCCTTCGATCCGGTCACCCTTCGCATGCAGCTCACCAGCTTACCCAAGCTCATCTTCAGCCCCGACGTGCAGTCGAAATTCGTGCATACCAGCATCGCCGGTTATGTCACCGCGGCGATCTTCGTGGCGGGAGTGAGCGCTTTCTACATGCTGCGCCAGCGTCACGTGGCTCTCGCCAAGCGCTCCTTCCGCATGGCGGCGATCTACGGAGTGCTCGCCACCATGGGCGTGATCACCCTGGGTGATGCGCTGGGATTCGTCGCCGGCAGCGTGCAGCCGACCAAGCTCGCCGCCATGGAAGGATTGTGGAAGACGGAGTCCGCGCCCATGCCGTTCAACCTGATCGCCTTTCCCGATCAGGCGAAGGAGGAGAATGCGGGTGTCGTGCAGCTGCCGGACGTGCTGTCGCTCCTGGTGACGCACTCGCTTAACGGCACCGTCCCGGGGATCGATGCGCTCGAGCGGCAGGCGCAGCGCAGGGTCGAGAACGGCATCCCGGCGGTGCAGGCGCTGCAGGCGCTCTCGAAGGATCCGAAGGATGCCGCCGCGTTGGCGCAGTTCGATGCCCACCGCGCGGATCTCGGCTACGGCTTTCTCGTGCAGCGTTACGCGCCGGATTTGAGCCAGGTCAGCGCGGCGCAAGTGAGCCAGGCGGCGCGCGATTCCATTCCGCCCGTGGCGGGGGTGTTCTGGTCATTCCGGCTGATGGTGGGCTTCGGACTGCTGATGCTGGCATTCTTCGTGATCGCCGTCTGGTACAGCATGCGCAACAAGATCCAGCAGATCACCTGGCTGCTGAAGCTGGCTCTGTGGATGATTCCAGTGCCCTTTCTCGCGGATGAGGCCGGCTGGCTGGTTGCCGAGTTGGGACGTCAGCCGTGGACGGTATTCGGCGTCCTGCCTACCTGGATGAGCGCCTCTACCCACAGTGTGACCTACCTGGCGTTCTCCCTGATCGGCTTCGTCGCGCTCTATTCGGTGTTGATCGTGATCGAGATGTATCTGATGGTACGCGCCATCCGGCTGGGACCGGCCGAGCACGATCCGAAGGGGCCGCTCGCACGGCAGCGGCCGAGCCTCGCCGGGCATGCGGCTGGCGCGGCCGCGCACGCCACCCGCGGGGAGGGTTGAGTCATGGGTCTGTATGCGATCGCGCAGGTGATCTGGTGGCTCCTGCTGGGCGTGCTGCTCATCGGCCTGGCGGTGATGGTGGGCATGGATATGGGCGTCGGCGCGATCCTGCGCTATGTCGGGCGCACGGATCTCGAGCGACGCATCGCGCTCAACATCATCGGTCCCCATTGGGACGGTAACCAGGTGTGGTTCATCCTGGGCGGCGGAGCCGTCTTCGCGGCGTTTCCCTTGATCTACGCCACGGCCTTCTCCGGCTTCTACGTGGTGATGTTGCTGCTGCTCTGGACCATGATCCTGCGGCCGCTCGGCTTCGAGTATCGCAGCCAGATCGACCGAGCGGCGTGGCGCGAGGCATGGGACTGGGCGCTGTTCGTCAGCGGCGCGGTACCGATGATCGTATTCGGCGCGGCATTCGGGAATCTCTTTCACGGGGTACCGTTTCACTTCGCGTGGAACATGACTTCGTTCTATACGGGCAGCTTCCTCGGGCTCCTCAACCCCTTCGCGCTCATGACCGGCGTCCTGTCGCTTGCCCTGGCGGTGATGATGGGCGGGCTGACCGTGATGAACGGCGCTGAAGGAGCGCTGTTCCAACGCGCCCGCGGCCTGGTGCAGGCGGCCACCGCCGTGGCGGTCGCGCTGTTCGCACTCGGCGGCTTCTGGGTGCATGCGATCCCCGGTTACCGGCTGGTCGGCGGACCGGGTGCGGGCGTTCCGCAGACGCCGCTGCAGCAGAGCGTGGTGAGGGTGGATGGAGGCTGGCTGACGAATTTCGGCACGCATCCGATTCTCTGGCTCGTGCCGGCGGCGGGCTTCGTGGGTCTCATCGGCGTGTGGATCACCGCGCGGGCCGGACGCTCGCATCTCGGTTGGTGGCTGGGAGCCCTCGCCTGGATCGGCGTGATCGGCACGGCCGGTGCCGCGCTCTTCCCGTTCATGCTCCCCTCGAGCACGAACCCGTCGATGAGTCTCACCGTCTGGAACTCCAGCTCCAGCGAGACGACGCTGCTCTGGATGGCGGGATTCGCGGCCGTGTTCGTGCCGCTCGTTCTCTGGTACACCGGCTGGGCCTTCTGGGTGATGCGCGGCAAGGTCAGTGCCGAGAAGATCGCAAGCGGCGACGAACACGCCTATTGAGGATACGAGCATGCGAACCTTGTTCTTCTTCCTTCTCTTCATGGTCGTCGCCACCGCGGTGATCATCCTGGCCGCGATCTTGGGCGATGTGGGCGCGTGGTACTTCGCCTGGCTGGTCGGCACCACCATGATCGTGCTGGTGAGCGCCGCGGGCGCTGCGCTGCTCGATGCTCAGGAGGAGCACGCCCTTGAAACCTTGAGCGCCATCGACAGGCCAGAGCAGAGCCGAGGGTAACGACCGGTGTCGTCCACGGGGTCGGATGCGGCCCCGACCGGGCGGCGCGCCGGCAGATCGGCTGCGGACTGGCTGCGCGGAGAGCTCCGCCTGGTTCGCGCGCCGCTGACCGGCGCGGGGCTGTTGACCGGGCTGCTCGCGCTCGCGCTCATCGCTCAGGCCTGGCTTCTTTCCGGAATCCTGACCGCGGCTCTCTTCGCGCACGCGCCTCTGGGGCAGTTGTGGCCGCAGTGGCTGGGCCTGCTGCTGCTGGCGCTGATGCGCTTCGGCTTGAATGTGGCCGTGCGGCACACCGCATTTGGTGCGGCACGGCGCCTGAGTGCGACCCTCCGCGCGCGTTTGCTGCGCGGTGCCCAGAGCTTCGGCCCCTATGGCTTGCGCGCGCACGCGAGCGGCGAT
>Ga0335078_10012691_pt1 | contig 12484 bp, 8 predicted proteins | sample Lox_Sample_32_FD_206711 | JGI IMG/M metagenome (GOLD analysis project Ga0335078, IMG submission 206711) | Soil microbial communities from Loxahatchee National Wildlife Refuge, Florida, United States - Lox_Sample_3.2 | ecosystem: Environmental > Terrestrial > Soil > Wetlands | place: USA: Florida... | reverse complement strand
GGCAGGTCGTCGCGCAGCTCGCCGAGCTGATGGAGCCCGGAGACACCATCATCGACGGCGGCAACACCTACTACCGGGACGACATCGACCGGGCCAAGCAGCTCATCCCGAAGGACCTGCACTACATCGACGTCGGCACCTCGGGTGGCGTGTTCGGCCTGGAACGCGGCTTCTGCCTGATGATCGGGGGCGAGGACGGCCCGGTTGAGCGGCTCGACCCGATCTTCAAGTCGATCGCGCCGGGGTCGGGAACGGCCGAGCCGACGCCGGGCCGGACCCGGGACGGCACCGCCGACGAGGGGTACCTGCACTGCGGGCCGGCCGGAGCCGGGCACTTCGTCAAGATGGTGCACAACGGCATCGAGTACGGCATGATGGCCGCGATCGCCGAGGGCCTGTCCGTGATCAAGCACGCCAACGTGGGCCGGGCGGAGATGCAGGCGGCGGACGCGGAGACCACCCCGCTGCGCGACCCGCAGTACTACCAGTACAACATCGACGTGGCCGAGGTGGCCGAGGTGTGGCGGCGCGGCTCGGTGATCAGCTCCTGGCTGATCGACCTGACCGCCGACGCGCTGGCCCGCTCCCCGCAGCTTGACGACTTCGCCGGGCACGTGTCCGACTCGGGCGAGGGGCGCTGGACCGTGATGGCGGCGATCGAGGAAGGCGTGCCGGCCGCGGTCATCACCGCGTCGCTGTACGAGCGGTTCGAGTCCCGCGGGCTCGGCGAGTTCAGCCACAAGCTGCTCTCGGCGCTGCGCAGCGAGTTTGGCGGGCACGCCGAGAAGAGCGGCATAGGTGCCGGATGAAGCGGAGCATGGCCAGTCCCACGCCCGATGACCATGTGATCGTGATCTTCGGTGCGACCGGGGACCTGGCCCGGCGCAAGCTGCTCCCCGGGCTCTTCCACCTGGCCAAGGCGGGCCTGATGCCCGCGGACTACCGGATTGTGGGCTGTGGCCGGCCCCGGTCCGCGCTGACCGACGACCAGTTCCGTCAGCATGCCCGGGACGCCTGCGCCGAGTTCGGCGACACGAAACCCAGCGGCGCCGCCTGGTCGGAATTCGAGTCCCGGCTGCGCTGGGCCACGGCCGACCCCACCGACCAGGGGCCACTGGTCACGGTGGTGCGCGACGGCGAGAAGGAGATCGGCGGCCACCCGCGGCGGCTGTTCCACCTGGCCGTGCCGCCCGTGGCGTTCGAATCGGTCATCGACACGCTCGCCGCCTCCGGCCTGACCCCGGATTCCCGTGTGATCATCGAGAAGCCGTTCGGGCACGACCTGGCGTCGGCCCAGGAACTCAACCAGAAGGTGCACTCCGTCTTCGGCGAGTCCCAGGTGTTCCGCATCGATCATTTCCTGGGCAAGGAGTCGGTCGACAACATCCTGGCGCTGCGCTTCGCCAATGAGTTCCTGCAACCCCTCTGGTACCGGGAGCACATCAGCCACGTGCAGATCGACGTGCCCGAGACGATCGGCATCGAGGGCCGGGCCGGGTTCTTCGAGGGCACCGGGACGTTCCGGGACATGATCGTCACGCATCTGTTCCAGGTGCTCGGCTTCGTGGCGATGGAGCCACCAACCTCGCTGTCCGCGAAATGCCTGCGGGATGAGAAGATCAAGGTGTTCGACGCGCTGCGGCCGCTCGACCCGGCGCACGCGGTGTACGGGCAGTACCAGGGCTACCGGGACGAAGCGGGCGTCTCCCCCACCTCGCAGACCGAGACGTACGCGGCGGTGCGGGCGGAGATCGACAACTGGCGATGGGCCGGGGTGCCGTTCTACCTGCGTTCCGGCAAGCTGCTCGCCCAGCGCCGCTCGGTGATCACCGTTACCCTGCGGGAACCCCCGCTGCGGATGTTCCCAGTCCAGGGGCGGGTGTCCCATGATGGCCGGGGTAACCAGCTGGTCATCGACTTCGACGATCCTGGCTGGATCGCGCTGCGCTTCCTGGCCAAGCAGCCCGGCCCGACCCTGCGGCTCGGCCCGACCGAGCTGGAATTCAGGTACGCGGATTCGTTCGCCCGCGCGCACGGGCTGGAAGGGTACGAGCGGCTGATCCTGGACGCGATGCTCGGCGACCAGTCCCTGTTCACCAGGGCCGATGGGATCGAGCGGCTGTGGGAGATCTCCGCGCCGCTGCTGGAGCACCCGCCCGCGCCCGAGCCGTACGCAGCCGGTTCCTGGGGGCCCGGCTCGGCGCGCAAGCTGGTCGCCCCGCATCACTGGTACCTGCCCGACCAGCACACGGCTGCCGGTGACTCCTAGCGGACCCCCTAGCCGCCGGGTGAACGGCGGGTGACCCCGCTGAGGCCCAGGCCGAAGGCCACGAGCAGGGCGAGGGCGGCCGCCCGGACCAGCCAGCCGAACGCGAGCACCCACCCGTTCGCGCCGCGCGCCGGGACGTCACACTGGCCAGCCGGCCCGTTGCCGGTGCTGACGAACGGGATGGCGAGCCCGACCGCGTAGCCGACCCGGCCCGGTACCGGGCATTCGGCAGGCCGGGTCACTTCGGCAGGCCGGGCCGTGGCGGCGGGCGCGGCCGGGCCGGTGCGCTGGATATAGCGGCCCGGGCCGAGCCAGCACACGGCGACCAGCGCCGCTGCGGCGACCAGCGCCAGCAGCCAGCCGACCGCGTACCAGCAGTGATACCCGTAGCCGATCAGCCACCTGGACAGGTGCTGGGCGAGCCGGCCCGCCCGGCTGAGCGAGCCGCGGCGGCGCAGGTCGTCCCGCTGGGCCACCCGGATCGCCCGGGCCAGGTCGCCATGCCCGGCGGCGCCGTACGCGGCCGCCAGCGCCGCGTACGGCTGGGCGTGGTAGCCGGGGACGTGGTACCGGAGCCAGGACAGCCACACGGCGACCTGGTCCCGGTGCTGCCGCGGCTCCCCGTTCCCGGCCTGGCGCCGCGGCCAGCCCCGCCGCCGGCGCGGGCGAGCGGGGCGCGGATAGAGCAGTCCCGGGTCGCCCAGATCGGGCACGCCCGTGTAGCTGAGGCCGTCCAGCTGGAACGCGCCGTCCACGTCCAGCCCGGCCCCGCCCTGGCCACCCAGCCGGAGCGTGCCCACCGAGGCGCGGGCCAGGTTCAGCGCTGGCCCACCCTGCGGATTCACCAGCTGGCCGGCACAGCTGAGCGCCTGGCCCACCCGGATGCCCGCCAGGCTGACCGTGCCGTGGGCGCCGGTGCCCACGGCGGCGAACGCGCCGTCCAGGCCCACCTCACCCTGGACATGCGCGGCATCGGCCACCAGGGCCGGCCCGGTCAGGCTGGCCAGCGTGGCCCGCCGCAGCGTCAGCTGGCCGCCGATGGTGGCGGCGGCCAGGCAGATCGTGCCGCGCTCCCCGGCCCCGATCGCGGTCAGCCCATCCCCCGCCTGCTGGCCTGCGATCACGTCCCCACCGACGGCCAGGTGCCCGGCCAGCAGCGCCGGGCCGCGGTCACTGCACAGCACGGCACCGCGCAGCACCAGGGCGCCGCCGACGGTGGCGCCGGGCATGCTGACCGCCGCCGGGCCCGGCCCGGGGCCGGGCGGCCCCGCGAACCCGTGCAGCGGCCCGGTGACCGTGCTGAGCGGAACCGGGTGCGGGCCGCCCAGCGCGCGGCGCAGCTCGTCAGCCAGCTTCGCGTCGGCCGGGGTGCCGCCCTGCTGCACATCCGCGCCCGCCAGCGTCAGCTGACCGCCGACGGCGGCCCCGCCGAGCAGGACGGTACCCGGGCCACCCGACCCGGTCGCGGTGAACGGCTGGCCCGCCAGGCCACGGGCCATCAGCAGGTCGCCCTGGACGGTGAGCCGGTCGGCGTGCAGGGCGGGCCCGCTGTGGTTGGTCAGCCGGGCGCCGGCCAGCGACAGGTCACCACTGATCCTCGCGCCGGCCAGCCGCACCGCGCCCGACCCGCCCGCACCCTCAGCGATGAAGTCATGATCCAGCCGGGCCGCCGCGCCGACCGTGACGAGGTCGGCCAGCAGGGCCGGCCCGGTCGGGTTGACCAGGGTCGTGCCGCGCAGCGCCAGCGGCCCGGCGATTCGCGCGCCAGCCAGGCAGACCGCCCCGGACGGCCCGGAGCCAGTCGCCCGGAAGCCCTCGCGCCGGGCATCGCAGCCGGCCGCCCGGCCGTTGACGGTCAGGCCCTCGGCCATCAGGCCCGGGAGGGTACCACCAGCGAGCACCGCCCGCCGGAGCACGAGATCCCCGTGGATCGTGCTGCCGGACAGGCAGACCGCCCCCTGTGACCGGTACCGCCGGGCGCCCGGCTGCCCAGCGGAACCCAGCCCAGCGGAACCCAGCCCAGCCGCGGCGAGCGGGTCATCCAGCACATGGTCCGGGCCGGCCGTGCCGCCCACGCTCTTGACCCGGGCCCCCTCCAGCGACAGGACGCCGGAGATGGTGGCCGCGCGGGCCAGGACCGTACCCTCCCCCGCCGACCCGGCCGCGGTGAACTCGGTACCCGCCAGCGGGTTGCTGGCCAGCTGAAGGTCACCGTGCACGGTGATGCCGTCGGCCAGCAGGGCCGGGCCGGTCGCGTTGGCCAGCCAGGCCCCGCGCAACCAGACGCTGCCGCTGACCTGGGCGCCGGCCAGCTGCAGCAAGCCCTCGGCCCCGGCCCGCCCAGTCGCGTGCAGGCCGTCCAGGAACACCCCGCCACCGGAGGCACCGCCGCCGACCTGCAGGCCCGCGGCGCTGAGCGCTGGCCCGCCGGTGGTGATGATGCGAGATCCCTCCAGCCGCAGCTCACTGGCCAGCTGCGCGCCACCGAACTGGAGGCTGCCGTGCGGGCCGTCCCCGGTTATCTCGCTGTCCTGGATACGCACCACGCCGATCGTGGCCCGGCTGGCCCGGACCCCGGGCAGCACGCACGTGTCGAGCTCCAGCCACGGCAGCACCGCGTCGCAGAGCGTCACCGGCTGCTCAAAAAGGCACCCGGTCAGCCGCAGCCCGATTGCGGCATTAATTCCGGACAAATTGAGCCCGCCCCGGATTCGCGCGCCGCGGATATGGATACCGCGTGGATCGATAATTGCTGGGGGTTCGGGTTTACATAGGCCGGTCAGGATATTGCGGATATCGCCCGCATCGAGCGCGCTGCCGTCGCGGAGCGTTCGCACCTCGTCGAGCCCGAGCAGGTACTTCCCGGGCGAGAAGTTCAGCTGTGTACCGTTTTCAGCGCTTTGGAGTAACGCGCCCGAACGAGACCCGGCAGCGGTGTGGCTGTTTCGCAGCCAGCGGCTTAACATGATTCACACAATACAGCTGAGAATTTGTCTTTCGCAGTTTCGCGGACTGGGTTGCCATGGCGGGTTGCCGCCTGGCCCTGGCGGGAAACCGCGGGCCCTGGCGGGAAACCGCCGGGGCTGGCACCCTGGCCGCCATGGCCATTTCGATCTGCGATCTGGAGGAGGCTGCGGCGCTGGGCTGGCGGGCAGCTGACGAAGACCGCCTGGGCCGCTGGCTGCTGCGCGCCGCGGACGGGTTCACCGGCCGGGCGAACAGCGCGCTTCCCCTCGGGTCCCCGGGCCTGCCGCTGGCCACCGCGATCGGGCGGGTGCGCCGCTGGTATGCCACGCGTGGCCTGCCCACCATGATCGCGGTACCCTACCCCGCGGGCCGGCCCAGGGCCAGCGAGCTGGATGAGTTCCTGGCCGGCCAGGGCTGGGCGCTGCGGCCCGGCACGGTCACCGTGATGACGGCCCACGCCGAGACGGTGGCCCGGCACGCCCCGCCCCGGCCGGTGCAGGTCCACGTGGCGGCCGAGCCCGACGATGCGTGGCTGGACCGCTACCACTTCCGCGGGCAGTCCGGCCTGCCGCCGGCCGGCCGGCAGCTGCTCGTCTCCGCGCCGTGGCAGGCGTTCGGCTCGGTCCGGGCCGGCGGGCAGGCCGTTGCCATCGGCCGGCTGGCGGTCGCTGCCGGCTGGGCAGGCCTGACCGCCGTCGAGGTTGATCCGCGGTACCGGCGCCGCGGGCTGGCCGCCGCGCTCACCGCCCGGCTGGCCGCGATGGCCGTCGGGCGCGGCGCGGCCAGCCTGTTTCTCCAGGTCGAGGACGGCAACGACGCGGCGCGCCGGCTCTACGAGCGCGCTGGCTTCGCCGACCACCACGGCTACCACTACCGGGTCGCACCGGCGTGTCCGGCGGAGACCGGCGGTCACGGCCCTGGCTGATTGCGGTATGGCGGGGTAGTCCGCTGGATGACGACGGGCCCGGACGGGTGGACGTAGCCTCGTAGGACGATGAGCATGATGGCGGGAGCGGCCGCACGGGCGAGGCGACTGGCAGCGGTGGCCACGCCCGCTGACGTGCTGGCCAGCGCGGCGACCGCGGTGGTGCAGCTCGGCGGCTCGACCGGGATCGCGGCCCGGCACGGCCACCCGATCAGCGTGGCCGGGTACCTGCTGCTCGCGGCCGGGCCGGCCGCGCTGCTGGTCCGGCGGCGGTTCCCGGTGAGCGTGCTGTGGGTGACCGTCGGCGCCGCGGTGGGCTACGTCGCGATCCAGCCGGCTGGCCTGCCGTATTTCGCGCTGCTCGTCGCGTTCGTGGCGGCCGTGGTGACCGGGCACCGGTGGGCGGCCATCTCCGGGCTGGTGGCCAGCTATTCCGGCATCCTGTGGCTGCCCGGGCTCACCGGGACCGGCCCGTTTCCCACGGTGGCGGTGGCGCTCGGCGTCGCCGCCTGGCATCTCACCCTGCTGTGCGGGGCCGAGTGGTACCGCAGCCGCCGGCAGCGCTCGCTGGCTCTGGCGCACAGCCGCGACGAGGAGGAACTGCGCCGGGCGAGCGAGGAGCGGCTGCGCATCGCCCGGGATCTGCACGACGTCGTGGCGCACAGCCTGGCCGTCATCAACGTCCAGGCCAACACCGCGCTTCACCTGCTCGACCAGCAGCCAGACCGGGCTCGGTCCACGCTGACGGTGATCAACGATGTGAGCAAGCAGGCACTGGTCGAGCTGCGTTCGGTATTGGGGGTGCTGCGCCAGGTGGATGAGGACCTGCCGCGGTCGCCCGCGCCCAGCCTGGACCGGATGCCTGAGCTGGTCTCCCGGGCCACCGCGGCCGGGATCAGCGTCCGGGTCAGCGAGGAGGGCACCCGGCCGGGCCCGCTGCCCGCCAACGTCGACCTGGCCGGCTACCGGATCCTGCAGGAAGCGCTGACCAACAGCGCCCGGCACGCGTCCGGCTGCGCGGTGGCGGTGCGCGTCGTCTACGGTCCCGGGGACCTGGTCATCCAGGTCGATGACGACGGGGGCGGCCGTCCGCAGCCGGGCATCGCGGCCAGCGGCTCGGGCAGCGGGATCGTGGGCATGACCGAGCGCGCCCGCTCCCTGGGCGGAACGCTGCGCGCGGGCCCGCGCCCGGATGGCGGGTTCCGGGTCCGGGCCCGGCTGCCGCTCGGGGAGCAGCCGGCATGATCCGGGTCCTGCTCGCCGACGACCAGGCGCTGGTCCGCGCCGGATTCGTGGCGCTGCTGGATGCGGAGGACGGCGTCGAGGTGGTTGGGCAGGCCGCGGACGGCGCGGAAGCCGTGCGGCTGGCCAGCCAGCTACGGCCGGACGTGGTGCTGATGGACATCCGGATGCCCGGCCTGGACGGGATCGAGGCCACCCGGCAGATCGCCGACCGCCCCGCGCTGGCCGGCGTGCACGTGGTCATCCTCACCACGTTCGACCTGGATGAGTACGTGTTCGAGGGGCTGCGCGCGGGGGCGGCCGGCTTCCTGGTCAAGGACACCGACGCGGCCGAGCTGATCCGCGCGGTCCGGGTCGCGGCCGGCGGGGCGGCGCTGCTGTCGCCCACGGTGACGGCGCGGCTCATCGCCGAGTTCGCCACCCGGACCCGGCACGCCACCAGGGTGCCCGGGGCCAGCGAGCTGACCCCGCGTGAGCGCGAGGTCGTCACGCTGGTCGCCCAGGGGCTGTCCAATGAGGAGATCGCGGGGAAGCTCTACATGAGCGTGTCCACGGCCAAGACGCACGCGACCCGGGCCATGGCCAAGCTCGGGGCGCGAGACCGGGCGCAGCTGGTGGTGCTGGCCTACGAGGCGGGCCTGGTCCGCCCCGGCTGGGCCGGCTGACCCGGCCGGCTGACCGGGCCGGCTGACCGGGCCGCGGGGTAGTCGCGGGGCGTACCCGGGAATGTCCCGCTGGCCGACGACGCGGCGGGTGGGCCCGGCCCAAGCTGGCTGGCATGTCTGCGATAACCACAACGGCCGCCATCCGCGTGGCGGCGCTCAGCAAGACCTACGGCTCCGGGGAGGCCGCCGTGCTCGCCCTGGACGGCGTCAGCGCGGAGTTCGCCGATCAGCGGTTCACCGCCATCATGGGCCCCTCCGGCTCCGGGAAATCCACCCTGCTGCACTGCATGGCCGGGCTGGACCAGCCCACCTCGGGGCAGGTGTTCCTGGGTGACGCGGACCTGGGCTCGCTGCCGGACACGCAGCTGACCCGGCTGCGGCGGGAACGCGTCGGGTTCATCTTCCAGTCGTTCAACCTGCTGCCCACGCTGACCGTGGCCGAGAACATCGCGCTGCCGCTGCTGCTGGCCGGGCGCAAGCCCGCCGCTTCCTGGCTGGATGACGTGATCAGCCTGGTCGGTCTCGGTGACCGGCTGGGCCACCGGCCGGCCGAGCTATCCGGCGGCCAGCAGCAGCGGGTGGCGGTGGCCCGGGCGCTGGCCAGCCAGCCGCAGATCATCGTGGCCGACGAGCCGACCGGCAACCTCGACTCACGGTCCTCCGCGCAGCTGCTCGGCTACCTGGCCGCGGCGGTCCGGGAGTTCGGCCAGACCATCGTCATGGTCACCCACGACCCGGGCGCGGCCGCGGTGTCCGACGAGGTGCTGTTCCTGGCCGACGGGCGGATCGCCGGGCAGCTCGCCAGCCCGGCGCCAGACACGATCCTGGACCAGCTGAAGTTCCTCGGTGCGGAGGCGGTGTGATGCTGGCCATCGAGTTCAGGGAGCTCTGGGCGCGCAAGCGGCGGCTCGCCGGGATCCTCATCTCGGTCGGGCTGGGCGTGGCGTTCCTGGCCGGCTCGCTCACCTTCGGCGACACGCTCAGCGCCAACTTCAATCAGCTATTCGCCGTGGCCACCGCGGGTACCAGCGCCGTCGTGCGCAGCGCCAGCGGGGTGGACCGCGGCGTGACCGGCGCCCGGGCCTCGATCCCGGCCGCGCTGGTGCGCACGGTGCGCTCGGTCCCCGGGGTGGCCGACGCGCAGCCGTCCATCTCCGGCTCGGCCGTGCTGCTCGGCGCGGACGGCAAGGCTGTCGGTGGCCTCGGCCCGCCGCGGTCCGGCGGCAGCTGGATCTCCGACCCGGCGCTCACGCCGTACCGGCTGGCCGCCGGGCGGCCCCCGCGCGGGCTGCACGAGGTCATCATCAACCAGGGCGCGGCCACCAGCGGGAAGCTGCGGATCGGCTCGGTCACCACCGTGCTCACCCCCGGGCCGGTGCGGGTGCGGGTGGTCGGGCTGGCCACGTTCGGCCGCGCCGCCGGGTTCGGCGGTGCCACCTACACCGCGTTCAGCTACCAGGGGGCCGTGCGCTACCTGACCCGCGGGGGCGGCCGGGTCTCCACCATCCAGGTGAGCGCGGCCCCCGGGGTCAGCCCGGCGGTGCTCGTGTCCCGGCTGAACCGGGTCCTGCCGCGCGGCGCGCAGGCCATCAGCGGCGCCCAGCTGACCAGTGCCAACCTGAGCGACCTGAACTCGGAGTTCCTCACCGCGCTGCGCGTCATCCTGGTCGTGTTCGCCGGGATCGCGCTGCTGGTGGCGGCGTTCTCGATCGCCAGCACGTTCGGCATCCTGGTCGCCCAGCGGACCAGGGAAGCCGCGCTGCTGCGGGCGCTCGGGGCCACCCGCGGCCAGGTGTTCCGTTCCGTGCTCGCCGAGGCGGCCGCCGTCGGCGTGGCCGGTTCGGTGCTGGGACTGGCGGCCGGGCTCGGCATCGCGGCGGGGCTGAAGGGCCTGTTCGACGCCGCTGGGTTCGCGCTGCCCGCGGGCGGGCTGACGGTGACCGGGACCAGCATCGCGACCGCCCTGCTCACCGGCATCCTGGTAACCATGCTGGTCAGCCTGGTACCGGCGGCGCGCGCCGCCCGGGTGCCACCGCTGGAGGCGCTGCGCGAGTCGGCCGCCGAGCCGGCCCGGGTGCCCCGGCGCCGGGTGGTGGCTGGTGTAGTGCTGCTGGTGGCCGGGCTGGCTCTGGTCCTAGCCGGGCTGCAGGCCACCGGCAGCCGGGTGCTGTCCATCACTGGGCTGGGCGGTCTCGCGGTGATCATCGGCATGACCGCGCTGGGCCCGGTGGCCGCCAGGCCGGTCACCTCGCTGCTGGGCAGGCCGGTGACGGCGTGGCGTGGGGTGGCCGGCACGCTGGCCGTGCGCAGCGCCACCCGCAACCCGCGGCGGACCGCGGCCGCGGCCACCGCGCTGATGATCGGCGTGGCCGTGGTCACCCTGTTCACCGTGTACGCGGCCGGGCTGCGGGCCGCCGCGGTCAGCGGGGTCAGCGACTCGTTCACCGGCGACATCGCGATCACCGCTGGCGGCTTCTCCGGCGGCCCGGTCAGCAGCGGCCTGTCCCCGACGCTGGCCGCCGCGGTGGCCCGCATCCCGGGGGTGGCCACGGTCAGCGGGCTGGCCGGCGGGAGTGCCCAGGTCGCCGGCCAGTCCACGGACGTCACCGCGGTCGCGACCGGGACCATCGGCCGGGTGCTCAACCTGCACGCGACCGACGGATCGGTCGGCGCACTGGGCCGCCGGCAGATCGCGGTCTCCCAGATCCAGGCCACCGACCACGGCTGGCGGCTGGGCAGCCCGGTCCGGCTGGTACTGCCGGACGGGACGGCCGTCACGGCCACCGTCGGCGCGGTGTACACGTCCCGCAACCTGGTCGGCGACTACGTGCTCCCGCTCAGCCTGTGGGCGCCGCACACCGCGCAGCCCAGCGCCTCGGCGATCTACGTCAAGCTCGCTCCCGGCGCCAGCGAGCCCGCGGTGGCGGCGGCCATCACCCGCGCCACGGCCAGCTACGGCCGGCCCACGGTGGCCAGCCACAGCTCGTACGTGGCCGGCGCGGGCAAGGGGGTGAGCACCTTCCTCGGCATCGTCTACGCGCTGCTGGTGCTGGCCATCGTGATCGCCGTATTCGGGATCGCCAACACGCTGTCCCTGTCGGTCTACGAGCGGACCCGGGAGATCGGGCTGCTCCGCGCCGTGGGGCAGACCAGGCCGCAGCTGCGGTCGATGGTCCGGCTGGAATCGGTGCTCGTGTCCGCGTTCGGCACCGTGGGCGGGCTGGTGCTCGGCGGCTTCCTGGGCTGGGCGCTCACCACGGCGGGCGAGCGCTCGTCGGGGGTGACCGCGGTCAGCTTCCCGCCCGGCCAGCTGATCGTGATCGCGGTGCTGGGCGGCCTGGCCGGGATGCTGGCCGCGATCCGGCCCGCCCGCCGGGCGGCGCGGCTGCCGCTGCTGGCGGCGATCGCCGCGGAGTAATCCCGGCCCGGCGCGGCCCGTGGGCCAGCCGCCTGACCGGCTCAGTAGCGGGCAGGCGGCTGGCCGCCGGATGACGGCGGGAAGATGAAGCCGGTGCTCTCCGAGGACTGCTGGAAGGCTGGCTGGGTGGGATCAGCGGCGCCCACCGCGGGCAGGTCCCCCGTTTCACCCAGGCCCGGCGCGAACTCACCGCCCGGTCCCGGCGCCGGCCCGGCGCTGACCCGGCCGCGCCACCGGGATGGCAGGAACATCGGCACGATCATCGCCAGCCCGGCCGCGCCGAGGATCCCAGCGGACAGCATGGCCTCGAACCCGGCCCCGTAGGCGTGGGCCTTCAGCGGGATCAGCTGGACCGCGCGGTGGACGCCGGACAGGTACAGCGCCGTCCAGGCGACCAGCAGCAGCCCGGGCAGCCCGGCGGCCAGCGGTGAGATCCGTGGTGCGGCGATCAGGATGCCGGCCAGCAGGCCGGTGCCCGCCACCGCGGCCATCGCCAGCAGCACCCGGTGATCCGAGAGGAGGGAGCCGGCGGACGGGGGCACCCGCAGCGCCCCGGCCGTCAGCCTGAGGTATCCCCAGGCGGCTCCGAAGAACAGCAGCCCGGCCATGACGATGGCCAGCACGATCCCGAGCAGATGTCGCATTTCACCGCCCCTTCGCTATCCGTGCATACCGGAAGCTACTTCAGTAAGAGCGCTCGCGGGGCGGAAACGTTACCTGAGGGACCCGGCCGGGGGTGGCCAGAGCCCGGACCGGGAGTGGCCGGAGCACGGACCGGAGTGGTCCGCGGACCGCGGCGGCCAGGGACACCTCAGTCCAGCGGGCCGGGGTAGGCGGCCTCGGCCCGCGCGCCGAGCCGGCCCATGTGCCGCCGCGCCACCAGCACGACGGCCAGCACGGCGAGCACGGCGAGCACGCCCAGGACCAGGTTGATCCAGCCGGACGCCCGCTGCAGGGCGTCCCCGGCCAGGTAGGACGCCAGGGTGTAGGTCCCGGCC
>Ga0335078_10012690_pt1 | contig 12484 bp, 17 predicted proteins | sample Lox_Sample_32_FD_206711 | JGI IMG/M metagenome (GOLD analysis project Ga0335078, IMG submission 206711) | Soil microbial communities from Loxahatchee National Wildlife Refuge, Florida, United States - Lox_Sample_3.2 | ecosystem: Environmental > Terrestrial > Soil > Wetlands | place: USA... | reverse complement strand
TCCGCGTAGCCGAGCTTGATCGAGATCCCGCGCTTCAGTTCCTCGGAATGCCGGTCGGTCCATTCCCCGGTGAGCGCCTGCGTGAGCGTCGTCTTGCCGTGGTCGACGTGTCCGACCAGGCCGATGTTCACTTCGGGTTGGCGGGGGACCTTCATGCCGCGGCGAACAGCTCCGCGAGGGGCTTCGTGCCCTTCTGCTCTACGACCAGGTTGATCTGAACCGTGTCCTCGCTGATCGTGTTGCCGCGGAACGTTCGCCTCTTGCGCATCCCGTCGCGCGGAGCCTGGAACCCGAACCCGTCTCCGACGTAGAGGCGGGTCTGGCGAGCTCCGGGGAGGTCCGGACGGAGCGGAAACCCGCTCTTGTCGGTGCCCCCGGTGATGCGGAACGTGTACCCTGTAGCGCCGATCAGCTCCCCGCCCACGGCCTCGCCGACCCGCTTCCCGAGGAAGCCCGCGGCCTGCGGGTCGCCGACGGTGCGCGCGAGCGACTTCTCGCGCTCGGAGATGACGAGCTTGTACTCTACCATCGGTTCCCTAAGGGCGAACGCGCGCGAGTGGAGGGCCATTTAAATAGATTCCCCAACGGAGGGGGCGTACCTGCCCTCGAAGAATGGGCGGTGCCCGGCCCCCTCCTGCCGGGCCGTCGTTGGCCGGCGGACCCCGCCTTCGGGGAAGCGCACTTATCCGTGACCACAGCTGCCGTCTCGGCGGTCGAGGCGGCGGCAACGGATGACGGAGGTATCGACCTATGCGCTCGTCGCCGAGCTCGCTCTCCTCCTGGGAGGCTTCGCCTACGCCGCGGTCTCCGACCTTAAGGAGCGAGAGGTCCCCGACGGGCTGTGGCAGTCGGTGGGAGTCCTCGGTTTCTTCCTCGGGTATCTCGGGGTCGTTTCCGACGGAGCGATCCCGATCCTCCTGTGGACGGTGGTCGGCCTCTTCGTGCTCCAGCACCTGTTCGCGTGGGACGTGCGACTTGGCCCGTCGGGCGAGCGATACGCGGACCTGATCGAGCTGGTCGCCTACGTCGCCGTCGTGGCGGTCGTCGGGGTCGCGATCGCGAAGGTCGGGCTCGGGGCCCAAGCGGTCCCCGTCGCCGTCGTCGGGGTCCTGGTGAGCGTGCTGTTCGCGCGGGGCCTGTTCGAAGCGGGGATCCTCTACGGCGGGGCGGATGCGAAGGCGCTGATGATCGCGGGCCTTCTCGTCCCCTTCTTCCCGAACCCCTTGATCCCGCCACCGGCGGCGATCGCGCCCGTGACGCAGATCCTGCCGTTCGCCGTGAACGTGCTCATGAACTCCGCGCTGTTCTCGGTGGTCGTTCCGGTCGCGGTCGCCGTGCGGAACGCCCGAGCCGGCGAGTTCCATGGCTTCGGCGGGTTCGTGGGGTATTCGATCCCCGTCGAGGAGCTGCCCCGCAAGTACGTCTGGGTCCGAGACCCCCTCTTCGGCGCGGGCCGGGAGGAGGAGGACTCCATCCAAACGTCGGACGACGACCGTCGGCGTCGGGAGAGGATCGCTCGCGACCTGACGGCCCGGGGAGTGAAGCGCGTCTGGGTGACCCCCCAGATCCCGTTCGTCGTCGTGATGGCCGTCGGAGTCGTTGCGGCGCTCGTGGCCGGCAACGTTCTCTTCGACCTGATCTTCCGCCTGTGAAACGACCGGGCCAAAGCTTTTCTTCGGGACCCACGTCGGAGAAATACCGAGGATGGCGAAGGCGCGCGCGGCGAAGAAGACCCCGATTCGAGTCCTGATCGCCAAGCCCGGACTCGACGGTCACGACCGGGGCGCGAAGGTCGTGGCGCGAGCTCTCCGAGACGCCGGCATGGAAGTGATCTACGCGGGGCTCCGACAGACCCCCGAAGAGATCGTTCGAGCCGCGATCGAAGAGGACGTCGACCTCATCGGACTGTCGATCCTTTCGGGCGCCCACATGGCGCTGTTCCCCCGGGTCCTCGCCCTCCTCAAGCAGGAAGGGGGTCACGATATCCCGGTCTTCGCCGGCGGGATCATTCCGGACGAGGATGCTCGTCGTCTCAAGAAGGCGGGAATCCGCGCGATCTTCGGTCCCGGCACATCGCTCGAGGAGATCGTCTCCACGGCCCGGTCGCTAGCCCGCGCTTCGGCATGACCGGGGCGGGGTCGCGCCTCCCCGCGGTAGCGCGGGCGATCGTTAACGGCGACCGTCGCGCCCTCGCGAGGACCATCTCTCAGGTGGAGAACGGGGACGGGGCCGCCGACCGGGTGGTCCGGAGCCTCTACGCCCGTTCCGGCCGGGCGCCGGTGGTCGGTCTCACCGGCCCGCTCGGTGTCGGCAAGTCGAGCATCGTGAACGCCCTGGTCGGACGCTTGCGCTCGCTCGGGTTAACGGTCGGGATCATCGGGGTCGACCCGTCGAGCCCTTTCACCGGTGGTTCCGTCCTCGGCGACCGTATCCGACTCGAGCGGCGGGCGGACGATGGCGGGGTCTTCTTCCGGTCGATGGCCAGCCGGGGCGCCGCGGGCGGGGTCGCGGCCGCGACGCGAGAGGTCGCGCGACTCCTCGACGCCGCGGGCTTCGATGTGATCCTGGTCGAGACGGTGGGCAGCGGCCAGGTCGATGTCGCGATCCGAGACATCGCCAGCACGAGCATTGTCGTCCTCGTTCCGCATCTGGGCGACGAGGTCCAGACGCTCAAGGCCGGGCTGTTCGAGATCGCCGACATCTTCTGTGTCAACAAGACCGACCTCCCCGGGGCCGACGCGGCGAAGCGGGACCTCGCCGAGATGGTCGGTCTCGGCGGACCGGTCACGGGATGGGCCCCCCGGATCGTCGGCACGTCGACCCTCACCCCGAGCGGGATCGAGGAGCTCTGGGACGGTGTGACCGCTCACGAGAAGTTCCTCGACAGTTCGGGAGAGCGAACGGCCGGCGAACGGCGACGGCTCTCCTCGGAGATCGTCGGGCTCGCCCGGGACCGGATCGGCCGGGAGCTCACGGTCCGGTTGGAGCGCGACCCGTCGCTCCGCCGGTTGCTCGACAACGTGGTCGCTCGCCGCATCGACCCGCGGACCGCCGCCGACCGACTGGTCCGGGGACGACGGTCCTCCCGATGAGCGCGGCCGACGTTCAGCTGCTGATCGCGATCGTCCTGCTCGGGGTCGCCGCGGCGATTGCCTACTTCGTGTTCGCCTCGTTCCTGTTCGGAGCGGGCTACCAACCCACGCCCCGCCGGTCGGTGGAGACGATGCTCCGTTTCGCCGAAGTGGGTCCCCAGGATACGCTCTATGACCTCGGGGCCGGAACCGGAGCGATCGTCTTTCGGGCGGCGCGGATCTATCGGGCGCGCGTGATCGGGGTGGAGGTCGAGCCGTTCCGCATTCTCATCCTGCGGCTCCGCCGGGCTCTCGGTCCGTTTGCCGACCGGATCACGCTGCACTGGGGTAATCTCTTCGACCTCGACTTTCGCGGCGCCACGGTGGTCACCGCCTTTCTCTGGCCGGGCGCGATGGCGCGCCTGCGACCCCGATTCGAGGCCGAGCTTCGGGAGGGGGCCCGGGTCGTGAGCCACTGCCACGCGATTCCCGGGTGGACCGCGGAGCGCTACGACAAGGAGACGGACGTCTACCTCTACCGATGGCCGGACGCTCGACGAACGGAGGTCACGGGTGGAACATGAACCAGAGGACGGCCGCCGATGCGAACACCAGCATCAGGACAACGCCCGAGACCACCCACCCCAGGTAGGGGTTGCGGTGCCTCGCCACTCCGCCCGTATCCGCCATCGGTTGTCGGTCCGTACCTCGCGGGGAGTTTATCTCCGATCGATACGAACCCGAAGGGTGGTCAGGGGATGCCGGCGCCGAGCGTCCCGTTGATCCCGAAGTAGGCGATCAGGATCGCCACGACCGACGCGACCGTAAACGTCACCACGAGGAAGAGGAGCGGCGGTCCCGATCTCGGAGGCGGGCCGTTCATGCGGGCGTTGAGTACCGGGCCGGTTCAAGAGGTTCCGGTTCGTTCTTGAGGGGCGGACCTACGCATCCGCCGCCGGCGAGGGCGACTTCGCGTGGGCGGTCTTCGCCCCCTTCGGCTTGGGCGCAACCTCGCCCGCCGGTTCCGTCGCGGAAGCGGCCGCTTCGGCGGGTTTGGGGACCTCGACTTCCTTCTTCTCCGGAGCGGGCGTCACGTACTCTTCCACGATCCGGACCGTGGTCGGGTGGAGGACGGTCCTCAAGCGTTCGATCACGCGCGGTTTGGCCGCCATCCACGCGATGTCGAATTTCGCGCGGTCGGGGACCCTAAGGGTCACCGTTTTCTCGTGGATCTCGACGTGAAACTCGGTCGACCGGCCATACTGGAGCTCGACCACCGCGCGCGCCTGGTCGGCCGGTTCCAGGATCCTCTCGACGACCTTGAACTTCCCGCGAACTTTGCGGCCCGCGAACGGCGGGTTGAAGTCGACTCGAACGCGCGCCGCGGTCAGCGACATCACGCGGCCCCGTCGGCCCTCGATGGTGAGGGGTGTGCCGATGTCCAGATGCGCGTCTTCGCGTCGCATCTCGGGAAGCCGTTCGATCTCGTGCATCGAGAACAGCTCGATGAGGTTCGGGTCCCGCTCTCCGAAGGCGTCGGCCGGAGTGTACTCCCGCTCGACCTCCTCCCCGACCTTGAGGCCGACCAGGGAGTTCTCGATGCCGGCCGGGAAGAACTCGCCCCCCACTTCGTGCGGACGCGGACCCCAGGTGCGGCCTTCGGTCCGAGCGGTCTCCTTCTGGGCGACCTCCTCGTGGGTCGTGTCGAGGAGTTCGGTCTTGCCGCCGAGCTCCGTAAAGAGGTCATATTCCAAGCGGACCAGGTCGCCTTTCTCGGTGGGCTTGGCGCTGGCCGCGTGATGCGCCTCGGGAGACATCGCCCCGCCGAAACGGGGGGCGGGATAAGGTTTTCTTGAGGGGAAACGGGCGGCGCGACCTCGGAGGACTCCGGGACGGCAGCGTTAGCTCTCAGGGCGCGACGGGGAATCTTTCGAAGCGAGGTAGTGCCAACGGACCGCGGCGTGCATCAGCGCCAATGGTTTCATCGCGGCCTCGACGTAGCGCAACGGGTGCCGAACGGGGGCTCGACGCTCGGAGAGGCGGTCCCGAAGCTCCCCGTTCTTCATGAGGGACATCGCCATCGCGACGAGGTAGCGGTATCGCTTGCGGCCCCACTGCGCCAGGCTCACCTCGCCCGTCTGGTCGTGGTAGACCCACGCTTCGGGCACGAACGCCCCGACGAGGCCGGCCCGAGCGGCCCGGGTCTCGAGGTCGTGGTCTTCGGCGTAGGGGATCCGGGGGTCGAAGCCCAAGCGTCGCAGCACCACGGTCCTCCACGCGGTGTTCTGGAGCGGAAGGTACGTCACGCGCCGCGGCACGAGGTCCGCGTAGATCGACCCTTCCAGCAGCACGGAATACCGTTCGATCGAGCTCTCGGGCTCGCGCGCGGCCCGGGTCGGCCCACCGGAGAAATCCGCGACCCCCGCTTCGAGCGGAGCGACGAGCCGCGAGAGCCATTCGGTCGGAGCACGTTCGTCCGCGTCCAGGAAGGCGGTCACCTCCCCCGAAAGCTCGGCGAGGCTTGCGGAGCGAGCGTCGACGACGCCCCCGGGGTACTGGCGCGTCGTGATCGGAAGGTTCGGAAAGCGGCGGCGGATCTCCTCCAGCAAGGCCGCGGGGGTCGCCAGCGAAGCCGCCACCACGACCTGGTCGGGCCGTCGCGCTTGCGCGTCCAGCGACGCGAGCGCGTCCAGCACCCTCCGGTCGTCCCGGACTGCCACCTCGACCGTGACCGACCCCATGTTGGTTCGACCTCCGACCGGACCGTCCGGGCGAGGTCCGGCGAACTACAGTACGCCAATACCTTAATCCCAGGGGGCCCTCGCGCACCCGTGAGGGTCCTCCTCATCGGTGCCGGTGTTCAGCCGATACCGCCGACGGGGTACGGCGCCGTTGAGCGGATCCTTGCCGACCTCCAGGCGGCCTTGGTCGCCGCGGGCCATCAGGCCGAGGTGGTGAATCGGGTTCGAAACCGCCGGATGCGGGACGAGTATCCGTTCGCGTGGGAGCTGCCTCGCCTCCTTCGGGGTCGTTCGTTCGATGTGGTGCATGCCCACACCCCCGTGGTCGCGAACCGGCTCTCGCTCTCGAGGATCCCGTATGCGTACACGTCCCACTCGCGACACTGGTTCTACCGGGCCCAGATGTCCCATCGGTGGGGCTACTTTCTCGAACGGAGAGCAGTACGGAGAGCGAAGGCCGTCATCGCCCTCACTCCCCGTCTGGCTCGGACGATGGCGACGACGGTCCGGCCCCCTCTCCCGCCGCTCGCCGTGGTGCCGTTCGGCGTTGACTCGCAGCGCTTCCAACCGGACTGGTCGGTCCGTACCGGCCGCCGAGCGCTCGGGGTCGGCGTCGTGCTCCCGTTCAAACGGTGGGAGCTCGCGGCGGAGGCCCTCCGGGGAACGGGCGTTCGCCTGAGGATCGCCGGACCGATGCCGTCCGCCGAATACGCGGTGAAGGTCCGGCGTTCCGGCGACCACGTCGAGCTCTTGGGCGAGGTCTCGGAGGAACAGCTCCTCCGCCTCTACGCCGAGAGCGACCTTCTGGTCCATCCGAGCTCGGTCGAAGTGCTCTCCGCCACCGTCCTCGAAGCGCTTTCTGCCGGGCTCCCGGTGATCGGTGGGAGCGCGATCGAGGGCGTCGTCGATCCGGGGGTCACTGGATGGGCGCTCGACGACACAGACCCGCGCACGTTCGTGACCGGCCTTCGTGAGCGGGCGACCCAGCTCGTTTCCGACCCCGCGACGCGCCGCTCGATGGGAGACCGTGCCCGCGAGGTCGCGGAGTCCCGGTACTCCTGGCCCCGGGTAGTGGCGGAGCACCTCAAGGTCTACGAGACCGCCCGCTTGGTCTAGGCTTGGGCCGGCGGACCCAGCTCGCCCTCGGGACGGACCCGTCGCGCTTCGACCATCTCCTCGATCGTCCGGTCGACGGCCTGGGCGCTGTTCCAGCGCGGTTCCCAGCCGAGCGACTGGATTCGCCGGATTGACAGCAGTTGAACCGGGACGTCCCCGACCCAGCCACGCGAGCCTCCCGTGTACTCGATCCGGGCCCGCCCGCCGAGGGCGGCCACGACCTTACGCGCGATCTCGCCGGCCGATATCTGATCCGCCGTCCCGAGGTTGAAGATGTTCACGGGGTCGGCCGCCTTTTCGTGAGCCAGCATCATCCCGCTCACGCAGTCCTCGGTCCGAAGGTAGCTCTTCGACTGGCGACCGTCCCCGAGGACCTCCAGTCGGCTCGGGTCGCGACGAAGCTTCTCGAACAGGTCGGGAAGGATGCCGTGCGTCATGTTCGGTCCGATCACGTTCGCGAAGCGGAAGATGTGAGCCCGAATTCCGTAGGAGTGAGCGTACGCCGACAGTAGGCCCTCGGCGGCGAGCTTTCCGGCCCCGTAGAACGACTGCGGGACGAGCGGACCATACTCCTCCGGGGTTGGGAAGACGGTCGCCCAGCCGTACACGGTGCTCGACGAGGAAAATCCCACGATCGGCACGTTGTGGTGCCGAGCCGCCTCGAGGACGTTGAACGTCGCGAGCGTCCCCTCCTCGAGGTCGACCCGGGGGTCGGCGATGCCCTTACGGATGTCCGAGGTCGTGGCGAGGTGCCAGACCGCCGACACCCCGCGGAACTCCTCGGAGAAACTCTCGGGTTTCTTGAGGTCGGCCACGGCCAGGCGCAACGCGCCGCGACTCCCCCCGGGAGGAAGGTGCTCCCGTCGCCCGCTCGACAGGTTGTCGATCACCCGGACTTCGTGTCCTCGCTCGAGCAGTTCGCGAACGAGCAGGGAACCGATCGCACCGGCGCCGCCGGTGACGACCACCGGGGCTCGAGAAGCGGGCTCGGGCATTGGGTCGGTTGGAGTTGGGGAAGCATATATAAGCGAAGGCCCGCCTAAACTCGCCACACCGACTGTCCCGGGGAGGACGGCTTATGCGGACCTACGTTCGGATGACCTTCCACTCCGAGGGCGCGAACCCGATGAAGGTCGTGGATGTGATGCACGGCCTCGGGTTCGAAGAGTCGATGGGAATGCACGACTTCGTCTACAAATGGAAGGACAAAGCGACCATCGACGACGTCATCCGGTTGATGACGGAGATGCACGAACGATTGAAAGGGCTTGACGTCAACTACGAGATCACGACGATCTCGTGAACCCGTTCCGGACCGATCCATGTCCTCGGAGCAACTCGACCGTCTGGAACGCCTGCTCCTCCTGCACTTGCTCGAGCACCGGGGGCAGCAGATCCGCTTCGAGGCGTCCCAGTGGACGACCGAGTTCGGCATCATGCGAAAATTCGCGAACGAGGATGTGGCGGAGCTCAAGCAAGCGCTGAGGGTCCTCGAGATGGGTCGCATGATCTACCGCCGAACGCAGTACGTGATCGGCTACTCGGAGCCGAAGCACGTTTTTTCGTTGACTCCGAGCGGCCACCGAAAAGCGCTCGAGTACCAGCGCGGCGAAGGCGACAACGGCAGCGTCGTGGACGACGACGCGGTAACGCCCGGCTCGAGTTCGTCCGCCCCAACGGGAACGCGCGGGACTTCGGCGGGCTGAGCGGATGGCCGTCCTCGAAGGACCGCAGGTGCGTCTGCGGCCTCTGTCTCCGGCCGACCTCCCCGGGATCTTCGCCTGGTACAACGACCCCGACATCGTCGCCCCGTTCGACCGATTTTCGGTCGACACGTTCGACGACTTCGCGAGGTCCGTCGGGAGTTCCAAGGACGAGCCGGCGTCGCTCGCTCCGAGGTTCGCGGTCGAACGACGCGACCGGGGCACCGTCGTCGGAGTCGTGGGGTTCTACCGCGCCCACCCGGTCCTGGAGTACACGGACGTCTGGTACGTCCTCGGCGACCGCGAGTCGCGCGGTCAAGGGTTCGGCCGAGAAGCGGTGCGCCTCCTGACCGACCATCTGTTCGCGTCCTCCCGCGTGGAACGGGTCGGGGCGACCTGCGACGTCGAGAACGTCGCCTCGTACCGACTCGTGGAGGGACTCGGCTTCCGTCTCGAAGGGACGCTTCGCTCGGCGCTGTTCCACCACGGGCGCTGGCACGACGTGCGGGTCTACGGGGTCACCCGGTCGGAGTGGGCCGCGAAGGGTCGTCCAACGTAAACCCGACCCGGTCCCCGCCGCTCACCGGCACCGGGGGGCGGAGGGTGACGGCGCCGATCTCGCCGGTCGAGCGCAGGTGAGTTCCCCCGCAGGGGCACACGTCGTACTCTTCGATCTCGACGACGCGGACGGGGTCCACGTGGGCCGGGAGCGGCACGAGGCCCGTGCGCCGGGCGTACGGGTTGCGGTCCCATTCCGCGCGCGCGAGGTGCCGGAGCCGTACGGGTCGCGGGTGCGCCACCGTCTCCTCAAAATCGGTCGCGAGGAGGTCGATCGCGTTCGGCGGGAGGGGCCCCTCGAGGTCGAGGGTCGCCCCGTTTCCCGCGATCTGCGCCTTTCGGGTCCTCAGCCCGTTCCTTTCGAAGATGCGAGCGCTCAGGAAGTGCTGGGCGGTGTGCAACCGCATGTGACGATATCTCCGGGGCCAGTCGACCTCCCCTTCCACCTCGAGCCCGACGGCGAGCCCTTGGATCTCACCGGGGCTCCCGCGGATCCGGTGGAGTACGGAAGCTCCCGACTTCGTGACGTCGACCACGTCCACCGAGCCTCCCCCCTTGGAGCGGAGCGTTCCGAGGTCGTTCGGCTGACCCCCGCCGGTCGGGTAGAAGAACGTACGGTCGAGGACGACCGTTCCCGGCGGGAGCGCGGTCACGTGGGCACGGAAGACGCGGACGTACGCCGCCTCCGGGTCCGCGAGGTACGCGAGCTCGGTCACACCGAAGCGGAATCTCCGGCGAAGAAACGGCTTGCGCCGGTACGGCCGGTCGGGCAACCTTTTTAGCGGGGGCCGATGTGTCGCGCCGAGGATTTGGATGTTTAAGCTCCGCGTCAAGATGGAAAACCTCCGCGAGGTGGTCGAGGTCGTGTCGACCCTCGTGAGCGAGGTCAAGCTCACGATCTCCAAGGATGGCCTCGAGGCGAAGGCTGTAGACCCGTCCCACGTGGCGATGCTGGTCCTCAAGCTCCAGAAAGGGGTCTTCGAGGAGTTCACCGGAGAGAGCACCGAGATCGGGGTCGACGTCGAGAAGCTCAAGGAAGTGCTCCGCCTGTCGAAACCGGGCGACGTCATCGACCTCCAGTTCGATGGCAAGAACCGGCTTGTCGCTTCGGTCGGTCGCCTCACCCGTCAGATGGCGATCGTCGACCCCGCGGGGATCACGGACCCCAAGGTGCCGAACGTGAACCCTCCGGCGAGCGTTACGGTGAAGACCGAGGACATGCGCCAGGGGATCCGGGGCAGCGAGAGCTTCACCGACCACGTCACCCTCTCGCTCGAACCGGACGCCTTCACGATGCACTCCGAGGGCGACACCGACCGACTCGACCTTCGGATTCCGAAGGATTCGTTGACCCGGCTCGAGGTGAAAGAGCCGGTGAAGAGCATGTACCCGCTCGATTTCTTCTCGGCGATGGTGAAGTCGATCGGCGCCGAAGAGACGACGCTCCACGTCGGGAACGAGTACCCGCTCAAGATCGAGTTCTCGATGGGCGCGGGCCGGGGAGAGGGTCGCTACCTTCTCGCGCCGCGCGTCGAGGAAGATTAGCCCCTTCCCCGACCCGAGGAGTCCGGGCGCGTCAGCCTCTTAATCGACGGTTCGCTCGACGGTCGATGAAACGCTCGTCGCCGCCGTCGGTCGCCATCCTCTCCGCGGTCCGCACCCCCATCGGCCGTTACGGCGGCACCCTGCGGTCGGTTCCCGCGACCGCCCTCGGGGTGCTCGCCGCGCGGGCGGCCCTGGCTCGTGGCAAGATCCTGCCGGCCGATATCGAGGAGGTGCTGTTCGGCCAGGCGATCCAGGCGGGCGCGGGTCAGAACCCGGCGCGCCAGGTGCTTCGGGGCGCGGGGATCCCGGATTCGGTCGGCGCGGCGACCGTCAACATGGTCTGCGGTTCGGGCATGAAGGCGATCCAGCTCGGGTTCACCCAGATCGTCGCCGGAGAGTTCGACCGGGTCCTGGTCGGCGCCATGGAGAGCATGTCGTCCTCCCCGTATCTCCTTCCCGCGAGCCTTCGGTGGGGAAACCCGCCCGGACCCCACACGCTGGACGACGCGATGCAGCGCGACGCGCTCATCGACGCGTACGCCGAGCACGAGATCATGGGGCTCACCGGCGAGCGGATCGCCAAGAAGTTCGGGCTGACCCGCGGGGAGGTGGACGCGTTCGGTCTTAGGAGCCATGAGCGGGCTGTGCGGGCCACGAAGGAGGGAGTGTTCGACAGCGAGCTCGTGGCCGTACCCGCCGAAATGACGCCGGGCGCCGGCGGGCTCGCGCACGACGAGGCGCCGAGGGCCGACACCACGCTCGAGAAGCTCGCGAAGCTCAAGCCGGCGTTCGCCCCGGACGGCGTCCTGACCGCGGGCAACTCGTCGAAGCTCTCGGACGGGGCGGCCGCGCTCGTCCTCGCGAGCCGTCGGGAGGTGGAACGGCTCGGGGGCACGCCGCTCGCCTGGATCCACTCGACCGCGGAATCCGGGGTCCATCCGAGGGACGTCATGGAGTCGCCGATCCCTACGGTGCGTAAGCACCTCGAGCGCACGGGACTCTCCGCCTCGGACTTCGACCGGGTCGAGCACAACGAGGCCTACGCGTCCGCCTCGCTCGCCGTCCAACGCACGTTCGGGTTCACCGAGGAGCAGTTCAACGTCAACGGCGGCGCGATCGCTCTCGGTCACCCGATCGGGGCGAGCGGCGCCCGCATCGTCGTCTCCCTCGTCCAGGAGCTCGTAAGGAGCCAGAAGCGGCTGGGGCTCGCCACCCTGTGCATGGGCGGCGGCAACGGCCTCAGTGTCGTCGTCGAGCGCCCCGGCGCGTAGCCGGCAGGAGCGGTATCCCGGTCCGCGACTCCACCGCGTTGAGCGCGGCGCGCGCGGCCGTGCGTTCACCTTTCGCGACCCGTCCGGAGGGGTCGCGGCCAAGCTGCGAGGAGAACTCGCGCAGGCGCTCGACGACCCGATGCGCTGCCAATCCCTCCGCGAGGTCCGATCGGACCGAATCGGAGAGCTTAGCCGCGGTCGTCCCTCCGAGAGCTCCCCCGGCGCCGGGTTCGAGCCACGCCGAGATCCGATCCTGCAGGTCCCGGTATTCCCGATGCGCGCTCTGAAGCGCGTTCGGGTCCCACTCGAGCCGGACCCGTGCGGGCGTCGACAAGAGATACCACCGTAGGCCTCCCGGGCTCGTTTCCTTGAGCGCCGCCCTCAGCGGGAAGAGGTTCCCCTTCGACTTCGACATCTTCGTCCCGTCCTGGAGGACGAAGGCGGTATGGGCGAAGACCCGCGAGAACGGAGTGCCGTCG
>Ga0335078_10012688_pt1 | contig 12484 bp, 6 predicted proteins | sample Lox_Sample_32_FD_206711 | JGI IMG/M metagenome (GOLD analysis project Ga0335078, IMG submission 206711) | Soil microbial communities from Loxahatchee National Wildlife Refuge, Florida, United States - Lox_Sample_3.2 | ecosystem: Environmental > Terrestrial > Soil > Wetlands | place: USA: Florida... | reverse complement strand
CAGGGCGTGCCGGCCGACAGCATCAGCGCCGTGGGATTGGGCAAAGACAACCCGGTGGCCTCGAACGATACCGCCGCCGGCCGCCAGCGAAACCGCCGCGTCGACATGGTCGTCTCGGGCGAGCCCATCGGTATCGATCAAAGCGACGCTGCGACCCAGCGCCGTTGAGACGTCCCGAATCTTCTAGCGCTTCCGTCCCGCCTGCCAATTGAGCACGACCGTGATGGGCGGCTGCTCTTGCGCTTGATCCACCAGAAACAGGAAGCGCTTCCCGTCGGGCGAGGGCGCCCAGCGGGGTACGTGTGCGCTGACGCCGGCTGGAGCGGAAAACAGGACTTCCGGCGTTCCCGCCTGAAAGGCGGGTCCCGGCGAAACGTTTGCCGCCATCAACTTTCGGTCGAGGCTGATGTAGTACAGCGCCTTGCCGTCCTGGCGCCACATCGGGCTATAACCCCCGTTGCTCGAAACGGCCGTCGAGATCCCTTGTGCGATGGCGCTTGCGGAGAAAGATCGAACATAGACCTCGTAGCGGCCCGATGGATTCGTGACGTACGCGATCCAGCGGCCGTCCGGAGAAAATCGGCCGTCGGGCTGCTCGAATTCGCTGTCCAGGAGCGGGACGGGATTACCGCCTTGCCGCGGAAGCAGCCACAACTTCTCAAGCGTTTTGCCTCCCTCAATGCTGAACAGCACGAAACGTCCGTCGGGCGACAGACTCAAAGGGTGCTTCGGTTCGGTGGAGTGGAACAGAATCTCGCCACGCGCCGACCCGCTGAGCGGGCTTATGTAAAGGTCTGGCATTTGTCCGCTCTGGACGCCCATGAAGATCATGCTGTGTCCATCCGGGGACCAGATCGCCTGGACGATATCCGACGGGGCGGTCTCCAGCCGCATTGTTGTGCCTCGGGATGTATCCGTCAGCCAGAGTGAGAGGTTGCCATCGGGCTCGACCCTGGACAGCAGCGCACGAGTTCCGTCCGGAGAAAGAGCAAGCGCGGAATAGAGTTCCGGTTTCCCCACCGTGCTCGTGATTCTGCCTTGCGCATCGAACCAGGTGAGCTGGCTTTCTGCGCTTGCCTGGGGTATGTAAGCCAGGGTGCCGTTGACAGCGGCCGAGAAAAGACCCGAGTCGTAGTAGCTCGGGATCGGAGTTTCCACGGCCTGAACGGCTTCTCCCGCCAACTTCAGATGGACCGTGTCAAACCGCTGCGCCATCAGGGTAGACTTGCGCAGGAAAAAGAACAGCCCTTCATCCGGGCTCGAAGATGAAACGTAGAGCGGGCCCCGGGCCGATTCCAGCAGCCTCCTGGAGTCTTGCGCCTCGGGTTTTGCATCCAGGGAGCCGACCGAGATCACGCCGGATGTAGCGGTATCGCGCGTGTACAGGAAATGCCTTCCATCAGGTAAGAAGGTGGGCTCGGTATGGGCGACATCGCCATGCGCGGTATCGAGCACCGTCACCGGCGCGGGCGTGCCTCCGGCAGCGGGGACTTGCAGGATCGGCCCGCCAAACTGCCCGAATACGATCACCCCATCTTTGCCCCACGAACCTCCGACGCCGGTCAGCTTTAAGCTGCATACGGGCTGCGGCGGCCCGCCCGAGACGTCGATTTTCTTTAGTTCTCCGCCGGAATCGAACGCGATGAAGCGGCTGTCCGGCGACCAGAACATCTCCGAACCCACTCCTTCCGTGCCGGCCAGCGGCCGCGTATTGAGCGAATTCAGCGCGCGCAGCCAGATGCGCACGATGCCGTCGGCGTCTGTTCCCATAAGTGCCAACTGTTTGCCATTGGGAGAGAGTGCGATCGACACCGTCACTCGCGCTACGGGACTTCCCGCTAACGGAATCTGAAGCTGCACCGGCTCGGCGGGAGCGTTGTTGGCACCCGTCCCGTGCAGCCAGGCGAAGACTCCGAATGCCAGTGCCGTCGCTGCAAATAGCGCCCACGGCAGCACCCGGCGCCATGCCGGCGGAGAGGGCGCAGCGGCCGGCTCCGCGGCCCCATCGCGAATCCACTCCAGTTCCAGCTTCACGTCCTGCGCCGATTGAATCCGCTCGTCCGGATCCTTCACCAGGCATGCCTTGACCAACCGGTCAAGCGCGGAGGGCGTCATCGCCTGCAGCGAGCGGATGGGCGGCGGATCGAATTCCAGAATCTTCGCAATCACGCTCGCCTGGCTCTTTCCCTCGAACGCCCGCTTGCCCGCCGCCATCTCGTAGATCACCGCGCCGAAAGCGAAGATGTCCGTGCGCGCATCGGCCTCCTTGCCTTCCAACTGTTCGGGCGCCATGTACCGCAGCGTCCCCAGAATCGTCCCGCGCGCCGTGATCGGGTCGGTCTCGGTGGGCAGTTGCGAGTGCGCCGGCGCCGATGCGCTCGGCTTCCACTTCGCCAGGCCGAAATCGAGAAGCTTCGCGCCGGCCTTCGTCAGCATGAGGTTGCCCGGCTTCAGGTCGCGATGGATGAGGCCCTTGCGATGCGCTTTATCGAGCGCGTCGGCAATCTGGATAGCGTACTGCAGCGTCTGCTCCAGCGGCAGCGGGCCTTTCTTGAGCCGCGAGGCCAGCGTCTCGCCTTCCAGAAATTCCATCACGAGATACTCGACCTCGCCGTGGTGGCCGACGTCGTGGAGCGTGCAGATATGCGGATGGTTGAGGCTCGCGATGGCGCGCGCTTCGCGCTCGAAACGGTCGCGAAATTCGGGCCGATCGGCCAGATGCGGGGGAAGTATCTTGATAGCCACTGTGCGATTCAGCCGGGTGTCCCGCGCCTGATAAACTTCCCCCATGCCGCCGGCGCCGATACGCGCGGAGATTTCGTAAGGGCCGAGCCGGCTGCCGGGCTTTACCAGGAACTCGGCCGCCGATTGGTCCGCCCAACTCGGCAAATCCATCAGCTTCGATCCCGAGGGCTGCGCCAGCAGCTTTTCGATTTCCTGACGCAACTCGGGGCTGGCCTGCGCCAGCAAGGCAGCACGTTCCTCTGCCGGGAGTTCGAGCGCGCAGAAATACAACTCCTCAACCTGCTTCCAGCGCTCGGGGGTCATTCGTTGTATTATGGCGCGGGTTGTGGGAACCGCGCACCGGTCGGGCGCAGCGGGCGATTGTGTTCGCCGCCGCCGTCAGTTGACCCGCCCGAGATATTTGTCCAGCCAGCCGAGCACTTCTTTCGAGAGTTCCGGCTTTTTCTGGCTGATATCGTGCGGCGTGTCGAAGACCACATAGCGCTTGTCGGCTTCCGGCGTGCCCAGCATGCGGAACATCGGGACCTGCGCGCGCTCCGGCGAAAAGGTGAAATCGTACCGTCCGTTGACCATCAATACCGGCTTCTTCAGACGCGTCACGAAATTCACTTGATCTTTGGCCGGCAAGGTCGGATTCAGGAAGAATCCGCCATCCAGGAAAACCACGGCTTGGAAGCGGTCTTCGAGCGCGGCAAAGATGACGCCCTCGGCCGTTCCCTGGCTGACACCGAGATAGGCGATTTTTGATTTGTCGATATCGGACCGCGTCTCCAGATAATCCACCGAACGCCGCACCTCCTTGGCATCCTTGATGACCCGGTCAAGATCTCCATAGGAGCCCGGGAATTCGCGGTGCCCGACACGCTCGTACGTTCCGGTGTAAATCGGATAGATCAGCGCGCGGCCGCTCTGAATGACGTAGTCGATGAATTGCATGTCCCCCAGAACCGCACTGGACGGCATAGAGTTCACGCGTGCGCTGGGAAAGAATACGACCGCCTGATAGGGCGGATGTACGTTCTTCGGCAGAAACAGATTGACCGGCAGACGTTCGTTGCCGTAACCGGCATCGATGCTGAGCCTTTCCCGCGTCCAATCCGCGGTCTTCTCCACCACCGTTTCATTCTGCGGGTTCACGGGCGTGTGGTCGTACGAGTACATAATCCGGTAAGCCTGGAACACTTCGTCCGCCACCGGTCTGGCTTTGGCGAAATCTCTCTGTTGGCGAATCAGCGGCGCCACCGCGCCCGCTGGGAGCGGTCCGTGGTTGCGCACGCCGCGAATTCCGTTGAACCTCGAACGGTCGAAAGGCGGCAGCGCTTCCGGATCAAATGCCTGGTAGGTTTGGCCCGCCCAGTAGCCGCCAAGAACGAACCGTCCGCTGTCCACGGCATTCAGACACCACTCCCTCACGTTTCCGCTCATATCGTAGGTGCCATACGGGCCCACGCCTCTGGAGGAGCCGACCGGCGCGGGACCGCGTCCGCCGAAGTTGCTTTGGTTGATGCTATACGGCGACAGCCCGCCGGGCGCGACCTTGTACCACTGGACGAGTGTCGGAAGGCTTTTGCCGGCGAATGCCGCGTAGGCGGCAGCCTCATACCAACTCACCCCGGAGACGGGATAATCGGCCTGGCCCGGCGGATAATGTCCGCCTTCCCAGGTGGAGGGCCCGAAGCGGCCGGTGGGATCACGGAACAGATCCATCGCCTGTTCCCACGTGAGTTCCCTGCCATCCTGGATGAATTTTTCCTTCCAGTATTCCCGCTTCCGATAACCGCCCTGGTCGACGAATTCCTGATACTGCGCGTTGCTCACTTCAAACTTGTCGATGTCGAACGCGGGAAGCGGAGATACCACCCAGCCGATGAAATCGATCACGTCACCGGCTAAGCCGGCCGGCACCGGGACCATGCCCGGCGGCGTGGCCGCCGTGGGCAAGGAAAATCGCTGGACGGGTTCCGTCGCTGGAGCGCCGACGAACGGTTCCGCCCCCGGCCGGGAAAGCCTCCACCGGAAATAGCCGTCGGGTCTGCGGACGTTCCGAATCGGGGTTGTTCCCAGATCCAGCCAGGGGCCTTGGGGCGAGAGATAATCCTGAATTTCCACCTTGGCCCCCTCGGGCGTGGAATCGATCGAGGCGGTTCGAGTGAACGATTGCGCGAGCTTTTCCAGTTGCGGATCGCCCGGCAGGATCTGCTCCGCCTGTTGCACCAGAAGGAACGCCGCGACCGGCTGCTTCGTGGCGAGGCTGGCGATCTGCGGCATCGCCTGTTCGCGCGCCCAGTGGCGCTGTTCGGAGCGCCGGTACAGCCAGAACGCACCGGCCGCCACCAGCAGGATCAAACATGCTGCGACTACTGCGTAAGCGGTTCGCGGACGCGCGGGTCGGGGAGACGGGGCGTCGAGCGCCGCGGAGAGGTCTCGCATCATCTCGGCCGCGGATTGATAGCGCTTGGCCGGGTCTTTTTCCATGGCATGCGAAACGATCGCATCGAGTTCCGCCGGCAGGTCGGGCCGGACGTCACGGAGACGCGGCGGCGGGTCGTGCACAATCGCGTGCATCACCTGAAGCTGCGAGTCTCCCGAAAACGGCGGCTTGCCGGACAGCATCTGGAATAAGACGGCGCCGAGGCTCCACAAATCGGTGCGAAAGTCGACCGGCTTTCCGGAAGCCTGCTCGGGAGACATATAGAGCGGCGTGCCCCGGGCCGAACCGTCGGCCGTCATCGTGGCGTCGTCTCTTTTCGCCAGGCCAAAGTCGATGATCCGGGCCACGCCATCGCGGGCAACGATGATGTTGGCGGGCTTGATGTCCCGATGGTAGATGCCGTGTTCATGCGCTCGGGCCAGGCCCGACGCGATCTGGCGGCCGATCTGCAGCGCGTCGGCAATCGAGAGCGGAGCAGCCGCCATGCGCTCCCGCAAATTGCCGCCCTCGTGCAGCGCCATCGCGATGAACAGATCGCCTTCGGGCGTCTCGTTGATCTCGTGGATTACCACGATATTCGGGTGATCCAAGGCCGACGCGGCCCGGGCCTCGTCCGTAAGTCGCCGCTTGAACTCCTGGTCGTGGCGCAGGTGCGGCGGTAGAAACTTGAGAGCGACGGGACGGCCGAGTTTGGTATCCATCGCCTTGTAGACGACGCCCATTCCTCCGGCGCCCAGTCTTTCCAGAATCCGGTAATGGGAGATCGTCCTGCCGGTCCAGGACGAGTCCGGGCCGGGCATTGGCAACGTCGCGGACTCCGTCAACAGCTCTTCGATAGGGCGGTCCAGAATCTTGCCGCCTGAATCCTGGGCGAGCAGGACCTCGACTTCCCGCCGCAATTCCGGATCTGTACCTTCCAGAACTGCAGGACCGTGTTCCCGAGCCGAATGGTAAAGCTTTTCAATTTGCCGCCAGCGCTCCGGAGTCATCCGTGCCCCCCACATTCCTATTCCCTACATCTTGCGCCATTCGTACCCCCATTGCACTCAGCCGCTCCAATCTACAGGCGTAAATCGCCGCGAAAAACTGGAACCGCCGGCGAGAATCGTTGGGCATGGCCGACACGGAATGTCAAAGGATATAATGACGCCTTCCAGGTCTCCATGGGCGAACCGGAATCTACTGAAACCACGCTCCTTCTGCGCGCCTGGGCGAATGGAGACCAACGCGCCCTGGAACAATTGACACCGCGCGTCTATAAGGAGCTCCGGCGGATCGCCGGACACTTCATGAAACATGAGAGGCCCGGCCGGACGCTGCAGGCGACCGCGCTGGTCCACGAGGCATTTCTGAAGCTGATTGTGGTGAACGACGTGGATTGGGAATGCCGGGCGCACTTTTTTGCCGTGGCCGCTCAGATCATGCGGCGGATTCTGCTGGACGCGGCTCGCAAACGGGCTACAGCAAAAAGAGGCGGCAATGCCGCACGAGTGAATCTGGACGAGGTCGCGGACCTTGGCGCCGAGCGGGCCAGCCAGTTGATTGCACTCGATGAGGCTTTGAACCGCCTGGAAAAAGTGGATCCGCGGAAGGCCCGCGTGATTGAGTTGCGCTTTTTCGGAGGATTGAGCGTGGAAGAGACCGCCGCCATTCTCAAGGTCTCACAGGACACCGTTCTCCGGGACTGGCGGCTGGCCCGCGCCTGGCTGCTGGCCGAATTGGGCCAATAGCCGGCCGGACAATTTTTCAGCGCACGTTCAAGTTCCTGCCTTGCGATTGCGCTCTCAGGTTGAACGCAGGTTTCACCTGCGGAGGAGGAACCGAATGAACGCAAGTTCTGGAGCAATCCGTACAGCCCTCAGCGCCGGAGCTCTCTTGACCGTACTGGTCTCCCAGGCGAGCGCCTGCGGAGATTTGACGGGGGTTCAACCACCCCTTACCTTTATGCAACAGGCGCTCAGTTTACGCGTGCTGTCAGCACGATCTTCAACGCCAACCGTGGAAGCCGCCGGCCAAGCCGCCCCGTCGATTGTTGGGATGTGGAACGTTCAGTATCTAGCCCAGGGCAACCTGACCCACAATCCGCCGATTGGCGACGGAACCATGGTGGATTGGGGTTATAGCCAATGGCACAGTGATGGTACCGAAATCCTCAACTCCGGCGGCCATACGCCGGGCACTGAGAATTTCTGCCTGGGCGTCTGGGGCAGAACGGGCTATCTGACTTACGAGCTGAACCATTTCGCCTTGAGTTACGATTTCACCTCGCAGACTCTCGCCGCCTACGTCAACATTCGCGAGCACGTGACGTTGTCGCCGAGCGGAGACATGTATACCGGCACGTTCACGATCGACGTCTACGATCCCAAGGGAAACCACATCGATCACATTGCGGGGAACGTCAACGGCCAACGCATTACGGTGGATTCGGTCCCGTCTCCGAATTGAACCCGGTGGCGACGGGTCCGGGGCGCGCGGGAGGCGCGCCCAGACCCGTGTCGCGGGCGCAACGGCGAGTCTCGATTTTTTGTGTATACTCACTCGCCGGAGGGACGATGCGAATCGGAATTGGTTTCTTGGCGTGGATCGCGCTGGCTTCGCTGCCGGGAGTTTCGCAGTCGAGCGCCGTCTGGTACGACGGAGCCCGTTTGATCATCGGCGACGGCAGCGCCCCGATCGAGCCTGGCGCCTTCCTCGTGCAGAGCGGGCACATCACCGCAATTGGGCCGGCCGCCTCGCTCCGCGCCCCCGCGGGCGCCAGCCGCGTCAATCTCACCGGCAAGACCGTCATGCCCGCGATGAACAACGTGCATATCCACATCGGATACGAGGGATATGTCAGTTGGAGCGCGGCGAATCACACGCCGGAAAATCTTCTGGATCATTTGGAGCGCGAGGCGTTTTACGGGGTCGGCATGGCGATGACCATGGGCGATCAGCCGGTCGATTTCGCCCGCCGATTCCAGCAGGATCAGCTTGCCGGCAAATTTCCACCGGCCGCCCGCTTCTTCTTCGCGGCCGGGATGGCGCCTCCGGGCGGCGGTCCGGACGCGCTCCTGATTCAAGGGACCTCGGCGCTGCATGCGGTTTTCGAAGTTTCCACCCCGGCGGAAGCCGTGGCCGCGGTCCGCAAAATGGCCGCGCTCAAAATTCACGAGGTCAAGTTCTGGGTGGACAATCGCGACAACACACGCGGCAGCCGCAAAAAGATGCCGCCCGAAGTCTACACCGCGATCATCGCCGAAGCGCACAAACACGGAATGATCACGCATGCCCACGCCACCAACCTGCAGGACCAGAAAGGCGTCGTAAAAGCCGGAGTCGACGTGCTCGTCCACACCGTGGTGAACGAGAAACTCGATGAGGAAATGATGTCCTTGCTTCGCGGGAAAAAGCCGTATTGGGCGCCGGTGATGGGTCTGGCCGATCGATCCGAACTGTGCGACGGCGACGTTCCTTTCATTGAGCAGGTCCTGCCGGACAGCGTGATCGCCGATATCCGCGCGGGCAAGACCTGGCTTCCATCGGCGCCTTGTGCCGCCCCGCCCACGCCTCAAGCCGCCCAGCGCGAAGAAAACCTGAAATACAATTTTCCGAAATATATTGCGGCCGGCGCGCGGATTGTCCTCGGCACCGATGCCGGCGTTTCGGCCAAATACTCTTACGGCTTCGCGGAACATCACGAACTCGGCATGTATGTGAGCCTGGGGCTGACCCCGGCCGAAGCCATCCAGGCCGCGACCTCGCGGCCCACCGAAGTCTTGCAAATCCACGACACGGGAACCCTCGCGAAAGGCAAGCGCGCCGATTTCGTCGTGCTGAACGCCAATCCGCTCGACAACATCCGCAACACGCGCGAGATCGACAGCGTGTATCTATATGGCATCAAGCTCGACCGCGACGCGCTGCGCGCGAAATTCAAACAAGCGCTGGTAGACCGCGATGCCGCGCAGGCGAAATTCAAGCAGGATTACGTGCCGCATCCGACGGGTAGCAAGTAAAAGGCTTGCAGAAATCGTAGGGCGGGCATCTGCCCGCGGCCGGCGTCCTGAAGCCGCCCACGCTATACTGGACCTGAAGGTCTCTTTTTTCCATGGCGCTGTTCAAGACCCGCAGCGCCGCTGTCTATGGCATCGATGCCCACCTGATCGATGTCGAAGTCGACTTGTATACGTCGGGCTCGGCGCGCGACTTCGTCATGGTCGGCATGCCCGATCTCGCCGTCCGCGAAAGCCGCGAACGCATCAAGTCGGCGCTCATCCACTCCGGTTTCTACTATCCCAATAAAGCGGTTACCATCAACCTCGCGCCCGCGAACGTGCGCAAGGAAGGCGCCGGCTTCGATCTCCCGATGGCGCTCGGCATCCTCGGCGCCATGGGCGCGGTCGGCGCGCTCGACCGCCACATTCTGGTCGGCGAACTTTCGCTCGATGGCTGCATTCGCCCGGTGCGCGGCGTCCTCTCGGTAGCCGTCTGCGCGCGCGATCAAGGCATCCCGAACCTGATCGTGCCCTCGGAAAATAGCGCCGAGGCCGCGGTTGTCGAAGGTGTGAATGTCTATGGGATGCGCCACCTGGCCGAAGTCGTCTCGATGTTGACCCATCCCCTGAATTTCCAGCCGGCCGTCCATCACCCCACCAGCCCCGTCGAGGACCCGGCCACGACGCCCGATTTCCGCGACGTGCGCGGCCAGACGATGGCCAAGCGGGCTCTCGAAGTCGCGGCAGCGGGCTCGCACAACGTCCTCATGATCGGTCCTCCCGGTTCGGGCAAAACCATGCTCGCGCGCCGTCTGGCCGGCATCCTGCCGCCTCTGAGTTTCGAAGAAGCCATCGAAACCACCAAGATTCTCAGCATCGCCGGCCTGCTCCACAGCGGCGCCGGTCTGCTGCGCGAACGGCCGTTCCGCGCGCCGCACCACACGGTTTCCGATGCCGGCCTCATCGGCGGCGGCGCCGGCATGCCGCGGCCGGGCGAAGTGAGCCTGGCTCACAATGGCGTCCTATTCCTCGATGAGTTCCCCGAGTTTCCGCGCGATGTCCTCGAACTGCTCCGCCAGCCTCTCGAAGACGGCGCCGTGACCATCGCCCGCGCCCAGATGACGCTGTGCTTCCCTTCCACGTTCATGCTCGTCGCGGCCATGAATCCCTGTGCCTGCGGTTTCTACGGCGATACCACGCGCGAATGCCGCTGCACCCCGGCCTTAATCCAGCGCTATCTCGGCAAGATCAGTGGCCCGCTGCTCGACCGCATCGACATCCACGTGGAAGTGCCGGCCGTGCCCTATCAGGAACTGCGCGGCAATCCGACCTGCGAAAGTTCGGCCGATATCCGCGCTCGCGTCGAACGGGCCCGCTCGATCCAGAGAGCCCGCGGCTACGACAATGCCCGCATGCCCACTCGCCAGATCCGCAAGCAATGCGCGCTCGACGATTCCGGCGAGCGGACCCTCGAAATGGCCGTGCGCCGCATGGGCCTTTCTGCGCGCGCCCACGATCGCATTCTCAAAGTCGCCCGCACCATCGCCGATCTCGCCGGCTCTGAAACCGTCGCGGCCAAGCATGTCGCCGAAGCCGTGCAATATCGCAGTTTAGATCGCCATTACTGGAGTTGAGAATCCGCCGCCTCCGGCCCGCCTATATCACGCTTCCCAGCGGAAAGAATCAAGAAAAATGATTTGACTTTACAAGTGGAAAAGCATACGTTCACGGGGAAGGGGAATGGGGGTTCTATGATCGCTCGCAATTCTTGGAGTCCAGCTCTGCGTCTGTCAGTCGCATTGTTGGCGTTCGCGTTCGCATTTACCGGCCGAGTCCATGGGCAAGGCAACACCAACGGAGCAATTTTAGGGACCGTGTCCGATTCCGGCGGCGCCGTCGTTCCGGGTGCTTCCGTCCAGGTGAAAAATGTCGGCACCGGTCAGGTGCAGCAAGTGGCCACCGATGGCCAGGGCCGTTATACCGTAGCCGATCTGCCCATCGGCAATTATGAAGTGCAGGCCACCGCGCAAGGCTTTCAAACCTTTGTGCGCCGCGGCATCACCTTGACGGTCGGCCAGCAAGCCGTTGTCGATTTTTCACTGCAGGTCGGCCAAGCCCAGCAGACCGTAACGGTGGAAGCGGACGTTTCGCAGGTCGATACCGTTTCGACAGCGGTTTCGTCCTACGTAGAGCAGAAGCAGATCAACGATCTGCCGTTGAACGGGCGCAACTTCACCGACCTGGTGACCTTGGTGCCCGGCGTCTCGGGCGGCTCCCAAATCGGCAACGGCGGCAGTAACCTCCTCTACGGCAACGAGAACAACTTCAGCGTTTCGGGCGCGCGTTCCGAAGGCCAGGCCTATCTTTTGGACAGCACCGACATTCAAGGGTTCTGGAATCACGGTTCCGGTTCGGGCGTCATGGGCACCACCCTCGGCATTGAGGCGATCTCGGAGTTCTCGGTCCTCACCAACACCTATAGCGCCCAATTCGGCGGCAACGGCGCGGTGGTGAATGCAGTCAGCAAGTCCGGCACTAACCAGATCCATGGGTCCTTGTACGAATTTCTGCGCAACAGCGATGTGGACGCGCGCAACTTCTTCGATGGAACCAGCGTGCCGGCCTTCCGCCAGAATCAGTTCGGCGGCAGCATCGGCGGCCCGATCAAGAAGGACAAGCTGTTCTTCTTTGCCAACACCGAGGAACTCCGGAAAGTGCAAGGCGTGACCGTGCCCGCCCTGGTTCCCGATGCGAACGCGCACCTGGGGATCGTCAACGGGGTGAACGTTGGCATCAATCCCGCGATCGCGCCCCTGCTGGCACTGTATCCGGCGACTACCCTCACGTCCCCTACCGGCGTCGTCACGATTCCGCAAGTCGACAGCAACGTCGGCAACGAGAATTACCTGCTCGCGCGCGTCGACTACACGATATCAGCCAAGGATTCGTTGTTCGTGCGATACGTGCGCGATGCCGGTGACATTACGTATCCCTTTTTGGGTTCGCCGTTGCCTCCGCGATGGCCGGAAGTGGGCCAGACCCGCAACCAGTTCGCCACCGTCGAATATCGCCGCGTGATTTCCCCAACGGTCGTGAACCTGTTGCGGTTCAGCTTCACCCGCACCCGCGAAACCGATAATCAATTGCACGCCGACCAGACTCCCGCGCTCGATTTCTTTCCCTCGCGGGGGCAGAACGGCGGAGTCAACGTCACCGGCCTCTCATCGCTCGGCACCAGCATCTACGCCCCGCTTCTGGAAGTGCAAAACAAATTCCCCATCGGCGACGACGTGTTTTGGACGCACGGTTCCCACAGCCTCCGTTTCGG
>Ga0335078_10012687_pt1 | contig 12485 bp, 7 predicted proteins | sample Lox_Sample_32_FD_206711 | JGI IMG/M metagenome (GOLD analysis project Ga0335078, IMG submission 206711) | Soil microbial communities from Loxahatchee National Wildlife Refuge, Florida, United States - Lox_Sample_3.2 | ecosystem: Environmental > Terrestrial > Soil > Wetlands | place: USA: Florida... | reverse complement strand
GCCCAGCGTGCTGAATGACGCCAGAAAATCGGACTGATCGTGCCGCACGCGCACGCTTTCTCCGGCTTCGCGGAGTTTCCCGCCCACTTCTATGCCGGTGAGAATCGTTTGCACTTCGCCGCGCGCGATCCGCCCTGCCAGGTGCGGCCGGTAGTGAGCAAGACCACCGCTCGTTCCGATCCAGACACTTCCATCGGGGTCGGGCCAGATCCCGTTGGTGTCGCAGTCTTCCCAGATCAGGCCCGAGCTGCGGCCGAAGTGCGTCCATGTGTTGTCGTGAAAGACATCCACGCCCGCATCCGTGCCTGCCCAGAACCAGCCGCGGACATCCACTCCTACGGCGTAGATCTTGCTCGACCCCAAACCGTTTCGCTCATCGAAATGCTCGGCCTGCAAGCCCCGTTCCGTTTCGACCAGGCGAGTGATCCCCAGCGGCTCGGTATACGCGATCCAGTAGCCCTTCCGCCCTTCCGCGACTGCGAGCACCTTCTGGCTCCGCAAGCCATCCGCCACGCCGAAGCGACGCCACTGCCCGTGGTCATATTGTGCCAGGCCGGCCGTGGACGGAATCCACAGCCGTCCTTTGCGGTCCGTCACAGCCCGATAGAAACGATTCGGCCCCTGAACTCCCGGCACGTCCACTTTCTCAAATCGCAATTCTCCCGCGGCGCTGCGGCTGCGGAACAGGCCGCTGGCGGTACTCACCCAGAAACTTCCTTCCGCATCCTCCGTGACACCTTGAATCAGTGGATCGGTGACTCCTTCAGCCGCGCCATAGGACTTCTGAATTCGTCCCTCGGCGTCGAATCGCGTCACCGCTCCCGGGCTCGTCCCGGCCCATACCTCACCAGTGCGGCTGATCGTAACCGCTCGCACGCGAGCACCCGGCAAACCGCCGTGGGATGGCGTGATTCTCCGCCACTCATGCGCGCCAGGGTCGAGCACGCTGAAGCCCGTGCTGGTTCCCACCCACAGGCGCCCGGCGCCGTCGCGGCGCATCGCCCAAATCGTATTGCTCAACAAGCCGCCGGATTTCGTCCAGGCTTCCCACTCGCCATAGCCCAGCCACCGCGCGATGCCGGCGCCCAGGATTCCCAGCCAGACGGAACCCTCCTGGTCCACCAGCACGCTCGAAATCGAATCCCCCGGCAGCCCCGAATCGGCCGTGATCAGCCGGAAACCTCCCGCCGAGAACAAAGCCAAACCTTCGTCGGTGGGGACCGCCATTTGGCCATCCGGAAGTACCTGCATTCTGGGTGCGCTGACGTCGGCGTAGGGCAACCCGGTATCCAGCGCCCGGGCGCGCGCCGCACCCTTGTGCCAGACGAAGAGGCGGCTCAAGCTGCGGATCCACAGCGTGCCATTGCCGTCCATCAGGACGCTGTCCCACGTCTCGGGGGGGAGGCCAACCAGCGCCCCGAAACGGGCCACGCGGCCATCTGGTTCCATCCGGCAAAGGTCCAGCCCGCAGCCGAACCATACCACCCCGCCGGGAGCGATATAAACGCCGCTCGCCGGCCCGTCCGCCAGGTGTTCTTCGCGTACCTGTCCCGAAGCTGTCAAGGCGATTCGCCGCAACCCCGAGCGCGTTCCCACATACAGACGTCCCAGGCCGTCCACCGCCGTGTGGGCCGTTCCCTCCACCTCCAACGGCGTTTTGGTCGACACACGCGATACCCGGGTGCCCCGCGCGATCGCGATACCCGCACGCGTCGCCACCCAGACCGCGCCGTCGGGGGTGGGCTGGAGCCCCAGGATGTCGAAGCTTGGCAAGTCGCCCCGGCCGCCCACCGCCATAAAACGGAAGCCGTCGTACCGGTAGAGCCCGGCCTGGGTTCCTGCCCAGATATATCCCGTCCGGTCCTGGGCGATCGTCGTTACCGCGACATTCCTCAATCCCTGGGCCTGCGCGTAGGACTTAAAAGAGTGGTACTGCGCTGCCGCGGGTGACCCTATCGAGAGGCATAACCCGACAAGCACCCCGCCGCGCCGAATCCGGTGGCGAGGAGAGCGTCTCTGCTTTCTCGTGGCAACGCACGATACCATACTGCGCTTATCGACAGACTCTCGCTTGGATTCGAGTCAATGTCGGCGGAAGTTACTAAATCCGCGGTTTCAAACGAAGCCGCGGAAGTCCACACGAACCAAAAGCCACTGGCGTGAACCGCCGTCAGGCTGGCGTGAACCGCCGTCAGGCTGGCGTGAACCGCCGTCAGGCTGGCGTGAAGGCGTCCATTGAGGATGCGTTTTGCTTTCAGACCCGTGCGGCCGCGAAGGCGCCCCAATCGGCCATTCAGGATTCTGAACCCCAACCCTCTCCCTAAATCCGGGGAGACGCGGGCGAGTACTCTCTGGAATAGGCGGCCATGTCTCTTTGAGCCATTTCCAGCGCTTCCGCGACTCGGCCCACCTGCGCGGCTACCAGGAGTACATTTTCGTCCTTGGACATCTTTTCCAGCGCCTGGCAGGCCTCGGCTACCGCCTCGGCGCCAAGCTCTCTGGCCCCTCCTTTGATCGTGTGCGCCTGCGCACGAACCTCGCAAAAGTCCGCATTCGCCACGGCCTCCCGAATCCGGCTCATGCGATTCGTTGTATCTTCTTGAAAGGTTACGATCAGATTTGCGATCAACTCGGGGTCGCTGGCTCCCAGTTCCAGCAGCAAAGCTGGAGGCTCCCAGCGGCGTTCCGAAGCGTTCGGGTTGACCGGAGCGCATGCAATGGTCCGGGTTGTCATTCTCGATGAGGCCCTTTCTGGAATCTCAGATATTATTCACCTAATGTATGATCCATCCAGGAATCGCCTTGAGCAATATTGACGTTAGTTATCCGGATAGAGGGTGATGCAGGGCAGGCCCAGAACGCCGGGCAAAAGGCGGGGGCGGCCCACAAGCAAAAGCCTTGCTGCGGTCAGAGCACGATGAGATTCCTGTGCGTTGGGAGCATCCTCGGCCGGGGTTCGTGATCGACGTCTGTGCGCGCGTGGGAAGCCAGTTCAGGCGAGAACCTCGCGCTCCCCTTCGCGGCTAGATTGCGGCGATGGCACCGCATCAGGAAATGGAAGGCAACGCCGGCCTCCGGCAGCCGCGCCGCATTCCAGAAGCCTCCCGCTACCTGGAGGTCCGTTGATGGGCGGCGACCCTTACCTTGGATATCCGCTGGCCAATAAGCGATTGAGGCGCGCCACTAACTCCATGGGCCTGAATGGCTTGACGACATAATCATCGCTACCCAGGCGAAAGCCCCGAAGAATGTCGGGCTCCTGCTGGCGCGCGGTGAGCACGATGACTCTCACGGCGATTTGTTCGGCGCGGATCGCCGCCAGCACTTCGAAACCATCCATCCCCGGCATGTTCACGTCCAGCACGGCGGCGTGCGGCCGGCATTCCCGGATCAATTGCAGCGCGTCCACGCCATTATTGGCGATCCGGCACCGCCAGCCGTATTTTTGCAGGGTCGCCTGCACCACCGTGCGCACACTGACGTCGTCATCGGCGATAACCACGGTTTCCGGCCGCAGATCGGTCGATCCCCCTTCAGCCGCCGCCTCGGATGTGCCCCTTCCCGGCCGGATCGACGCCAGCGGACGCGACAGGGCAAAACTCACCCGCATCAGCGCCTCTTCGGGTTGCCACCCGTCGATGAGGAATTCGCGGGCCCGCGCCTGTATTCCAGGGTCGAGGGACAGCAGCAGCTCTCGACCTCCGATGAACACCAGCGGCAAACCGGGAGGTGGGACGAAGGCCGGCGCAAGCCAGGGGCTGTTCAATGTTTCCGGGCGAACATGCAGGATGACCGCATTCAGGATGCGGATCGATTCGAGATCCGGCGAGTCTTCGCTTGCGAACATCCTTGGCTTGGCGCCCACCCGCTCCAGTGCGGCGCAGATTCGGTCAGCCTCCCGGTCCGCCATCCCAATCAGGCCGATGCGCTTTCCCCGCAGCTCATTGACGATCAGATCCGGGACGCCTGCGTCTTGCGTGGCCGCCCCTGGATTGTGAAACTCCCGAAGCAGCAGCCGCAGCGTCTCACGCAGGCGCGCGGCGCTCCAGGACGGAGCCCGGAGCTGGTTTTCTACTTCCCGCGCCCGTTCGGTGATCCGCGGAAAGCCCAACAGCCCGCCCGCGCCGCTCCATTGATGGGCCAGCCGGGTGGTTGCCGCCGCGTCCAACCCCGTGTCCAGGCTGGCCAACAGCTGCTGGCTTTGGGCCAGGCCATGAGACAGGAAAGCCCCGCGTAAATCCTCCAACTCGGCTTCGGGCAGGCCGAAGGAGTAGGCCTGCGGCACCGGTTCATCCGCCACCGGAGCGACTGATTCCTCCGGAGGCGGCGCCGGTTTCACTTCGTGATCCAGCTGCAGGTACTGCCGGATGTGCACCAACAGCGCAGGACCGTCGATGGGCTTGGTCAGATAGTCGTCGCAGCCGGCCGCGCGGGCTCGCTCCTCGTCGCCTTCCATGACGGAGGCGGTCATCGCCACTACCGGCACATCGTGTAACCGGGGATCCCGCCTGATCTGGCTGGTAAGTTCCAATCCGCTCATTCCCGGCAGGAAAAGATCCACCAGAACCAGCGCCGGCCGCAGGAACCGCAACGTGGACCACGCCTGTTCGGCGGTCGAAGCGATCTGCACTTTGTACCCTTCGCCGCGCAGCACTGCTGCCATCAGCTTCAGGCTGACCGGTGAATCCTCCACCACCAGGATCGTCGCTCCGGCCATCAGCCACAACCTCCCATGGCTCCCATGCTCTCAATCATAACCCTCTGACAGCTTCCTGGTCGGTTGGACAAACAGGCCGGCGTGGGTCCGTGCAAAGCCCTCCAACCTGCTTGATCTATAGGTGGAGATCGCGCACTGGCACTCGAGCCTGAACACAACCCCAAGGCTGCGTTGCCAGCTGTCCTTCCTGTTGGTCTTCAGTGAGATCCACTTCTGGAGGAGAGCATCAACCCCGGTTCAGGCCTTGCCAGCTGCCGCGCCGGGCACTACCGTACGCGGGTATGCCGGAGCGCTTCTGTGGCTGATGCCCTTGGTACGCCGCTAGTACCTCGTCAGCCGGCGGACAACTTGGCTTCGTTTGACGCTCCGTATACGCTGGGACCATAAGGCGGATGAAAGGCGCCTTCAAAAAAAAACACGGCCGTGAGGATCCTGATCGCGGATGACAACTTGGTTTTTCAAACCGTGCTGCGAGTGATGCTCTCTCAATGGGGCTACGAGGTCGTCGTAGAGAATGATGGAGATGAAGCCTGGCGATTATTGCAGAGTCCCACGGGACCTCGCCTGGCGATTCTCGATTGGGTGATGCCCGGCCTGGACGGCTTGGAAGTATGCCGTCGCGTGCGGGCCGGCAATCCTTCCCCCTACATCTACATCTTGATGCTGACTGCCAAGACCAGCAGTGAGGATCTGGTCACCGCTATGGAAGCAGGCGCGGACGATTACATCAGCAAACCGCTGAAGTCCGCGGAGCTGCGGGCTCGGCTGCGCGCGGGGTTCCGCATCCTGGAACTGGAGGAAAGGCGCCTCCACGCCGGACAAACGCCCTTCCTGGTTTCCACACCCGATTTCTTCCACTTTCAAGCCAGAGCCAACGAATCAGCGCTCAGCTCCTAGGCATCGCCACTTCTTCCGCAGCCTTCGGCAAGGTTGGCCGGGATCGAAGCCCTGCATCGCCGCGGTTGGCTGGTCAGCCCATAGCCCGAAATCCGGGATAGAGTTCTTCTCGCGAACGTGGCCGTGACCGGATCCACCGCCAGCGTAACTGGTGCGCCTTCGCCCGCCGGCGCCGGAACGGCCCCATTTCAATCTGGCCCACTCCCCTGGCGCCGCGGCGAGCGCCGCTCAGAGCCGTGCTTGAATTAACTGCACGCGCGCGCGAGTGCCGCGGCCAGCGCCGCTTCTTCTTCGGGAAGCACTGTGCGGAGATCGAGCACCAGGCGGTCGTTTTCGATCCGCGCCACGATCGGCGGATCGCCTTGCCGCAAACCGTTTTCGGCGGCCCCCGGGCTGGCGCGTTCAATGGCGATCAGCCAGGTGGGGATGGACTGCTCGGGTGTGGCGCCGCCGCCGATCACCGACTGGCCGCGAATGACTTGGGCGCGAATGCCGGGGAGCCGGGCTACGAGCGCTTCCGCCCGCGCCCGCACGGTCTCGGCCGGCTGCCGGATCATGGCCAGGGCGGGAATCTCCTCCCAGCGCTCCAGCAACAGGCGGCGGAGGGTGGTCTCGAGCGCCTGGTAGATGAGTTTATCCACGCGTAGGGCGCGGAAGAGCGGATTGCGGCGCAGGCGCGTGACCAGTTCCGTGCGGCCCGCCAGAATACCGGCCTGCGGGCCGCCCAGCAGTTTGTCGCCGCTGAAGGAGACCAGGTCCGCGCCCGCCGCCAGGCTGTCGGCGGCCAGCGGCTCCTCGACTCCGAAAGCGCGCAGATCGGTCATGCAGCCGCTGCCCAGGTCCTCATACACCGGCAGCTTGCTCTCCCGGCCGAGCTCCGCCAGTTCCGCCAGCGTGGGCCGCGCGGTAAATCCCTCAATCCGGAAATTGCTGGGATGAACCCGCAGAAGCAGCCGCGTCCGCTCCGTAATCGCCGCGCGGTAGTCCTCGATCCGCGTGCGGTTGGTGGTTCCCACTTCGCGCAGAATGGCGCCCGAGCGGGCCATGATGTCCGGGATGCGGAAGCCGTCGCCGATCTCGATCAGCTCGCCCCGCGAGATGACCACTTCTCCTCCCGCGGCCAACTCGTGCAGCGCCAGGAACACCGCCGCCGCATTGTTGTTCACGGCGATGGCCGGAGCGCCCAGCAAGCGCTCCAGCAGCACCGCGGCATGCACGTCGCGCTTTCCGCGCCGGCCCGAACGGAGATCGTATTCCAGGTTCGAGTAGCCGGGAAGGCCCGCCGCGGCGGCCGGCCCCAGCGGCGCGCGTCCCAGGTTGGTGTGCAGCACCACCCCGGTGGCGTTGATCACCGCCCGCAGCGAAGGCCGTTCGAGCGATGCCAGGGCCTCTTCCACGCGAGCCTCCACCGGGTCTTCCCACGCTTCCCCCGCGAGGATCGCCGATCGCGCCCGCTCCACCGCCCGGCGGATCTCGGCCACCACCACGCGCCGCGGGAAGCGCTCCAGCAGGGCCTCGGGGAGGCGTCCGAGCACTTCGTGTACAGCGGGGAGATCGCGCAATTGGCGGCTGTCGGTCACGCAACGATGTTACGCGCGTCCAGTCCCGGCCCGCAAGCATTGGTCTCGGGATCAGACATTTCCGGTTTGCGCTGACAGCATTGGTCTGCCGGACAGGCACTAAGTACCCGCATTCGGAATCACGGCGACGGGTTCGGAACCGCTTGCTGACGCGCCTGGCTCCGCTTCTGCGCCACGACCATCAGCGAGCGGCCGTTTTCGCGACCGAACTCCTGAAAACGCGTACCAGGTTCCCGGGGAAAGGACCGGCTAACTTCGGTCGATATCCGTTAGTACCGGACAGGCGTCGTTGAGGGCAACTCTTTGTGCATGGTACAGGCACGTCTGTAACAAAATCGCGAACTGCGGCACTATGGTGAGTGGGAGGCTGAGCGGATGATCATCCATTACCCCAACGGTTCTAAGCTGGAAGGATTGCTGCTGTCACAGCGCCAGGGGATGCTGCGAGTGGCTGCGAAGGGAGTCGAGGACGCCCTGATTTTTCACAGCGTAAGCGGGGACTGGATCACTGAGTCCGATGAACCTGTTCGGATCGAGCTGGAATGGCAGCGGCGTAGAAAGCCGGCCGCGCTCGATCGCGGCGACTGCATCTACTCGCAGGAACTGGCCGAGCGGCTGGTGCGAATCCTGCGGGCAAGCGAACCCGAACCCCGGCTGAATTGGGTCTGCACCAGCCGCCGGGCTTCCTCCGGGCGAGCGTTATCGCGGCCCTCTTAACGAATTCGCCCAGGTTTTGGGAAGGCTCGCTCGAAAAACGCCGGACTTCCCGCCGCAAAGCCCGGGAATCTCCCAAACCGGCGAATCGCTGCCGGTCCCACTCTGGCCAAGGTGCAGTCACTCGTCCATCTTGACCAGCAGCTTCCCGGTGTAGCGCCCGTGCAGCATCTCCAGAAACGCCGCGGGCGCTTGCGGCAGGCCCTTGACAATTTCTTCGCGGTAACGGAGCCGGCCCTCGCGCAACCAGCCGGAAAGGTGGCGCAGGCCCTCCTCGTAGCGGCTGGAAAACTGCGTCACCAGGAACCCTTCCACCCGCGCCTGGCGCAGAATGAGCCGGCCCAGCCACCGCGGCCCCGTTTCGGCTTGTTCGTTGTTGTATTGGGAGCTTTGCCCGCACACCGCGATCCGCGCCCGGGTATTGATCAGGCGGAGGGCGGTGTCCGTGATCGGGCCGCCCACATTATCGAAATACACATCGATTCCATTCGGGCAGGCTTCCTTCAGGCGGCCGTAGAGATCGTCGGTCTGCTTGTAATTCACCCCGGCCTCAAAGCCCAGCTCGCCGGTGAGGTAGGCGATCTTTTCGCTCGTGCTCGTAATGCCCACCGCGCGGCAGCGCTTGATCTTGGCAATCTGCCCCACCAGCGAGCCCACCGCGCCGGCCGCTCCCGAGATCACCACGGTTTCTCCCGGCGAGGGATGACAGATTTCCAGCAACCCGAAATAGGCCGTGAGGCCCGGCATGCCGAGCGCGTAGAGCGCGGTGGTGATCGGGAAAGCCTGCGCGTCGATCTTGCGCATGGCCTTGGCGGATGCCACTGCATATTCCTGCCACCCAAGCATACCCTCCACGAAATCGTCACGGGCCAACCGCGGATCGTTGGATTCCATCACCCGTCCCACGGCCCCGCCGACCATCACCTCGCCGATCTGCACGCTGCGGGCATAGGAGCCGGCGCCGTTCATGCGCATCCGCATGTAGGGATCGAGCGACAGGTAGAGATTGCGGACCAATGCCTCGCCCGCGCCCGCCCGCGGAATCTGCGTTTCGACCAGGCGGAAATCGGATTCTTTGGGCATGCCCGCCGGACGATTGGCCAGCGTGATCTGCCGGTTCACCATCGGCACGATTTCAGGCTAGCAGGGGCCGGAAGGTAATCTTCTTGCTCCCGGGGGTAGCTCGTGCGGCCAATCACCTCCGGAACGTGATGCCTTCAACCACCGCGCGGGCCGCGTGTTACAATCCGGACGATTCCGGCTGGGCGAGGCGTCGGACGATGCTTTCCACGTCGAAAACGCAGCCGCCCCAGGTGCCCCCGCTCGACTGCTGCAAGGCGGCCCACAAGCGGGTCGCGGCGGGCAGTTCGGCGTCCGGCGCCAGGTCGGCTGGCGGGTTGCGCTCCGCCAGTTCCCGCGCGCCTTCCCCGGCGCTGCCGTTCACCACCAGGTTCACAGACCCATCCAGGCGGAGCCGGTCGATGATGATCTCGATGAGGTCGCCGTCGCGCACCTTTGCCAGTGGTCCCCCGGCCAGCGCTTCCGGCGTGACGTGGCCCACGCAGGCGCCGGTCGAGACACCGCTGAAACGCGCGTCCGTCACCACCGCGATGTGCTTGCCGTAATCCAGGTAGCGCAGCGCCGAAGTCACCTGGAATATCTCTTCCATGCCGGACCCCATGGGCCCGCGGCACATCAGGATCAACACATCGCCGGGACCCACGGCGCCGTTCTTGATCGCGGCCACCGCTTCGCGCTCGGTCCGGAACACGCGGGCCGGGCCGGTCTTGCGGTAGACCCCGTCCGCGTCCACAACGCCGGGATCGATGGCGGTGCTTTTGATGACCGAGCCGCCCGGCGCCAGGTTGCCTTTCGGAAAAGTGACGGTGGAAGTGAGGCCGCGGCGGCGGGCGCTGTCCGGGTCCATGATGACCGTTTCCGGGTCGATACCATCGCGCTCCTGCAATCGCCGGCGCAACGCCCGCCGGCGCTCCGATTGTTCCCACCAGTCCAGCACCTCGCCCAGGCTGCCGCCGCTCACCGTGAGAGCATCGGTTTCGAGCAGGCCGGCGGCGCGCAGGTGCAGCATGGCTTCCGGAACGCCGCCCGCCAGAAACACCCGCACCGTCGGATGGCCCACCGGACCGTTGGGCAGCGCATCCACCAGCCGCGGCGTTTCGCGGTTCACGCGCGTCCAGTCATCCACCGTGGGACGGCCCAGGCCGGCGGCGTGGGCGATCGCGGGCAGATGCAGAATCAGGTTCGTGGACCCTCCGAAGGCCGCGTGCACCACCATGGCATTGCGGACCGAAGCGGGCGTGAGAATGCTCTTCATGACGAGTCCGCGGGCTTCCAAAGCGCGCACGGCCCGCGCCGAGCGGCGAGCCATGTCGAGCCAGATGGGATGGCCCGAAGGGGCTAGTGCGGAGTGCGGCAAAGCCATGCCCAGCGCTTCTCCGACCACCTGAGACGTGGCCGCCGTGCCAAGAAACTGGCATCCGCCCCCGGGCGTGGCGCAGGCGCGGCAAAGCCCTTCCGCGGCGGCTTCCAGGGTGATTTGCCCGCGCGCGAACCGCGCTCCGGCGGATTGGATCTTGCCCGCGTCCTCACTGTCCTCGGCCAGCAGCGTGACGCCGCCGGGAATCAGCACGCAGGGCAAACTCCGCGCGGCGGCCAGCGCCATCATCATCGCCGGAAGCCCTTTGTCGCAGGTAGCCACCCCCAGAACGCCGCTGCGGGTGGGCAGCGAACGGATGAGGCGTCCGAGTACCGAGGCGGCGTCATTGCGGTAGGGGAGCGAATCGTACATGCCCGTGGTGCCCTGCGTGCGGCCGTCGCAAGGGTCCGTGCAATACGCCGCGAAGGGAATCGCTCCCAGGCTCTTCAACTCGCGGGCCGCCGCTTCCATCAGCAGGCCGACTTCCCAGTGGCCCGTGTGATAGCCCAGCGCCACGGGCGTGCCATCGGCCGCGCGAATCCCGCCGTGGGTGCTCAGAATCAGGAACTCTTTGGCGCCGATGAGCGCCGGATCCCATCCCATGCCGGCGTCCTGCGACCAGCCGAACCAGTCGCCGGAGGGCCGCGCGAGCAGCATTTCGGGCGTGATCGGCAAGGTCCCCGCGGGGCCGGGCGCGGTCGTCTCTACCCGGTAGAGCGTGGGATCACCGGAATCCAAAAGCTGCGAGTCAAAGTTCGTCATTTCCTCACCATATACGAACGGGTCGCGCCCCGGAATGTCGGAATTTCCACAACTTTCCGGTTGACGTAAGCGACATGTTTAAGCCAACCTGAATCTATACCAGAAATCTCAAGAGGAAGAGGATGATATCCGAATCGCCAAAACCCGTTACAGTACAACATCCCCATCCCACATTTCGTGTGGACGTGCAGCTTCACGATCTGTTGGTAAACAGGCACACCAAGAGTCTGCTCCCGGTGCCCGGGCAGCCGCTCACTTTGCCGGACCCCGTATTTCCGGAGCGCCCCGAACTTCAGGCGATACCCGATCCGGAAATCACTCCCGAAAAACGGATCTGGGGATCCCAGTATGTTTACCGCGCCATGCGCGGCTGGCTCTTTCCGTATGTGCGTTCGCGCGTGTTGCCGGGGAATTTCCACCCTATCATCGCTTACCTTTTCACGGAGTGGAAATGCAACCTGGACTGCCATTATTGCTGGGCCTTCGACAACCGCGTGAAGGGCATGACCGAAGACGTGGCGCGCCGCTCCATCGACTGGCTGCACGACCACGGCTGCCGCGTTCTGGCCCTGATGGGCGGCGAGCCGCTGCTGCGCCCCCAACTGGTGCACAAGGTGGTTTCCTACGCCGCCAAGAAGGGCTTCTGGGTGTACGTGCCCACCAACGGGCGGCTGCTGCGGCCCGAAGTCATCGACCGGCTTGGCGATGCCGGCGTGGCTACTTTCAACCTGGCGGTGGATGCGGTGGATGAAAAACCGGGCCTGCCAAAAGCGCTGGCGCCGATTCGCAGTTATTTCGATCACCTGGTGAAGCGGCAATACCGCTACGGATACACGGTGTTTTTCAACATGAACATCTGCCGCAATAATCTGGACGATATCCGCCAGTTGACGGAGGTCGCCCGCGAGCACCGCATTGCGACGGATTACCACATCAACGAGACGCCCATGCTGGAAGCGGACCACTTTCAGCACCTCAACGACAACGTCACCTATATCCGCCGCGAAGACTGGCCGCGGGTGGACGAGCTGGTGGACTGGCTGATCGAGAAAAACAAGTCCGGCTACAAGATGGTGAACTCCGTGCACCGCCTCAACGATATGCGCGATTTCATGCGCGGCAAGTTGCAGGAATGGAGCTGCCGCGCCGGGCACAACAACGTGATCATCCGGGTGGATGGGACGCTGGCGCCGTGCTTCCCTATGTATTCGGCAACCTACGACTGGGGCGTGGTGGGTAAGGAAAAGTTCGAAACCGGCCAGTTACAGGAGATGAAGAAAGGCTGCCAGCCGCACTGCTTCTCCACGCTCAACCATAACCTGGCCTACTGCTACGATGCCATGCGCGTAATCAAGTGGGTAGGCAAGCAGGCCGCGAA
>Ga0335078_10012686_pt1 | contig 12485 bp, 10 predicted proteins | sample Lox_Sample_32_FD_206711 | JGI IMG/M metagenome (GOLD analysis project Ga0335078, IMG submission 206711) | Soil microbial communities from Loxahatchee National Wildlife Refuge, Florida, United States - Lox_Sample_3.2 | ecosystem: Environmental > Terrestrial > Soil > Wetlands | place: USA... | reverse complement strand
AGACGAAGAAGCACGGCGGCCTGGTGCAGGTGCACGCGGAGAGCTTCGACATGATCCGCAGGCTGAACGAGCGCTTCGAGCAGGAGCGCAAGCTGACCCCTCCCATCAGCCACGCATGGGCGCATGCGGCCATTGCGGAAGAGCAGGCCGTGGACAGGGCGGTCAGGGCCGTGGAGTTCACCGGCAGCAGGATCTACATCGTCCATCTCTCCTCCAGCCGCGGCCTGTGGAGGATCAAGGATGCGCGGGACAAGGGCCTTGGAATCCAGGCGGAAACCTGCCCTCAGTACCTGACCCTTACGGAGGAGAGATACAACGAACCGGACTGGAACGGAGCAAAGTACGTGATGTCCCCGCCGCTTCGACCGCAGGAAAGCTGTGACGCCCTGTGGACGGGCTTGCGGGACGGAGACATCCAGACCATCGGCACGGACCACTGCCCGTTCAACTTCAAGGGCCAGAAGGACATGAACGGCAAGGACGACAGCCGGAAGATCCCCAACGGCGCGCCGGGGATAGAGACCATGCTCATGCTCCTGCACTCAGAGGGCGTGGTGAAGGGCCGCATTTCGCTGGAGCGGATGGTGGACGTGCTGTCCACCAGCACCGCGCGGATGTTCGGCTGCGCCGACAAAGGCGCCATTGCCGCCGGCAAGGACGCGGACATCGTGGTGTTCGATCCAAGGAGAAAGTTCAGGATCACGCAGAAGAAGCTGCACCAGAACGTGGACTACACTCCGTGGGAAGGCTTCGAGATGACAGGGATGCCAGAGATCGTGTATTCTCGGGGCAAGCGCGTGGCCGAGTGGTCCGGGGACCAGATGAAGTTCGTCGGGGACAAGGGCCGCGGCAAGTTCGTGAAGAGGCAGCCGCTGGCCGCGTTCTGAACCTCGCGCCTCCCTTTGAGAAAGTCATGAACACGCAAACAAGAGCTGAGCATCGGCCCGCGCCGTCAAGGCGTGGGCAGAGAGAGGAGTTTCAATGACAACTGCAGAACTGCAGAAACAGGACCGGCAGCACGTCATCTACAGCTGGAAAGCCCAGGGCGGGTTCACTCCCACGGTGATCGACCACGCTGAGGGCATCTACATGTATGACACCGACGGCCGCAAGATCGTGGACGGCTGCGCCGGGCTGCTCAACATCAACCTCGGGCACGGGAACAGGCACGTGCTGGACGCCATGAAGGCGCAGATGGAGAAGCTGTGCTTCGTTTCACCTTCATTCTCCACGGAAGCCAAGTCGAAGCTCGCCGCCATGGTGGCGGAGGTCACCCCGGGAGACCTGGACTACGTCCTTTTCACCAACGGCGGGGCGGAGGCAAACGAGAACGCCATCAAGTCCGCGCGCTGGTTCACGGGACGGAACAAGATCTACGCGGCCTGGAAGAGCTATCACGGCGCCACTGCGGGCGCCATCACGGTCACCGGTGATCCCCGACGCTGGCCCGCGGAGCCCGGCATCCCCGGCGTGGTCCACTTTTTCGGCCCGTACCCCTACCGCTGCCCGTTTGGATCAACCACGCCGGAAGAGTGCGGAGAGAAGACGCTGTCCGTCCTCAAAGAGCAGCTCATGTACGACAATCCCAAGTCGGTTGCCGCCATCATCATCGAGCCCATTGTCGGGACCAACGGGATCATCCCGCCGCCCATGAACTACATGAAGGGCCTGCGCCAGCTCTGTGATGAGAACGGCATCCTTCTGATCGTGGACGAGGTCATGTCGGCGTGGGGACGGTCGGGAAAATGGTTCGGCATCGAGCACTACGGGATCGTCCCCGACATCCTGACCACCGCCAAGGGAATCACGTCGGGGTACATCCAGCTTGGCGCCACAATCTGGACAAAGAAGATCTGGGACTATTTCCAGGAGCGCAAGTTCGTGAGCGGCCTGACCTACACCGGGCACGCTTTGGCCTGCGCGTGTGGAGTTGCGAACATCGAGGTCTACAAGAAGGAAAACCTGATCCAGCAGTCTGCGGAGAACGGGGAGTACCTGGCAAAGAAGCTCAAGGAGCTTGAGAAGAAGCACTGCTCGGTGGGAGACACGCGCTGCGTGGGCCTCTGGGCGTGCATCGAGCTGGTGTCCGACAAGAAAACCAAGAAGCCGATGGCCGGCTTCAATGATTCCATCAGGAACGTATCAGGCCAGCTCGGCAAGATCTTCATGGAAAACGGCCTGTACCTGTACTGCAACTGGGACTATATCTTCATCTCGCCGCCCATCATCATCAACAAGCAGCAGATCGATGAGATGGTGGCCGTGATCGAAAAAGGCCTTGCCTGGACCGACACTCTGGCAAAAGGCTGAGCTCGCTGTCCACACAGATTGAATCAAAAGAGGCACGCCGCGGGGCGTGCTTTTTTTTGCGTAAATCTCCATTTTCAAAAGGGTTTCCCGGCAAACGACTCTCAAGTTTTCCCGGTTCTGTACATATTCAACGGGCAGGCGGCGCGCTTCCGCGGAAACGCGCCGCAGCGGTGCCCCAACGAAAATGTACAAAACCGGGATTCCCTGAGTCTCGTTCACCGCAAAAACTATATCGAAAGATACAGTCTCCCTCCTGTCACAACGGGAACTGGGTTGCCTGCCCGGCAACGATGTACCACGTGACCAGGAGCGCGTTCACGAAAGCCCCTGCGTAGGCTCTTCCCGTCTTCTCGTAGAACCACGTGGCAAAGATCGAAGCAATGACCATGAGCGGCAGGAACTGGATTGCCACGATGGTATTCAGCGGTTCGGACGCTGTGAGGAGCATCCCTCGCGCAAAGAGCGTGACGTACTCCAGCAGCAGGAACACGAGGAATCCCCCCGCCATGATGCCCATGTTGGCGAAATAGCGGGCCGCCACGGAGCCGCCGGTGAGACGATACTGCGCGTTCAGCGTCATGGAGGAGATGAAGAAGAAAGCGGCAAACGGGATGAGGTACCGCAGAAAGATCCCGAACTGGAGGGAGCTCATGGGCTTGAGCGCCAGCACCCAGAAGCGGAAATCGATCTTGAAGAAGTAGCCCGCCATGACAAGGAGGATGTAGCCCGCAAACACCACCGTCACGGCGTACAGGGCGTCCATGCCGATGATCCGCCACCCTTCCTTGCCGGTTGCAAGGAGACCGTAGGTGGCCGCCGTGGCTCCCTTCCTGCCGCTTGTCGTAAAATGCCACGCCAGGAACAGCACCAGGAAGATGGCGCCGTTCATCAGAGCCCAGACCATGATCTGGCTGGTGATGGTCTGCGGGAAGAGCCAGGAAGCCTTGACCCCTGCGCCCAGCCCCATGAAAAGATAGAAGAATACAACCGGGATGGCGGCGGTCACCGCGGCCCAGATCCACCAGGCGGCGCCGATCAACGGAGCAACTGCAGGCAACGGACCGGCCAGGCGGGAGAATGTGCGCGTCCCCAGGAGAGCGCGTCCCATCCCCAGGAGGAAGAACACGAACCCGATGAACCCGACCAGCGTCGCAAGCTCCTTCCAGATCCAGATCTGGTTGGAGGTGGGGAGCGGTGAGCCGCCCTTCAGCGTCTGGCCGAACCAGTCCACCGCATACCCGATGGCCGCGTTGGAGATGTGGTCCCCAGGGTGAGTGGTGACGGGGGTGTAGAGAACGCGGGCCGCGCCGTCCGCTATGGAGCCGTACACCTTTCCCGGCTGGATATCGTCCGTGATGCCGAACACCTTCTTCAGCTTCGCGCTTTTCACCACGTCGGCAGCCTTGGGGACGCTCCACATGAGGACGGAGAACTCATCGTACTTGCTGTAGACCACGGCAAGGTTTCGGGGCCACGTCGGACTTCCCTCTGCGGCAAAAGGCGCGCCCGTGGAGGATCCTTCCAGGACGGCCGCTTTGTAGGCGTCCGGCATGACGGCGGCGGCGGCAAGGAACGTCCACCCTCCCATGGAATGCCCTTCCAGCCCGATGTTGTCCTTGTCCACGATGTCCAGTGAGCGGAGGAACTTCAGACCGTCCGGTCCACCGAACCCGTTTCCGATCGCCGGCGGGTCCGAATACCCGTGGCCGGTCTGATCCAGGGCAAGCACCACGTAGCCTCTGCGGGCAAGCTCGATGGCAAACCCGGACTGGGTTTCCCGGGAGTTGATGTAGCCGTGGACCGCCAGGATGCCCGGCGCGGGAGTCTTCGCCGTTGCGGTCCGGGGGACGTACAGCAGCGCGCTCATCCGCGTGCCGTTTGCGCCCATGAACCGCACGTCGCGGATGGCAACCTGTCCGCCGTTGGTCTGGACGAGCCACCCGATGATGCCCGCCAGCACCACCAGCGCAACGCCGAGGATCAGGAACGTGTTTCGTTTCATGCTTCACCTCCGGTTGGGATGATCGATTGTACACCCTGGGGGAAGCGGGCTTGACGGCGTCATTATCTTTTGTGCATGTCCATTCGACCAGTCAAAGATCTCGTCACCGCGCAGCCCACCATTGAAGGGGCGGGCGTACGGCTTCGCCGGGCTTTCGGGTTCGGAGACACGGAAAGCTTCGATCCGTTTCTCCTCCTGGACGATTTTCGTAACGATCGGCCCCAGGACTATCTGGCAGGATTCCCCTGGCATCCCCACCGCGGGATAGAGACCATCACGTACGTGCTCTCCGGCACCGTGGACCATGGCGACAGCATGGGGAACCAGGGGACCATCTCCGAAGGCGACGTCCAGTGGATGACCGCCGGGCGCGGCATCATCCACCAGGAAATGCCCAAAGGGGACCAGAAGGGCAGGATGCATGGTTTCCAGCTCTGGTCCAACCTCCCGTCTTCCATGAAAATGAGCGCTCCCCGCTACCAGGAGGTCAAGGCGGCGGACATCCCGGAAGTCACGGACGACGATGGAACGCGCGCGCGCGTGGTGAGCGGCTCCCTCTGGGGCGCCGCGGGCCCGGTGGTCGGCATCGCTTCCAACCCTCACTACATTGACATTTCCGTTCCGCCGAACCGGAAGAAGTCCATCCCCGTGGAGACTTCCCGGCACGCCTTTGCCTACGTATTTGCCGGCTCGGGAAGATTCCTGAACGCTTCCGCTCCTCAGCTTGTGGCCACGGAATACGTCGGGGAGGAGCAGGGAGTGGCGGCGGAGAACCGCTCCCTGGTGCTCTTTGACAGCGGGGATGAAGTCACCGTCCAGGCGGGGGAGGGAGGGATTCGATTCCTCCTGGTCTCCGGTAAGCCGATCGGAGAGCCCGTGGCCTGGCAGGGACCCATCGTGATGAATACCCCTGAAGAGCTCCGCCAGGCCTACGACGAGCTTCGAAAAGGCACGTTCCTGAAGCGCTGACGCGCTGCGCTAGAAGATATCGACGGATCCCACCCCGGTTTCCACCGTTATCTCCACCTTGTTGGCGGCCCGGTCGTAGTCGGGAGACTGGAAACCGCCCCCGCCGTGCGGGAACCGGGACCGGTCCACGTGCACGCCGGCCAGGGCGCTCCGCACCTGGATGGAAGCGGCCACTCCGTCCGGTACGCGCAGCCTGACAGCCGCGGCCCCGGACTCCACAAGAACGCGCGTGAAGCCTGCCTGGGACGGGAGATCCACCGTGGTGGAGCTGGCCCCCGTCTTGATGTGCAGCTCCCGCACCTGGAGGTCCGCAAGACCGAGGCGGCTTTCGCTGGCTCCCGTCTCCAGGTTCAGGAAAAGCGGGACGCCCTTGGCAAGCGTGAAGTCCCAGTCCAGCAGGCCCGCCCAGCCGCGTGTCCAGGGGAAGATGTAGTGCGATATGTCCCTGTCCTTCACGCGAAGGTCCGCCACCAGGCGGTCCCCGTCACGCCGCCGGGACACCAGGAGGCCTCCGCCGAACGTGCCGGCCAGGAGAAGGTCGTTTGACGCTGCCAGTCCGCCGCCAATGAGGAGCCGGCCGGCCCCGTGATGCACCGTCACCTCCGCTTCCCGCGCGCCCTCCAGCGGAATGGACGCCTGCTCGTGCAGGGCGTGCCGCGCCCCGCCGCCCCAGGAGAACCCCGAGATGAGCCAGAGCCCAGCCCCGATCAGGATCAGGGGCCAGAAGATCCACCCGATGCCGAAAAGCGCCTGCAGGATGGCTGAGATCCCGATCAGGACCAGGACGATTCCCAGGACAAAGCTCCATCGTCTCATTGCTTCTGGCTCCTGCCCCTGCGGACCAGCGGCCGCAGAAGGACCAGCACGCCGATCACGATCAGGACGATTGCCCACCACGGTCCGAGCCAGGGGAGGCGCCCGAAGAACGAGCCGAAGAGGAAGAAGAGGAGAAGGCCGATGAGGATGGGCCAGCCGCCGTCAACGATTCCCTTGACGGGCCGCCCCTCCATCGTCTCATTCAGAAACACGCCGACGCCGCTGAACACGGGGATGAGCGCCCACGCAAAGGACCACGTGTCCCACGCGCCGGTCTGGTTCTGCCAGTACAGGAGCGCTCCGATGCCGCCGATGACGCAGGCGGGCACCATCAGCCCCGGCGTCCACGTTGCAAGGGAGATGACAAGGAAGACCACGCCCGCCGCGATGATGATCCACGGCCAGGAGAACGGGCCCAGGAAACCGGGCGCAAACTTTGTGACAAGCAGGATGACTCCCAACGCAATGAGGATGGCCCCCACCACGATGGCCGATTTCGATCTGCCTTCCATATTGCACTGCCTCCTTCCGTGACGACGCAAGTATAGACGGCCGCATTTTCGCTGTCGAGGTTTCAACACGGGTGTTGCATTTTTTTGCACCCGGCCGATTTTATTTCTCTCTCCCTTGACATGTCTTGCCTCTTTCCGTAGTCTACCATGGGTTTTTTGGTCGTCCCGAGTCCCTGGTAAAAGCAGACTCCCGTATCTTCGTGTGGAGGAACTCTCATGTCTCACCTGGCGAACGCTTCCATGTTCGAAACCGTCTCCCTGTGGGTAGTGCTGGGCATTGCGGTCCTCGGTCTCCTGTATGCGCTTCTCCTTCGAAGGCAGGTGCTGGCTCATGACAAGGGCAGCACGCAGATGCAGCAGATCTGGAATGCAATCCGGGAAGGCGCAGATGCCTATCTCGGCCGTCAGCTGAAAACAATCATTCCGCTGATCCTCGTGCTCACCGTGGTGCTGTTCTTCTCCGTCTACCTGGTGTCACCCAGTGACGCCGCGGCCCAGCGGTTCGCGGGCTACGCCGAGGGACAGATCAAGCTGTTCGTCGGGCTTGCCCGGGCAATCGCGTTCATCATGGGCGCGGTCTTCTCCCTCCTGGTTGGGCAGTTCGGCATGAGGATGGCGGTCCAGGGCAACGTGCGCGTGGCGGCCGCCGCTCGGACCAGCTTTGCCGACGCCCTGAAGATCGCCTACCGGTCCGGCACCATCACGGGCATGCTGACCGACGGCCTTGGGCTCCTGGGCGGAACGGCAATCTTCCTCTACATGGGAATGGACGCGCCGGACGCGCTCCTTGGCTTCGGGTTCGGCGGCACGCTCCTTGCGCTCTTCATGAGGGTGGGCGGCGGAATCTACACCAAGGCGGCGGACGTCGGCGCCGACCTCGTGGGGAAAGTGGAAGCGGGAATGCCGGAGGATGACCCGCGCAACGCTGCGGTCATCGCGGACCTGGTTGGAGACAACGTCGGGGACTGCGCGGGAATGGCCGCGGACATCTTCGAATCCTACGAAGTGACCATCGTCTCAGGACTGATCCTGGGCGTAGCGCTTGTCATGGCCACGGGGGACCTGAAGTGGATCATCTTCCCGCTGCTGGTGCGCGGCATCGGGGTGCTGTCCTCCATCGTCGGCACGTACCTGGTTCGCGGAAGCAGGAATGCAACCGGGAACGAAAACGCGCTTACCTCCATCAATCGCGGATTTTACACCTCCGCGGCCATATCGCTTGTCGCGTTCTTTGTGCTGGCCATGCTCTACATGCACGAATGGCGGGCGTTCCTCTCCGTGGGCGTCGGCATCATCCTGGCCATCGCCCTGGACGAGCTGACCAAGTACTACACGGATACGCACCACAAGCCGGTCAAGGACATTGCCAACGCAACGCGGACAGGTCCTGCAACGGTCATCCTCCGCGGCCTTGTCGTGGGCTTTGAAGCAACGGTCTGGCAGGCCATCGTGATCGGCCTGACCATCCTTGCCGCCGTGGTGATCTACTGGGGCCAGGACGTCGTGTACGTGCTCTACGGCGTGGCCATGACGGGCATCGGGATGCTCACGCTGACGGGCAACAACGTGGCCATGGACTCCTTCGGCCCCATCTCGGACAACGCCAACGGCATTGGAGAAATGGCGGGGCTGGACCAGAAGGCGCGCCAGATCATGGCGGACCTGGACGCCGTGGGCAACACCACCAAGGCAATCACCAAGGGGGTGGCCATCGGCTCTGCGGTCATTGCCGCGGTGTCCCTGTTCGGATCGTTCCTCACCGACGTTTCGTTTGTGCAGAAGGCGCTGGGGTTTGCCAAGGAAACGTGGCTCATGGCAACGGGGATCCGCGTCTCGGTCCCGAACGTCTTCATCGGCATGCTGATCGGGGGAACCATCCCGTGGCTGTTCTCATCCCTCACGGTCAACTCCGTTGCCCGCGCTGCCGGGCTTATCGTTGAGGAAGTGCGGAGGCAGTTCAAGATCCCCGGCCTCCTGGAAGGCAAGGTGAAGCCGGACTACGGCCAGACCGTGTCGCTGTGCACGTCCGCCGCGCAGAGGGAGCTCATCCCGCTTGCGCTGATCTGCGTTCTTGCCCCTATCGCCGTCGGGCTTCTCCTCCACGTGGAAGCGCTGGGCGGGTTCCTGGCCGGCGTCATTCTCTCCGGGCAGCTCCTGGCGGTGTTCATGGCAAGCTCGGGCGGCGCGTGGGACAACGCCAAGAAGACCATCGAAGACGGCCTGCACGGCGGCAAGGGGTCGGACGCGCACAAGGCGTCCATCATTGGGGACACCGTGGGTGATCCTCTGAAGGACACGTCGGGCCCCGCGCTCAACCCCATGATCAAGGTCATCAACCTCGTGTCGCTGCTGTTTGCCCCCCTGCTCATCTCCCTGGGGACCACGGCGGGAACAGTCATCGCCGGCGTGGTCTGCGTGGTTGTGATCCTTGGCTCCTTCTGGTTCTCCAAGCGCGGAGGCTTCGGGGGCAACAGGGAAAGGGCAGCGGCCAACTTTTAGTGGGACTTACTGAGGCAATTGCCCAGCTCGGCACCCGGATCATCGGGAGCATCGGCTACCCGGGAGTGCTGCTGCTCATGGTGGCGGAGAGCATGGTGCTCCCGGTGCCGAGCGAGGCCGTCATGCCTTTTGCCGGGTTCCTTGTCGCGGATGGGACCCTGGCGTCCGTGTGGGTGGTGGTCTTTGCCACCGTGGGAAGCATCCTGGGCTCCCTGGTGGGATACGCCATCGGCAGGTTCGGCGGGATTCCCTTCGTGGTCCGGTGGGGCAGGTACCTGCTCCTGGATCAGCGCGACCTTGATCTGACCGACAGGTTTTTCCAGAAGCGCGGAAGCGTCACCATCTTCATCAGCCGGTTCATCCCCGTGATCCGTCACCTCATTTCCATCCCGGCCGGAATGGGAAGGATGCGGCTGCCCGGCTTCATTCTTTTCACCGCGCTGGGCGCGGGCCTGTGGAATACGTTCCTCACCTGGTGCGGGTACACGCTGAAGAGAAACTGGAATGCCGTGATGCGCTACAGCCACCTGATCGATATCGCAGTTGTGGCATTCCTGGCGCTGCTTCTGGCGCTGTACATCATCCGTCACCTTCGGAGGAGATCCGCAGGCTCTCCATAAGCTCCCTGATCTGCTCCAGGCGCAGGCTGCGCCCGGCTCCGGGAACGTAGACCAGGGTCCCATCCCGTTTCCTGCAGAGCGGCTGGGATTTCAGGCGGTTGAGCTGCGCCTGCGAGACGGATGCGGTTTTCAGCAGCCAGCTGCCCAGCGGCGTTTCCGCGGGCAAAAGCCGCGCTCCCTCTCCCGTGTAGACGTAGTCCGGCATGTCGAACATCGCCATGACGTGGTTGGACGACAGGTGGTACGTGCGGCGGATCTTCTCCGACCACACAAGGGAGTCCAGCCTTTCACCGTCGATCACCGGCGTCTCCGAGCGCGACGTGATCTCCTTGAACACGGCCTGGTTGACTTCCTCGAAAAAAGGCTGGGGATGGCTGGGAGAGCTGACCACCACGGCAAACACGTTGACGGCGGGCGCATGGCGCTTGACGATTGCCGGGAGGTTGGAGTTCACCACGATCCTCCCGTCCAGCCTCTTGAACGATTGTCCCCAGCAGCCCAGGTAGTCGGCCGTCGGTACGATGGTCTCAAAGAGATCTTCTTCCGTCATGCCAAGGGCGCCTACTGCTTCAAAGGAACCGATCAGGCGGGCATTCTCCAGTGTTGCGCCGAAGTGCTCCTCCACGCGGCTTCGGATCTCGGGGAACTTCTCCATCTCTCCCCAGGGCTCGCGGGCGAACCTGAATTGCGACGGGTAGTGGTTTTCCAGGATCGAATCCCGGAGGAAGACGCTTCCGGCGATGTTGGCGCAGTAGATGATTGTGCCGTGCGCGCGAAGCCCGGCAAGGATTGCCCGCTCGTACAACACGTTGTTCGTCTCCGGCCGAACGTATGCAACGGCGTACGCGGCAAGGTCCCCGCACGCTGTGAAAGCGTTGTCTCCCTTGGGATACGGGATGATGATGTTGGGCGCCCCCACACTTTCAAAATGGCGCGCACCGGGGGCGATGTCAAGGAGAAAGGCGGGAGGTCAGCGACAAGCGCGGCAAATCAGGGTGACAGGCAGGTCAGCAATGCCTGGACGATCTCTTCGACAGCGCTGGCCGCTTCCGCTGATAGCGCGCCGTCGAACTCCAGGGACCGGGGCTGGATCCCCAGGATGAGGACGGAGCAGCCGGTTTCCTTCTGGAGGTAATCCGCAAGCACCGTCAGCGGGAGCGTGTGCGTGCTGAAGGCCATGCCGCCGATCTCAGCCGGCTCTAGCAGCCGGACCGTCCCCGGCGGAAGCGCCATGTCGGCGGCGTCAACGATGATGAGGAGGGAAGGGGAGAGGCGGCGGATCTCCCCGGTGAGGTTTTCCGGGGCAGACCCGCCGGCAAGCGCGGTGACGCCGGGGAGCCGGAGCGCTTCCACGCGCTCCGCAACGCGGATTCCCGCGCCGTCATCCGAGCGCAGCTCGGAGCCGATGCCCAGGAGAACGACTCCTCCGCCCCTGGCGCCGGCGACGCTCCTGCGCTCCTCAGGCCGGAGGCTCAGCGCTTTCGTCAGGGCAGGCGCCAGATGCGGGTTGAGCATGGAACGTGACCTTCAGCGTGCCCCGGTCCGTCTGCGCAAGCTCGAAATCCGTCGAGATCTCGATCACCTTGCGCGGGCAGGTTTCCGCGCACTGCGCGCAGTACACGCACTTTCCCAGGTCGATGGATGCCTCGAACTTCCTGTCCCCCACCTTCGTGATGGTGATTGCCTGGGACGGGCAGTCGCGGATGCACAGGCGGCAGCCCGTGCACTTGGAAGAATCGAACTTGGGCTGGCCCCGGAAGTGCGCCGGCATCTTGAAGCTGGCATACGGGTACTTGATGGTGGCCGGCTTCTTGAAGAGGGAAGAAACGACGGTCAGGATCATGGCCCCCGGCCGCCAGTGATGTGTATCTTTCATGGCTAAATCAGCTCCTTCAGGACAAGATCGATAAGGACCTGGAGAAACGCAATGGGCGCTACCACTTTCCAGCAGAAATTGATCATCTGGTCAAGGCGCAACCGGGCAAACACCGTGCGCAGGAGCGCAAGGATGGAAAGGATCCCGAAGATCTTGGCCAGGTAGACCAGGAACGCCAGGACCGGCGCAAGCCCGAAGCCGAACGGAAGGAACACGGCGGCAACCAGGGACGCGGCCACAATGGATTCCGTGTCCATGGAGAGGCGGAAGAACGCCAGGAACCTGCCGGAGTACTCTGTGAACGTCCCTGCAACGATCTCCGTCTCAGCCTCCGGGATGTCGAACGGAACTTTCTCAAGCTTCCCGAGCAGCGTGATCATGGCTACGGCAAAGCCGACAAGGTTGAAAAGCCATCTGCCCGGATGGGCGGAATAATACTCAACCATGCCGGAGATGGACCACGTATTGGCAAGAAGCGCGGGGGAGAGCACCGCGATGAGGAGCGGGATCTCGTAGGCGAAAAGCTGCGTGATTGACCGCACCGCCCCGATGGTGGAAAACACGGAACGCGAATACCAGCCGCCCAGGAAGAACGTCAGCGTGGGAATGAGAAGCAGGTACACCACCACGATCAGGTCCCCTTCGAAAGAGAGGAGCGGCTTGGCGTTCCAGAGCGGAATGTAGAACGAAGCGGCAATGACCGCTCCCAGCGCAAACACGGGGGCCGCGCGGAACATGCGCTTGTCCGCCTCTTCCGGGATGACGGTCTCCTTGCCCAGCAGCTTGAAGAAATCTGCAACGGGCTGGAACCACGGCGGGCCCACCCTGTTCTGGAACCGCGCGTACAGCTTGCGGTCTACAAACTGGCCTGCCAGCCCCAG
>Ga0335078_10012685_pt1 | contig 12485 bp, 9 predicted proteins | sample Lox_Sample_32_FD_206711 | JGI IMG/M metagenome (GOLD analysis project Ga0335078, IMG submission 206711) | Soil microbial communities from Loxahatchee National Wildlife Refuge, Florida, United States - Lox_Sample_3.2 | ecosystem: Environmental > Terrestrial > Soil > Wetlands | place: USA: Florida... | reverse complement strand
GACCATCCCGCAGCCCGGGCAGCGTGTCGCCGTGCCCTGGCTCGGCTACGCCTGCGGCACCTGCCAGTTCTGCCTCACCGGCTGGGAGACGCTGTGCCTGAGCCAGCAGAACACCGGCTACTCGGTAGACGGCTGCTACGCCGAGTACTTCCTGGCCGAGGCGGCCTTCGCCACGCCGGTCCCTGCGGGCATCGACCCGCGCGAGGCGGCCCCGCTGACCTGTGCCGGCGTGACTACTTACAAGGCCATCAAGGTCGGCAACGTGCGCCCGGGCAACCTGGTCGCGATCTCCGGCATCGGCGGCCTGGGCCACCTGGCCCTGCAGTACGCCAAGATCTTCGGCGGCACCGTTGCCGCGATCGACATCACCGATGAGAAGCTCAAGCTGGCCGCCGACCTCGGCGCGGACATCGTCATCGACGCCCGCGCGGAGGACCCGGCCGACGTGCTGCATGCGCACGGCGGCGCCGACGTCGCGGTGGGCCTGGCTGTCGATGACCGCTCGTTCGCCACGGCCTACGCCGGGCTGCGCCGCGGCGGGCGGCTGGTGCTGGTCGCCCTGCCCGCGTCCGGGACGCTGTCCATCCCGGTCTTCGAGACCGTCCTCAACGGGACCTCGGTCATCGGGTCGATCGTCGGCACCCGCGCCGACCTGACCGATGTCTTCGCCCTGCACGAGGCCGGGCGGACCAGGGTGATCTACGAGACCCGGCCGCTGGCCGGCGTCAACGAGGCCATCGCCGAGGTGCTGCACGGCAAGGCCAAGGCCCGCCTCGTCCTGGAGCCCTGACCGCGGCCAGCGGCGCCCGCCGGGCGGGAGGATGCTCATGCGCGAGATCGTGTACGCGGTGCGGGGATTTCTCACGGTCCGCAGGGATTCGCTGCGCGTCCCCTTGAGCGGGTCGCTCGCAGTCCACGCGGATCCGGACTCGGGTCTGTTCTCGGGGGACCTCGCGCTCCGGCCGTCCACCGTCAACCGGGCGGTCCTGGGCGCGAGCCTGTTCAGCGCCACGGTCCAGATCGAGGCCGACGCCCCGGTCGTCGGCAGGATCGACACCGAGGGCCGGATGTTCGCCACGGTCACCGTCAACGCGGTCCTATCCGCTGTCCATGCGGCCGGACGGGAATTGGCCAGCGGTGGCGCATGCCGCACGGCTACGCACGCCGTCGTGCCGCTGCGGTCCAAGCCCGGGTTCAACCTGGAGCAGGGCGGCCGTCTGGCCGGCCGGTACCGCCGGCCGCCGTTCACCGGGTGCGGGTGGATCACCCCGCTTGTCAACCTGCTGGTAACTGGTCCAGGTAACGCCGCCGTCATTGACCTGGTCCCGCGCCCGCTCGCCGGCTGAGATCCGGCTGCCTTACGAGGCTCCGTGGTCCTGCGATTCGGCGGCCGCCCAGACGCGGTCGAGGAATTCGCTGATCTCGGCGGTCAGCCGGGCAGGCCGCACCCAGAGCTCGGCGAAGGTACGGGTCCGGATCAGCCTGGCGTCAGGCAGCTGCCGCGCTAGCCTCTTCGCGTCGGCGAACGAGTGGATCAGGTCGATCCCATGTCCCAGCACCAGCGCCGGCGCGGTAATGGCCCGGCGCTGGTCGATGGTCGGAGCGATGGGCCCCAGCAGGACGCCGTGCAGCACGGCAGCGGTTTCGTCCGGATCCGACGCGGCGGCGCTGATGAATGAGTCAACCGGTCCGAGCCCCGATGAGGGGAGGCGGGACGCGACCCGGGAGACCAGCCGCAGCACCGCCCGGGCGTAGTGGACCTCCAGCAGGAGCGGCGCGAATACCAGCGCGGCCGCCGGAACAGCCCACTCGAGCACCGGCATTTCCAGGACCAGGCCGCGGACCCTCTCGGGTGCTCGCACCGTGGCGAGCAGGCTCACATTGGTACCCAGCGAGACCCCTCCCAGGACCACCTGATCCACGCCTAGCTCGTCCAGGAGGCACAGCACCTGCTCGGCGTAGAGGTCCATCCGGTGGGGGCCGGCGTGACGGGGCTTATCGCTCCGGCCATGGCCGAGCAGGTCGAGCAGCACGACACGGTTACCCTTAGCGGCCAGTCTGCGAGCCAGGCCGCGGCTGAGGTTGGCGTCGAGCAGCAGGCCGTGCAGCCACACGAGTACCCTGTCGCCTGAACCGTAGACCTCATAGTTCAGCTGGTACTGACCATAAGTCAGCGTGTGCCGCGCGCCGTCGGCGCGTGCCGCGGGGCCGTCTTCCGCTGTTTCGCCAATGCCGGGAAAAATCTGCCTTCTCATGGTCCCATGGTCGGCCTGCCCCGGCTCCGCTGGCAGATGAGAAGGCCACTAGTCATCAGGCCCGATGGCTCTCCGCTGGTGACGTTCGTCCCTACTGCGTCCCGGTTCGCGGCAGGAACCCTGGTCTGGTGACCGAGATTCGCAGCAAGCAGCCAGACCGCTGGCTGGCACTCGAGTCGCCAGGTTCCGGCGGTTCGTGGGGGTGCCGGATCGAGAGCGTGGGCGTGAAACTGCCCGCCGGGCGGCTGACGACCAGGGATCTGATGAGCCGGACCAGCCACCCCACCCGCATCCAGCTAGAGCGGCTGACGGGCATCCACGAGCGTCACGTCGTCGGGCCGGGCGAGAACTCCTTCACTCTGGCCGCCGGGGCGGCCCGCGACTGCCTGGCTCATTCGCGGCATCAGGCGCCGGACATACAGATGCTGATCAGCACCAGCATCACCCGGTCCAGGGGCCGGTACACGCAGTCCTTCGAGCCCCCGCTCAGCCTCTACGTCAAGCAGGCGATCGGCGCGGCGCAGGCGGCGAACTTCGATCTGTCCAACGCCTGCGCCGGCATGCTGACCGGGGTGTTCATCCTTCAGGACCTCATCGCCCGGGGTGAGATCAGCTGCGGCATGGTGGTTTCCGGCGAGTACATCTCTCATCTGAGCTGGAACGCGGCGCGGCAGATCCGTTCCCTGTTCAGCAAGCAGCTCGCATCACTTACGCTCGGTGACGCGGGTGCGGCGGTGATCGTGGAACGCGCGCCCAGCGGCGCCGGCATCGACGTCATCGGCTTCACCACCCTGGCCGAGCACAGCCGGCTGTGCCTCGCCTTCCCCAGCACCGCAGGTCCGGGCGGTCAGATGTACACCAAATCCAGGGCGCTGCAGAAAGTGGCTATCGACGACATGGCGCCGCTAGTGGCCGAGGCGATCGGCGAAGCCGGAATCGACCTGGCCGACATCGATTACATGATCCCCCACCAGACCTCGGCCCGGGCTATCCGCTCGGGTACCCGGGAATTCGTCCGGCGTCTCGGAGCCAAACCGAAGCACATAGTTGTCAACTTGGAAGAATTCGGCAACACGTCATCCACGACGTTGTTCGTGGCACTCCACAAGTACCTCGAGGAGCAGCGGATCCATTCCGGGGACCGTGTCATGCTGCTGGCGCTCGCCTCCGGCATCGAGATCGGCATCGCCATATTCACCGTCGACGGCCAGGTGGATCGCTATGGGCACACGCATTGAAGCTGCCAGCGCGCTAACCAGCCACGGATTGCGAAAGCCAACTGCGCGGCGTCTCGCCGACGCCGCCGCCCGGACCTGCCTCGCGCATGCGGGCCGGGAGCCCGGCGATGTCGACATGCTCATCAACGCCGGCATCTACCGGGAAGACAACATGGGCGAGCCCGCGCTCGCTGCCCTCATCCAGGAGGACATCGGGGCCAACCTGGGCCAGCCGCCCATCGGCGGGCACGGCACCTTCTCGTTCGACCTTCTCAACGGCACCTGCGGGGTGATCACCGCCATCCAGATCGAGTCTGGCCTGCTTGACTCCGGTGTCATCCGGCTCGGCGCGATCGTGGCCAGCGATGTCGATCCGGATCACCATCGTCCCGGAACCCTCCTCCTCCGGCCGACCGCCGGCGCGATGCTCCTCAGCCGGGATGACAGCGTGGCCGGGTTCACCGATTTCTACGCCGAGACATTTCCCGAATACGACGACCTGTTCGCTAGCGGGCTGATATGGAATGAGCGGCACGGGCACCGCGGCCCGCGGCAGGCAGCCGGCCAGCACGAGATGGTAACCGAAGAGAAGCCCGGGTACGCGGCTCGCCTGGCTGACTGTGCCGAAGAAGCGAGCCGCCGCTTCCTGCGCCGCCTGGGCATCGGCTGGGACGAAATCGATCTTGTCGTGCCCGCACCCTCCTCCCCGGACTTCCTGGACACTCTGAGGACGAGACTCGACGTCCCGGGTGACCGAATCGCTTACGTGACAGAAGACCTTGATGGTGCCTACACCACCGGACCCATCGCCGCTCTGCAAGCAGCCATCAAGTCTGGGCGGCTTGGCGAGTCCCGGACCACCCTGATGCTCGCCGCCGGGGCTGGCATCACCGTCGCCCTCGCCCTATACCGCCAGACACCGCCCGCACGCGTCGCGTGAAGGACTAGGTGCCGCGGAAGATGGGCTGGCGTTTCTGGGCGAAGGCCTCCAGTCCTTCGAGGTAGTCGCGGCTGTCGTAGGCCCGGCGGCGCAGGCCCTGGACCCGTTCGTACACCTGCGCCGCGATGGGCTGGTAGTCCGACAGGACGCGGAGCTGTTCCTTGATGACCGCTATGGCCAGCGGTGACTTGGTGGCCATCGTGGCGGCCAGTTCCAAGGTGAACGACTCGAGCCGGTCCCACGGGACCAGGTGGTTGATGAGCAGCCATTCCTTGGCTTTGCGGGCGTCGATGGGCGCCGCGGTGAAGAACATCTCCTTGATGACGTTGATGGGCAGCCGCCCCTGGAAATGCAGCAGCCCGGTGATGTTGTAGGGCAGTCCCAGGTTCGCGGGGGTGATGGCGAACGAGGCGGTCTCGTCGGCGACCGCCAGGTCACAGCTGAGCACCAGATCCAGCGCCCCGCCCCAGACCGTGCCGTGCACCATGGCCACGACGGGCGCGGGGAAGGTGCGGACGGCGCGGATCAGCTCCTCCAGCGGGTCGTCGTAGCCCAGCGGGTCCTGCTTGCCCGGGGGAAGCTCGCCGATGTCGTGGCCGGCGGACCAGACGTTCATGCCGGACGCGGCGCGCAGCACGATCGCGCGGACCTGCCGGGCGCGCAGGCTCTCCAGCGCGGCGATGACCTGGCTGGCCATCTCGGCGCCGATGGCGTTGTGCTTGTCGCGGTCCCCAAGCGTGATGATGCCGACCTGGCCCACGACGTCGGTCAGGACGATGCCTTCAGCAGGGTCCTCGGAGCCGGTGCCCGCGGCGGCTGGTTCACCCGTTGGCGGTCCGCCGCGCCCGTTGCGGTCACGGATAGCCAGGGCCACATAGGTCTGGGCCATCGCATCCTTGCCCGCCCCGGTAATGGCGGTCAGCAATCCGAGCGCCTGGACCAGCTGCTCTCCCGCCAGGGCGCCGGCCAGCTGGCGCCAGAGCACCCCGGCCAGGACGGTGAACGACCCCTGGACCTCGGCCAGGTCGATGCCCGCGGCGTAAGAGTGCGCCGCGATCTGCTCACACGGCCTGGTAATCGGCTTGGCCTGGCCCGCGCGCACGCAGCGCAGGACGAGGCGGAACAGCTGCCGCACGTCTCGGCGGCGCTGGTCCGGGAGGGGTGACTGGCGGGCCTGATCGCCGTGCGCGAGGGCGGCAATCGCTTCGTCGATGACCTGGTCCTCCGCACTGGCGAGAACTGCTGATGCGTCCACGAACCGCCACCTCCGTTCCGGGGCCCCGGGCGCGCCCTACACGGTGGCCCGGTACTCCTCGAGCAGGCGGCGGCCGATGATCATCTTCTGGATCTCCGCGGTGCCCTCGCCGATGAGCAGCATCGGCACCTCCCGGTAGAGGCGCTCGATCTCGTACTCCTTGGAGAAGCCATAGCCGCCGTGGATGCGGAAGGAGTCCTCCACGACCTCCTTGGCGTACTCGGACGCGAGGTACTTGGCCATGCCGGCTTCCAGGTCGTTCCGCTGACCGGAGTCCTTCCTGCGGGCCGCCATCACCATCATCTGGTGCGCTGCCTCGACCTTGATGCCCATCTCGGCCAGCTTGAACTGGATCGCCTGGTGCTGGGCGATCGGCCGGCCGAAGGTGTGCCGTATCTGCGCGTAGGCGATGCCGAGCTCGAAGGCGCGCAGCGCGACCCCGCAGCCGCGGGCGGCGACGTTGACCCGGCCCACCTCCACGCCGTCCATCATCTGGTAGAAGCCCCGGCCGGTAGCCCCGCCGAGGATCCGGGTGGCCGGGATGCGGACGTCGTGCAGGATCAGTTCGGTGGTGTCGACGCCCTTGTAGCCCATCTTCTCGATCTTCCCCGGCACGGTCAGGCCCGGCACGGTCGGGTTGGGCCCGAAGCCCGGTTCCTTCTCGATCAGGAATGTGGTCATGTTCTTGTGCGGCGCGTCGTGCCCCTCGTCGGTCTTGCACAGCACCGCCACCAGGTTGGCGGTGCCGCCGTTGGTCAGCCACATCTTCTGTCCGTTGATGACGTAATCCGCCCCGTCAGGGACCGCCTTGGTGGCGATGGCCGAGACGTCCGAGCCCAGGCCCGGCTCGGACATGGAGAAGGCACCGCGTATGTCGCCCGCGGCCATCTTGGGCAGGAAGTACTCCTTCTGCTCGGCCGTGCCGTGCTGGCTGATCATGTGGGCCACGATGAAGTGGGTGTTGACGATGCCCGACACCGACATCCAGCCGCGGGCGATCTGCTCCACCACCAGCGCGTAGGTGAGCAGCGACTCGCCCAGCCCGCCGTACTCCTCGCCGATGGTCAGCCCGAACAGGCCGAGTTCCTTCATGCCCTCGACGATCTGCGCGGGGTACTCGTCCTTGTGTTCGAGATCGGTGGCGACCGGGATGATCTCCTTGTCGACGAAGTCCCGCACCGTGGACAAGATGTCGCGCTGGATATCGGTCAGGCCTTCGGTCTGGGCGAGGCGTTCCATGGCGGGCTCCTTCGGATCAGCTGGAACCTGGGTCGGGCGCGGGGTACCCGGGTCGGCCGGGCTGCTCCCCGCCCCGCTCCTTGATGTAGGTCTCGGTGGGCACCATTACCTTGCGGCGGAACACGCACACCAGGGTGCCGTCCTGCTTGTAGCCGCGGGTCTCGACCTCGACGATGCCCCGGTCGGTCTTCGACTTGGACGGCGTCTTGCCCAGCACGGTGGTCTCGCCGTAGATGGTGTCGCCGTGGAACGTCGGCGCCACGTGCCGCAGCGAGGAGACCTCCAGGTTGGCGATGGCCTTGCCGGATACGTCCGGGACGGACATGCCGAGCAGCAGCGAGTAGATGTAGTTGCCCACCACCACGTTCCGGCCGAAGTCGGTCGTGGTCGCCGCGTAGTGGGCGTCCAGGTGGAGCGGATGGTGGTTCATGGTGAGCAGGCAGAACAGATGGTCGTCGTACTCGGTGACCGTCTTGCCCGGCCAGTGCTTGTAGACCGCGCCGACCTCGAACTCCTCGTAGGTCCGTCCGAACTGCATCGCGGCCCCTCCTACTCCGGTGGCTCGAACTTGGAGGTGCGCTGCAGGCCCGCGGCCCGGCCCTTGCCCGCGACGACCAGGGCCATCTTGCGGGAGGCCTCGTCGATCATCTCGTCGCCGAGCATGGCCGAGCCCTTGGCCCCGCCGGCCTCCGACGTGCACCAGTAATAGGCGTCCAGGATCAGCTCGGCGTGGTCGTAATCCTCCTGCGACGGGGAGAAGATCTCATTCGCCGCGGCGATCTGGTCCGGGTGCAGCACCCACTTGCCGTCGTAGCCCAGGGCAGCGGCCCGCCGGGCTACCTCGCGGAAGCCGTCGGTGTTGCGGATCTGCAGGTAGGGGCCGTCGATGGCCTGCCGGTCGTGGGCCCGGGCGGCGATCAGGATGCGCATCAGGATGTAGTGGTAGGCGTCCGCCGGGTAGCCGGGCGGCTGCTCGCCGACCACCAGGGACTTCATGTTGATCGAGGCCATGAAGTCGGCGGGGCCGAAGACGATGGTCTCAAGCCGCGGCGAGGCGGCGGCGATCTCGTCGACGTTCATCAGCCCGCGGGCGTTCTCGATCTGGGCTTCGATGCCGATCCGGCCGACCGGCAAGCCCATCGCCTTCTCGATCTGGGTGAGCAGCAGGTCCAGCGCCGTGACCTGCCCGGCGTCCTGGACCTTGGGCAGCATGATGCAGTCCAGGTTCTGTCCCGCGCCCTCGACCACCGTGACCACGTCGCGGTAGGTCCAGTGGGTGGTCCAGTCGTTGACCCGGACGACCCGGGTCTTTCCGCCCCAGTCTCCGGTGTTCAGCGCGTCCACGATCAGGTGCCTGGCGCTCTCCTTGACCAGCGGCGCGCAGGCGTCCTCCAGGTCCAGGAACACCTGGTCGGCGGGCAGGCCCTGGGCCTTCTCCAGGAAGCGCGAGTTGCTGCCGGGCACGGCCAGGCAGGATCGGCGGGGCCGCGGATCGCGGGTCCGCGTCGCGGCGGCTGGCTCGGTGGTCTCGGTGGTCATCTCAGTCTCCGTCACCCTTCCATTGTCAGCACCGGGTCCAGGCCGTGGGCGCGCCGGATCACGTCGACGATGCGGCCGACGATGGCGGTGATGCCGAAGTCGGCAGGCGTGAAGACCGCGGCCACCCCCTGCGCGCGCAGGTCCCGGGCGTCGGCTGGCGGGATGATACCGCCGACCACGACGGGGATGTCCGCCGCCTTGAGCCGGCGCAGCCGGCGCAGAACCTCGGGCACCAGCTCGGCGTGCCCGCCGGACAGGATCGACAACCCGACGCAGTGCACGTCCTCGGCCACGGCGGCGGCCGCGATCTGCCCGGGCGTGAGCCGGATGCCGGCGTAGATCACCTCGAAGCCGGCGTCGCGGGCCCGGACGGCGATCTGCTCGACGCCGTTGGAGTGCCCGTCCAGGCCCGGCTTGCCGAGCAGCAGGCGCAGCCGGCCCGCCCCGATCTCGGCCGCGGTGGCGCGCGCCGCCAGCCGGACGGCAGCCAGGTCCTCACCTGCCGCGGCCGGCACCGGCGCGCCGCCGATGCCGGTGGGGGCCCGGTACTCGCCGAATACCTCGCGCAGCGCGCAGGACCACTCGCCGGTGGTCACGCCCGCCCGGGCGCAGGCCAGGGTGGCCTCCATCAGGTTGGCCTCCGGGCGTGCCGCGTCGGCCCTGAGCCGGGCCAGCGCGGCACGCACCGCCCCCGGGTCGCGCCGCTCCCGCCACCGCGCCAGATCCGCCCGCACCGCCTGCTCGTAGGCTGGGTCGACGTGGTGGACCGCGGCGTCGGTGTCCGCGGTGAGCGGGCTGGGCTCGGTGGCCTGGAAGCAGTTGACGCCCACCACCTGGTCCTCGCCGGATTCGATGCGCGCCCGCCGGGCCGCGTGCGCGGCGACCAGCCGGGCCTTGAGGTATCCCGACTCCACCGCCGGCACCATCCCGCCCAGCGCCTCGACCTCGGCCATCTCCGCCTCGGCGCCGGCGATAAGCTCTCCCGTCTTGGCGTCCACGACCTGCGACCCTTCGAACAGATCGCCGTATTCGAGCAGGTCCGACTCGTACGCCAGTACCTGCTGGATGCGAAGGCTCCACTGCTGGTCCCAGGGCCGGGGCAAGCCCAGGGCCTCGTTCCAGGCGGGGAGCTGGACGGCGCGGGCCCGGGCGTCCCTGGACAGCGTGACGGCCAGCATCTCCAGGACGATCCGCTGGATGTTGTTCTCCGGCTGCGCCTCAGTCAGGCCGAGCGAGTTGACCTGCACGCCGTAGCGGAACCGGCGCAGCGCCGGGTCGGTGATCCCGTACCGCTCCCGGGTGATCGTGTCCCAGAGCCGGACGAAGGCCCGCATCTTGCACATCTCCTCGACGAACCGGACGCCCGCGTTCACGAAGAAGGAGATCCGCCCGACGACCTGGCCCATCCGCTCAGCGGGGACCTGCCCGGAATCCCGGACGGCGTCCAGGATGGCCGTGGCGGTGCTCAGCGCGTACGCGATCTCCTGGACCGGGGTGGCCCCGGCCTCCTGCAGGTGGTAGCTGCACACGTTGATGGGGTTCCACTTGGGCATGCGGGCCACGGTGTAGGCGATCAGGTCGGTGGTCAGGCGCACGGAGGGTCCAGGCGGGAAAATGTACGTGCCGCGGGAAAGGTACTCCTTGATGATGTCATTCTGCGTCGTGCCGGTCAGCGTGGTGATGTCCGCACCCTGCTCCTCGGCGACGACCTGGTAAAGCGCCAGCAGCCACATGGCGGTGGCGTTGATCGTCATCGAGGTGTTCGTCCGCTCGAGCGGGATGCCGTCGAACAGGGCCCGCATGTCACCCAGGTGCCCGACGGGGACGCCGACCCGGCCGACCTCGCCGCGGGCCAGGCCGTGGTCGGCGTCGTACCCGGTCTGGGTGGGCAGGTCGAACGCCACCGACAGGCCGGTCTGGCCCTTGGCCAGGTTCCGGCGGAACAGCGCGTTGGATTCCCGCGCCGACGAGTGGCCCGCGTAGGTGCGCATCACCCAGGGACGCTCGCGCGGGCGGGCCGGCGGGGTACCCAGTCCGTTCGGACCGATGATCTTATTCATTCCTGAACCGGTTGATCTCCGTCAGGTGCTTCTCCCGCAGCAGGTGGTCGCGCACCCCCAGCCCCTCGGCCGGGGCCAGGCACAGCACCCCGACCTTGCCGTGGTGCAGGTTCTGGTTGACGTCCATGGCGGCCTGGCCGGTCTTGTCCAGCGGGTAGACCGCCGATATAGTCGGGTGGATCATGCCCTTGGCGATCAGCCGGTTGGCCTGCCACGCCTCCCGGTAGTTGGCGAAGTGCGAGCCGATGATCCGCTTGAGGGTCATCCACAGATAGCGGTTGTCGTACTCGTGCATGAACCCCGAGGTCGACGCGCAGGTCACGATCGTGCCGCCGCGGCGGGCCACGTAGACCGAGGCGCCGAACGTCTCCCGGCCGGGGTGCTCGAAGACGATGTCCGGGTCCTCGCCACCGGTCAGCTCGCGGATCCTGGCCCCGAACCGCTTCCACTCCTTGGGGTCCTGGGTCTTCTCGTCCTTCCAGAACTTGTAGCCCTCGGCGGCCCGGTTGATGATCAGCTCGGCGCCCATCGACCGGCACAGCTCGGCCTTGTGCTCGCTGGAGACCACGCAGATCGGGATGGCCCCGCCGGCCAGCGCGTACTGGGTGGCGTAGGCGCCCAGGCCGCCGCTGGCCCCCCAGATCAGCACGTTCTGGCCCACGTGCATCCCGGCGCCGTTGTCCGAGACCAGCTGGCGGAAGGCGGTCGAGTTCACCAGGCCAGGGGTAGCGGCCTCCTCCCAGGTCAGGTGCTTCGGCTTGGGCATCAGCTGGTTGGTCTTGACCAGGGCCAGCTCGGCCAGGCCGCCGAAGTTGGTCTCGTAGCCCCAGATGCGCTGCTCCGGGTCGAGCATGGTGTCGTTGTGCCCGTCGGCGCTCTCCAGCTCCACGGACAGGCAGTGGGCGACCACCTCCTCGCCCGGCTTCCAGACGTTCACCCCGGGACCGGTCCGCAACACCACGCCGGCGAGGTCGGAGCCGACCACGTGGTACGGCAGGTCGTGCCGCGCGGTGAGCTGCGAGAGCTTCCCGTAGCGGCGCAGGAAGGCGAAGGTCGAGACGGGCGAGAAGATCGAGCTCCACACCGTGTTGTAGTTGACCGAGCTGGCCATTACGGCGATGAGCGCCTCGCCGAGACCGAGTTCGGGGACCGGCACCTCCTCGACGTGCAGCGATTTGCGGGGGTCCCGGTCGCGCGGGTCGAGACCGTCGAACATGTGTTCCTCGTCCCGGTGCAGGGTGACAGCCCGGTAGGCCTCCGGCAACGGCATCGTGGCGAAATCACCTGGCTGGCTGCTCGGATCGAGGATCGCATCAAGTATCTGTTTCATGGCCGCCCTCCTGTTCATGGCCATCTCCTGCCTCAGCCTCGGCCTGCCGGCCGGGAATGGCTACCGCCGGTGGGCCCTGCCGCCGGGGGACCAAAGGCCTCTTCCGGCGGAGCCGAGAGAGCAAGCGTGCATCAGCGCCCAGAACGCGCACCATGGCCGATAGCGGCAAAAATCCGCTGTTTTTCCCAAAGGGCCGGGTAGTGCGAGCTTTTTCGCAGAGATGACGACCCGGGGCCCTGGATCCGGGGGACCTTCGGCCCTGCCCGGCCCATCGGATGCCGGAAAGACTCGATCGTATTCAGCGCAGACCGTGTTGGAGGCCTGGCGGAAACGAGCGTGAGAATATGTCTGAACTAGCCTACGAGGACATCAAGGTCGGCGATGAGGCGTCCCTCACCAGGACAATCACCGAAGTCCACATCGTCAACTACGCCGGCCTGACCGGCGACTGGAACCCGGTTCACGCCGACGCCGAGCATGCGGCGCAGTCGATGTTCGGAGAGCGGATCGCGCATGGCATGCTCGTGGCGGGACTGATCTCCGCGGTGCTCGGCACCCAGCTTCCCGGGCCGAATTCTCTGTACCTCGGCCAGGATCTGAAGTTCGTGGCTCCCGTCAGGATCGGCGACACCGTCAAGGTGGTCGTGACG
>Ga0335078_10012684_pt1 | contig 12485 bp, 16 predicted proteins | sample Lox_Sample_32_FD_206711 | JGI IMG/M metagenome (GOLD analysis project Ga0335078, IMG submission 206711) | Soil microbial communities from Loxahatchee National Wildlife Refuge, Florida, United States - Lox_Sample_3.2 | ecosystem: Environmental > Terrestrial > Soil > Wetlands | place: USA... | reverse complement strand
GTTGCGCTTGTATCCGGAATGCGTTCACTGCAGGAAGTGGTGCAGGTGGGGGAGGAGGAACGGCAGAATAGGAGGGCGATTGCATTGCCGTCTTTGGCAAAACTGAAAAACATTCTAGATCATAGTCGGCACACTCTAAAGTATCTTCCATCATTCTAGGCGGCGCTTCAGCATCTGACTGAAAAGCTGTGTTTGCCGATTCGTCCACGGCAACAAAGGCTGTCCATTTGCTGGCAAGATTGTATTTGAGAGCAATACGTGTTCCTTCGGCTTTTACGGCATCCGCAAGATCAGACTCATCTGTGTTCTTTTGTTGAATTTTTAGCCGAGCTTCTTCCAACTCACCGAGAAGAGTACGAGCTGCGAGCGTATGGATAGTGGGGACCTCGCCTTCGGAAGTGTATTCGGTGACAGGAATGTCTAGAGATATAGTCGTGCCATCGGCTTTGGTGGCTTTCAAGGTGATATTCCTCGGAGTCGGAACTGTCGGTGGGAAGAGGACGTAGCTGATATGTGAAGACCCGCTATAGAGGGTTGGAATTTGCTCTGGGAATTGCTGGATAGCTGGAGCATTGAGTACGACCTTTGGCGGTTCCGGAGGAGGTTCGGTTTTCATGTCCGTAGTATCGTCGACTTCGGGGTCGAAGAATGTGTTAGAAACCTTTGTCTCTATCTCAACCATATCGAAGTCTGCATCACTTGGCGCTTTCGTGAGCTTGTAACTCATTTCCTCGTCTACATGTTTGCCCGGCCAATCGAGATGGAAATTGTTGAGAGCAGATTGGAGTCCTGAAGATAGCATCCTAACGACTTTCTTGTCTAATCGCTCCTGAGGCGTGACAAATTGACTATACCCTCCTCCTGCTCGTGCGATACCTTCGACTAGATGATGACTTACAGCGTCGCCGATCCCAAGTGAAAATACACGAAGCGGCTTGTCCAAGTGTTTGGCCTTCTCGAGAGAGATTGCACTTATGATTTCGCTAGTGTTGTAAACTTCGCCATCCGTGAGTAAAATGATAGTTGTTTGACAATCGGTTCTGCGCTTTTTGATGCAGTCCAGGATTGGCTGGAGGATCTTGGTACCTCCCATGTTCGAATCTAGCTTTGCGACATAATCTTCGGCAGTCTTGAGCGTCTTTGCATCATATTTTTTGCTTTTACCGGATGTGAAGAGGTAATTAAAGTTTGAACCGAAACTGCAGATGTTGAAATAGACTTCAGGAGAAGCAGGCAAAGACTTCAAGAAGATCTGAAGTGCCTTTCGAACAGTGTTGATTTTATCATACATACTTCCAGAGCGATCGATAATGAAGATAATTTCGGTAGGGACTCGAGGCAAGTTGAAGTTGGGGACAAGCGTGACCATGGCACATTTGGTTTTCGTTGTTGGGTTGGTCTCGAGGGTACAATGGGGGTTACCGATGTCTTTGGAAGCGACAAGAACGACAAGGTCCTTGTCCAAAACCGGATCTGAATTGGAGAGACTTATTCCAGCAGAGGTGGTACCGATAAGTGACATCGTGATGGGATGGGACGGAGATGAAACGGAAGTAATTTGACCCGGCATTCTAGCGTTCAAGTTGAATTCGAAACCAGTTTTGAGAGTTCGCACATTCGATGAACCGGTAGTGCTAGCATCCCCGTAGCGAGGGGCAATCGTCATGGGCAAAGTGAATCGAAGTGCGTTGAGCTCTGTGTCGTGCTTGAGAGGAGTAATATAGGTCAAAGTGACTGTGACGGAAGCTTTCGGAGGGATGTTGCCAACTTTTGTTTGGAAAATGTCTGGTGCATTCTGAAGCACAAGGGCGGCGGTCTTCCCTTTACTCTTTGCTTCCTCATATGTCTTGATTGCCTCTTCTTCCGGCTTGACAATGCCTTTAATTCTTCGTCCGTCGTGTTCCATGACAAAATCGCAGACGGCACTGCCCTCGTATAAGGGAAAGCGATAGAAGGCTTCGTGGACGGAATCAGCGTGATCGTTGGTAAAGGTTTGAGAGAGGACGACTTTTGAGACAGAATCAACAATTGAGGCCTTGACTTGAATGCCAGTGAGAGAACAAGGAAGATATTTCCTTTGCCAGTTGTCTTCGCCGACGTAAAGATATAGTCCAGCATGTTGGGGAGGGATATAGTATAAGAAGTGCTCTGCCATATTGATTGTCCTAGATTGGTTGATTCAGGGAATGCTCTGTTTGAGTGCGTATTGTACTAAGTTGTGTAGTGTTCTTTGAAGTGATTTGTGCGGAGGTGGAGGGCATCTACGTCCCCTTTATGCATGTCCGCAAGGGCGAGGTCGATCTGCACAGCCCCTAAGTTAAATGAAATGACACGTGGGGAGAAATGGCGATCATAGCGGTAAAGAGGGTCCCTTATTGGCCTCCTGATTGATCTTGTCCCGTCTCTGACTCACACCACTAATTTGCAATGGTGATTCCCTCAAGTCGCCAACCTTCGTCTCGGCTCCAGGCTTGGCGGTTGTCGCAATTGCGCATCAAGAAATGCAGATCATCAGCCAGTCAGACGACCTCTAATTCACCAAATTGCTAGACCGTGCATAGCTTTGCATGGTGGGAAGTTTATTCGTCAGGTTTTTCAAATGAGTTCGGGAAGATAAAGCGAAACCCAAAACATGTAAACCGCCAAGCGCTCATAATCTTATTTATAAACCCCTCTCATTGAAGCTATCGATACATTAGGTCCACGATTATCATATTAATCCGTCTGCATAGCATCGCTATCTTCCAGATCCTTCAAAGCTTTGTCATATTGCACATTCATCGCTTGCAGCTCCCTGAATTTCCCAGTAACCTCAAGAACTTCCCTCAGTAATTTTCGCTTTTGTAACCCGGCCACAGAGTCTTCCCACCGCCCATCTTTTCTGAAGGGTATTGATGGTAGAATTCCATTCTCTTTGCCATCTGACAGTCGGGCAGGGAAAGGATACGCGGGACCGAGTAGCTCCAGGAAAATTTGCTCCAGGCGGTCATGAAGCCCTTCTTCTGCTAACCTTTGTACATAGGTAATCAACGTCGATCGATATTCTTCTCCCGAGTAGAGTATTGAAGCAGATGCCAATCGAGTCTAACAATCAGAAACCAGCTAGAAAGAACACAAACCTCTAAGTGGCCCAAACTCATTGCTGTCTCTAAGCCCTTGTAGCCTTCTTTTAACATCGTCGTCTTCAATATTCGTTGTAGATAACGGCCTCGGCCCAGTTTTATTACTTCGTCATCCGTCCGTCGCTCCACCAAGCCCACAATTCCTTGAACATTGTTGCCCGACCGCGGCTTTAGACCTGATGCATCCCAATACTGACTTCCCACAGCCCACCAAGATTCACTCAGGCGAATCCACGTATACATTTGTTGCGAATATGTAAAAGCATCGCCATTCCCGAGAGTTATCACAACTTGGCCTCTTCGAGTGATCCCTGCGTTTGTAATGTTTGCAGATCCAGTGGCTTCTCCAATAGGTAAGGAAGCGCTGTCTAAGATCGGGGCAAGTGAAACGGGAGGATGAGGTGAACTGCAGAGCTTCAGATTCCTGACAACATTAATTCAACTCACATGGAATATCTCACCAAACGTGGACCATTCCCACAGAAGTGATGCACAGCATGAATTGTCCCTGAGATTCTAGAAAGCATGGTTGAGATTCCAGGACCATAGGCGGAAGAAGTCGCTGCCCTGACTTATTCCATGTTATTATTGAGCCATCCTCACAACCAGCAGCATAGCCAACATCATTACCAGTCATCAGTAGCACAGCTCGAGGGCTATAGTCGAGCCATAACACCTTCTTCCCTTCCGATAATGTAATTCTGGAGGGATTTGTCTGTCCGCTGCCGTTTTTGGCCTCAAGAACGAGGCCCGTCTTCTCGCCGACGTTGTATCCAAAGTGTGACATGACCCGAGGAACTCCCAGCCGTACCTGTGAAACGGTGCTTGCAGGACTGACAACGGCAGGTCTTAAAACAGATGGCACACCTTGTGAATCCTTCGACGCGCCATTCACCTGCGTTGACGGCTGAGCTTCTCCATTCTCCTCCCCGCTCTCCTCAAGTTTCCGTTTATTCCCCACAACCATGGTCGGCATGCCGCCTCGCGGTAATGATGCAGATGGAGTAGAAAGATCTAAAGCCCTATTGCTTTCGGACATTGATGCCTGAGCCGGAAGAACAGTCGATTGCGGCATGGAACTCGCGATGGGCGTATTGGCACTGGTTCCAAGGAACATGGGCGCAACTCTCTTCTTACCATCTTTAGTTATGGTGACCTTCTGCTGCACGATGGGTGGCGCAGTGGCTAATCAGTCAGAAGGAATATCATGGGAAGAAAACCTGCAGGTGTAGAAGGTGGCTTGGGCGGTTGGGGTGGGAGGGAGGGTTTTGCTGTTTCTTGAGATGGCGATTCCGTGGAGCCCATTAAGGCCGCCATCATCCTAGCCGGCGCTTCCGCTTCTTTCTCTTGTGCCTTTTTTTCCAGCTCCAATTGCGCTGGGCTTTCTGGTAACAATATTCCGTGACGATCATGACCATAGCGAGCAAGGAATTGGATATTCTCCTCCAGAGGTAATGGTTTCCCCAGGTCACCTTCTTCAAAGATGCATACTGTTATCGAACCATCGTAAGAGGAAATGAATAGACTTGTTCCTTCTGGAGACCAACATAAATCTGAGATGCTCTTTTCTGCGATATCTTGTGTGATTACAAGTGGACGGGGATTTAACGTATTCCATATAGAAAGAACACGGTCTTGTCCAGCACAGGCAATGATAGTAATGAATTGTTGTGTTGCTTCTCCATTGCTCGTAGTCGAGGTTGCCGCTCGAAACATTCGAGGATTAAAAGCTGTCACTTCAACGGGACTTTCGTGACCTATTAGGCTGATATCACTATTCCAAGTGCCACGGTCAATGATAACTACAGTGCTGACAGGTCCATTCATGGCGTTCGCAGCAGCGATGTGAGATCCATCTGGTGACCAAGATGGTCGTCGGAAATAGGTGGTGGATGGGGAGTTGTGGAAAGGTTGAGATATGGTCTTTTCCAGAGCGAAGTCTGTCGTTCGCCATATTTTGACTGTTCTGTCGTCGCTCTTAAACACTTAGTGGAAGACAAAGACCGAGTACCTCTGTCGCAAAGTATTTTAAGGCAGGGTCAAACGTGACACCCTTGACGTGACTTTGGTGAGATTCTATTCGTTTTATTTTCTCTAATATTAGCATGAACAGGTTCATAGTTCGACCAAATGTTTGCGCGTTCCACACTATTATCGCACTGTCAAGTCCTACACTAACTAGAAGGTGATTATCAGGGCTCCAACTCAGATCTTGGACATCTTCGGATTAACGTCTGTTAAAATGCCAGACGCTTACCATTTTCATGACCTACGAGTCGTTTAACGCTCCTCCAATTCTCGACGTTGACCTCATTACTGCCAAATATCTTGCCTAGGCCATGCCCACTCCTAAACTGTAAGTAGAGCAGGAGACGATCATGCTACAAGTCGCGTTGCCAAATCATCACAATCTTGTCATCACTTCCAGAAGCAAGGTATTGTCCATTTGGAGAAAATCGAACACATAATACGACACCTGTTATTGTCAGAAAGGGCACCGTAGTAAGGGTTTAACCTGTGTGCGTACTCAAAGTGCATAGAAGCTTGGGTTCGTCTTCTGATTCTTCCAGGACAGGATCATAAATAGCTTTCGTTGACCATATACGGATTTTCCCATCTGCTCCACTATTAGTGATCGTGCGCTCTAAGATATGCGAGAGAATTTGTTACCTATACCACCTGTTGCTAGTCTCGTCCCATCAGGATGAATGTGGACCGAGTAAATCGGCACCTTGCCCTTATCGCCTGAATCATTGAGATTAGCCTGTGATTGATAACGACAGAAAGACATGAAGCAAAGGGACGAACCTTGGTGTACCAGCCATGACGGCTTCACGAAGTGCATTGACACTGTCTACAGTGCAAGGAAAGGGTCCAGAACGCGCAAGGTGGAGTTGAAGATCGGTAGGGGTAAGTCTTGAAAATCGGTAATTGCAGGCTTCTGCAAATTATCCGGCTTTGAAATTTTGGCAGCGAAATCCATTCTGATCTGGCATTAACGATCCTAACGCGGTCCTGATTAAGAAATCTTAACAATACTTTCATAAACAAAGCCCATTCTACAAACCTTATCCAGCTCAATGACACAAAACGCTACATATATTTACAGTACTCCCGACGATAATCCTTTGCTAACAATTCCCTTTTGATACACGATGAACCAAGTTATTCTTCCTCTCTATGTTGCGTCCGTTCAAATTTCGCTCGTGATTGGCCTAGTAACTCCTCTTGCATTCGTTGTAATTCTTCTTGTGACATTCCAGATTGGTTGAGTTTATTCTGCTTTTTCTCTCGCACCTGAACAGAAATATTAGCTCAAAGAATGGAGAAAGTGAGTAGGAATTATTACCTTCTGTTGTTCCTTATGCTCAACGGCGATTTCTTGGATATCTTGAACGTAATCCTCAAATCCCAATTCAATCAACGCTTTGACTACGTGATCCGCTGATATCGTCTTCTTTGTCTCTTTTTCGCAAATCTCGTTGGCTTCGGAGGATACGAGATGAATAAATTCTACGCAACAATCGATAAGCAAGTCACGAGACTCTTTTGCGAATATAAGGTCATTCGGTAGTAATTCCGAAATGAGCTTTTGGACGGTAGCTGCGGGAATCAGCAAATGATTGATAAATCAAAGTCGAAGCTAAGGAAGGGAAGGATATGGTACCTTTCGGAAGGGAGAGCTCGTCATCGGCATCTGCTCCCCCGTGCATATTTGTGATATGTTTTCGAGTCGGAGGAAACTCGTATGTAAAGAAGTATGTAACTGCAAAACCGGATGACCTAGGAGATCGTCTGGGCAAATGGCCGGGATATCCGGTTACGTGAACTCAGTGGTCGAGATACAAAGAGAATAAGCTAGTAAACAAAGGGATCTCTCTTCGTTTGCCCCTTTGGTGATGGCTTTCGAACGCGAATGGCGGGCAGCAACAAGTAGCAGCAGCGGCTACAGCTGGCAAGCAGAGGTTGGGAAAGAAGATTAAAAACTGCAGACAAAATACGTAGATTATATATACTGCATAATGTAAATGTAAATATGTGTGACGATCACTTGCTTGTGATTGGCTGAGTGTCAAACAAATACTCCGCCCCAGAAGTGGGGGAAAAGATGAGGGCTTGAAGAGAGTAGGGTTCATATAACAGTCACAGGCAACGCCGCTTCACCTTAGTATTCGTGGGAAAGGTGATAATTTAGGAGATCACCAAATTCACTCATCAGCTTCACCCGCTTTACCTCCGTCGCAGGAAAGACTTAAAAGGGCTTCTTGACTCCTTCAGTGCCATTTTCAAATTACATTAAAAGAAAGGTACCGAAGGACACTCTTGACGGCCGAACCAACTCAAGCTTACATCTCCCTCTAGGTCATCCAACTACTCTCTAAAATATCATCATGACTCGTGTTTCTGTATTAAACGATTGTCTTAACAACATTGTATGAACCACTCTCTACCTCTCCACTAGATTTATTGTTCTAATTTGCTCATAGAACAATGCTGAAAAAGCCGGAAAACGACAAGTATTGATCCGACCGTCAAGCAAGGTCATTGTCAAATTCCTCCAAGTCATGCAAAAGCATGGTAAATTCCCTCCCCTTCTTTCAAAAAGCAGACAATCCGGGTTTAACTGGATATTGCGTTTATCTCTTCCATAATGTTCTATCTTTTAATGGCCCGGGAGAGAGAATTCGAGTCGATCTTACACGCTCATCTTCTTTTTATGGGACAAGCGTTTACGATCTCGAAACATTTTTTCCTGTTGAATCAAAACGCTAATACTGAATAGGTTACATTGGTGAATTCGAAGAAATTGATGACCATCGTTCCGGAAAGATTGTCATTCAACTTAATGGGCGATTGAACAAGTGCGGCGTCATCTCCCCCCGATTCAACATCCGTCTCAACGAATTGGAGAAATGGGTCAATCAACTCTTGCCTGCTAGAAGTATTGGATATGTTGTTTTGACGACGAGTGCTGGAATCATGGATCACGAAGAGGCAAGACGAAAACATGTTGCTGGAAAGATCCTTGGGTTTTTCTATTAGGAGCATGTAAGAGTAGACTTGAGTTGAATTAAAATCATTGGCATTCCTGGCGGAAATTGTTATCACTGTGATTTATATCTATGATTTTATCCTCGTTCTCTAAGATTACACCCCCGGAATCGCACCATTGGTGTCTTTAGATGCTTCATCAGGCTTCGACAAGGGAATGTCAAGTAACGTTTGTAGCATCATACTAGACTTCATCCCATCTATTTGAAATTGGTCGTCTTCATTCATCAAACGATAAAACTCCTTGTCTGCGTCCGACAGATTATCCGGATCAGATTGTGCTTTCCGCTTTGCCTCTATACTCCTTGGATTTGATACCTCCAGGAACACCTTGCGACGCAAGTCCGCATACTTTTGCAGCCACGACTCATCATGCCCCTGAAGGACAGCAACGAGAGCATCTCCAAGGCATGCCGCATCTGTAATTCCAGTAGTCAATCCGTAACCCCCGATCGGATTGTTGAGATGCTTCATTAGATCTGAGATCGGAATAGAGTTACCGCCGCATCACCGGCCAATAATACCCTTCCAAGCTTGAATGTAGTCGCACACCGCTGATGGACATTATACTGATTGCACTGTACAAGATTGTACGGATCAGGTCCGGGTAACAAAATCTTCAGATGTTCAGGGGCTCTCTTCCGAATTTCCTCGGGGGTCAATCCAGTTTCCTCGCCGTAGGCTATTCGCCAGGGTGAATCCGGCCCACTCGTTTGCGCAATGACAGCCCAATGTTTAGGATGAACCACAAAATTCGCTCCCCGAATGTTGTACTTTTCAAATGGGAAGCCGGTGATATTGGTTGCCACAAACGTTTCGTCCCAGGTAAATCCTTCCAATTTGACCCCGATTTGTTTCCGCACAGTCGATTTTCCGCCGTCCGCGCCTACAACATATTGTGCTTTCACAATTCGTGTTTCTCCGGATTTCAGATCTTTCACCGTAGCCCGAACTTCCTTATCATCTTGTTCCAAGGTCAACAATTCTGTGCTGAAGAGGAGATTGAAATTCGGGTTCGATTTACAGTGGTCTTTGATAATCGCGGCAAGCTCATGTTGTCCACAGTATGCCACAAAGGGGTACTTCATGTGCCCTACATTCAATCCGTAATTATTTTCTGTCAACGTCCTCCCGTCGACAGTACGATAACCGCGCCAGTATCCCCAACGGCCGACCTTGATGACGTCGTCCAAGATCCCAGCACGATCCATCTCCGCTACACATGGTGGTCTACATTAGATTGTTCTCAACTAAAATTACGCGTAAGCTATCGCTCTTGGGGTATCAAGGACCTGTTCTTCCTGTCGTTAGTTTTCGTCACGAGATATGGACCTTTTCGATCACAGTTACGGGAAGATTGGCTCGGCATAGTTTCAGGGCTGTGAACAGGCCTACTGGACCGGCACCAACGACCAGGACACCCACGTTTTCGTCCTGCATTAGCAGTCAAACCAAAGCGATATACTTGAGTCATATTTCAGGGGAGAGATGCGAGACGAGGGACGGGGTTAAAAGAGAATATTCGTTTGCCGTGGGCGACCGATCGACCGCAATTGATGTGGGGTAAGTGGGGCACCGCCGGAGGGCGGTGGATCACAAAGGTATTCTTAATCTCGTAAGCTATTAGTATTGCATCTCACGAGTCTACTCATACAGAATGACAGCCAATATGATCTCAGAAAAGGACTACCCCCAAGGCGAACGCAATCCAGAGTCCAAATATCCCCATGTCCTGTAAAAAGCTGTCCGATCCCCTCCTCTGTGCCTGACTCTTTGCAGTGCTACCGGTATTACTACTACCGGTGCTGCTATTGCTGGCAGTAGCAGATGAAGATGTCGTCGAGTTAGTTTGAGTGGCTGTCAACTTTGTACTGGGTACAACCTCGCTGTAGTCTGTCTTGGGATAAAATACCATAGGCATCCCATGGCTGAGAGTAACGGTCATGGCCCCTCCATTCCCCACCGTCACCGTCGAATTGGACAACCCGTCGATCATCTCAGTACCCGCAGTCAGACTGGTATCGGACGTCACAACAACAACATCCGTGCCATTGAAGCCAACATTCGTAGTGAAGACGATGATATTACCCCGCTTGAATACCAGTGCATTGCCCGCAGAGTACAAAAACTTCATCCCGCCCTTCAAGAACGCATCACCATCCTTATTGATAATTCCATTCCGAAATTTGTTCAACTCCCCCAAGAACGTATGCATCTCAGTCTCCTTCCAGCCACTGGGCCACAACGGATCACGGTTATAATTCGGATAGGATCCAGATTGCATCGTCTCAAATCCAGCGTAGACGAACGGTATTCCCTCAGCAAAGATCAGATATGTTGCTGCATTCTTGCCAAGCGCGAGATCAGAAGTTTGATTCCAGAATCGCGTTAAATCATGATTCTCGAAAAATGTCCCTAAAATAGAAGGATCGGAACAGTGATCTGTGACGAGCGATTGTGTGACGCCAGGAATGCCGGCAAGCGAGGCAGTGGTGTGACCAAAGCCTTGATAGAGCGGTTCGTACAGTGGATAATTGAAGAAGCCTGAGATGACCTTTTGGTAGGGACAGTCCTGTCTATGATGGTCAAAGAAGGTGATAGGTGGTAAGGATACCCAGGGTCGTCATCGTAATATTCTCCCATAGTAAAGGACTGGGAAGCATTGGTAAAATCGCCCCAGAATGACGGAGCCATATGCTTGACCGCATCAAGCCGGAGTCCATCGACTATTGTGAGATGCGCCCTGGAGAGGAAGGTGCCTGAATAGTTTCGAATCAATTGGGGTATCCAATTAACGAAAAATTGATGAACAAAAGGGACGGTTTCATTCAGGTCTGCCAAAGCCACATTGTTGTCTCCGAACCAGCACTGCTGTCAGTATCTTGCTGGACCGGGATTTACCACTTCGCAGCTAGTAATGTTGGAAAAATCGATTGGGCAATAAGGATGAAAATACTCTTGCTTATTGAACGGAACGAATTTGGAGTAATCGATATTGGAGAAGTTGATCGTAGGGTTTCCCACTACAGCCATTCCATTGATCGCAATATCAAACATCAATAACTGTCACAATATTAGTCCAATAATCCCCGTCGGCATAACCATGTCGCGCTTATGAAGTTCATCTGAGAGCTGCTTTATATCTTGCTCCGTTCCAAAATGCTCATTTACATCCAGCAGATCAGTGGTCCAGTAACCTAGGGTCACTATTAAGGACGATATTCACTTACCATGGAAATTATCGCCATATATAGTTGTCACCTCAATTCCCTTAGCGATGGGACTGATCCATATCTAGGTCAGTCAACGGAAGATTCGCAGCTTCAGATACCGCGGTAAATCCCATATCTTGAATCCAATCAAGATGGTGAATTAATCCCTGATATGTTCCTCCACAATATTTTAAGATATCACAAGGTGAATTATCACTATCATTCGTACGCGCGAAACGGTCGGTCATGAGCTGATATACAGATCGTCTTCGCCATTCCTCAATCCCGGCCGAATGCGTCCTTGAGAAGAATAAGAAGAATTGAATGAGCGAAAAGAAGAGAAAGACCGACATCCTAAAGAGCGTGTAAAGGTCAATAAGGAGCTTTAGATTGTGTCACTGTCGCGGAATATTTGAATTTTGAATTTTCTGAATTTTCATTGCCGATGCGGAAATGAGCAAGCCCGAGCGCTACGCGCCATTGTGTGGCGTCAACTATTTTAAGACACGTCTCTTCGGAAAATACGCAATCCGGTCGGTTAGGTACCATTAGGAAGGTAAAGTATTCAGAAACTGACAATGTACATACATGGTAAAGAAGTAACAGGCCATAGATCCCTCTCGAGTGCCGTATAGAACGGGTCGTGCCCCTGACCCCTGATTGAAGCTAAATTCTAAAATAGAGTGTAAATGTGTAAATATTTATGCTTTATGTAAACACAAAATCTTTTAGTTTTGGTTCTCATCCCCAAACATCTCCTCGTTCATTCCGCCAGAGGGGAATCTGGGTTAAGCCATAGTAACTAACATTTCACTCAGATTTCCATTTCTCTTCTTAAAGTTCAATAGACCGCACATTCTATATTCTTCATCTTTGGTCAGTTCACCGATATATTACGAAGATACGAAGATATATCCTAGAAGAACAAACAAATATAATAGAAACACCAGAGATAAACCAGAAAGACAGCAGACAGTAATATAATGACCTCCTCTCAAAGCCATCACGGGACAATAACACATGCGTTTGCACATCCTCTTCAACGGCTCAAGTCGCCCTCTCGATCATTATCCCTTGTATTACACACAGTGGGCCTCTG
>Ga0335078_10012683_pt1 | contig 12486 bp, 7 predicted proteins | sample Lox_Sample_32_FD_206711 | JGI IMG/M metagenome (GOLD analysis project Ga0335078, IMG submission 206711) | Soil microbial communities from Loxahatchee National Wildlife Refuge, Florida, United States - Lox_Sample_3.2 | ecosystem: Environmental > Terrestrial > Soil > Wetlands | place: USA: Florida... | reverse complement strand
TTTCAAGCTGATGGAAAAGTTGGCGCTGCTGCTGAACCAGCGGCGCGACGCGCGCGGCTCCATTGATTTCGACCTGCCGCAGCCCGAGATCGAGTTCGACGAATTCGGCCGCATGATCGGCATCACGCGCTCCGAGCGCAACATCGCCCACCGCATCATCGAGGAGTTCATGCTGGTGGCCAACGAGGCGGTGGCCACCTATCTCGAGCGGCAGGGCGTGCCGGCCCTCTACCGCATCCACGAGCGGCCCGATCCGAGGAAGGTGATCGAGTTTGAAGAGATCGCCGCCACCTTCGGCTACTCGTTGGGCGTCGAGTTTCCCGCCGCCCATCGCGTTCGCGTCCAACGGCGCGACGAGCGCGAACGCTACCCGCGCTTTCAGGAGTCCGTGAACGCCGCAGATTTGAAGATCACCTCGCGGCACTACCAGCGGCTCACCCAGCGCATCGCCGGCAAACCGGAGGAGCGCATTCTTTCCTACCTCATGTTGCGCTCGCTCAAGCAGGCCTGCTATCGCGAGGAGAACGCCGGCCACTTCGCGCTGGCTTCGCCCACCTACACCCACTTCACGTCACCGATCCGGCGCTACCCGGACCTGATCGTGCACCGGATTCTCAAGGCTGCGCTCGCCCGGCAAGGCGGCGCCGATTTTCCGGGCGGCGCTCTCGTGGATCCGCGCGAGCTTCAGGCTCTGGGCTTCGAAACTTCCGAAGCCGAGCGGCGCGCGGCCGATGCCGAGCGCGAGCTGATGGAGTGGAAAAAGGTCTCGTTCATGGCACAGCGGCTGGGCGACGAGTTCGACGCGCTCATCATCAGTCTCACCAAGCACGGGATTTACGTCGAGCTGACCGACCTGTTCGTGGAAGGCTTTGTACCGATGGAAAGCCTCGCGGACGACCGCTACGTCTACCGCGAGAAGCTGCGGGCCATCGTGGGCCAGCATTCAAGGCGCGCCTATCACCTGGGTGCGCGCGTGAAGGTTTGCCTCGATCGCATCGATCGCGACGGGAACAAACTGCTGTTTTCCCTTGCGGAATGACGCCTGCAAACTGAAGGGTGAAAGGTGAAGGGTCAAGGGTAAATGAAGAAAAGAAATGTCGATCCTCGCCGTGATTGGCTGAACTTCAACCCCTAAGAGAATTCTCTTTCCACCGTCGCGTCACCCGACTTAGGCCAGTGTCTCGCTCCCCAACGGCCACTGTAAGGCCTGCCTATCCGTTCCTTGGTGTCCGGACAGAAGACCCCTTGTCCGGCGCCCGCACCGGGGCCTCTGAAGATATCCTCATACTCAAACACCCAGAACCCGCCGCAGTCACACCGCAGCGCCTCCCACCGCTGGGACAGACCAAGCTCCACTAATTGTTCGGGGTCGACCGTTGCGGGCGCGTCGCACATCAGATCGACGGCGCTGGCTGTTTTGGGGAAGGGAATCACCTCGCGGATGTTGGACTCCCCGCACATCAGGGCCAACAGACGGTCGACGCCGAAGGCAATGCCGCCGTGGGGCGGCGTGCCGTACTCGAGGGCGTCGAGGAAGAAGCCAAAGCGCTCGCGCGCCTTCTCCGGTGTCAGGCCCAAGATCGAGAAAACGCGTTGCTGGATGTCGTGGCGGTGCGTCCTGATGGATCCCCCGCCCATCTCCCAACCGTTCAGCACCATGTCGTAGGCCCGCGCTTTCACGCTGCCCGGATCGCTTTCGAGCTTTTCGAAGTCTTCTTCGCGCGGTGAGGTGAACGGGTGATGCATCGGCGACCAACGATTCTCCTTGGTAGCAAACTCGAACATGGGAAAATCGATCACCCAAAGAAAGTTCCACGTGCCCGGCTTGATGAGGCCGAGGCGCCGGCCGAGCTCCAGGCGAATTTCACCCGACGCGCCATCAAGGAATCCCAATGCTGCGGAAGAAGTGCGGCCGGGAATCAACCCCAGGAGCAGGACCAGGTCGCCCGGCTGACCCTCGGCGGCGGACACCAGCGCACGGAGGGCATCCTGTCCCATCACTTTGGCGAGCGGCGACTGCAACTCGGCAGCTCCAACCTTGATGTAAGAAAACCAATCGGCGCTCCCCGCTTTCGCAGTTTCCTGGAGCTTGTCGAGCTGGCTGCGCGACATCGTCGCCTGGCCCGGAACACGCAGCACCTTGATGGGCTCGCCGACGTTAACCTTATCCCGGGCGCCCTCCGGCAGGCTGATCCGCTTCCATTCCAGTCCGAAGCCGACGTGCGGCTTGTCCGATCCGTAGCGCTCCATCGCCGCCTCGTAGGCCAGGCGCGGGAATGGCCGTTGCACCTTCACGCCGATCAGCGCCCAGAGCTTCTCGATCATGCGCTCCATGATGTCGAACAGCGTGTCTTGCTGGGGAAACGCCATCTCGATATCGATCTGCGTGAACTCGGTCTGTCGGTCGGCGCGCATGTCCTCGTCGCGAAAGCAGCGGACGATCTGGAAGTACCGATTGCACCCTGCAATCATGAGCAGTTGCTTGAAGAGTTGCGGAGACTGCGGCAAGGCGTAGAAACGGCCGTGGTAGATGCGGCTGGGCACCAGGAAATCGCGGGCGCCTTCGGGGGTGCTGCGCGTCATGTACGGTGTCTCCACCTCGATGAACCCGTTCTCGCTCAGGTGGTGGCGCACCGTCTGGGCGGCGGCGTGGCGCAGGCGCAAGTGGTGTTGCATGCGGCCGCGGCGCAGATCGAGGTAGCGATAGCGCAGCCGCGTCTCCTCGTTGATCTTGATTTCGTCTTCGATAGGGAACGGCGGTGTTTTGGCCTCATTGAGCAACAGAAGCTTGCTCGCCTGGATTTCGATCTCGCCCGTAGCAAGCTGCCGGTTCACCGTCTCCGGCGCGCGCGGCACCACTTCACCCTCCACGCCCACCACGTATTCGCCGCGAACGCCCTCCGCCTTGTCGTGCGCCTCGACGCTCAACTCGGGGTTGCACACCACCTGCGTGAGGCCGGTGTGGTCGCGCAGATCGAGGAAGATGAGATTGCCGAGATCGCGGCGGCGCGCCACCCAGCCAGCCAGAAAAACGGTCTGACCGGCGTGCTCCTTGCGCAGTTCGCCGCAGAGATGTGTTCGCTGTCGATTGCCGAGTAGATCGAGTTCCAAGTTATCTCCGTCAGAGCAGTTTTGTAAATTCTTCCGTCGTGATTCCCATATCTTCGATGATGGCTCGCAATGTCTTTCGCTTCAGGTCGGCGCCAGCGTGTATCGGGATCACGAAGCTTTTCCCGTCGGCTGGACGGACATACACTGCGTGGCTGCCTGCGAAACTCGAATCCCAGGCGCTGCGCAGCGCGCGCCGCATCCTTCCCGGTAACGACTGGCAACTTTGCGCTCACGCGGAAATCTCAATGGACTTAATCAGAATATCTTCCTCCGGAACGGGCAGCCCGTCTTCCACTAGCGTCTCGACGTAGAGCTGCATAGCCTCGCGAATGTTGCCGATGCCTTCATCTAGCGTCTCACTCTGAGTGTGGCATCCTGGGAGAGCGGGGCAGAAAACATGATACCCCCCTCGTCCTCTTTCTCAAAAATGACCGTGAATCGATATTTCATCTTAATCTTCACTTAGCCGTTTTTGTTCGCGCCCCGAGCTGATGTCTGCGGCGTGACGTCATTCGACGCGGCAACCGGCCCGCGTAGGTACTCAGCGATATTAACCGGCTCCACTTCCTTCTGTTCGCCGCTGACCATGTCTTTCACCTGGTAGCGGCCGCTTTCGAGTTCGCCTTCGCCGATGATCACCGCGAAGCGCGCGCCGATCCGACTAGCGATTCCCATCGACTTCTTCAGCTTGGTTGGCTCGTAGCCGATTTCCACACTCAACCCTTGCCGGCGCAGCTCGCGCGCCAGTTGACGGGCCGGTGCGAGCGTTCGATCTCCCATCCAAACGATGTAAGCGGCCACGGGCGGTGCGGCGTAGTCGGGCTTCCCTTGCGCGGCTTCGCCGACCGCCAGGACGAGCCGGTCCTCGCCGATGGAGAACCCGATGCCCGCCGTGGGCGGCCCGCCGATCATCTCGGCCAGGCCATCATAACGGCCGCCGCCGAGCAGGGCGTTCTGCGCTCCCAGGGCGCCGCTGGTGATCTCAAACGTGGTCTTGGTGTAGTAGTCGAGCCCGCGCACCAGACGTGGCGTGATGGTATATTCGATGCCGCGCTCGTTCAGTTCCGCCGTAACGCGGTCGAAGTGCTGGCCGCACTCGGGGCCGAGGTGGTCGAGGATGGAAGGCAGCCTGGCGATGATGGGCTGGTCCGCCTCCACCTTGCAATCGAGCACGCGCAGCGGATTCGTCGCCGTGCGGCGCTGGCAATCGGCGCAAAGGTTGGCCTTCACCCCGGCAAGGGCGTTCTTTAGGATCGCCAAGTAGTGCGGACGGCAAATCGGGCAGCCCACGGAGTTCAGCAGCAGCGCGGTGTTCTTCAATTCGAGGCGCGAAAGAAACAGCATCAGCATCTCGATCACTTCCGCGTCGATAGTCGGATGGTCCGACCCCAACACTTCCGCGCCGATCTGGTAGAACTGCCGGTACCGTCCCTTCTGGGGGCGCTCGCGCCGGAACATGGGGCCGATGTAGTAGAGTTTCTGGATGCCGCCCTCGTTATAGAGCGAGTGCTCAATATAGGCCCGCACCACCGACGCCGTAGCCTCCGGGCGCAGCGTCAGCGACTCGTGGTCGCGATCGGCGAACGTGTACATCTCCTTGGTGACGATGTCCGTCTCTTCGCCCACGCTGCGGGCAAAGAGCGCCGTTTGCTCGAGGATCGGCGTGCGAATCTCGCGAAAGTTATAGGCGCCGAGGACCGCTCGCGCCTCGTCCTCCACCCGCTGCCAGAGATGGGTCTCCGCAGGCAGCAGGTCGCGCGTGCCTTTGACGGATCGGATAAGTTGGGTTTCCTTCAACATTTTCGTAGAGGCCGGCTTCAGCCGGGCATCTTCGTGCCTTCAAAGCGCCGCCCCAAAAGGGTGCCGCTACGAAGACTGCTCGACTCCTTCCAGGGCTATGATCGCCTGTTCTCGCGTCACGGTCGGGAAGTCATCAAGAGAAACTCATCCAGCGATTCCCCACCTTCAAGGTAGTCCAGCAGGGCCTGAAACGGGACCCGCGTCCCACGTAAGACGGGAGTTCCGCTGAGAATTTCGGGGTTTTTGCTGATGCTGGTCATAGCGGGTCCTTCCTCGAAAGCAGCAGTAAGTTCCTTGGTTCTTACCTTGGTCTCATCACCGCGCGTGCCTCTCGGCCAGATAAACCTCTTTGTAATCCAGGTAGTGGGCGGCGTGCATATCGATAAAGACCCGGTCAGGATCGCTGAGGTGCTTCTTGAACTTGGCCGGCACGCCCATGTACAAACTGCGCGGCGGGATCACCGTGCCCTCCGTCACCAGTGCGCCGGCCGCGATAATGGAGCCCTCGCCCACCACGACGTTGTTGAGCAGGATCGCGCCCATGCCGATCAGGCAGTGATCGCCAATCTTGCAGCCGTGGATCACCGCCCGATGCCCCACCGTCACCCAATCGCCGATCACCACCGGCGATCCGAGCATGGTATGGACAATGCAGCCGTCCTGAATATTGCTGCTGGCGCCGACGCGAATAGGCTCGATGTCGCCGCGCAGCACGCAGGTGAACCAGATGCTGGCGTTCTCGCCGATCTCCACCTCGCCGATCACATCGGCACTGGGCGCAATGTAGGCCGAGGCCGCCACCCGAGGCACGCGGCCTTTGTAAGTCATGATCATAGACTGGTCCGCACCATGAAAGAGATCAATATGTACGAAGCCTTTCCAAGTTATCACAGCGGCGGAAAATGCCGCAAGAACAAGACGCAGCCAGTGTCCTAATACACTACCACGCCGCCGGGCTGTGAGGCATGATTGTGACAGTTCTCGACTTTGGTTTTTGAGCGCCAGAATAGCGCGACCCAGCAAGATGCAACGCATTTTGCCTTCATACACTGATTTTGCAAAGTTTGCTCGTAGCCCATTCCTTAAGGAACCCAACCTACCAGCCGATAAGCAGCTCTTGGTGTGTGCGCTCTTCGCCGATCCTGAACTCCCATCTTCGCAGGGAAGGCCAGCGGGGAACAGCCGTGATTGCTGCGGGTTGCCTCCTAGCGAATCGTCGTAAGCGACCAGACGCGGGTCTAGACAGAGACTCCGAGCGGTCGCGGCCGGTGCTACTCAACCAAGGGCGGGTGACCACGACGCGCAGTATTACGCGGTAGATATTGTAGTGTACAATAGACATGTGGATGTTAGTATCGATGGTAGACTTGGTTCAGCTCTGAACTGTTGGTCGGTTCAGAACGATGCGGCTGCTGCCGTCGCTCACAGCCACGCACATAAACTAGCGGCGGGGTCGGAGGACATGAAATGGACGTGCAGGATGACATCGTAAAAGAGTTTCTCGTCGAAAGTAACGAGAATCTCGACCAGGTGGATCGTGACCTGATCAGCCTTGAGCAGGAGCCTTCGTCGCAGGAGATCCTGGCTCGCATTTTCCGCGCCATCCACACGATCAAAGGAACTACCGGCTTCCTGGGCTTTTCCACGCTGGAGTCTGTGGCCCACGCGGGCGAGAATCTCCTGAGCCGCTTGCGAGACGGGAAGCTGGCCCTCACTTCTGAGATCACCAGCGCCCTCCTGGCCTTGGTAGATGCCGTGCGGGAGATGCTGTTCAGCATCGAAGCTACCGGCCAGGATGGCGGCGGTGATTACAGCGGCTTGACAGTAACCATGAGCGAGCTGGCGAAGCCGGGGAGCAACCCTCCAACTTCCGCCGCTCAGACGCTCGCCTCGAAACCCTCGCCGGTTTCTTCCGCCCCGCCTCCAACGGCGGCTCGGCCCGCGACTGCCTCCGCCGACGCCGTTAGTTTGGAAGCGAAGTCGACGACGACCCCGCCCCGACTCGAATCCGAGGCAAAACCCCTGCCCGCATCCACTGCGGCGCCAATCGGGTCCTTCTTGCTGAACGCCGGCCACATCACCGAGGAGCAAGTGGCCTCGGCCCTCGACCAACAGTTAGCAGGCGACCCTCGACATCTGGGCGAAATTCTGGTGGACCGGGGGCTCGTTCAACCCTGCGAAGTGCTGGAGGCGCTCCAGGCTCAGAAGGAAGCTCGCGCCTCGGCTCTCTCCAGCGGCAACATCCGCGTCGACGTCGGCCAACTCGACAAACTGATGAACCTGGTGGGCGAACTGGTGCTGGCGCGAAATCAGATTCTCCAGTACAGTGCCAGCCTGCAGGATCCCGCCTTTCTCGGCACGACTCAGCGCCTGAATCTCATCACCACCGAGCTGCAGGAAGGGGTGATGAAGACCCGCATGCAGCCCATCGACAACGTGTGGAACAAATTCCCGCGGGTGGTGCGCGACCTGGCCATGTCCTGCGGCAAGCGAGTGCGCGTGGAGATGGAAGGCAAGGAGACTGAGCTCGATAAGACCATTATCGAGGCCATCAAGGACCCCCTTACCCATATCGTCCGCAATTCAGTCGACCATGGAATCGAGACGCCGGAAAAGCGTGTGGCGGCGGGCAAGCCGCCGGAGGGTTGCGTGTTCCTTCGCGCCTACCACGAAGGCGGCCAGGTCAACATCGAAATCTCCGATGACGGCGCCGGAGTGGATCTTGATCGGGTCAAGCGCAAGGCCGTCGAGCGGGGCCTCATCACTTCCGAGCAGGCCGGTCGCATGAGCGAGCGGGAAGCCCTCAAGCTGCTTTTTCTGCCCGGCTTTTCCACCGCTGCGCAGGTCACCAACGTCTCCGGCCGGGGCGTCGGCATGGATGTGGTGAAAACCAACATCGAGAAGATCGGTGGGATCGTTGATATCCAGAACCGGTCCGGGCAAGGCGCGACCCTGAAGATTAAGATTCCCCTCACCCTGGCGATCATTCCCGCCTTGGTGGTCACCAGCGCCGGCGATCGCTACGCCATTCCCCAAATCAGCCTGCTGGAGTTGGTGCGGCTGGAGGGCGAGGGGGTTCGCCAAGGGATCGAGAGCATCCACGGGGCTCCGGTCTACCGGCTACGCGGGAATCTGCTGCCTTTGGTTTATCTGAACCGGGAGTTGGGGTTTGATGAGGCGCTGGCGGACGACCGCCGCTCTGACTTACAGACCCTGGACTTCGAAGCCGCGATAAAAGGACACGAGGCTTGGAAAGCCAAGCTGCGCGAATACTTGGACGGAAAAGGGAGCTTCGATGAAGAAGAGGTGGGAAGAAACGACCGGTGTCTTCTGGGGAGTTGGCTCTATTCTCCGAGGATACAGCAGTACAGGTACGTGCCGCTGGTGAAACAACTTGAAAAGGCCCACACGGAGTTCCACCAGCAGGCCAAACAGGTCATCGTTGCGCGGAGATCCAGAAATGCTGACCAAGCTGAGCGCGAGCTGGCGAGCCTTGCCACAATGTCCGCCGACGTTGTTTCCCTTATCAGCGCCCTTCGGAAGACCGTGTCTGAGAACGTGGCAGTCAACATCGTGGTGCTGCAAGCCGACGAACGGCAGTTCGGCTTGCTCGTCGACGAAGTCAACGACACAGAAGAAATCGTGGTTAAGCCTTTGGGAAAGCACCTCAAGGGCCTCTCGACTTTTGCCGGCGCCACCATCATGGGCGATGGCAGGGTGGCGCTGATCCTGGACGTCCTCGGCCTGGCCCATCGTGCCAGCGTCGTCTCCGAACTAAGGGAGCGGGCCCTGGTGGAAGACAAGGCGAAGAGCGCCGGCGATCGTCTCGAAGAACATCAGGCACTTCTACTTTTCCAAAGCCCTGACGACGGGCGCATGGCGATCCCGCTCTCACTGGTAACGCGACTGGAGGAGTTCCCGTGTTCGGGGATCGAGAAGACGGGTAACCAGGAAGTGGTGCAATATCGTGACAGCATTCTGCCGCTGGTCCGGATCTCCGCGCTGCTCGACGAGCGGCGCCGCAAACCAAGGAGGGCGCCCAGCCGCTCCGCAGCCCAGGACGGCAAGGTCCAGGTGGTTGTTTACTCGCATCGGGAGCGCAGCATCGGCCTGATCGTCGACCGAATCCTCGACATCGTGGAGGAGGACCTTTCCCTCCAGCAAACTTCGGGGCGCGGAGGGATCAGGGGCTCCGCGGTGATCCAGGGTCGCGTCACCGAGATCCTGGATTTGGAGAATCTCGTTCGGGCGTACACCACCATCCCGTCCGCCCAATCTGTGACGCGAAAGCGAGGGTCTGAGAATGCCTGAGAGACAGCAGTTTTCCACCTTTTTCGTGGATGGCTTCTTCTTTGGGGTCGAAGTGGAGAAGGTCCAGGAAGTGCTCCGCTACCAGCAAATGACGAGGGTGCCGCTGGCTCCGCCGGTGGTGCGCGGCCTCATCAACTTACGCGGCCAGATTGTAACCGCTCTCGACCTGCGACGCCGTCTCGACCTGAGCGAACGTCCCGCCGGACAGCTTCCCATGAACGTGGTCATCCGCACCGACGACGGCGGAGTCAGCCTGCTGGTGGATGAGATCGGTGACGTCGTCGAAGTTGACGAAGGCACGTTTGAACGCCCGCCGGACACCCTGAAGGGCAGCGCCCGAGCCGTGATTCGCGGCGTGCACAAATTGAACGATCGATTGATGCATGTCCTTGACACCGAAAAAATCGTGAATCAGGACTCTTAGAGGTAAGCGCTGCGCTCGTTACGACCCCGATTCACAGTAAGGAAAACCGAGTGGAGAATCGAGAACGAAAGGACCGTATGGAGTGATGCTTAAGAATCTCAAGCTGACGCCAAGGATCACAGGATCGATCGCGCTAACGCTTTTGATCACCTCGACGGCGGGCTTCTTTATCACCCGGAAGCGTATCAATTCGCAGGCCGAAGATGCGTTTGTGGACAAGCTTCGGAAGACCGACGGAATGGCCGACCGCTTGCGCACTTATTTCTCCGCCAGCGCCGATACCTACCTGCCCAATCACCAGTTTAAGGACCTCAAGCAGGTGCCGGTGGTGGTCGCGTGGAGTGTCGCCCGGGAATACGCTGACTCCCAGGGTATGCAATTCTCAACGCCGAGCTTGCAGGCCCGGAACCCCAGGAACGTACCGGACGCCTTTGAGAAAGAGGCCCTCCTGGCCTTCACCGCCGATTCGAGCCTGAAGGAGTATTTCAGGCACGACGTTGTGGACGGGCAGGAAGTGCTCAGATACGCCCAGCCCGTTCGGCTGACGGCCGACTGTCTTCTCTGCCACGGCGGCCCTGCAGGTCAGAAGGACCCCTTCGGTTATACCAAGGAGGGAATGAACGCCGGCGATCTACGCGGCGCCTTTGTGGTGACTGCACCTCTGACATCGGTACAAGCGGCGTCCGCCGCCAACAGTCTGACCCTGCTGCTCATCAGCGGAGCGACCTTGTTGGCGGCCGTGCTGGTGGTGTTTTTCGTCGTCACGTCGGTGACCAGACCTCTCCAGGTTGTTGCTGGCCGCCTTAAGGACATCGCTCAAGGCGAGGGCGATCTGACCCAGCGGCTGGAGCAGGATCGAGGGGATGAAATCGGCGAACTCGCCCGCTGGTTCAACACTTTCGTAGAGAAGCTGGAAGTCATCATCGCGCAAGTGGCGGGCAACACGCAGGGGGTTGGGAGCGCGTCCGAGGAACTCACGTCGGTCAGCCATCAGATGAGCGCTAATGCCGAGGAGACTTCAGCCCAGGCCAACGTAGTCTCCGCTGCCTCCGAGCAGGTCACCCGCCATCTGGAGACCGTGGCTACCGCCACCGAAGAGATGACTGCCAGCATCAAGGAGATCGCCAAGAACGCGCAGGAGGCCGCCAGGGTGGCCAACTCTGCCGTCAAAACGGCCGAGAGCACCAATACCAAGGTCGCCAAACTCGGGCAGTCGAGTGCCGAGATCGGCCAAGTCATCAAAGTCATTACTTCCATCGCTCAGCAGACCAACCTGCTGGCTTTGAATGCCACTATCGAAGCGGCACGGGCGGGGGAGGCCGGCAAGGGTTTCGCCGTGGTAGCGAACGAAGTGAAGGAACTGGCCAAAGAGACGGCCAAGGCCACCGAAGATATCGGCCAAAAGATCCAAGCAATCCAAGGAAATACCAAGGGAGCAGTGGAAGCTATCGCTCAGATCAGCCAGGTCATCACCCAGATCAACGACATCGCCAACACTATCGCCAGCGCCGTCGAAGAGCAAACGGCGACTACCAATGAGATCGCACGCAACGTGTCGGAGGCGGCGCAGGGAGGGAAACAGGTAACGGATAACGTCGCCTCCGTCGCCACCGCGGCCCGCAGTACCACCGAGGGAGCCGGCAGCACTCAAACGTCAGCCGCCGAGTTGTCGCGCATGGCGGGCGAGTTGCAAGCCCTGGTGGGGCAGTTCAAGTATAGCGCGGGATCCAACAAGGAGTTATTAACATGACTATCCGGACAAAAATCTATTCGCTCTGTACAGCTTATTCACTGGCGGGAATCGCCACGACACTCGTCCTTGTGCACCGCACCACAACCGCTACCGGACAGACGGTCGAATTGATGACCGCCCAGATCCAGCAGCGGGACCTCGCCCGGCAAATGCAGTTGGCTTTCAAGAAACAGGTCCAGGCGTGGAAAGATATTCTCTTGCGGGGCTCCGATCCCCAGAATCTCGAAAAGTACCGCGACGACTTCACTCAACAAGACCACTCCGTTAATAAGGTTGCTGGTGACCTTCAACAGAGCCTGATCGACTCCGAGTCAAAAGCGACCTTGACGCAGTTCGCGCAGGCACACCAACAGTTAGACAGTGACTACGAGACGGCGCTGGACGGGTTTCTTCGCAGCCGCGTCAGGGACTACAAAGCCGCCGATGTGATGGTGAAGGGCAAAGACCGCCCGCCCACCGACCTCGTCGATGGTCTGGTGGAAAGAATAGCCGCGAACGGCGACGCCGCCATCAAGTCAGAGCAAGCGTCGCTGGCAACCCAGGCAATCGTGGTCGAGTCGGGGACAGCACTCTTGTGGCTGACGCTTCTGGGAGTCGGTTATCTGCTGGCGCGCATGTTGGTCCGGCCGCTTAACAGGGTTGTCGAGGTGTTGACAGAAGTGACTGCCGGAGATCTGACTCAGCGGGTCAGATTCACAACTCAGGATGAGGCGGGGCAGATGGGCAGGGCGCTGGACCACACCTTAGAGACCTTCAGCGAAGCGATACGCTCGATTGGCGGTCATTCCCAAACACTGGCGAGCTCCTCCGAGGAACTCACGGCGGTGAGCCAGCAGATGGGCTCCAACGCCGAAGAGACCTCCGCCCAATCCGGCGTGGTCTCCGCTGCTGCCGAGCAGGTGACCAAGAACCTGGAGACCGTGGCTACTGCCACCGAAGAGATGACCTCCAGCATCAAGGAGATCGCCAAGAACGCCCAGGAGGCCGCCAGAGTGGCCAACTCCGCCGTCAAAACGGCCGAGAGCACCAACGCGACGGTCGCCAAGCTCGGGCAGTCGAGTGCCGAGATCGGCCAGGTGATCAAAGT
>Ga0335078_10012682_pt1 | contig 12487 bp, 11 predicted proteins | sample Lox_Sample_32_FD_206711 | JGI IMG/M metagenome (GOLD analysis project Ga0335078, IMG submission 206711) | Soil microbial communities from Loxahatchee National Wildlife Refuge, Florida, United States - Lox_Sample_3.2 | ecosystem: Environmental > Terrestrial > Soil > Wetlands | place: USA... | reverse complement strand
GCCACGCACAAATCGGGCTGCACGCGTTTCAGCAGGCGGATCATGGGACCGCTGTTGAGGCGGTCGAGGGCCAGCCGGCGGCGGACGTTTTCCCACGGTTTGTCGGTGCGGTCGTAGAGCAGTCCCATGAGCTGGGGAGCGCGGCGCACCATGGAAATGTACGCTTTGTCGTAGAAGCGCTGGAAAAGTTTGCTGACGTAGTGGATGGCGTCGATGTGTTCGACGACGCAATCGCCGCGGGCCACGAAGGCTTTTTCCAGCGCTTGGGCGGCGCGCACATGGCCGGCGCCGGAAGAGGCCGACAGGAGAAGAACGCGCGGCTTGGGCTTCATGCGCGGTGCGCTCGGCGCTGCGCCTGGTGCTGCGTCCTATGGCGCGATGGCGGGGTCATGAAGCTTTGCGGTGCCCTGCGGCGATTTTCTGCAGGATGCCGCGCGCGACGCTTTGCAGCTCGCCGAAGCGCGTCAAGTAGTCCTGGAATTCGTGATTGAGGAGTTTGGCCTCTTCGGGATCCAGCTGCGTGCGCAGAATCATGTCGCGCAACTTCACGGGATGCGGCAGCAGCGCATCCTCTTGCAATTCCTCGAGCGCGAGGCTCGCATCGTAGTGGTACATTGGCTTCCCCCCGCAAGAACACCTGTCAGCATAAAGCAATTCACCGGCCGGACAAGCCCCATTGTACGCGTCGGCCGACGGCGCTTGCGAGCATCACGCTCACGAGGATCGGCGTTGGAGCAGGTCCGCAAGCCGCGAATCACTGGATGTAATAGACTGCTTGGCAACCGCGGAGTGATGCGGCGTGCCTTGGTGGGAGCGCCGAGTTGCGATGACGCGTCCCCAAATCGCGGCGGAAGCCGCGGCGAACTTTGCGGCTTTGCGCGGGACGAATCGCCAGGTTGGTTTTATGGCTTGCCCTGGATGTATTGAGTGATTTGGCTGTTGTCTGCGTTGATTTGTTTGAGGAATGCAACCATGGCATTCACAAAATCGCTGGCGTGACTCTGTACGTTGCTTTGAAACTCCGGACGGTTCAGATACACCAGATAACGACGGAGGACGTCTCCTTTAACCTGCGACAGAATCTTCTGGTCCGATATCGGAGTGAGATTCACGATGGCGTTCACCAGCTCCGGGTGATGCGGTGCACCGCTCTCAAACGTAGTGATTTGCGTGGCCAACTTAACGAAATCCTTGCGCGTCTCGCCGATGCCGCTTCCACTCGCGCCCACCGCATAGTAAGCGGTTGCTGTCCCCGGAACCAACGCCCCGTTTTTCATCACCATTCTCGAGGCCGCGCCATAGGAGGTCAAGAACGTCACTTCGGCGAGATCAATTTCCCAGGGATGCGTGCTCGGGACGAGATTCACCATCACGTGCCGATCCAATTCCGCTGTGTAGATGGTCAGAAAATCCGTCGCGACGACCTGGCCCGTAGCGGGCAAAACCGCAACATCCGAACTATTGCAGGTGGCTAGGACCTTTAGTATTGCCGAATAAAATGGGCTGGCATCCGGTGTCGTGGCAGGCTGCAGATAATCCGCCATCTCGCCGAGATACTCCTTATCGGAAGGATCCAGAAGCGCACGCGCCCCGGCCACGCCATAACTCCGCCCGGATTTCACGTTCGGCTTTTGGTAGCCAACGTTGTAAAAATAATTCGCCGGGTCGATTGTCACTAAGGTTCCTGACCCACTTGCCAACAGCGCCATATCGGCGCTGGCATCTACCGCGATGTTGGGACTAGCGCCCGGTTTGAGGTTGGAACTGGAGATGAAAGGCTGAATCCCGGCTCGTATCGTCTGCGGCGAGAAGGATTTTCCCTGAATTTTCGACATCACTGCTTGAAAGTCCGTTGATCCATTCTTAAACATGCCGAGCACTTGCTGGCCGACCTTCGGATCGAACTGATTTACGTCCGCGACGATTTGGTCAGCGGCGCCGATCGTCACTGCTGCACCATCGTCGGCTTGGGTTTTGTCGAAGATGCCGCTTCCGCTGGCCTGCATCGCTTGCAGAAACGTCTGCCCGGTGAAATTGGAAAGGTCGACGGTGCGATCCGCCCCTCGTGTGAGCAGGACCGCTCCCGCCGGAGAATTCTTGCCGTCAGCATGGATGATTCCGATGAGCAGAACGGCAAGTAACGTCGAACCGAAAATGCCGCGCAGACGCGACACAAGCTTGCTCATTCTTTTTGGGAATTCAATTGCTCGCGCCATCCTTGATCCTCCTGAATTGACATGACACACCGAGGGGAGGGCGTATGAAGCGTTACGCGGCGGAAGCCGCAGCGGGCATGAATTCGTAGCGTTCGATTTTGGCGGCGATGCCTTTGCGGCCGTTCGACGTGGCCTCGACACGCACGATGTGCCCGAGGCAGCGGATGTTCACGTCGCTCGATTGGGTCACCTGCTGCGGAAGCGTGATGACGAACTCGATTTCGCTGCCAATATCGAAATTGCTTTCAGCCAGGAAGTACAAACCGCGATAGCTGACGTCGCGCGTGTGCGCAGCGAGAACGGGCCCGTGCGGCTCATGCGGAAGCACGCGTAGCGGCAGGGTCATGTTGAAACGCCGCGCTTCGCGGCGGTCGGCTCCGTCGCTCATTATTCCTCCCCGGCCGGGCTGGAATTTGTGGGAAAGTTAACATCGGCCATAGTAAGTTGCAATGCGAAATTCACGCAATTATGTCCTAGTACGAGGTTTTGGCGTGTCGGCGACCGCAGGCGAGGCATAGTACTCTCGGAGCGTACTGCACCTCAGACCCACGCGAACAGGTAATGCGGCGATGATCGAATCGGCACGGAGAGGGTGATGCCGCGCCGTTGTTGCCCCTGCGACGAAGTGGTGTGCCCAGTCGGCACAAGTCTGTGGAAACTGGCCGCCTAAGAATGGCTCACACTCCGCAACGTGGGTGACGTAATGCGGTTGATGTGCATTGGTGTGCTGGAGCACAAAGTCGGCGTTTCGTTTCCGATGCGATACACTCGCGTTTCTTTTTTCGGGCGTGCATGACCATAGCTCACCAAAGCCGGCATCTGTTTCTTGCGGGACCAGCGGGGCGGCTGGAGGCCGTTCTGTGGACGCCGAACGAAAGAGCGCCCGAGATGGCTGCCGTGGTTTGCCATCCGCATCCGCTGTTTGGCGGGACGCTGCACAACAAGGTGGTGTACAACGCCGCAAAATCGCTGGACGCGCTGGGGCTGCCGGTGCTGCGTTTTAATTTTCGCGGGACGGGACGGAGCGAAGGGAAACACGATCGCGGCGACGGTGAACGCGGCGATGTACGCGTGGCGCTGGATTTTTTGGCAGCGGAAGTTCCTGAGGTGCCGCTGCTCGTCGCAGGATTCAGTTTCGGCTGTTGGGTGGGTTTACGCGTGGGTTGCGAAGATGCGCGAGTGAAGTTGCTGATCGGATTGGGAACGCCGGTAAACAGCACGGATTTCTCGTTTTTGATGAAATGCGAAAAACCAAAGCTCTTCGTGCACGGGAGCAAGGATCAGTTCGGGGACACGGGAAAATTGAAGAGCCTTGTGGCGTCGTTGCCCGGAGAAAATAAACTCGTCGTGGTGCAAGAGGCGGATCATTTTTTTGCCGGAAAGCTCGATCAGGTCAACGACGCCATCAAGTCGTGGATGGCCGAGCGAGCTGCAGGTTCGGGCTAGCGTCAGGCCGATTCGCCACGGGAGAAGAGTTTGGCGTATTCGGGCTCGCTGGCGGGCGCGACGGCGACGAGCTTGCTGTTTTCCTTGACGTGTTCGACGTGGGACATTCCTACCAGAGCGGTCGTGATTCCCGGTGATGAGCGGACAAATTGCAGGGCGCGCTGCGCGTCGTTTTCGAGGCCGAGGGCTTGCGCGACGAAGTCGGGAAGATTGCGCGCGACCTGGCCTTGCAGGAGCGAGGCGCTGGCGACGAGCGTGATGCCCAATTCGCCGGCGGCTTCCATCGGCGTCTTCGTTTCGTCGGCCACGGTTTGATTGCCGAGCGTGAGCGCCTCGGTCATGCCCAGATTGAAGGGAAGCTGCACGAAGCGGAAATGGTGTTTGTCGCCGGCAATGTCTTTCGCAAGTTGCGCCACTTCCGCTAACTGCATAGCGTCGCGCGCGCGGGCTTCCTGGCGTAAGCCGTTCCACGTGGCCATGCCGTAGAACTGAATTTTCCCGGCGTCGACCGCGGATTCGAGATAGATGAAGGCGTCGCGGACGCGCTCGAGAAAATCAGGGCGCGAGAGTTCGCTGAGCTGCGTTTCGGGATTGTGTAGGTAGTAGACGTCGATGCAATCGAGGCCGAGATTGCGGAGACTGTGGTCGAGCTGATTGGCGAGAAATCCCGGCATCATGCAGTGGCTGCCGGCGACGATGTCTTTGGGTTCGAAGACGCGGGGCTGGATATACTCGCGGAAAAAATATTCGTTGGGGTCGGAGGGCATGGAGCCATCGGGAGAGAGGTAGCCGCCTTTGGTGCAGATGATAAGTTCTTCGCGGGAGAAGCCTTTCGCGGCGAGTTGCTTGATGGCTTCGGCGATGCTGCGTTCGCTGCGCTGGAAGCGGTAGTTGATGGCGGTGTCGATGAAGTTGATGCCGGACTCGACGGCGGCGACGATAGAGGCGGTGTAGTTCGCGTCGGTTTTGGGGTCGGGCTGGCCGAGATAGGTGCCGATGCCGAGAGAAGAGAAGACGAGATTCTGCGTTTCGCGGAAGTGGCCGTCGGCGGCACGGCCGGCAAAGCGGTGCGCGTAACGAGTGGTGGCTTCCTTGGTGGCGTGTGTGGTCATTTTCCCCCTGCGTTTGTTGCGGAGTATCTCTTCATTTTCAATCCCACCGAGAAGGGCACGATGAATCGTGCCCTACAAAGGCGAAGCGGGATTGACGACGTCAGCTGGGCGGCGGACTCGCGCTGGGCGCGGGCTCGCTGGGTGCTGGCGGAGCGAGCAGGCGCGAACAGGCGCGAAGGATTTTACGGTAGGGCCAGTCCTTTTCGCGAAAGAAAATCTCGCCCTGGCGGGGATTGCTGTAATACCAGCGAGAGAGCAGGGCGAGGTGCTCGCCGAGTTGGTCGCGCAATGCGGAGGGAGAGAGAGACCGGGACTCCTGGGCGGGCAGCGATTTTTCCGGCGCGGTTGCGCCGGAAGGCGGCGCGGACGGCATGGGAGTTCCGACATTTTCTAAAGTTCCCAGAACATTCCTCTTGAATGAGTCGCTTTCGAGATAGCTCTTGAAGATGTGTTCGGCGGAGCGAGGCTGGCTGGCAATTTCGGCGAAGCGGAGGAAGAACGGCTCGGCGAGGCGGCCGGCGTGGATGGCGAAGACGGCGATGGATTGTTCTTCGGCGGCACGCTGGAGAATGACGGCATTGAGATCTTCGATGCGGCGGGCGAGTTCGGGGCGAAGGCGCAAGGCGTCGTCGAGCTTTTCAAGGCGTTTGTGAAGCAGCGCGGCGCGCTCGAAATCGAGATCGGTACTGGCTTGCTCGCGATCGGTTTCGATGGCGGTGCGGAGGGAGTTGCCGCTAGTGTCCAGGAATTGCACGAGGCGTGCGACTTCGGCGTCGTACTCTTCTTTGCTGCAGCCGGCGAAACACGGGGCGAGGCACATTTTCATTTCGGAGTAGATGCAGCCTGGGAAGGAAGGATCGCGGCGAATTTTGATTTGGCAGCGACGGACTTTGAAAAAGTCGAGGGCTTGCTGGGCGAACGCGTCGGCGGATTTGCGGGAAGGGAAAGGGCCATAGTACGCGCCGGCCGTGGGAGCGCCGGAATCGTCGACGGGGATGGTGCGAGTGACGTAGCAGCGCGGGTATTCGTTGCGCAGGCTGATCTTGAGGACGGCGGGAGGACGGAGGCGGGTGAGTTTGCGATAGCGGCGCGGGAAAAGATGTTTGGCGATTTGGTAGTAGGCGAGGGATTGCTCGAATTTGGAGCCTGTGAGGCGGTAGCGGATGGAGCGTGCGAGCTCGCGGAGATTGAGGCGTTTGGTGCCGGGATCGGCGGGGCCGAAGAGGCGCTGGAGGCGGCGGCGCAAATCCTGGGTTCGGATGAGGAAGGGCTCGGCGTGGGCGGCGTGGGTTTCGATGAGGCAGACGGCGGGTTGCGGCGGCAGAGCGGCGAAGAAGTCTTCGTCGTGGGCGGGGTCGAAGTCCTGGCCGCAATCGAGTTCGAGCACGGAGACAGAATATACCGGAAGTGGCGAGCCGACAGCTGACAGCCGACAGCGAGAGAACGGAGCAGTGAAGAGGGGATTATTCTACAGAAGTTACGGGCGCTCCATAGGGGACTAGCCTACAACGTTGGTTAGGGTGCCGATGTGGTCGATGGAGATGCGGATTTCGTCGCGGGGGTGGAGGGTAAAGTTGTCGGGTGGGACGATGCCGGTGCCGGTGAGGAGGAAGGCGCCGGTGGGGAAGATGTTGTCGCGGAAGAGGTAGTCGACGAGGGTTTGCGGGTCGCGTTTGAGCTGGTCGAGGGTGGTGGCGCCGGAGAATACGGAAGTGTTGTCGCGAAGGATTTCGAGGGCGATGCGGGTGGATTTTGGAAGCAGCTGGTCGGTGATGAAAATGGCGGGGCCGAGGGCGCAACTGCGGTGGTAGACCTTGGCTTGCGGGAGGTAGAGGGGATTTTCGCCTTCGATGTCGCGGGAGGACATGTCGTTGCCGATGGTGTAGCCGGTGATTTTTCCGGAGGCGCTGCAGAGGAGGGTGAGTTCGGGTTCGGGAACGGACCAATTGGCATCGGAGCGAATGGCGACTTGGCCGAGATGTCCGACGACGCGGCTGGCGGTGGATTTGAAGAAGAGTTCGGGACGCTCGGCCTGATAGACGCGGTCGTAGAAGGTGCCGCCGCCGGCGTCTTTGGATTCTTCCATGCGGGCGGAGCGGCTGCGGAAATAGGTTACGCCGGCGGCCCAGACTTCTTGGGTGCCCATGGGAGGGAGGAGTGGCGTGTCGGGCAGGAGCGCGGGGGCGGTGGGCAAATTGGCGAGGGCGAGGAGCAGGTGTTCGTGCAAGTCGTCGCGGGCCAGGAGCGGGTCAAGGTTCGTGTCTGGCAGGGCGTAGGTTTGGCCTTCGTGTTCGAGAAGAACTGCGGAGACGGCACGGTAAAGGCGCATAGTGCTGTCAAAGCTAGCATAGGAATGAAGTGTTTGAGAGGAGAGAGCCGCCCAAGGGAGAGTTTTTTTGGGCCCGGCGGCACCGGGTGGATGGGCGCAGAGTTCCCGCGACGCTAGGACTGGGTGTATACTCCCGGCCAACTTTGATCTCACGAAGGGATTCCTGTGCTGCCGAAAGACGCGGATCCCACTTCCAGCAACGACGAACGCACTACGGAACTCGCCCCCGATCTAGCCACGCGCGAGAGCAGCGGGACCGTCATTGGCCACTATCACCTGCTGCAGAAAATCGGAGAAGGGGGCATGGGCGAGGTGTGGCTTGCCGAGCAGAAAGAGCCGGTGCGCCGGCGCGTGGCGCTGAAGCTGGTGAAAGCGGGGATGAACACGCGCGAGGTGATGGCGCGGTTTGAGTCCGAGCGCCAAGCGTTGGCGTTGATGGAACATCCGGCGATTGCCAAGGTCTTCGATGCGGGCTCGACACCGGAAGGCGCGCCGTACTTCGCGATGGAGTACGTCGCCGGCGTGCCCATCACCGAGTATTGCGACAATCACCGGCTCAGCATCAAAGAACGGCTGGAGCTCTTCCGGCAGGTCTGCGAAGGAGTGCGGCATGCGCATCAGAAGGCGATCATTCACCGTGACTTAAAACCTTCGAACATTCTGGTCGGCGAGGTAGATGGCAAAGCGGCGCCCAAGATCATTGATTTCGGAGTGGCAAAGGCATTAAGCCAAAAACTGACGGCGCACACCATGTTCACCCGGGTGGGGACCCTCATCGGGACTCCCGAGTATATGAGCCCGGAGCAAGCGCTTTCCTCGGGTGAGGACATCGACATCCGCACGGACGTGTACTCGCTGGGCATTGTTTTTTACGAGTTGCTGGCAGGCGCGCCGCCGCTCGAGCTCCGCAAAATCGCATACGACGAATTCCTGCGCAAGTTGCGCGAAGAAGATCCACCGAAACCGAGCACGAAGATACGCACGCAGGATGCGGCCACGTCGTCCGAGTTGGCTCAGAAGCGGCAGACGGAGCCGGTGGCGCTGGCCAAACTCATCGGCGGGGATCTGGATGCCATCGCGCTGAGAGCTCTGGAAAAAGAGCGCGCGCGACGCTACGGTTCGGTTTCGGAGTTCGCGGCGGACATAGGGCGATATTTGAACCACGAAGCGGTGCTGGCGGTGGCGCCGTCGGCGGCGTACCGGGCGCGGAAATTTGCCAGACGTCATCGTGGCGCGCTGGTGACGGCGTGCGCCTTTGTGCTGGTGCTCGTGGCCGCGGCAGCGGTCAGCATACGCCAGAGCCTACGCGCCAACCGGGAAGCGGCAGTGGCTCAAGCGGTGAGCGACTTTCTGCGCAATGACGTCCTGGCCCAAGCGAGCGCGTCGACGCAGGCGGGGCCAAACCAGAAGCCCGATCCGGACCTGAAAGTACGAATCGCGCTGGATCGCGCGGCGACGCGAATCACGGGAAAGTTCGAAGGACAACCTGAAGTAGAAGCAGCGATTCGGGACACCATCGGACAGACGTACGTGGAGCTAGGCCTGTACCCGGAAGGAAGGACGCATCTGGAGCGGGCTTTGGAATTGCGTCGCCAGTGGCTGGGAGCAAAGGATCAAAAGACGCTGGCAACCGCGAGGCGCCTGGGATATCTGGCGCTTCTTCAGGGCAAAACCTCCGAGGCCGAGACTTTACTAACCGATACGGTTGCGATCGACCGCCGTGTACTGGGTCCGAAGCACCTTGAAACGCTAGGGGCCATGAACAACCTAGCGCTGGTCTACTACGGCGAGGGCAAGTACGAGCAGGCCGAGAAGCTCGACAAGCAAATCCTAGAGGGCCGGCGACGCGTATTGGGTCCTGAGGATCGAGACACGCTCGGGTCCATGACCAATCTGGCGCTGATCTACTACGCAGAAGGCAAGTATAGCGAGGCCGAGGTTCTGTACAGCCAGGCCTTGGAGAAACTGCGGCGAGTGTTAGGTCCCGAGCATCCCCAGACGCTGCAGAGTATGAATAATCAGGCGCTGGTTTACTTTAACGAAGGCAAGTACACGCAAGCGGAGGCGCTACATATTGAGGTACTAGAAATACGCCAACGGGTGCTGGGGCCAGAGCATCCCGACACACTGCAATCTATGAGCAACCTGGCCAACGCTTACTATGAAGAGAATAAATACGAGCAGGCCGAGAAGCTCGACAAGCAACTCCTGGAGGCTTGTCGGCGTGTGTTGGGTCCGGAGCATCCACACACGCTAGGGGTCATGCACAATCTAGCAATCGTCTACGATGATGAGGGCAAGTATAGCGAGGCCGAGGCTCTGTACAGCCGGGCGCTGGACATGATGCGCCGCGTGTCAGGTCCTGAACACCCCGCGACGCTGAACACCATGCATAATCTGGCGCAAGTCTACCTAGATGAGGGCAAGTACGCGCAAGCGGAGGCGCTCGATGGCAAGGCGCTGGAATTACGTCGTCGCGTGTTGGGACCAGAGCATCCCGATACACTCTATTGCATGCGCGGCGTGGCGATAGCGATCTACTTTCAAGGTCGGCATGCACAAGCCGAGGAGCTATTAAATCAAACGGTGGAGCTCGGCCGGCGGGTGTTGGGTGCTGAGCACCCGCTCACGCTGGGCGCGCTGTCGGATCTGGAATTCATGAACCAACAGGACGGAAAGTATGCAGTGGCGGAGAGCCTCGGGACGCAGGCGTTGGCGGGCCGGCGGCACAGCCTGGGGTCGGCGAACGCGACTACGGCTTCTACGGCCCTTGACCTGGGAATGGTGTACACGTCGGAGGGCAAGTTTACAGAGAGCGAAGCACTGGCACGCGAGGCTTTGGCGTTCTTTCAAAAGCAGCAGGCGGATGATTGGCAGAGATACCGCGCCGAGAGCCTGCTAGGAGCGAGCCTGGCAGGGCAGAAGAGATACGCAGACGCAGAATCGCTGCTGACCGAAGGCTATAAGGGAATGTTGGCCAGGAAAGACTTGATCGGTATGCCCGATCGGTACAACCTGGATCGCGCGCGGGATTGGCTCATCCAATTGTATTCTGCGTGGGGGAAGCCAGAGAAAGCGGCGGAATGGAAAAAGAAGCAAAACAGATGAACAAGAGAGACGCTACATCATCATTTTAGGAGCCAGGAGGAGATGACGAGGCGCTGGATTTCGGAGCTGCCTTCGTAGATTTCGGTGATGCGGGCGTCGCAGTAGTTGCGCTCGACGGGATATTCCCGGAAGTAGCCGTTGCCGCCGGAAGTCGGCGAGGATCATTCCTCGGAAGAGTGGGATGCAGCGGCTTGTCGCTGCAGGAAAATTTCGACGCGGGCGGTAGTCCAGACGGCGAAACCAGTGCCGAAGAAGTCGGCGTCTTCGGTCCAGATGCTGCAGCCCAAGCCAAGGGCGCTCGCGAGGATCGGCCAGTCTTGTTCGTCGCGGCGGCGCAGGCGCTGCCGGGCCTCAGCTTCGAACGTGGAGTAGAGGTCAGCAGGCACCGCCTCGACGAGGATTTTCAGGTAGTCCAGTGACGCTGCGAGGTCGGCTTGTGCCTTATTACGCTTCTTTGCGAAGTGAGGCAGGTACTTGCCGGCGTCGTCGAAAGCCACGTCGGGCGCGAGAAACCTGACATTTTTACTGGCATAAGTGGTGATGAGTTCGCGAACGCGGCGTCCGAGAATAGCGCGAATGAGGATGTTCGCGTCGAGAACGATCATCAGCGGGCAGGCTTGCGGTTGCGGCGCCGAAATTCTTTGAATTCCGCGACGAATTCTTCTTCATCTACGTCGGCGAGAGCTTTGGCCAGGCGGTCTGAAGCGGCCTTGAGTTCGGAGACATCGGCAGCTTTGGGGCGCTTACGGCGGGTGGGGACGTAAACGCCGAGGGTTTCGCCGCGGCGAGTGACGGCGACGGGCGTGTCGGATTCAAGGAAGGTCGCGATGCGTTCGCGGAATTCACGTACGCCGACTTTGATGGTGGGCATGGTCTTTGGCTCCTGCAGTATTAGTGTACACATCTGCGTACACATAAACAAGAGACGCCGCTACCTCCAGCGAATCAGCTTGAAGCTTGCCGCTACGGCCTCGAGAACTGCTCCGTCGTCCGATTCATGCGCTCGCGAGGTTTCAAGCCAGAGCCAATAGATCGGGCCGCCTCGGGGCCGAAATACCAGGAATAAATTTAGGATGCGATCGCCACAGATGAGCCTGTCTCGCGCTCCTTTTATTTTGCCGATCGGGGCCGGCTGGATCTCCTGCGGCGCGGATTTACAATCCTTGAGCTTCAGTTCTGCTCTGACGCCCTCTTCGGAACTTTGTACTCGAGGCTATTGGGTTCGCCGAAGACGGCAATTTCACCTCCGGATGGTAGCGGAATTCGCACGCCACGTTGTGGTCCATCTTCATCGCCGAAGAACCCCTTCAAACCAGGAGGAATCTTCACTGAGTAGCCTTCGGCTAGATTGCGGTAGGTGCCCTCAATCGATCTCGTTTGAGAGCTGACGATGGAGGCATAGCCCAGCAAAAGCAAAAGGCCCCACGCATTTAAGCAACGCCGGAGCATGTTACGACCGCAGGAGCCAGGAGGAGATAACTAAGCGCTGGATTTCGGAGGTGCCTTCGTAGATTTCGGTGATGCGGGCGTCGCGGTAGTTGCGCTCGACGGGGTATTCGCGGGAGTAGCCGTTGCCGCCGTGGATTTGAATGGCTTTATGGGTGACGCGGGTGGCCATTTCGCTGGCGAAAAGTTTGGCGATGGCGGCGTCCATGCTGAAGCGCGCGCCGGTGTCCTGCTTCCAGGCGGCTTTGCGAACGAGCAGGCGGGCGGCGTCGAGTTCAGTGGCCATATCGGCGAGCATGAATTGAATAGCCTGAAATTGTGAAATGGGATGGCCGAAGGCGAGGCGCTCTTGCGCGTAGGCGCGCGCAGCTTCGAAAGCGCCTTGGGCGATGCCGACGGCTTGCGCGGCGATGCCGATGCGGCCGCCGTCGAGCGTAGAGAGCGCGACCTTGTAGCCTTCGCCTTCTGCGCCGACGCGATTGGCGGCGGGAACTTCGCAATCGGTGAAGACGAGTTCTGAGCAGGCGGTGGCGCTGATGCCGAGTTTCTTTTCTTCTTTGCCGACCTTGAAGCCGGGCGTGCCTTTTTCCACAACGATGGCGGTGATGCCCTTTTCGCCTTTTTCGGGATGCGTGTTGACGTAGACGATGGCGGCATCTGCGGCTCCGCCGTTGGTGATCCAGGCTTTGGTGCCGTTGAGGATGTACTTGTCGCCGCGGAGAACGGCTTTGGTTTGGAGAGCGGCGGCGTTGGAGCCGGCTTGCGGTTCGGTGAGGGCGTAGCAGCCAATTTTTTCGCCACGGGCGAAGGGCTCGAGGAATTTCTTTTTT
>Ga0335078_10012681_pt1 | contig 12487 bp, 11 predicted proteins | sample Lox_Sample_32_FD_206711 | JGI IMG/M metagenome (GOLD analysis project Ga0335078, IMG submission 206711) | Soil microbial communities from Loxahatchee National Wildlife Refuge, Florida, United States - Lox_Sample_3.2 | ecosystem: Environmental > Terrestrial > Soil > Wetlands | place: USA... | reverse complement strand
CATTGGCGCGCCAATTGCATTTAGTTCGCCGTCTGGTTTCTTGCGTTGGAGCCGCACGTCCCGCGTGTGCGTGAGGATCGGATGCGATCACAAAAATTGGAGAGTATACGATGAAAAAACTTTATGGCGGCATCCTCGCGGCAGCAGTTTTTGCAATGATCCTTTTCAGCCCGGCGGCGAAGGCGGACACGACGTATGACCTGACGTTTACTTCGTCGAGCAACACCGTTGTCGGCACCGGCACGATGGTTCTTAACACCACTGTGCCGGGCAGTGGCACCTACAATGTGCCGTTGTTTTCGCCGGATGATCTGGTGAGCCTTTCGATGACGGTCGACGGCACCACGTTCGACCTGACAGAAGGAAACGTGAGCAAGATCACCTTCGACAACGGGGACCTGACGAAGCTGGACTACGACACGTATAACTGGGTGAACCCGTCGCTTTCGATCAGCGAGACCGATTTCGACTACCAGGATTTTATCTTCTACTGGGACAACGTGAACATCGACGGAACCGTTTCGGCCGTGGATCCGGTGGAAGTCACGGGGACGCCGGAACCGGCTGCATTGCTGATGCTGGCGAGCGGCCTGATGGGGCTGATCGGATTCGGTCTGCGACGCAAGCAGTTCGCGCTGTAAAAATCGAAGGAGCGGTTCTCTCTCTCCAACCACGTTCCGGGCTGCCGATGCTGGCGGCCCGGAATTTTTTTGTGCGGCCAAATTGTGGTGATGTGCCGGAGCGGGATGCGTCGGAGCGGGTGCCCGCGGGCTACGAAAGCAACACCGCACAGCCTTCAGGCTGTGCCCGTCACTTCTTTGCTGCCAGGGTAACAACCGCGCCGGCGGCGGCTCCGATGGCCAGATACTCCGCGGCCTTGCGCACGCGCGACCAAAATGTTCCGCGCGCCGCCTTCACGGCCGCGTCGCGTTGACTGACCGCCGCGTTGTACTTCGACGTTTCATCCGAAAGATCTCCCTGGGCGGCTGAAAGTTTTGCGGCGCAGGCCTGGCAATCGTCAATCGCGTCGGCGAGCGGTTTCAGCGCGGATTGCGGAAGGGCGATGGTGGCCGTTGGAGCTGAGGAGGGTGGCGCCGCACCAGCCGTCGCGCTGGAGGACGGCGGCGTTGCCTGTGCGGCGCCGGCGGAAGATTGAGTATCGGAAGACTGGGAGGCGGAATGTTTGGACGAGCCGTCGGTCGCGGACTTGCCTTCGAGCGCGGATTTCAGTGCGGAAAAAATCGAGCGAGAGGCGGCGGAAGGGAGATTTTCAGTCGAAGCGGTTCCCTGCCGGGGTTGGGATTGTGTCGTAGAGAGGGCGATGGAAATGGGAGTCGATGGCATCGTCCCGCCGTCGCCGGGCTGCGGCTTCGGCGAGGCAGGCGCGTCAGCTGACTTTTGCTGCGCCGCGACGATCTGCGGGATGTCCTGCTCGATCGCTGTGGCGGCCTGCGCGGGGGTTTGAACTTTTTCCTTCGCGGCGGTGATTTGTGCGAGCGTCGTATTGAGCTGCGCGTCGCGCGCGGACTGCGACTGCGTCGCGGCGTCAATGGTTTTTTGCGCGGCGGCCAATGTGGCGGCGAGCTGCGCGCGGTCGGCGCGCGAGGTGAAATAATCGCGCGCGAGCAAGGCGACGGCGGCGAGTGCGATCAGAAGAAGCGCGAGCGTGACGTGTTTGCGCAGCGCGGCGAGGGAGTTGACCAGAATTTTCAGTGCGGAGAGCATGGGGACCTCGGAGACAGACAAATGCGCGAGCGAGCAAGGCGAATTCCTCGCGTCTGAAATGCGCCGCGAGATATCCCTCGGCCCGGCACCGCCTCGGGATGACGAATTCAGTTTATTGGCGGCCGATAATTCGACTCCGCAAACAAAACGACAACCGTCATTCCGAACCGCTTCGCAGGTGAGGAATATCCCGCGACGCATTTCCGGCGCGGGGGATTTTGTGCGGCGCCAAGAGCAAATTCCCCGGCCCTGAAGTGCCGGGCTACAAAGGCGACACGGCCGGCACGGATGGCGGCGCTATTTGCGTCCGTTGCCGTTCACTTCCAGGAAGCGGAGCGGCGGCGGGTCGGGCAGCTCGATGTTGAAGCGCGAGGCGATTTGGCGCAGCGCCGCGTGGATGTACGGCAACTGCGCATAGCCCAGGTCGCGGACGAACGTGCGCTGGATTTCGTCGTCGCGCACGCGGCGATGCAGCCAGCGCATAAACATCACGAATTGCACCAGACACGGAACGGCGATCGTTGGCCAGATGGGGTTCATGGTGGGCGGAGAAGAATTTGTAGCCCGCCCCCAGGTTGCAGGGGCGGGGATTTTCCGAGCACGCAAAACGAAATTCTACTGGCAACGGAGAAACCATTGCTCGTGGTGATAGACGCGACGAGTTGTTCAGAAAATCCCCGGGGCTGATGAACCGCCCGCGGGCTACAAGGGCAAAGGCAAGCGCTGCCAAGCTGAAGCTCGGCGCTACAAATACTTCGCCACGCGGGCGAGAACTTCGGCGGCGTAATTTGGATTGGCGCCGCCATTCCAGAGTTGGAGCGCGCGAGGAACGTCGCTATGCGCGGACGCGAGTTTCGCGGCGAGGACGCGGCAGCCGACGTCGAGTCCCGTGGCGGGATCGCACAACGCTGATAACGGCCCGGAAGAAAAACAACACCGAGATCCCTCGGCCCGATGCAAATCATCGGGACTCGGGATGACACTGCTGCTTTTTTGTGCGGCTGTTGACGTAGTTGGCGCGGTGGCTAGACCGAGAGAGGGCAAAGACACGCAGGCAGGAATGCCTGCGCTATTGAAATTGTGCTCTCGCGCGACCTGGCCCATCACTTGCATCAATCCCCAGGAAAATGCGCGGGCGTAGGCTTCGGTGACGGAAAGTTTCTGTGTGGCGGCCATCTTCCCGGGCCCGCGGGGCTGCGGCACAGCGCACTCCGACGGGCCGCGCCCACTCGATGTGGGTGCGACGGGCGCTAATTGAGGGCTGATATACCGGGCGAAGAATTCCGGTTCAAAGCGGATGGCCCACGGATTCCACGTGGATTCCTGTTCGCACACGGCGCAGACGAGCGCGGGGTCGAGTGAATGAGCGGCCGCGGCCGCGCGGGCGAGAGCGATGAGGGGTGAGTTGGACATGGGATTTTGTAGCGCTGGCACACACGCTCTACCGTGCGATGTCATCCCGAGCGAGTCCGCCGGCGGCGGACGACGAGGCCCTGCCTGCCGGCAGGCAGGGATCTGCTTTTGCTTCGGCGCTCACTCGGACGACGAGCCAAAGCAGATTCCTCACGCGCGCGCAGAATTCGCACGCGGTTCGGAATGACACCATAAAGACAAAGGCGAAAACACAGCCTTCCCGACAAAATCCGTCGGGACACAGAAGACGTGGAAGGCTGTGCCACTGAAACCAGTTGCGGAGCAGCAGGCGGAGACGCGGAGCGCATAAATCGCGACGCTGCGCGAATAGTACCGACTGGAGTGAGGCGTTAACCATGCGTGGAAGGGGTTTCGAGGTCAACGCTAAGTTGTGGACTACGCGTTTCCGGATTGCTATAATCCCGCCGCTCGCGGGTGGGCGCTCCTACGCCCGCCAATCAAGAAAATCAGGTGCCGCCGGTGCGGCAGCCCTCATAAGGATCTGATTCGTCATGAAAAACATCGCAGTCATTGTATGTCTGCTCGTTTGTGCGTACGTCGCGGGATGCGGTTCGTATAGCGGGGCGTCAACCCCAACTCTAAGCCTGACGCCTTCCGGCACGGTTTCAATTGATGACGGTCAGACGCTGAGCGTGACCGGAAGCGTTTCCGCGACTTGGACGCTGAGCGGTTCGGGCATGCTTTCCAGCACTACGGGCACGGCGATTACTTACACTGCGCCTCCAACTGGAACGGGATCGGCCTCGATCAGCGCGTCCGCTTCGGGTTACGCAGCGGGTCCGGGGCTCACGGTGAACTTCGTTCTCGCTTTGAATGTGACAACCACGCAACTTCCCGCGGCTCAGGCGGCGCAAAACTACAACCAGACGATTGCCGTCACCGGCGGCGTGACGCCGTATACGTTCAGCATTTCGAGCGGCAACTTGCCGAGCGGACTGACGCTGAACCCCAACTCGGGAGTGATTTCCGGAATTCCTGCGCAGGCCAATCAAGAATTCAACTTCACGGTCAAGATCACCGATTCCAGCGCGGCCGGCGCGGAGACGATGATGGATCCACTCAACATCGTGGTGAATCCAAATCCGCCGGAGCTGACTCCGACGACTTTGCCGACCGTGGCGTTCAACGTGCCTTATAACCAGACGCTGACGCCGGTGGGCGGCGAGGCGCCGTACACAATTGCGCTGGATCCGCAGTCGGGACCGCTGCCAAGCGGGCTGCAATTAAACGGAACGACGCATTCCAGCGCGAATGCCTCCATCACAGGCACAACTACACAGTCGGGCACGTTTCCGATCATCGTGGACGTGACCGATTCGGAAGCGACTCCGGTGACGACGCAAGCGACCTATAGCCTGGAAGTGACGGCCAATTCCGCGTGCGGCAGCGGAAGCGAAGCTCTGCTGAGCGGCCAGTACGTCTTTGTGTTCAGCGGCTACGACAGCGAGTCCACTTCAGAGCCGGTGGCGATCGGCGGCTCGATTGCGCTGAACGGCAGCGGAGGCATCACCAGCGGCACTGTTGATCTGAACACGGACAGCAGCGGCGGAACGCAAACGAACGCGCTGACCGCAGGATCGTACAGCATCGGATCGGATCATCGCGGTTGCATGAGCATCACGACGGCGGCGGGAACGCAAAATTACCGATTCTCCGTCGGAGGGATTAATTCTTCGACGGGCATTGCGTCGTATGCGCAGGCGATCGAGAGCGACGCGAACGGGCCGTTCGTCGCTGGCGCGATGTATCAACAAAATACGGCGTCGTTCGCGAACGTCGGCGGCAATTACGCGTTCGGGTCGTCGTCGATACAAAACACGGCGCTGTGCGTGAATCCGGGCGCCGGGCAGATATGCGGCGGCAAATTCGGGGCCGCGGGCGTGATTACGCTCGGCGCGCCGGCGTTCACCGTGAATTACAGCGGGACCGTGACGGGCGGAACGGAAGATTTCAACCTGATGGGAATCTTGAACGGCGGCAGCGCGACCAGCTGGCCGGCCACGGGAATCTCCATCAACGGCGGCGGCACCTACACGATTGACGCTACGACGGGCCGAGGCACGATGTTGTTCACGGCGGCGACGAGTCCGAGCGCGACCACGCTGAATTTGATTTTTTACGTCGTGTCTCAAAATCAGGTGCTGACGCTGAGCACGGCGGATCAGACGACGTCTGAACTTTTCACGGGACAGGCGCAACTGCAGGCGACAAATTCGTTTTCTATCGCCAACATGACGGCCAATCCAAGCATCGTTTCCGATTCGTCCTGGAACGTGGGCTTCCTCCAGGGCGCCACAGAGATCGCGCAGCTCACCGCGAGTTCAAACGGCGCCTTCAATTTCAGCGCGGTGATGAACAACGGAACGGTGTCGCAGTATATCGAGAGCGGTGGAGCTGGCGCGATGACGGTGACGGCAAGCGGCCGCGTAACGGCCACGGGGTCGAGCTCCGGCGGCGCGACGCAGAATTACCTGATCTACCTGGTGAACAGCAATCAGGGATTCTTGCTGGAGGCGAGCAGCGCGGTCGCGTCCGGCACGATAGTGCCGCAGACGGCAACGGCGCTGGCGAACAGCATCACGCCGTATTCCATCGGAACGATCAATCAACCGGCACCGCGTCCCTCCAACGTGCTGTCGGGACCGGCGATTTCCGGCGTGGCAAGCATTCCGGTGAATAACGGCTTCCCAGAAATTTCCAACATGACGCTGGATCAGAACGGTACGGGGGAAACCGCTGTCGGCTTGACCGTCGGCGACTTGCAATTCGGGATCAATAGCAGCACCGGGTTTGCGCTGACTCCAACTACGTGCGCACTTGGCGGGAACGGGCAAATCTTCGCGGCGTGCGAATTGGCATTCTACGTGGTGTCGCCGACGCAAGTGATCATGATGGAAGTAGCGCCGTTTACCGAGGTGCGCAACACTCCTGTCGTGCTCAACGTGAGCCAGTAGGGGCGCGGGTGCGTCGGAGGGTGTAGCCCGCCACGGCAGGCAGGCTCAGGTCCCCCCGACGAGGTGCGTCGAAGCGTGTAGCTCAGGTCCCAACTGCGCCTTTTGCCGGAGGACCTGAGGGGGTTGGTTTCGCGCGGATCGAAAGAAACAAAAACCAAAACGAAGGCAAGAGCAAATGCAGCGGCAAATGCCTCAGGTCTGGCGCTTCGCGCCGAGACCTGAGCTACAAAACCTGAGCTACAACCCAATGTTCAATCCCACCGGGCCGAAGCCAATTTTCAGGCTGCTGGGGCTGACGGGCGTGAGCCGCGCGGTGGTGGACAGAAGTTGCGCGGGAATTCCCAGCGTGCGCGCCAGCATGTTCGCGTCAATGCCGTACAAACCGGAAAGTCCGCTGAGCGCCTGCGACTGTTGTTGCTGCGCGTTATTTGCAAACGCGATTTGATTTGACTGCGCCGCGCCGGCCTGCTGCTGCGCCTGCGTGCGCACGAGCTGGTCGAGCGAATCCGCGAAGCCAGCGGAATTATTTGTGCGCGCCAGTTGATTCGCGGCGCGTTGCGCGAGCGCGCTGAACGCGCTGCCGAGCGCGCCCTGCGTGGCTCCGGTGACGGCTGCTTGCTGCGCCTGCGTGTAGCCGGCATTCGCGAGCATGTTCTGATAGCCGGCGAGCGCGGAATTTCCGGTGGCGTTTTGTTGCGCGAGGAGCTGCTGATTGGTGGCGTCAATGGCGGCGCGTTCCTGATTGGTGTCGTCGATGGTTTGCGTTGCTGCGCGGGACATGTGGACCTCCGTGGGGGGATTTTGTGTGCCTTAGATTGGGGACGAAGAATTTGTAGCCCGTCCCCGGTTTGCAGGGGCGGGGGTTTGCCGAGCACGCAAAATGGAATTCTGCTGACAACAGGAAGTTTCGGTGCTCGTATTTTGGGGCAACGCGAATCGATCAGGAAATCCCCGGGGCTGATGAGGCGCCCACGGGCTACAAGTGCAAACGCAAAACCGCCGGCAGGGACGCCGGCGCTACACGCGCGTTAGCGCGTTGCACGCGAAAAAGACGGCCAGGGTTCGCGGAACCAGCCGAGGCGCTCGAGGCGTCGTCCAAATGCGCGAGCAACCTGCGGCGGCAACCACGCGTGCGCGTCGTCGAGTCCGCGAGCACGCGCGTCGGCGCGCGCGGCTTCGTGAAGAGCGAGCAGCGCCGTCCAGCGTTCGCGCGGCGTGCCGGCGTGCGGATCGAGGAGCAAATATGCTTCGGCGGTGAGCCGCAGCAGCGCCGCGGCAATTACTTTTTTTCCGTGCCCGTGGGGCTGCAGCACATCGCACCCCGACGGGCCGCGCGCATCCCATATGCGCGCAACTGCCTGCGATTCCCTACTCTCGTCTTCGTTCTGCTCCGAATCACTTTCAACAACGAGTTTCGTTAAGAAGAGCGGATTCGAGAGATCGGGAAACGCGTAGGGCAAATTTTGCGCGAAGTGTAGCGCGCGCAGCGCGGCCAGGTCGCCGGGAGTGTATGGGCGGATGAGCATATAGATTGGTGTTGTAGCCCGTCCCCGGTGAGCAGGGGCGGGGATTTTCCGATCACGCGGCGCGAAACATTGCTGACAACAGGAAGAATCGTTGCTCGTGGTTATGTGCACGACGAATCAATCAGCCCCCCCCCGGGGCTGATGACCCGCCCACGGGCTACAAACCCAAACTCACCGCGTCGGCGTTTTGCCAAATCCGCTGCCGCCCTGCTGGCCGGTGCCGGACGCGGTGCCGCTGCCCGCGGAATTCTGTTGCGCGGGGCCGGCGCTGCCTCCGCCGGCGACGGCCGTCGGCGGCGAGCCGAACGTGACCGGCGTAGACGGCGCCGAGCCGAGATATTGCGAGTACGCGCGCCAGTAAAGCGTAAGGTTGCCGAGCGCGATGCGCAAATTGCGCGATGGCCCCAGCGGATAGACGTGCGGCGCGTTGAAGCCGGGCGTCGTGTCCGATTCCGCGAAATACGAAATGCCGCGCGTAACGGCGGAATTGTCGGTGAGCGCAACGTCGAAAATTCCGTCGGCGGCGAGCACGCTGATCGCCGCGAGCTGCGCGGGCGGTTGCGTCGCGCCGGCGGGATCGACTCCGGTGCCGACGGCGAGATTGTTCACCGCGTCGACGATTTTTTGCAGCGAGTCGGCGAGTTTCGGGTTCGACGATTGAATCGTTTTGAGTTGTGGAAGGAGGAGCATGGGGTGTGGCTGATGAAACGTTGATTTGTTCAAAGATAGAGTGCAAATTTGTGACAATGGCACGGATTCGCGGGTCGTTCATTGTTCTGTCGCTGCTGGGCATTCTGGCCTGGGCTGCACTCGGTGTTGCTCAGCAGCAGACGGTCACACAGACCATCAGAGAACCGGCGCAAGTCAGGATTGAAGAATTGTTCAAGCAAGCGGATCTGGTGGCGGTTGTCCGTATCCTGTCGGGCGACACCGAACATTATTCGCCGACGGTTTATAAAGCGGAAGTCGTGCAGTCGTTCAAGGGCGCCGAAAAAGGCGGAACAATTTTCTTTGGGCCGTTCATCAGCTTCGGTCTCGGGAACGAGTATTTTCTATTTCTACGTCATTCGGGAAAAGGGATCGAACCCAAGGGCGGGGCACCCGTTGCAGGGATGAGTTACGGACCAATCCCGGACTTCTATCTTGTGATGTACGAAGGCTACAGTGCCTTGCCGATTGACTACGCGTGTGTGTTCGACGGCCAGGACATAGCGCAGCAGTGCGACTATGGGATCAAAATTAACACCAGCCAAGTCGTGTTGCCGCGGAGCCTGAAGACCTTTCCGTCTGTCGACAAGGGAGCATCGAGCGATGTCACCAAATGGGTGCGCAAAACGGCGTTTCTTTCGCTAATGCAGAGGCTAGCGCGGTGACACCCGCTGTCAACGTTCGCGGTCAGTAACCGCCAGCGACGCCAGGAAAACTCGGGCTCTACCCGTCGAGGCTCGTGGCCTAGCAAACAAAAAGGGCGGCCGGTTGGCCGCCCTGATATCGTGTTGCCCCATGGTTTAGATGGAGCAGCAGGTTCGCAGATTCAGTTTCCCCGGAAAGGGGCCAGATGTCAAGAGAAAAATGAGATAGTTTACCGCCCCGTTAGCTATTCGCCCGTGAACTTGTGTGGCGGCCCCGGAGGGACTTGAACCCCCGACCTGCAAGGTGCGAACCTGCTGCTCTATCCTTCTGAGCTACGGGGCCACGCACCCCGTCCGTCGCCGGGCGGGTTTGTCTAGCAGCCGACTCAGATGGTTCGCCCCTTCGGGGAAGCCCTTACTGCCCCACGCGACAGCTGTATATCATAGCGATACGTTCATGTACAGGATATATGACTCAATTCACGCCGCGAACCGGCGCCCAGGGGTCCTGCGTCAGCGAAGGAATGAGGCGGCGGAGGCGGAACCACGAGCCGGGCGTTGTGGCGGCGGGCGGCGGCGAGGACGGCAACAAGAATACCGGCGCGTATGGGGGCAGCGACGCGGCGGGCGGCACCGGCTGCGGCGGAAAGCCCAACTGGAATGCGACGCGCTCGGAGGTGACGTTTAGCGGCAGCTCCAAATCTCTTGCCGCGGGCGAGGACAACGCCAGCGAGGCAAGCGGCTGCGCGAATGCCGGCGCGTTGCGAAACGCCGTCAGCACCAGCGAGCCGGCGCCTTCGATGTTGGCCGTCAGATACGCGAAAAGTTTTCTGTGCGAGCGCACCTGCAAATCGGCTTCCAGATCGGCGGGAAGCAAAAACGCGGACGTGTAATACGAATTGATTGCCGCGCCGTCATCTGTGAGCTGCCCCGCCGGCTGCGAATAGATCTTTCCATTCGCGGCGGCGTTGCCCAAAAAGATTTGCGCGGTGCCGTTTGGCCGCTCGATGAGCGCGGCGGATCGCGCGGCGATATTCCACGGGGACCATTTTCGCGCGGCGCCGTAAAAGAAAGTTTTCTTCGTCAGCGTGCTGAATTGGATCGGCGCGGCGGAAATAATCGCGTTGCCGGTTGCCAGGCCGCGATAATCCATCATCAAAATCACATTCGGCGAAGTGGCGCCGCTGCCCAGCGGCACGCCGCACAAGATGCGTTTCGTCTGCGTATCCACGCGCACCCAAAGCGTGTGGCCGTAGGCCCAGTTGATTTGATCCCACGTGGGTTGAATTTCCTGGGAAATCTTCACCGGCTCGCTGCCGTCGTACAAATAAAGTCCTTCGCGCGCGGCGATCACCGCCCAATCTTCGCCGGTGTCCACGCCATTCACGCTGGGCGTGCCCACCACGTCCGAAATTTCGTTGATGGTCCACTTCGCCGGCTCGTTCACGCCGTCGTCCTGCGTGGTGTAGAAGCTGCGCTCTTTCACCAAATACAATTGTTCGCGCAAACGGAACGCGGCGCGCACGGCCTGTCCATTTTCTTCCGCGACGCTGAGAATTCCGGTGACGGAATCGTAGCTTTCCGGATCGCTGGCGAGCGACGCGCGCACCTGAGCAATGTTATCCGGCTGCGCGGTGGGGAAAATTTCGATGCAATCAACGAAGACCGATTCGCCGGTGGCGGGCATGTCGCTGAACGTGGCGTACAAACGCAGCACGCAGTCGGACGGAATCGCCGCGGGTGTGGCGGCGCTGAACGGCAAAATAAATTCCTGATACGCGGTGGTGAGCGCGGTATTCGCAATATTGATGATGGCGAGTGAACCGAGCGACGCGCTGTAAATTTCCAGCGACAGCGTGGCGGGGCCGAGCGCGCTTCCCTTCTGCACGCGCAGCCGCGCGGAATATTGCGTGGCCGGCCGCAGAATCGCGACGCTCTCCCAGTCCTGAAACGCGGATTGCGCGATCATGCCGCGCCTGGCGTTGCCGCCGGAGCCGGGGCCGGTGATCTGATACGCGCAGCCCCACACGGCGTTGGTGCTCATCGCGCCGCCAGCGCCGAAGGTGGCGTCACGCGTCCAGCCCAGCGGATAGGAATTTGTGGGATCGAAGCCGCCATCGAAAGTGAGATTGAGAAAATTATCAATCTTCGCGCGTTCGCCCCACCAAAAAAGCCGCGAGGAATAATCAATCACGCCGGCGCATTCGCCCAGTTCGAGATGGTTGAACAGCTCATCCACGTTCGCGCCCGCGAGCAAAGCGGCGTCTGAAAAATCCACGGTGAGCGACGTAGTGGAATTGTCGTTGATGAGCATCGCGGTGGATTGCGGCACGTTCGTGGGAACGTAAAAGAAATTCGCGCCGTTCGCTCCCGTGAACGCGAGAATGCGCGCGACGATGTTCGGCGGGCCGGTGGGAATATTCGTCACCACGGCGCGCCGCGCGCCGCCGGTCGTCCAATTCACCGGAGGCGACGGCGCGGTCATGAATCCCTGACGCGTTTGAAAAATCACGCTGAGCTGATGCACGCCGGGCGAGGCCTGCGGCTGCAGATTTGCGCTCGCGCCCGCGCCGCCGTCACCCGATGCGGAATTCGCGCCGGGGTTCGCATAAGTGAAAGTTGTGGCGCTGGGCACGCTCGCGATCAGGAACGTGCCGTTAAAAGTTGCGTCGGCCACGTTGACGATCAAAACCGTTTGGCCGATCTGGTAGCCGTGCGCGGAAGTTGTGGTGATGGTGGCGACGTTGTTCGCGCGCACCGCGCCGGTGGGAGTCGCGGCGATCGCGAGCGTCGGCTCGGCTGGCGCATCCACGACGGTTGGTCCCGCGCCGGGGCCGACCTGGCTGACGCGATCGAGATTTGTGGCGTCGTACTGGCGCGGAATATCCGTGCCGAATTTTCCGTCGGAGATGGCAATGTATTCGCGGCCGAAAATTGTGGCGGAAGCGGCGAGCGAGCCGGGCGCAAGACCGGCGGCGATTTGCGTGAGCGCGCCGGCGGTGAGTTCGGCCCAGAGAAATCCGGCGGAATCGAGCGCGAGCATGATTTCCTGCTCGGCGGGCGTGATGAAAGTTTTCAGGTAATTCACCGTGGGATTTCCGGCGATGGACGTGAAAACATTTTGCAGGCCGGGACGAGTGACGACGGCGCCGGGCTCGAACGCGATGTCGGCGCAGTCGGGCGAAACGCCGAGCGGCAGATCGGACGCGGGCATGTCTGTGACGAGGCCGCCGAATTGGTCTAGCGGCGCGTCAATGTATCCGGTGACGGACATGGGGGCCTCAGTAATAAAGTCAACTTAAGGAGTCAATTCGGTAATCGTTGAGGAACCAGTAGCTAGGAGGATGCAGGCGAGGCGGCTGCGATCGAAGTCAAAATAAACTGGAACATGAGAGTGAAGTCGCCTTGCATGCAGGCTTCTGCAGCTACGTCGTATTCTCGCCCTACAGGATGATCGTAGGGGTGTGGGTGCAGCAACGGGTAGTCGAAACGATGC
>Ga0335078_10012680_pt1 | contig 12488 bp, 9 predicted proteins | sample Lox_Sample_32_FD_206711 | JGI IMG/M metagenome (GOLD analysis project Ga0335078, IMG submission 206711) | Soil microbial communities from Loxahatchee National Wildlife Refuge, Florida, United States - Lox_Sample_3.2 | ecosystem: Environmental > Terrestrial > Soil > Wetlands | place: USA: Florida... | reverse complement strand
GGCCGGGTTCCCGGGTGCGATCTGGCTGACCATGCTCACCGTCGCCTCGCTGAGCGAGGCGATCTCGTCGACGAAGGTGACATAGACGCCCAGGCATCCGAGGGCGAGGATCTGCCGCATGACCTCGGTGCCGGTGAACAGCGCGTCGGTCAGCGAGGTCGAGCCGAAGCTCTCGTTCATCACGATCACGCTGTCCCCGGTGGCCTGCTCAAGGATCTGATGCACCCGGATCAGCTCGTCGTCGAACTTGCCGCGCAGCGTTTCGATGTCCTCCTCCCGCTCGAAATGGGTGTAGATGCGCTCGGGCAGGAACAGCCGCGCGCTGCGCCCTGGGACGGGCAGGCCCAGGGTGGCCAGGTAGTGCAGCTGGCCGAAGGTGCGCGCGAAGGTTGTCTTGCCGCCGTTGTTCGGGCCGCTGACCACGAGCACCCGCTCCGGTCCCTCCAGACAGAAGTCGTTGGTGACCACGGTGCCTCCGCCTGGCACCAGCTTGCAGGCCAGCGCGATATCGAAGGTGTCGTCGGCGGCGACCTGCTTCGACCGGGCGGAGACGCGCGGGTAACAGAATGGCAGGCCTGCCGCTTTCAGCCGGCCGGTCAGCTCGAGGTAAGCGAGGTAAAACTGCACCTCGCGGTCGAACCGCCCGATCACCGGGTCGAGGAAGTCACGGTGCCGGGCGCAGTAGGCGGCCAGCGTCCCGAACACGTCCGGGTGCAGCCTGGCGACCAGGCCGGCGATCTGCGCTTCGACGTGGTCCATGTCGGCGAGCTCGGGCAGCCCGACCAGGTAGCTGTTCACCGGGCCCTGCTGGAACTTCGCGAACGTCTCCTGCACCTGCGCGCTGTAGTCCGGCTCGCCTTCGTAGCGGGTGACCGTGACCCGCGGCCCGTAGATCCGGACTGCGTACCGGATGCTCGCAATCGCGTCCTTGAGGGCCACTGTCTCGGACGCCAGCGAGCTGAACCGGTCTGAGCCGGCGTACTGAGCTAGGAATTCGCCGAGCCGGCGGAATCCGCGCGAGGTCAGCTGGCACGCTGCCAGCTCCTGCGCCAGGGCGCGGACCGCGTCGCAGTAGACGCCCGCCGCGTCCAGGAACCAGGCCTGCCTCTGCAGCTGGTAGTGGAGCCGGCGAACCTGCGCGAGGTGCTCGCGCATCTCCCGCATCGCCGCCGCGAACCTGCGGACCGGCTCGAGCACCTCGTGCTTCTCCAGATCGCGCAGCACCTCGTGCCGGTAGGCAACGGCGTCGACATCGCGCAGCGGCTCGCCGAAAATCGGCGCCAGCTCGTACTGCTCCCGGCCGGCGGTCATCGCATCCACAACCTGGTCGAGGTTCAGATCCGCGAAGAAATCCGGCTCCGCCAGCCCGCCAGCGCCCGAGCCGGCCCCAGGTCGCTCGAACAGGATGCTCTCAAAGCCGGTTACGCCAGCCGCCACGAGCGTCGCGCCGGCCGGCGCGCCACCATCCGCCAGGGCACAGGAGTCAGCAACACGCTCATCACAGCCCACCATCCGCCTCCACCGGTTTCATCCACGGTAGAAGCCGTCAGCCATTGCGGCGGTTTCCAGGCGGGCTTCATCGCCTGCAAAGATCATACCCGCAGGCCCGGTTCAACGCGGATGCCGCGGACGGGCGAGAAAGGCCGCGCGGGCGTGCCCGGTGCCTGTCCTGCTCCTGAGCGCGCCCGGACGGGCATGCCCACCTGATCGCTACGCCATGACGCTTCCTGAGCCCGCTCTGCCCGGCGGCGCGGTAAACCCGATGCGATAGCGGCCGTGTTTGCTGCTTCCACTGCCAGGCCGCTCACGATCATTCGCGCCGCTCCTGCGCTGCCTGCGGCCAGCCAGTTAAGCGGCGGGCTGTCTGCGATGGACGACCTGATGCTGGACGCTCGGCCGGCTGGATCCGGAGCCGGCCACCCTGGCCCCGCGGGCGCTCGTCCGGTTCAAGGCACCGGAGAGCATCGCAGCACCGCGCGCCGGGGTCGACTCAGGAACTGACTCCACCCGCGAGCAGAGGCCCTGCTCAGCTGCATCGGCGGCGGCCGGCGCCGGCATCGCGGTGCCACCAGCCAGGTACAGCGGCTCCCCCGTTGCAGCTCGCGTCCAGGCCGCACAGGCCATCGCCGTGTTCAGCGGGCCGGCCAGTTCGCAGCCTGGCTTGCCGGCGCGCTCGACCGGGCGACCCGGGTGCACAGCCACGGCGCCCGCGCTGGGAGTCCACAGCCTGGCGGCGCCCGGCGATTCCCCGATGGCATCGCATTCGGCGGCTTGTCCTGGCCCGTGCCTGCGAGCGCTCGATTCCGCGGAGTGCGCGGAGCCTCCGGCATCCGCCACGTGCCGCCGTACACTGGTAGGTGCGGCTTACGGCCGCGCGGCGGTGGAGCCCGCCGGGGCGTTGCATGGTGCTGCGCCCGATTGCCAGCGGGGCCGATGGCTCCTGTTCGTGAGCGCGCTAGCGACACGAGGACAGGAGAATGTCGGCATCGGCGTCAAGATCACCGCACCAGCCAGAACGATTCGGGCGCCTGTGGTGGCTGCCCTCTCACGGCACCGGCAACGGCCTGGGCGATGCCGGGTGGGCCCCCGTTGCGGACATCGATGCCCGCATCGTCACCCCGCTGCTCGCCGAGTTGCGGGCGGCGGGCGTACCCGCGCACGCTGCGCGCGTGACAGCCCGGCCGGGGCGGTCACGCCCGCGCAGCGGAGCTTCGGCTGAGCCTCGATGCCGGCTGTGGGTGGGAACCAGCGCCTACAGCCGCGCCGAAGAGGTCCTGCGCACCAGGCTCCCGGTTCTGCTTGCGCGTGCCCGGTCATGACCAGCCGCTGTTCGCTGCGCGGTCTTGCCAGGACTGCTGCCCGGGGTCGCGCTGCCCCGCTGTCTGGCCAGCACGATTTCCGTCGCGGCATGTCAGCGCCGGGCTGTCCGCGGCGGAGACCGGCAGGCGCCTGGGCGTGTCCGGGCAGATCGTGGTGCGCGCCGCGCACGATGAGGGCCTGCCCGGCCGGGTCGGCGGCCCGGAGCCCAGCGACGGGCCGGGCGAGATCGAGCTGGTCGATGCTTGTACGCCGATCCGCTGGTGCGGCACGCGCTGGTCCGTCACGACATCGCCCGCCGGCCCGCCGGCGGCCGGTCGCCGTTCATGCGCCGGTGGCGAGCCGGGCTGCACACCGCCCCCGGCCCGTGACGCAAACTCAGCAGCCGGCGAAGCCGAGGCCTTGGTGGGCGGTACGCGAAGCTCCCGGCACGCCCTCGCCCGGCGGCAAGCCTGGCGTTGACCTGGAAAGCAGATTCCGGCCTAGCAGCCGACGCCTGCCCCGCGGCGGCAAGCGCCGGCCTGGCCTGAGCGGCCAGCTGCCACCAGAGCAGATCGGCCACCGCTTCGGCGGCGGCGTGCGGGGGCCTCCACAGGCCCGGCATCCCGGAGCACGGAACAGCGGATACGCCTTGCTCCTATCCTCGCCGTCCAGCATCGAACCCTGCCAGGATGCGGCGGGCCGCTCGGCTGACGGCGGCGCCAGGTCTGGCAACACCCGCTCCCAGGCGGGTGCATTGCTTTACCGGACGCGAAGCCGGATTTATGATCAGAAGTGCAGACGGCGGAGGGGCCCGCCGCTAATCGCGTTCGTCGCCAACGGTCCCTGTCCAGTGCGGACAGGAGGCTGCGTGCCCCATTGCTCGGCCGTGACCTCGGCACGGCCCGTATCCGTGCTGACCGCATGTCATGCCGGTACTGGCGCGCGGTGTGGCATGCCGAGCGGAAGGACGAGCGAGGCACCGCCGAGCCAGCCCCGCTGGCCCACGCCAGCCGGCCTCCCCTACCGCCGACGTATAAGAGGAAGCGCGGGCCGCAGCGCGGGCCGCACCTGCGAGACGATCCGCTCGCTGATCCTCAGCGCCGTTCGCAAGCTCGGGGCAGCCGGTCCCTGCAGCAACGGCACGGTTCCCCAGGCGGGGCGGTTCGCGCAGGGCATTCATGCCGCAGGGGTCAGCACCCTGCGGATTGCCATTGCCGGCGCTGGCTCGGTGCCTGCTCGTGGCCTGCCGCAGTAACGGGATCCGGAGTAAGGAGATGATGGAATGGCCGCGCGTCAGCCGACTGAGCCGACCCGCACCGCCGCCAAGCCGGACGGGCCGGGCCTAAGGAAGCAGCTGGCAGGCGCGTCACCAGCGCTGAAGTTCGTCCTGCTGGTCGGGGTCATGAGCTTCTTCGCCGACTTCACCTACGAGGGCTCGCGGTCAGTCATCGGCCCGTACCTTGGCACCCTCGGCGCTGGCGCGCTGGCCATCGCCGTGATCAGCGGGCTGGGTGAGTTCCTCGGCTACGGGCTGCGGCTGTTCTCCGGCCGGGGCGCGGACCGGACCGGCCGGTACTGGCCGATCACGATCGGCGGGTACGTGGTTCAGATGGCCGCGGTGCCGCTGCTCGCGCTGGCCGGGAACTGGGAAGTGGCGGCGCTGCTGATCATCGCCGAGCGGGTCGGCAAGGCGACCCGCAATCCGCCGCGGGACGCGATGCTGTCGCGTGCAGCCAAGGAGATGGGCTACGGCTGGGGCTTCGGGGTGCACGAGGCGCTGGACCAGTTCGGCGCCATGTTCGGACCGCTGCTTGTGGCTCTGATCCTCACGGTGAGCCAGCACGACTACAAGCTCGCATTCGCCGCGCTCGCCGCGCCAGCGGTGGTGACCCTGTCACTGGTGCTGGTGGCGCGCAGGTTCTTCCCACGGCCGCAGGACCTGTCTGCCGGGCCGGCTGAGGTCTCCACGTCCGGATTGCCGCGGGTGTTCTGGGTCTACCTTGCCGGGGCCGCGCTGGTCGCGGCCGGGCTCGCTGACTTCCCGCTGATCGCGTTCCACTTCCAGCAGGCTCATACGGTGTCCGCGCCGATCGTGCCGGTGTTCTACGCGGTCGCGATGGCGGTCAGCGGGACCGGGTCGCTGATCTTCGGGCGGCTGTTCGACAAGGCCGGGATCGGCGTGCTGATCCCGCTGACCGTGGTCGGAGCGGCGTATGCGCCGCTAGTGTTCCTTGGCGGCGTCTGGGCGGCCGTGACGGGCGTTGCCCTGTGGGGCCTCGGCATGGGCGTGCAGGAGTCGATCATCCCCGCCGCGGTGGCGCCGATGGTCTCGCCGGACCGGCGGGCATCTGCCTACGGCCTGTTCACCGGTGTCTACGGCACCGCCTGGGTGGCCGGCAGCGTCGTGATCGGCGTCCTGTTCCACGTTTCGCTCGGCGCGGTGACCGCGTTCGCCGTGGCCGCCCAGCTCGCCGCGATCCCGTTCCTCGTCGCCGTCCGCCGGCGGGCCGCCCGGCCCGGCCAGCCGGATCCCCCGGCGGCCGGGCAGCCCGGCTGACAATAAAGACATGGACGGGCTGACCGGCTACCAGCGGCGGCGGCTTGAGCTGGCGGACATGATCCGCGCCGTGCTGCCTGTCGCACACGCCTACGGCGACGAGCAGCGCGAGCAGGACATCAGGGCGCTGCTGACCCGGCTGGCGGCCGGCCGGTTCCAGCTCGCCGTGATCGGCCAGTTCAGCCGCGGCAAGACGACGCTGATGAATGCGCTGCTGGGCCAGGCATACTTGCCGACGGGTGCGCTGCCGATGACGTCGGTGGTCACCACTGTCCGGTACGGAACCCGGGCCCGCGCGCTGGTCCGCAGCCACGCCGCCGCCCTGCCCGTCGAGGTGCCGGTCGCCGAGGTGGCCCGGTTCGTGGCCCGGGCGAGCGCCGATCGTGCCCGGATGCGGGTCGCCTCGGTGGAGGTGGAGATCCCGGCTGAGCTGCTGCGCCTGGGCTTCGAGTTCGTCGACACCCCCGGCGTCGGGTCCGCGATCGCCGCGAACACCGCGGCCACGCTGCGCTACCTGCCGCGGGCCGACGCGGTCGTGTTCGTCACCGGTTTCGACTCCGCGCTCACCAGGGCCGAGGCGGACTTCCTCACTACCGCGGCCGGCCAGGCCGGCAAGCTGTTCCTGGTCATCAACAAGCGCGACCTGGTCAGCGACGCCGACGCCGCGGAGGTGACCGGCTACGTGCGGCGCTGGGCCCGCGACAGCCTGCCCGCCGAGCCGACGGTGTTCGGGATCTCGGCGCTGCGGGCGCTGGAGGGGGCGACGGGCCGGGATCCCGGGCTGCTGGCTGCCAGCGGGATCGGCCCGCTGCGCGACGCGCTGACCCAGTTCCTGACCGCCGAGCAGGGCCGAGTCGCCCTCGCCAATATCACGGCCGCGGCGGCCGGGCTGGTGGCCCGGCAGCAGCGAGACCTGCGGGCCGGGCGGCTTGCCGGCGGTGACAGGCCGGGCCATGCCAGCGCGGTGACCGCCTTCGAGTCGCGGGTCGGCGAGCTGCAGGACCACCTCACCGCGGTGGCAGACCGCATCGCAAGTACCGCGGATGGCGTAGTCTCCGGCGTCATCTCCGAACGCGGCCCGGGCTGGGAGGCCGAGCTCAGCGGGATTCTCGCGCCCGCGGCAACAACGCCGCCCGGCGCGGGGGCCGCACCAGATGCCGATCCCGTGAGCGATGCGCTGGATGCACTGCGCGTGGCCGGCCGGCAGGCGGCCGGCGACTGGCTGGAGCGGCGGGCGGCCGAGCTGCGCGAGGCTGTGATCGCTGCCGCGGCGGAGGACATCGGCGCCATGCTCGACCTGGCGCGCTCGCCGCGGGAGCTCGGCGCTGCCATCGCGGGCCTGCCGGTGTATGCCGGCCGCCTGGCAGGCTGGGTGGCCGAGGAGGTGCCCGAGTTGACTGTCCCGGTGGTGGACTGGATCGTGCCGGACCCGCCAGCCAGATCCCGCAGGCGGCGCAGCCGCGGCAGCGCCGACGACGCCGACCGCGGCATGTCCGCGGCTCTGGACGCCGCGGTGGCCGGATTCGCCGGGCGCGCCGACAGCGGGTTCCGTGCCGCTGCCGCAGACTGGGCGCGGCGGCTCGGCGAGCAGGCAGGCCGGCAGGCCGGCGCCGAGGCCGCCCAGTTCCGCCGCTACATGTCGGCGCCGCCGCGCGAGGACGACGTCGCCGTCCTCGCCGATCTCGCGGGCCGGCTAGCCGACTTCGGGGAATCGCTGGCCGCCTGGGTTCCGGATGCGATCGGCCCGGCGGCTGGTGCGGCAGCTGAGCCGCACGCCGCGGCCGTTGCCAGCGAAGGGCGGGCATGCGCGGTCTGCGGCGAGCTGGAGACGGCGCAGACCCAGTACCTGATTCGCCGGCAGTACCTGCTCGCGACCAGCGAAGCCGATCAGGCCCGGCATGCCGAGGCCGGCGGTTTCTGCCCTCTGCACACCTGGCAGTACGCCCATCTGGCCTCCCCTGTGGGCATCTCCGCCGGAAACGCCCGGCTGGCCGACCACCTCGCGGGCATGCTGCGCGACGCCGCGGCCGGCTGCCGCGCGGCCGGCGAGCTCGCCGGGCGTGTCGCGGTCCTGGCCCGCGCCACGTCCTGCCCGGCCTGCGCAGTGCTCGCCCGGACCGAGCGGGAAGCGGTAGAGCAACTGGCCGCGCAGGTACCCTCGGCTGCCGAGCCGCCGCCGTTGTGCCTGCGGCACCTAGCCCTGGTCCTGGAGAAACTACCGTCGCTCCCGGCCGGCCGGGTCATGACCAGCGCGGTCGCCGCAACGCTGCAGCGGGCATCGGAGAACATGCGGGCCTATGCACTCAAGCGGGAAGCGCTGCGCCGCGGCCTGATCACCGCCGACGAGGCCAGCGCCTACTCCGACGCGCTGCGGCTGCTGGCCGGCCAGCCCGCCCTGGCCCTGCCCGCGCAGCCGGAGTAGGGCGCCAGCCCAGGGACTTCCCAGGCTGGCGCACGGCCGCACCTCACAGGTCACGCCGCGCGTGCTCCTCGGCCCACAGCCGGAAACCCGGATGCAGCCGCAGCGACTGCATCTCGGCGAGGGTGAACCATCCCGTCGCGTCGGTCTGGCTGGCCGCGTACGCGGCGAACGGCTCGCTCGCCTCAGCTCGCACAATGTGGAACCTCCAGCCGCCGCCGCAGTCCTGCACGTCCACCCCGGTGACCCGGTAGGGCGGCAGCGGCCAGATCTCCTCGGCCGCCTCCCGCCGGGCCGCCGCCTCCGCCGTCTCGCGGTCATGGATCGCGCCGCCGGGGATCCCCCACGTCCCGCCCTCATCCACCCACCGGGACCGCTCGGCCAGCAGGTACGCCGGCTCGCCCCGCTCCGGCGCGAACCGGAGCAGCAGGCCAGCACCCCCGTTTGCGCCCCAGTGGATATGTCCCAGGCTGCAGAAGGTCCAGCGGTCCGAGCGGGCTGGCATGGGCGGCACTCCAGTGACGGCGGCGACGCGATCGTTCCCTGTCCGCGGCACCCGGCTGCACCCCGGGCGGCACGACCAGCTCAGTGTGCGGTCCTTGCCAACCGGTACCGGCCGGCGGGGGGTAGCCGGCTGGAGTCAGCCGTCGGCGAACAGCCGGGCACACACCCCGAACAGGCGCAGCTCAGCGGAGATATCCGCCTGGCTAGAGAACGCGGCAATGTCACCGCGCGCCAGTGACCGCCAGCACAGAGCGTCGGCGAGCGCGATCGCCCGCGCCGCGGCCGGGCCCAGGCCGCTTGTTCCCCCGTTCTCGACCTCGTACCGCAGCCGGGCCACTTCCACCTCCGAGCCGCTGGCCGCAACCGACTGGAGCTGCTCCAGCCGGACCGACAGCTCCCCGATCAGGTACTGCCTGGTCATGGCCTGGCCTCCGGTGGCTGGCCCGCCATCAGGTCAGCCGCCCCGGTCCCGGCCGCTGCGTTACCGGCCGGGGGCCGCCGCGGGCCGGCCGGCACAAGTTGGCCAGGTACGGCGCACACAGCCGCCCGCCGTGGCCGAGCATTCCGCGAAGATGCCCGGCCAGCGGCGGGCGCAGGTCCAGCCGGCTGATCTCATCGGCCGGAACGAACGCCGGGGTCAGGCCAGGCTCTTGCCGCCCTGGTCTCCTGCCGGGCGCGGCGGCGGTGGCGGCGAACACGATGTCGACGGTCCGCGGACCGCGGTCCTGCCCCGGGACCTCCAGCACGAACGCCACCCTGGACGGGTCGACGTGCAGCCCGGTCTCCTCGAGAACTTCCCGGCGCGCGCACGCTGCCATGCTCTCGCCGGCGCGCGGGGTGCCGCCAGGCAGCACCCAGTCATCCTCGGCCCCGCGGGTGCGGTGGACCAGCAGCACAGACTGCTGCCGAACGACCACGGCCGAGCACCGGAGCTCGATCCCGTCGGGAATGCTCACAGCCTGCTCCTTCCCGCTCCCGCCTGCACTGGCCCGCCCGGCCCGGACCCCGGCACGCGTGCCGCTGGCTGCAGCCAGCGGCACAGGTCAAGCCAGCCAGCGGCGAACAGCCAGCCGGCCAGCACGTCGCTCGGCCAGTGCACGCCCAGGCAGACCCGGCTCGCGCCGACTCCGACCGCCGCCAGCAGCGCGGCGGTGTGGCTGGTGCCCCGACCGGCGCCAAGAGCGCCTGCGCAGGCTCCGGCGGTGAGCGCGGCCAGCGCGGTGTGCCTGGACGGCAGGCTGAACCCTTCAGGCTCAGCCAGCCAGATGGAGGGCGGCGGCCGTTGCCGGGCGACCACGCCAGACAGCTCCCGCCGTGCCATCATGCCCGCCGTCACTGCCGGGACCGGCACGAAGCCAGCCCGCCAGCCGGCCCGGCGGACCGCCGCAGCGGTGACCGCGGCCAGCAGCACCGCAACGGGGCCCGGCTCGGCCAGCGAGCTCACCGCGTGCGCCGCCCGGACCGCCGCCGCGGTCCGGGCTCCCGCCACCATGCCGATCACCGCTGTGTCGATCCGGCCAAGCCAGCTGTCCCGCGGCTGGGCAGCGACCACCGCCAGGCCGGCAAACGCGGCCGCGCACCCGCCGGCCAGCCGGGATGTTTCTGATGCGGCGCGGGCAGCACCCGGCAGATCCGACTGCCCGCCGTCAGGTACGCCAGATCCACCGGCAGCGAACCAGTCAGACACCATGCGATGGCCCCTCCAGTCCAGGACGCAGGACCCATCGGCCACCAGGCAAAAGGCCGGCGCGGGGATACCGCGCGGCTCCGGCGGGATCCACCGCCGAGTGGGCTCACCCACTGCTGCCAGGATAAGACAAACGCACCGGAATCTGCGGGCGCTGTCCCCGCGGTACTCGCTGCCTGCGAGGGTCCGTCCTGCCAGCGGGGGTGCGAAGCCGAATCCAGCCGGCCGGTGACGTTGGACCCTGACACGCCGACGCGGACTCCTGCCACGATGAGAGGCGACACAGCAGACGCCGATCCCGGCCCCGAAGGAGACGCCCATGGAGGCATCGAAGCCTGCCGTTATCACCGCGGTCAGCGCACTGGAAATCCTGGACTCTCGCGGCCGCCCGACGGTGCAGGCAACAGTCGCGCTGGCGGACGGCACCATCGCGGTGGCGGGCGTGCCGTCCGGGGCGTCCACCGGCAGCCGTGAGGCAGTCGAGCGCCGTGACGGGGACGCCGCCCGGTACCGCGGGCTCGGGGTACTCGGCGCGGTGGCGGCGGTCGGCGGCGAGATCGCGAGCTGTCTAATCTCGCGGCAGTGGCGCGACCTGGCCGAGATCGACGCCGCGCTGATCGCGCTGGACGGTACGCCGGACAAGTCACGGCTGGGCGCGAACGCGATCGTCGGCGTGTCGATGGCCTGCGCCCGGGCCCTCGCACTGGCTGATGGACGGCAGCTGTGGGACTGGCTGACCCCGGCCGGGGTTTCCCCCCGGCTCCCGGTCCCGCACTTCAACGTCATCAACGGCGGCGTGCACGCCGCGAACCCGCTCGACTTCCAGGAATTCATGATCGCGCCGCTGGGCGCGCCGTCGTTTCCCGAGGCGGTCCGGGCGGGCGCCGAGGTGTACGCGTCGCTTCGCGGGCTGCTCGCGGCCAAGGGGTACGCGACCGGGCTCGGTGACGAGGGAGGGTTCGCGCCGCAGATCACCGAGCCGGAAGAGGCACTCGAGCTGCTGGTGACGGCGATCGGCGACGCCGGGTACGTGGCGGGCCGGGACGGGGTGGCGATCGCCCTGGACCCAGCCTCCAGCGAGTTCCGCGGCCAGGACGGCCGCTACCGGGTCGCCGGCCAGGCCCTGTCCAGCAATGACATGATCGAGCGGTACGCGCAGATCACCGACCGGTTCCCGGTCTGGCTGATCGAGGACGGCCTAGCCGAAGACGACTGGGACGGCTGGACCACGCTCACCGAGCGGCTCGGCGAACGGGTCACGCTCGTCGGAGACGACATCTTCGTCACCAATCCCGCGATCATCGCCGACGCCATCGCTCGCGGTGTCGGCAACGCCGCGCTCATCAAGGTCAACCAGATCGGCACCGTCACCGAGACACTGGCGGCCATCGCGACCTGCCGCGACGGCGGCTACGCCCAGTTCGTCTCCCACCGCTCCGGCGAGACCACCGACACCTTCATCGCCGACCTCACCGTCGGCGCCGGATGCGGCATGCTGAAAACCGGAGCGCCCGCCCGGGGCGAGCGCGTCGCCAAGTACAACCGGCTGCTGGAAATCGCCGCGTCCCACCCCGACCTGCCCTACGGCCTGGCCCCGTAGCCACCTGCCCGTCAGCAGGCCGGCGGTGCCGACTCGGCCGCGGCGGCTTCTGCGGTCGCGTCCAGTGCCTGCCGGGCGATAGCCCGCACGTAAATGGCTGGCCCTGCTCAGCTCGTCCAGCCACGGGCGGAGCGCGCCTCGACTGGCTCATCGCACGTGTCGCACGGCCCGCTCGGGTGATCGTTGAGCGCGTAGCAGTGGAAGCACCAGAACACGGGAACGCCGCCTGCGAATTCGCCGCCGCGGGGGCCTCCTGGCTGGCCAGGCACCGCCGCAACGCCCTGAGCGACGAAACCCAGGTTCCGGTGCTCTGCCGGGACGGCCGGATCGTCACGCCGCTGCTGACCCAGATGCGCCGGGCCGGCGTTCCCGTACGCTGCACCCGGCTCAGGCGTGGCCGGCGTCTACGGCCGCATCACAGCGAGGGGTTTGCGGGTGGGCCATTCCTGCTACCGGAGGGCCGGGAACGGCTCGCGTGATCCAGCCGGACCGCGGCCGGGCGGGCGGAAGGCCGGTCCCTCACGGACGCGGCCGTCCGACGTGGCGTGCCAGTTCCAGGCCCAGGACAAGGTCGGCGAACGCGAAGGTCTCGAATCTGGCGCCGTCCGGCACGTCCCCGTCGTGTGCCAGCCTGTCTAGCAGCGCCAGTGCCCGCAGGATGTCAAGGTCGCTGAACGCCGCATCCAGCTCTGTCCTGGTGTGCTGTGGCATGGGCCTGGACGGCGACTCGGCCCCAGCCGACGACCTGGTTCCGCCACTGCTCGCTCGTCTGCCGGGCGCGGGCCACCACCGCGTCGGGCACCGCGCCGGCCGCAACCGGGTCGCCTTCGACGGAAACTGCAGCGCACATGCGCGCGGGACCAGCCTGCGTGACAGGCCCGCCCGATCGGTCATCCACGCCTCCCGGGCCCGCTATGTGCAC
>Ga0335078_10012679_pt1 | contig 12489 bp, 9 predicted proteins | sample Lox_Sample_32_FD_206711 | JGI IMG/M metagenome (GOLD analysis project Ga0335078, IMG submission 206711) | Soil microbial communities from Loxahatchee National Wildlife Refuge, Florida, United States - Lox_Sample_3.2 | ecosystem: Environmental > Terrestrial > Soil > Wetlands | place: USA: Florida... | reverse complement strand
ACGCCTTCTTCGACGTCGGCTTCGCGCGCGAGCAAGCTCACGACGACGTACGCCTCGTCCTCGAAATCGAAGAACGCGCCGGGATGCACGTAGACGCCCGCGTCGAGCGCGCGGAGGCACGTCTCCATTTCGGAGCGCACGCGTGGAATCCGCAGCGTCGCGTACCAGCCGCCGGACACGTCGAGGCGCGTCGCGTTCGTCCCGCGCGTGACGCGATCGATCGCGTCGAGGTTTCGACGAAGGCGCGTCCGGATCGCGTCGCGCGATACGGCGCCCGCGTCGAGGAGCGTCGGGAGCGCGCGCTGCACGGGCGTCGCGAGCGAGAGGTACGCGTCGGCGATCCACGCGAGCCGTTCGAGCGCGCGCTGCACGAGATCGTCACGCCCGCCGGCGATCATCCACGCGAGCTTCATTTGCGGGAGCGCGGCGAGCTTCGACAAACCGCCGAGCGAAAACACGAGCCCGCGCGTCGCCTCCATCGCCGCGCACGCGACGCGATCCCGCGGCGCACGAAACATGTATTCTGCAAAGACTTCGTCGCAAATCACGGGCAGATCGAGGGCTTCGAGCGCGGCGAGCTCGGCTTTCGTGACGCACGATCCCGTCGGGTTGTTCGGGCTGACGACGAGGATCGCGCGCGTGCGCGGCCCGATCGCGTCGCGCACGCTCGCGAGATCGACGTGCCACGCGCCGTCGTAACGCAAGCGGTAGGGCGCGAGCTTCACGTCTTCGATCGCGGCGAGCTGCGCGAAGAGCGGATAGCTCGGCGCCGGCGCGAGCACCTCGTCACCCGCGTCGCAAAACGCTTTGAACAAAAATCCGTACGCCTCGCTCGTCGACGCGGTGAGCGCGACGCGTGCCGCATCGACGCCGTACGCGCTCGCGATCACGGCGCGCGCGCGCGGCAATCCGAACGGCTCGGGCTCGTACGTCATCGACGCGCGATCCGCGAGCGCTCCGACGATCGTTTCGGCGTCGTACGGGATCCCCGCGCGCGTCGGGTTCGACTCGGTGAGATCGATCACGCGTTCGCCGCGCGCGCGTCTTTCGGCGAGCGCGCGCGCGAGCTCGTTCGGCGCAGGATCGAACGCCGAGCGCGACGAGAGCTTCATCGGATCGATCCGAGTCCGCGTCCGTGCATCGCCGGCGGCGCTTGCCACGCGATCGACGGTGCGCACGTCGGGATGGTCCCGAATTGGTTGCATCCGATCGCGCGTCGATCGATCGCGCCGACGAGCTGATTGGTCGTCGCGTCGTAGTACTCGACGATCCCGCCGCGCTCGTCGTCCTCCGCGAACACGTTGAACGCGCCGCACGTGCCGACGCCCGCGCGCGTCGGACTCGACACGCGACGCGCGTGCATCGCCACTTTGCGCTCGCCAAACGTGCGGCAACGTCGTCGACAGTAGCTCGGATGGATCGCGAGCGGACACGGACCCGCGTCGATGCTCGGTGCGCCGCCGGCGGGATCGATCGCGGCCGCGTCCTCGTCGTCTTCGTCTTCACCCGCGACCGCGCCGTCGATCGACGCGCTGGCGACTGCGGCGTCCGCGTGATTCGCCTCGTCCTTCAGGAACTGCACGCCGCGAAACGCGATCCAGAAGAGAGCGATCCCCGACACGACGAGAAACAGCGCGCTCACCGCGAGCACGATCGCGAGCGCCGTCGATTTCTTCGCCGCGGCCATTCAGCTTCCGTTTCGCACGGCCTCGTCGACGAGCGCGGCGGTGAACGTCGTTCCGCGAAGGCGCGCGCGCGTGTCCGCGAAGAGACGACTCCACTGCGCCGTCTCCGCCGCGTTCGGCGTGTAGACGGTCATGCGCTCTTTGCGCCGCGCGAACGCCGCGTCGTCTTCGCGCCGAATGCTCGTCGTGAGCGCCTCTGCCGCGACGCGCCCCGTGTCCATCACGGCGGCGAGCGCATCCGCGGGCAGCGCCGACAAGCGCGACGACTTCACGACGAGCGCGCCGATCTCGAAGTGCGTCGCGATCGCGTCGATGTGATCGAGCCGCGACGCCCACTGAAGTTGCTCCGCGACGAGCGGCGGAACGTTCACGAGCGTGATCGCGTTCGACGTGAGGTTCGGCAGCACCTCCGGAATCGACACGGGACGCGGCGTGACGTCACCGAGCACGCTGTAGAACATCGGATCGATCGCGTCGCTCGGCTCGTAGAAGGTCGCCTTGTGCTTCAGATCGTTCGGCGCGCGCACCTCGTAACCCGCCGACATGAAGCGCCCCGTACCAACGTCGCCCCATCCGAGCACCTTGAATCCTTGCCGCTCGAACTCGGGATCCATTTGCGGCCGCAGCGCGGCGCGCGCGGCGTCGAGCTTCTGCCAACTCGCGAAAAGCCCGGGGAGCTGAAAGAGCAAGACCTGTTTGTAGATTTGTCCGAGCCCGAGCGCGGTGATCGCGGCGCCGTCGAGCTGACCGGTTCGAATCTTTCCGACCATCGCGCCTTCGTCGCCTTGCGTCCCGTTCCAGAAAAATTGGATCTGCACCGCGTGCTGCGAGCGTTCGTCGGTCGCGCGCGCCCACACCTTGAAGACGCGACCCCACGGCGACTCCGGCGGCGCGAGCGTCCCGAACTTGAGCGTGATCGGATCGGCGTCCGCGCGCGCCGCGAAGGACAGCGCGAGGGTCGCCGCGAACAATCCCCGACGAAACATGCGCGAACCTTATCAGGGAAAGCCGCAGTCGGCGGTCTTCTTCGGCGATTTCATGCGCGCGGCGCGCCGCTTCGCGATCGCGTTGTTCAATCGCTGATTCGGATCGGGATCGTCGGCTTTGAGGATCTCGTCGACCATCGCGTCGTACAACTTCTTGTCGGCGACCGTGCACGCGAACTCGGCGTACGTGAGCTGCACGGTGAGCGCGCCGCGCTTCGTGTTCTTGAGCGCGGCTTCGAAGAGCTCGCGCGCTTGCTTCGGCTCCGCGTCGGCGGTGCGCCCGTGATACGCGGCCATCGCGACCATGGGGCTCGACGCGTAATAGGTCGGCTCGAGCTCGAACGCGCGCGCCATCATGTCCACGCCAACGTACAAATCGGCGACCATCGCCGGATCGTCTTGCAGCAGATTCACGCGACTCATCCACGCGTACGCGACCCAGAACAAATTCTCCGCGTCGTCTTGAGAGTCGAAGTTTTGTTTGAGCCACGCGCCGAGCGTGGCGTCGTTCTTCCGCGCCGTCGCGAACCCGTTGTCTTTGTGTGACAAGAGCTCGAGCCCGTAGAAGACGGCGCGATCGTACGCCATCTTCGCGCGCTTCTTCGCGTACTCCGCTTGCGCGTCACGACCGTCGAGCTCGGCCTCTTCCATTTCGTCTTCGAGAAATCCCCACGCGTAGCCGGCCCAACCTTGCACGAGCATGAAGAGCGCGTCGTCGTTGTCGGGCGCGATGCGGTGCATGCCTTCGAACTGCGCGAGCCCTGCTTGCGTCGAGACCTTCGCGAGCTCGTAGTCGCCGAGCGTGTCGAACGCCGCAGCCGCCTTGCGCGTCGACGCGATTTCGCCGTTGGTGAGCATCGTCTCGATGCAGCCCGAGCACAAAAAACACGAAGCGAGAAGCATCGCGCGCATGAGCGCGTTGTAAGAACGACCACGCGATCGGGCCAAGAATCTTGACCCTCGCGCCGCGCGCGTTTAGTCGCTGAGATCGCAGTGAGCACCGCAGTCACACCGTCACGCTCCGAGCTCGCGGAAGAATCGAGTCAGCCGCTGCGCGTGCGCATCGCGCGAAAAGTCGGGCGCGCGATCGGACCGCGCTGGCGCGTGATCGCGTTCGCCGCCGCGTGCGCGCTCGGCACGCTCTATTTTCGTGGCAGCGCGCCGGACAACGACGCGAACGCGATCGCGCGCGCGCTCGGCGCCGCGACCGGCGGCTTCGTCGACGCGCGCGACGTGCGTTGGGAACCCGCCGGTCAAGGTCTCGGCGGCTCGCTCTCGGATTTGATCTTCGGTCGCTTCGCGCTCGTCTTGTCGAGCGAAACCGCAGGAGGACCCCGCGACGTGTGGCGCGTGCGCGTCCGCGTCACGCCGGAGGGCCACCCGCTCGCCGTGTGCGACGCGCACGATCTCACGCAGACTCCGCTCGGCGACGATCACGCGCTCGTCGTTCGCGATCGTCACGCGGCGTTCGCCACGTTCGCGTACGGACAAGAGCAGAGCGTGACGGCGCTCGATCTCTCCGGCGAAGGTCCGCAAAATTCCGCGAAGACGACGCTCGAGCGCGTCACGTCCGCGATCACGAACCTGCAGCAAACGGGCACGCTCGACGGTGTCGCGCGCGTCGACGTCGGTTTCGACGCGCCCGGCGAGCGCGTCGGTCTCGCGCTCGACGATCGCGCGCTCGGAATCGATCTCGGCGATGCGAGCGGCGAGCGTCACGCGACGCTCGATCTCGAACGCGCGACGAACGAATGGTCGCTCACGTCCGGCGCGATCGGCATGCACGCCGAGCCCGCGCGTCACTTGCCGAAGCGCTTCGTCTTCTGGGCCGTCGACACCGTGCGCGCCGTGTCGTGGATCGGTCCCGCGCCGATCGCGTGGCTCGAAGAAAAAGTGTTCGCGCTGCGCGACTCGCTCAAGCAAGCCACGTTCAAGCGCGAAGGGTCGCAAGACGAGCTCGCGTCGACCGACGCGCCGCAAATCCTCGACGCGAAGATCGTCGGCGACGACAGTGCGTGGCCTCCACAAACGCTCCCCTCGATCTGGAAATCCACCGAGCCCGGCGAAGGCGCGTGGAAGGCGTACGCGCCGCAGTGGATGCGAAAATTCTCGATGACCGGCGACCCTCCGCCTGCGTTCTTCACGACCTTCGTCCGCCCCGACGACGCGCGCCCCTACGCGCACGTCCTCCTCGTCGCGATGGACACGCGCCAAGTCGATCTCGACATGGAAGCGGGCACCGAAGATCCGAAGCCGCTCACCGGTCAGCACGGCCCCGGCCGCTTGCCGCGCGACCCCGCGATCTACACGCGCGTCGTCGCGGCGTTCAACGGCGCGTTCAAGACCGAGCACGGAACGTACGGAATGATGGTGCACAAGCGCGTCTTGCTCCCGCCACAACCGAGCGCCGCGACGGTCATCGTCACGAAAGACGGACGCACGGGATTCGGAACATGGCCCGCCGCGGCGACGATCGGCGGCTTGAAGGACATCCGCGACGACGACATCGTCTCGTTCCGTCAAAATCTGGATCCGCTCGTCGACGGCGGTGAGGTCAATCCGACGAAGCGATTGCTTTGGGGCTACACGCTTCCCGGCAGCGGCATGCAAACCGAGCGCAGCGGCCTCTGCGTCACGCGCGCGGGTCATTTGATTTACGCGTGGGGCGACGACGTGAGCGCGACCGCGCTCGGCAAAGCGATGCGCACCGCCGGCTGCGACTACGCGATGCACCTCGACATGAACCCGCATCACACGGGCTTCCTCTTCACGACCATCCACGAGCTCAAAGGCCACGCGTACAAGAGCGAGCCGCTCACGCCGCTCATGGAAATGAGCACCGATCGCTACATCGAATACGCGGCGAAGGATTTCTTCTACGTGATGATGCGCGATCCCGCGCCGTCACCCCTCGCGAGCGCCGCGTGGACCGCGGATCCCGGCACGCAACCCGCGCCGGCGTGGAGCCCCGGAATTTGGACCACGCAAATCGACGACGTGACCCTCACGAGCATCGACGCCGATCGCGCACGCTACCGCATCGTCGCTGGAACGGGCGAGCCCGACGCGAAGACCGGATCGCAACCGTCGTACGAGCTCGACGACGAAAACAAGAAACACGTCGTCATGTCCATCACGCTCGGCGTTGCGTCGGAGCGTCACCCGCGCGGCCTCGTGGTCGCCGGAAAACGCGTCCTCCCGATGACCGAATCCGACGGCCTCGCCGCGCTCGTCGCGGACAAAGCAGGCGTTCTCTCGATCGTCGCGCTCGACGATCCGTCGGTCGCGCAACCCAGCGTCGACGCCACGGCGCTCCCGCTCATCCTGCGCGACGGCGCGATCGCGTCGCACGCGGACCTCCCGTTTTCACGCAAGACATCGCCGACGCACGCAGCGCTCGGCGTCACGGCGGACGGGCGCGTCATCCTCGCGCGCGGTGACGTCGCTTCCGCGAAGCCCCTCGCGCACGCGCTGAAATCCGCGGGCGCGCTCATCGCCGTCCTCCTCGATCGCGGTGAGGACGCCGCCGCGGTCGTCCGTCGCGCCGGGACTTCTTCCCCGCCGATTGCGCGCGATCGCTCGACCACGCTGTTCGTCTTGGGTGAATCGATGAAGCCGCGCGCGTTCCACTTCACCGCGCGTTAGCGCGACGCGTTCCTCGGAGACTCACGCCGCTTCGTTCATCATCTCGCGGAGGCGCGCCACGGCACGCGCGTGGAGCTGCGACACGCGCGGCTCGCTCACGCCGAGGTCCTTTGCGATCGCGCGGAGCTGGACGCCTTCGAAGTAGTGCGCCGTGATGATGTTGCGCTCTCGCTCGGGAAGACGATCGACGGCCTTCGCGAGGACGTGGGCTTCCGAGCGCGCCGCGACGAGCGTCTCCGGCGTGACCGACGAATCGTCCGCGATCGCGCGGCGCTCCTCCGGCAAATCCTCGATGCCCACGACGGCCGCGCTCGTGTTGCGCTCGTCGGACGAAAATCGACGGCGCGCGCGGCGCGAGAGCCAGTCCTGCGTGCGGAGCTCGTCGACGATCGCGCCGCGGATGCGAACGCGCGCGTACCACGCGAACTCCACGCCACGCTCCGAAGCCGCCTGCCGGCGGAGCGCATCGAGCAACCCAAACGTCCCCGCCGCGATCAAGTCGTCGCGAAGGACGTTGGGCGGCAGGCGCGTCAGCATCGAGGCCACCACTTGGTGAACGAGCGGCATGTACTCATTGATCTCTGCACCCTGCACTTGCGCGACGATTTGTTGGCTCATGCCCACCGCTATTGCGCGGATCGTGCCAAACGAAAAGATCAATGATCAACAGTGCTTAATGCTGCATGGTGTCATAATTCACCCAATCCCATCGGGTCAAGCTTGACACATGTCAGATATCGCGAGAAAGCGCTTATTGATTGGAGGGATTGGCAGGGGTCGCCTGTGACCCTGTTGGCGCAGGCCTGATTTCCGCTGCGTTTGCTGCGCTGTTCGTCACCGCCGATACCGATTGCGCGGCGGCTTCGGTCGGTGCCGCGACGTGGACTTCGTCGGCGACGTCGCTCGTGCCTTCGTCCGCGCCAGAGTTCGGCGAGTCGTATTTCGGTGCCTCGCCAGGCCGCGAAGAATCGACCCAATAGGCCGAGCTCGCGCGCGAGTCGAGGTGGACGAACACCGAGTTCGGGTAGTAGCCGACGCCGACGTTGTGGAGCGTTCTGCAGAAGTCGCGAACGACTTCGTTCGGCACGCCCTCGACGCGAAAATCGACCGCATGCCCGACGTTGTGGTTCGAGTGAGCGGTGTATTGCGTCGGCGAATACGGCCGAAATCCGCTGACGATGTCGACACGGCGGCTCCCGAAGTGGTTCGAGACGATGCCGAGGAGCGTGAGCAGGCGCGGATCGACGGGGTGTGTTTGTCCGCTCGGGTATCGCCAGACGTGCTCGGCGATTTTCAGCGCGACGGGTGGGATGCGTCCGCGCCGATCTCCGACGCGAATCACCGCCTCTTCGTTCGTTGCGATGCGATGCACGTGGATGACGCCGGGCGTGCGCGGTCGCGCCGCGTAGTTGATGGGGTGTCCTGGGGTCGCGCGCGGTGAGGGCGTGGCGGACACGCCGGGAATCACCAGCGTTTGACCGACGCGCAGGTGTCGCGGATCGCGGAGGTGGTTCGCGTCGACGATCGATTTCACCGTGACGTGGTAGCGGAGCGCGATCGCGTTGAGCGTGTGGCCGCGGGCGACGACGTGCGTGACGTCGGCGCGTGCGGAAGAGGCCAGGGCGATCAGCGCGGACGCGATACTTGCAAACTGCACGAAACGCACGCGGTGGCTATAGCGCAGTTTCGGATGTGGTGAAACGGAGGACGAAATGCGTGAGCTCTGCCGGCGTCTTTTTTGACGGCGAAAGACGCGGGGTGCAACACTTACGACTGGCCCAATGGCAGACGGCAAGAACCTCGTCGGCGTGGACATCGGCGCGAGCTCGATCAAGGTCGTGCAGCTGCGCGAAACGCGGAAACGCCTCTCGGTCGTGAAATACGGGATCGCGGCGCTGCCTCCGCAGACGATCGTCGACGGGCACATCATGAACCGCGCGGCGGTGATCGACGCGCTCACGATGATTTGGACGCAGCAAAAAATCCCGATGCGCGACGTCGCGATCGGCGTCTACGGACAGAGCGTCATCGTTCGCAAGATCACCGTGCCGATGATGACGACCGCGGAGCTCGCGGAGCAAATCACCTGGGAAGCGGAGCAGCACATTCCGTTCGACATCAAGGTGATGAACATCGACTACGAGGTGCTGCGACGTCGGCCCGAAGCGGGGCAGATGGACTTGCTCCTCGTCGCGGCGAAGAAGGACGAGATCAACGACTACGCGAGCGTCGTGCGCGAGGCGCGCATCAAACCGCAGATCGTCGACATCAACGCGTTCAGCGTGCAGAACGCGTTCGAGTTCGTCCACGGGCTTCCCGACGATCAGACGATCGCGCTTCTCAACGTGGGCGCTGCGGTGTCGTCGTTGAACATCGTGTCGCGAGGCGTGTCGGCGTTCACGCGCGAGGTGACGAACGCGGGCAACACGGTCACCGAAGAAATTCAGCGACAGATGGGCGTGCCGTTCGAGCAAGCGGAGCAGATGAAGATCGCCGCGTCGCAGAACGCAGCGGTCCCGCCGCAGATTCATCAAATCATCGCGCAGGCGTGCGACGCGCTCGCGGGCGAGATTCAGCGCTCGCTCGATTTTTATCTCGCGACGAGCGGCGAGGCGGAGATCCAGCGCGTGTACGTGTGCGGCGGGAGCGCGTACCTCGCGCCGCTCGTGTCCGCGATCGAGAAGCGCGCGCGCGTGCCGGTCATGGTGCTCGATCCGCTCGCGAATCTCGCCGTCGATTCGCGCACGGTGAACGAAGGCGATTTGCGATCGCGCGCCGCGCAGCTCTGCGTCGCCGTGGGCCTCGCGCTTCGAACGGATCGTGAGAAGCGCGAACAAGAGATGCGCCGCGTGCGCGTCAATCTGCTCGCGCAACGCAAAGAGACGCAGCGGCGCACCGGCGTCGACACGACCGGGCAAGGTTGGCTCGCGCTCGTCGCGCTCGCCGTGCTCCTCGAAGTCGGCGCGCTTGGTCTGTGGCACGCGTCGATGCTCACCGACTTGAAGAAGATCCAGCAGGACAACGCCGGCACGCAGGCTCAGATCGATCAGATCAAGAAAGACACGGCGGAGCACCCGGCGATCAAGGCGCAGCTCGCCGAGCTCAAGGATCGCGAAGACGCGATCGCGAAGCTCCAAGCAGCGCGCACCGGGCCGACGTCCGTGTTGCTCGAGCTCTCGCGCATTCTGACCGCGGGCCGCGGACCGACGGCCGACCACGACAAGATCGAGCAGCTCAAACGCGACGACCCGACCGCGGTGCCGAACGTGAATTGGGATCCGCGCAGGCTCTGGCTCACGAGGTACAGCGAGGTCGATCGCAACGTGAAGATGGAAGGGCTCGCGCGCGACGGCGAGGACATCGCGGAGTTCATGCGACGACTCGCGGTGAGCGACTACTTCTACGACGTGAAGCCGCTGCCCGCGTCGGAGACGAACGACAAAGACACGAAGATCAACCTGAAGCAGTTCGCGGTCAGCGCGAAGGCGAGGTACTGATGGCGGCCGCGGCACCGAACGCACTCGCGAAGCTCACGGCGCCTGCGAAGGTCGGCGTCGGCGCGCTGATGGTCGTGCTCTTTTTCGGACTCTACTGGGTCATCTTCTACTCGGACGTGTCCGCGAAGTTGAAGGCCGCGTCGGGCGAGAAGACGCGACTCGCCGGCGAGCTCGCGACGCAAGAGCGAAACAAGGCGTCGTTCCTTCAGGACAAAGACGATCTCGCCGCGCGGCAAGTGCGACAGAAGGACTTGAACAAGGCGCTCCCCGCGGAGACCGAGGCGCCCGCGTTCCTCTCCGCGCTGCAACAAGTCGCGAACGTGAGCGGCGTCGATTTGAAGGCGTGGCAACCGATGGACGAGCAGCAACAGAGCTTCTACGCGAAGTTTCCGATGAAGCTCGAGCTCGTCGGCAAGTTCCACCAAGTCGCGAAGTTCGCGTACGAGGCGGGACGCGTCGAGCGCATCATCAACGTCGAGAACCTCGAGATGGGCTCGCCGCACCTCGAAGGCGACGAAGTGAAGGTGAGCGCGAAGTGCCTCGCGACGACGTTCCACGCGGTGAAGCCGAAGGCCGCGGGATCCGGCGCGCCGAAGCCGCCCGCTCCGCCCGCTGCAGGAGGTGGGAAGTGACGCGCGTGAAGATTTTCTTCGCGGTCTCCGCGGCGCTCGCCGTCGCGTGCGGATCGAACGCGACGACCGCGCCGCCGCCTGCGGCCTCCGCGCGCGCGGCGCAAGCGGGACCTGCCGCGGACGCGGGGTTGCCCGTGGCGATGAAGCAGTCGGACGTCATCGAGAACGAGTTCACCGAGAGCGATCGCTCGCGCGATCCGTTCCGCTCGTTCGCGAACATGTTCGTCGAGGACAAGAGCAAGCAGAAGCAAGGTCCGCAAATCGAAGTGCTGCTCGGTCAGTATTCGATCGACGAGCTCAAGCTCGTCGCGATCCAGACGGGTGGAGATTATCCGCGCGCGCAGCTCGTCGATCCGACGTCGAAGGGTTGGACGGTGAAGAAGGGCGACTACATCGGTCGCGCGGACACCGTGCACGTCGGCGGGACGAACGGCGCCGACTATCAGCTCAATTGGCGCGTCGATCGCATTCGCGACGGAGACGTCGTGCTCACGCGGGAGGACCCCGCGCAGCCGATGGTGCCCCCCGCGACGCGCGTGCTCCCGCTGCATCCCGAAGCGGATCAAACCGCCGCGCGCGGCGTTCCGAACTGATTCGCACCGGCGGGCGACCGCGCGCGCGGAGTGATCACGTCGACCGCGCTCGCGTCGTCGCGCGTCCCTCGGCGCAGGAAGTGACGCGCGACGAGGCGAGGCGATTTAAAAGCGCGCCGGAAATTAGTCCGTTTCGATCTTCGCGTTCTACCGTGACGTGTGCTGCGAGGAGTCGACATGAGGACATGCTTGGGACTCTGGCTTCCGGTTGCGGTGCTCGCTGTGCCCGCCGCCGCTCACGCCGAAAACGTGACGAATCACGTTCGTGACGTGCGCGTGCACGGCGGACAAAACGGAGCGACGACCGAGATCGAAATCGTCGGAACGGACGCGCCGGATTTTCAAGCGCGTCTCGAGGCGGGTGGTCGGCGACTCGTCGTCGATTTGAACGCGGCGGACGTCGCGGGCGCGCCCGAGGCGATCACCGGAACGAACGGCCTCTCCGGCGGCGTGCTCACGCGCGCGTTCTCGACCGATGGGCGCGCGATGACGCGCGTCACGATCAACTTCTCCGCGGACGCGACGTACCGCATCAAGCCCGACGGCAACACGCTCCGCGTGCTCCTCTACGGGACGCTCGGATCGTCGGCGGCGAGCGCGCTGCCCGCCGCGGAGAAATCCTCCGCCAAGAACGACGCGGTCGCGACGACGACTTCGACGAGCGCGGAGCTCTCGCAGGTGAGCTTCGAGCGAAAGCCGGAGGTCGGCGCGAACGTCGGAAAGGATCGCGTCGTCATTTCGCTCACCGCGATCCCCGCGTACACGCTCGACACCACGCCGAACGGACGCATTCGACTCTCGCTCCACGGAACGAAGGTGCCCGATGGGCTCGCGCGCACGCTCGACGTGGGCGCGTACCACGGCATCGTCCGCACCGTGACGACCGCGAAGGACGAGAAGACGGGCGACTGCACCATCGAGATCGATCGCACGACCGGCGATCAGGGAGACGTGTCGGTCGAGGGTGACAAGCTCGTGTGGTCGTTCGACGTGCCGAAGAATCGAGTGACGTCGCCGATCCTCGGTCCCGGACGCGTGCGCACGGTGGCGCGCGAGGAGGAGCCGGCGGACGTTCAAAAAGTGCTGACGTCGATCCACGAAGACGACGGGACGCAAGAAGCGACGACGGGCGGCGGCGAGGCGGCGGGCTTCGCGCAATCGACGCCCGCGCAGGCCATCGGACGCTACACCGGCCGGCGCATCGATCTCGATTTGAAGGACGCCGACGTCCACAACATCCTCCGATTCCTCGCGGACATCGGTCGCGTGAACATCGTCACGGCCGATGACGTCACCGGCAACATCACGATCCGCATGCGCAACGTGCCATGGGATCAAGCGCTCGACGTGATCCTCCAGGCGCGCGGGCTCGGGATGGTCCGCCAAGGGAACTTGATCCGCGTCGCGCCGCTCGCGGTGCTCCAGAAGGAGCGCGATCTCGAGATCGCGCG
>Ga0335078_10012678_pt1 | contig 12490 bp, 9 predicted proteins | sample Lox_Sample_32_FD_206711 | JGI IMG/M metagenome (GOLD analysis project Ga0335078, IMG submission 206711) | Soil microbial communities from Loxahatchee National Wildlife Refuge, Florida, United States - Lox_Sample_3.2 | ecosystem: Environmental > Terrestrial > Soil > Wetlands | place: USA: Florida... | reverse complement strand
GGACCGCTCCTGCAGTTGTCGTTGGCCGACGCGATCCACCGGGGGCTCGAGTACAACCTCGGCACGGTCGGGTTTCAGAACAGCGTCCGCCAGGCACGCGCGCAGCGACAGCTAGCATTGTCCAATTTGCTGCCGCAGGTCTACGCGACCGGCCTGGTGACGGAGCAACAGGTGGATCTGGCCGCGTTCGGATTCACGTTTAGCATCCCCGGCTTCAGCATCCCCAGCGTTGTCGGGCCGTTCCACTATTTCGACGTGCGCGCGCACCTCACGCAATCGGTTGCCAATTTTACGGACCGCCGCAACTTTCGCGCCGCCGAACAATCCTTGCACGCCACTGAACTCTCGGCGCAAGATGCTCGCGATCTGGTGGTGCTGGGGGTCACCGGCGGCTATTTGTCCATTGTGTCGGCTGCCGCGCGCATCGAGTCAGCGCGCGCGCAAGTGGCCACCGCCGAGGCTACCTACAAGCAGGCAGTCGACCGGCACGACGCCGGCGTGACCGCGCGCATTGACGTCACGCGCAGCCAGGTGGAGCTGCAAACGCAGCAACAGCGCCTGACGTCCGTCGAGACGGATTTTGCGAAACAGAAGATTCAGCTGGGCCGTTTGATCGGCCTGCCACCGGGGCAGGAATATAACCTCACCGACGCGCCCACCTATATGCCGTTCGCCGACCTCACGCTCGAACAGGCGCTGATGCGCGCCGCGGCCAACCGCGCCGACCTCAAAGCTGCGCAGGCTCAGGTGCAGGCGGCCGAACTGGTCCGCAAGGCGGCGGTGGCGGAGCGCTATCCGACGGTCAATTTGGCCGCGGATTACGGCGACATCGGCACTTCGCCGCCGAACTCGCACGGCACTTTTAACGTGACCGGCTCCGTCAGCGTCCCCATTTTCCAGGGAGGCCGTGTGCGCGGCGATATCGAACAGGCGGATGCCGCCCTCCAGCAACGGCGCGCCGAATACGAAGATCTGCGGGGACGTGTCGACGCCGACATCCGCCAGGCCTTTCTCGATCTGACGGCTGCCGCCAGCCAGGTGGGCGTGGCGCAAAATAACCGCGTCCTGGCCGCGGATACGTTGAACCAGGCGCGCGATCGTTTCGCCGCGGGAGTCGCCGACACTATCGAAGTGGTCCAGGCACAGGAATCGGTAGCCGCGGCGGAACAGGATTACATCAGCAGTCTCTATGCGCATAATCTGGCCAAGGTTAGTCTGGCCCGCGCGATGGGACAGGCGGAACAAGGGATTCAACAATTTCTCGGGAGACCATAATGGCAACAGAAGAGCTCAACCCCCCGAGCCGGACGCGTGGCCGCGGCAAGGCATTGATTGTGGTTCTGCTGATCGGAGCCGCACTCGCCACCGGCGGCGTTCTTTACTTTAACTATGCGCAGGGGTACGAATCCACGGACGACGCTCAGATCGACGGACACTTGAACGGCATCAGCTCGCGCATCGCCGGGACCATCACCAATGTCTGCGTGGATGAAAACCAGTTCGTCAAAGCCGGCGAGCTGGTAGCAGAGATCGATCCGCGCGATTACGAGATCGCGCTCGCACAGTCTAAGGCCGAGGTATCGCAAAAACAGGCCGAGGTCCAGGTGCAGGACCCGAACGTCCCCATGACGGAAGTCTCCAGCCAGACGAGTATCCTAACGGCGCAGGCGGACGTCGCCACGGCGGATGCGGCGGTCGCCTGGGCCGAGCGCGACCTGGTAGCGTCGCAAGGGCGCCTGCGCGAAGCCGAGGCGAATTACGCCAAAGCGCGCGAGGACGTGGAGCGGTACAAAGCCCTCGTCGGCAAGGACGAGATTCCGAAGCAAATCTACGATCAGTCCGTGTCCAACGCCAACGCGCTCCAGGCCGCAGTGGATGCCAATCGCGCGGCCACGGAAGCGTCGCAAAAACTGGTGGATCAGCGCCAGGCGCAATTGGCGCAGGCCAAGAGCCATCTGGCGGAAGCCGACCGCAATGCGCCGCAGCGACTGGCCGTCAGCCGCGCCAATGTCGCCGCCAAGCAGGCCGATGCGCAGGTGGCGCGCACACGTGTCGAGCAGGCCGAGCTCAATCTGACTTACACCAAAATTTATGCGCCGGTCTCCGGCATTATCACTAAGCGCAGCGTCGAAATCGGCAATCGCGTACAGCCGGGCCAGCAGCTTTTTCTCGTCGGGCAGCTCGATGACCTCTGGGTCACCGCCGATTTCAAGGAGACCCAGCTTCGGCACATGCATCCCGGACAGCGCGCCACCATTTCGGTGGATGCGTACGATCAGACCTATCGCGGCTATGTGGAGAGCATGCCCGGCGCCACCGGGACGATCACCAGCTTGCTGCCGCCCGAAAATGCCAGCGGCAATTATGTGAAAGTAGTGCAGCGGCTGCCGGTGCGCATCCGGTTTGATAAGAACCAACCGGGGCTCGACCGGTTGCGGCCGGGAATGTCCGTTGAGCCCAAGGTGCAGTTGAAATAACCCCCCGATGGCAGCAGCCGCGCAATCGCAGAGCCTCTGGACCCCGAAATACAACCCCTGGGCCGTCGCGTTGACGGTAACGCTGGCGACGTTTATGGAAGTGCTCGACACCTCCATCGCCAACGTTTCGCTGCCGCACATCGCCAGTAATCTATCGGCGAGCCAGGAAGAGTCAACCTGGATCCTTACCAGCTATCTGGTATCCAACGCCATCATCCTGCCCATGAGCGCGTGGCTGCAGCGGTTGCTGGGGCGCAAGCGTTTCTACATGACGTGCGTGACGCTGTTCACGTGCAGCAGCTTTCTATGCGGCCTGGCGCCCAGCCTGGGCATGCTGGTTTTGTTTCGCGTAATGCAAGGCGTGGGCGGCGGCGGTTTGCAGCCGAGCGAGCAGGCCATCCTGGCCGATACCTTCCCGCCCGAGAAACGCGGCGTCGCGTTTTCGGTGTACGGCATGGCGGTGGTGGTGGCGCCCGCGTTAGGACCCACGCTCGGCGGCTGGATCACCGATAACTTCAGTTGGCGCTGGATCTTCTATATCAACGTGCCGATCGGCATCATCTCCCTGCTGCTGACCAGCCGCATGGTGGAAGACCCGCCGTATCTGCAGAATCTGCGGGCGCGCGGCAGGCAAAAAATCGACTTTCTCGGCCTCGGCCTTCTCGTACTGGCAATCGGCTGCCTCCAAATGGTGCTCGACAAGGGCCAGGAATCGGACTGGTTCCATTCCGCCTGGATCACCGTGACGCTGGCCGTTGCGGTATATGCCTTCGTTGTATGGGTCGTGTGGGAGTGGTTTCATCCCGAGCCGATCGTGGACGTGCGCCTCTTCAAGAACCGCAACTTCGCCACGGCCATGTTCTTCACCTTCGTGCTGGGCACGGTGCTGTTCGGAACCACGGTGGTGATTCCGCAGTTCCTGCAATTGCTGCTCGGCTATCCGGCGGAGAAAGCCGGCCAGGCGATGGCCGGCGGAGGATTGGCAATGCTGGTGATGATGCCGATTGCCGGCCAACTGGTGAGCCGCGTCGATCCGCGAGCCATGATGTCGATCGGATTTATGTCCACGGCCGCGGCGCTCTACTTCATGGTGACGCACATCAGCCTGCAAATGGACTTCGCCACGGCTGCCATGCTACGAACCTATCAAGCCATTGGACTGCCTTTCATCTTTCTGCCCTCCAATACGCTGGCGTATATGGGCATCCCGCGGGAAAAGGGTAATCAGATCGCGGCCATGAACAGCTTCATTCGCAATATCGGGGGCAGCATCGGGATCGCCGTGATCAGTTCGCAGCTCACGCGGCAGATCGCCAAACACCAAAACTACCTGGTGGCCCACGCCGCGCCCGGAAGCGGCCCTTTCAATCAGATCGCCAACGGCATGAGCCAGATGCTGGCCAACAAGGGAGTAGCCACGCCGATGCGCCAGACCTACGGACGCATTTCCGGCTTGATCACAGGGCAGGCCACCACGCTCGCCTATATCGATATCGTTTCGACGCTGGCGCTGGTGGTGTTGTGTCTGGTCCCCTTTGTGCTGATTATGCGGCGGCCCAAACGCGCCCCCAGTACAACGGTTTCACACTAGGGCCCTGACTATGAGAAACGCTGCCTTACCGTCACGAGTCCTATGTAGCCCTCGTAGGGTCAGGCCTTCCGGCCTGCCGTTGGGCTTCTTCCCAACGCGCCGAGCGGAAGCTCGGCGGCGCGGAAGGGCCGCCCCACCCTCTTAACACCATGGCGCACGATGCGCAATTGCTACGCGCTTTGCGCCAGGCCATCCGCGCGGCGGCCGACCCCAGCAAGGCCGCGGGCATGCAGGCATACATGAAATCCACCATGCCGTACCTCGGTGTGCAGAGCGTGCCGTTGCGAAAAGTGACCAAGGCCTTGCTGGCCGCGCATCCGCTCGTCTCCTTCGCCGACTGGCGCGACAGCGTACTCGAACTTTGGCGCACGGCTCGCTATCGCGAGGAGCGTTATGCGGCCATCGAGTTGGCGGGCTACCGCCGTTACCGCGAATATCAGACGCTCGCCGCGCTCGATATGTACGAAGAAATCATCACCTCCGGCGCATGGTGGGACTATGTGGACACGATCGCAACCCACCAGATCGGCGAGCTTCTTCGCCGCTACTCGTCGGAGATGGCGCCGATCTTACGACGGTGGGCCGTCTCGGATAATTTGTGGAAACGCCGCAGCGCGATCCTGGCCCAACTCCACTTCAAACGCGATACCGACCTCCAACTGCTGTACGAGTGCATCGAACCTTCGATCGGCTCTTCCGAATTCTTTCTCCGCAAGGGAATCGGTTGGGCGTTGCGCCAATATGCCTGGACCGATCCCCGGGAAGTCCGGCGCTACGTCCGTAAATACGAGTCTCAATTGAGCCCGCTGACCAAACGGGAAGCGCTAAAGAACTGCGGCCTCGTGGGGTCGGGCCTTCCGGCCCGCCGCCGGGCTTCCGCCCGGCGTGGTCTGTAGTCTACACACGAACGCCGAGCGGAAGCCCTGGCCACGGCTCATTTTCCCCTGCCCCGCGCGTCCAGAAAGATGTACGTGACAATGGCGGTGCCGACGAGCCTGCCGCCGGTATTGGTCAGGTCGACCTGGCCGACACACAGGGTGGATCCCACCCGCAGAAGCCGGGCTCGCGCGAATAACGTGCCCTCGCGAACCGGCAGGAAATAGTTCACCTTCATCTCCACCGTGCTGATGGGGCGCGCGCCGGCGCAGTGGCGGTGAATGGCCACGCCCACGGCGACATCGGCCAGGCTGGCGGTGACGCCGCCGTGCAGCGCCCCGTGGCTGTTGAGAAGATCCTTACGGATCCGGCAGCGCAACGTTACGCCGTCCGCATGAAAGCGGCTCAATTGGACGCCCAGGATCGTGTTGAACGGGATTCTGTCGATGATGCTCCGCGCGCGCGCCAGGCTTTCCTTGTGGTCGTTCATTGCGCCGCTCACGCGGATGCTTCGATGCCCCGTTTATCGTAACCGGCGAAGGTCTGGCCGGCCCTCGCGAGTTGCTGCAATAAGGGAGCGGGAGACCACAGGTCAGAACCATGGCGCGCTTCGAACTCCTCCACGCGCGCCAGAACTTTGTCCAGCCCCACCGTGTCCGCGTAGAACATCGGACCGCCGCGCCAGGCCGGAAAACCGTACCCATTCACGTAGACAACATCGATATCCACGGCCCGCAGCGCGATCCCTTCACCGAGGAGCCACGCGCCTTCGTTGATGAGGGCGAACAGGCAGCGGTCCACGATCTCTTCGGGCGCGATTGGCCGCCGATGGATGCCGGCCTCGCGCGCCACTTCGTCGATGAGCGCGGCCGTCTCGGGATCGGGCAGCGGCCGGCGATTCTCGTCGTAGCGGGAAAAGCCTCTCCCGGTCTTCTGCCCGAAGCGGCCCATTTCGCACAAGCGATCAGCTACGAGGGGAACGCGCACTCCGGGTTTTTCCAGGTGCTGAAACTCCTTCCGGATCCGCCAGCCTACGTCCAGGCCGGCCAGGTCGGAGACGGCCAGCGGCCCCATCGCCCAACCAAAATCGTACAGCGTTCGATTCACCGACTCGACGGAAGCGCCTTCCTCGATCAGAAACTGCGCCTCGCGAAAATACGGGGCGAGCATACGGTTGCCGATAAAGCCGCGGCAATTGCCCGCGAGCACGGCGACTTTTTTCAGCCGCTTGCCCAGCGCCATGGAGGTGGCAATGACTTCTTTGGAGGTCGCCTTGCCGCGCACCACTTCGAGCAAGCGCATGACATTCGCCGGGCTGAAGAAGTGATGCCCGATCACCATCTGCGGCCGTTTCGTGGCAGAGGCAATTTCATCGATATCGAGCGTGGAGGTGTTCGAAGCCAGAATGCAAGACGATTTGGCGATGGCATCGATTTCAGCGAATACCTGCTTCTTCAGCGCCATCCCTTCAAAAACCGCTTCCACGATGATGTCCGCCTGATCGAAGCCGTCATAGTTCAACTGCGGCCTGATGAGCGCCATTCGCTCGTCCATCGCAGCTTGCGAGAACCGGCCTTTCTGCACCGAAGCCGCGTAGTTCTTGCGGATGGTGGCGATGCCGCGATCGAGTGCGTCCTGGCTGGTCTCCTTCACTCGGACCGGAATGCCGGCATTGGCGTAGTTCATGGTGATGCCGCCGCCCATGGTGCCGGCACCAATCACCGCGGCGCTGCGGATGTCGTAGGCCTTGGTATCTTTCGGGATGTCCGGAATCTTGCTGACCGTGCGCTCGCCGAAGAAGGCGTAAATCAACGCCTTCGATTGGATGGAAAACAGGCACTCGTGGAACAGCCGGGCTTCTTCCTGGCAGCCTTCCTCAAACGAGAGCCGCGTGGCTGCCTCCACCGCATCGATGGCGGCTAGAGGGGCGGGCTGGCCTCGCCGCGTCTTGCGGGCGGTGTCGCGCGCGGAGGCGAAGACGGCGGGGTCGGCCTGGCCGAGTTTCTCGTCGCGCTCGCGCGTCTTCCGGGCGGGCCGGCCGGCGATTTCACGAGCAAACGCGATCGCGCCGTTCAACAGATCCCCTTCGATGACACGATCGACGATGCCGAGCGCCAATGCTTCCTGCGCCGCAACCGGCTCGCCGAACGCGCACATCTCGACGGCCTTGGCGACGCCTGCCAGTCGCGGTAGCCGCTGCGTGCCGCCCGCTCCCGGGATCAGTCCCAACTTCACTTCCGGCTGACCCACCTGCGCACCGGGAACGATCACGCGATAGTGGCCCGCCATGGCCACCTCGAGACCGCCGCCAAACGCCTGCCCGTGGATCGCCATGACCACCGGTTTGGCCGAGTCTTCGATCGCCAGCAGCATCGGATAGAGCGCGATGCGGGGCCGCTCCCCGGCTGTCATTTTTCCGAATTCGCGGATGTCCGCGCCCGCGATGAAGGTAGAGCCGGCCCCGATCAGAACTACGGCCTTTACGGCCGGGTCTTCGGACGCAGCCTTAACAGACGCGAGAATGCCTTCCGGCACTCCGGGACTGAGCGCGTTAACCGGAGGGTTGTCGATGGTAATCACCGCGATGTCTTCGCGGCGGGCCAGTTTCACTGAGTCGTTCATGAGTGGTTGGAAAGATCAGTTTACATCGCGGAGGCGGCTTACTGCCGCCTTTGACAACAGTAGGGCGGGTGGGGGTTGCCGAGCCGCGACCGTTAGGGAGCGGGGGTTCCGTTACACAGCTCATGGCCCGGCGTTCCGTTGATATCCTTCCTAAAATTGGAAGCGTGCCGCAAACTGGAAGGCGCGCGGTCCGCCCGTGCCGAACGTCGGAGAAATGCGCTGTTGCGGCAGGCCGAACTCGGGCGCGTTCAGAATGAAACTGTCGGCGGTCAAATTGCCGAAATTGAAAATATTGAAGGCTTCGCCGATCAGGCGAATCTCATACTTTTCGGCAATCTTGAACGCTTTCGAAATCCGCAGATCCTGAGACGTGAAATCGTGTCCCAGGTCGTAATGCGCGGGCAAGGTAATCGTGGGATAGATCTGCGTCGGCGCGATCCCGGTCACCGCGGCGGGGTCGGGTTTGCCGGCGTAGGTGCTGTTGTATTGGTTCACCAGGTTCTGCAGATCGCTCTTGCTCAGGAACTGGTTGTACTGCATGCCCGGCAGCGCCATGCTGGTCGTGGATTGGATATTGCTCCCGGTGATATCGACGCCGTTGATAACCGGCTGCACCGGCGGACGGCTCATAAATGCAGAGATCAAGGAAACCTGGAAACCCCAGCGCAGATCCACAATGGCGGAGAGGTTCAGATTGTGCTTGGGGAGATCGGGACCGTAGGTGGCGAAGTAATTGTTCAGATTCAGGCCGACGTTGTTGATGCCCTGGCTGTCCTGATAGGCGTAGGAAGCAGTGAACTGGTAGCGGCGGGCGTAGCGTTTGCTGACCTGCAGCAGCAGAGCCCTGTAAGCCGCCGTACCGCCTGGATACCAGAAATCGATGGGGCCGTTGGAACACTGCGCCGTTGGATCGAACACTTGTGAGGCCTTGCAGGCCGGGATGACTGGCCCGGAGACGGAGTAGAACTTGTTGTAGTCCACGGAGGCCCCGAAGAAATTGGCCGCATCCGGCGGCGTCAGGTGAATCGTGTGGTGAAAGACGAAGTCGGCCTGCACCACCAGGTCATTGGACAACTGGCGCTGGATGCCTACGTTGAAGTGCTGCGCCTGGGTGGTTGGATAGTCGTTGGGATATAAGGCGCCGAGCGAATTCGCCTGCTTGGATATCAAAATCTGAGGCTGCGTGCCCGTGCCGGGATAGAGGGCATTCTGCTCCGCGAGGAGGTAGGGAAATTGCTGCGTGTACGCGCCGAACGTGTAGTAATACGGATAAAAATTCGAGAAGGTCGCTCCCGCCGGAATGCCCGGAAACGAGGGTCCCGGATTGACTACGGCGGAGTTGCCGATGAATTGGCGTCCATCGGGACCGAGAACGGCTCGCTCCCCTAGCCGCCACCAGCCGAGTTCCGTGTCGTAGAAGATTCCGGCGCCCGCACGGATGACGGTCTTGTTGTTGTTGCTGACATTCCAGGCAAAACCCACGGAGGGCTCGAAATTGTGGTACTGCTTGCCCGGCGGATTGAGATTGGAGCCGTACAGCGGGGCCAGCAGAGCCGGCCGGCTCAAATCGTAGTTGAGGATGTTGTCTTCGAATTCCCATCCGAGGCCATAATTCAAGGTGAACCGGGAATTGATCTTCCACGTGTCTTGCGCGAAGAAGTGCAAGCGATCATTCGTTTTGGCGTCGTCCAAGTGGTAGGGAGCGGGCTGCGCCCGGTCACCGACGCCGATCACGAAAGCCGCCACCGGCAGTTTGTACAGGTCACTATAGGAGTTGATCTTTCCGTTGACAATCCCGTACAGAGCCGCGGCCGGTCCCAGTACCTCCGGCGGAAGAAGATAAACCCGCGACGGATCGAAGAATCCCCAATACCCCGTGCCGATGAACCGCTCGATATCGCCGCCGAACTTGAAGCGATGCTTGCCCTTTTCCCATGTCAAGGTGTCGGAAGGCGTGAAGCGCCGCGTATCACGCCCCTGCGGCGAGTTGAAGTTATTGCCCAGAACCGTGTTGGTGGAGTCGATGAAGAAAATCTCAGGCCCGCCCTCTCCCGGGCACCCATTGCAGGGCGCGGGAATGTTGCGGTTTTGCCAGTATTGATAGGCGAAGTGGAAATCGTTAACCACCGTGGGGGTGAGAATACTGGTGACGCCGAGCACATACTGATCGACCCAGTTGGAGTTGGAAACGAAATTAGAGGGCGGCGCGGGTAAGCCAAAAGGACCAGTGTTGGTGTTGCCGTCATGCGAATAGCGAAGGAAGGCGGTATTCTTGGCGTCCAGGTGATCGTCGAGGCGGAAGCCGAACACCTTGCCGGTATACGGTGCGGGCGCCGCCGCGGCAAACACCGATAACGAGGGAAGATCGGGTTGGACGACAAAAACACCCGTCTGATTCGTATATTCGAAATTGCCAAAGAAGAACAGCTTGTCCTTTTTGATGGGGCCGCCGAGATCGAACCCGCTCTGTCGCCGCGCGAAGAACGGATCCGGATCGAGATCGTTCCGCTGCAAACTGGGGTACGCCGCAATATGATGATCGCGGAAGTAGAAGTAACCGGCGCCGTGGAAGTCGTTGGCGCCGGACCGGGTCACGACGTTGATGGCGCCGAATGCCGTGATGCCCGTCGACAGATCGAAATTGGAACTCGAAATTTGAAATTCCTGTACCACTTCCTGCGAGAAATTCTGACTGGGACCGCCCTCGACCGGATTGCGGATGTTCATGCCGTCGATGGTGATCGCCGTGTGCGATGCGGGACTGCCCAGGACGGAGACATTGAATTGCGCGTTAAACTGTGCCGGGTTGCCCGGCGTTACGATGACCCCCGGCTGGATCGCGGCGAGATTGAGAAAGCTCCGGCCATTCAGCGGCAGATTGTCGATCTGCTCTTGCGTAACCACGGCCTGCACGGTGTTGGACTCGTAATTGATGTTGGCCGCTGCGCCTTCGACGGTGATCACTTCATTGGTCGAGCCCACCTCCATCGTCAAATTCAGGGAGGTGGTGGACCCGGTTTCCACCACCGCAGGCTGCACCAACACTTTGAGCCCGGTAGCCTGGACGCGGATCTCATAGTTTCCGGCAGGCAGTGCGGGTGCGGTAAATACGCCGTCGGGCCCCGTCATCAATTCGCGCGTCAGTCCGGTGTCTTTGTTGGTAACGGTAATTTTGGCGCTGGCAATCACGCCGCCGGATTGATCGTGAACCGTGCCCGAGACCGTGCCGGTAGGCACTTGCGCCAAACCAACCAAGGTGAACCCGAATAAAACGGCAATTGCCGCTACGCACACACGTTTTCCTGGCGCCATGACTAGCCTCCCCTAAATCCCCAAATCCAACCTATCGGTCGGTAGGGGAGTACGTATATCAGACTCCGGGTGGGAAGTCAACGGCAAACGGAACACGGCAAATGGAACAGCCCTCTAGCCCGCCCGCTTGCTGCTTGCTCGCGGGGCCCTCGGCTTGTTCTTGCTCGTATGATTGAGCGCAACGGCAGCGCGGATGAGCGCTTTCAAGGCCGTCTCATTGAGCTGGTCGCCTGCATGGATGTCGATGGCGCGCCGGACATTCCCCTCGAGGCTGGAATTGAACAGACCGGACGGGTCTTTCAACGCCGCTCCTTTGGCAAATGTCATCTTGACATGGTCCTGGTACGTCTCTCCCGTGCAGACGATGCCGCCATGGGACCAGACGGGAGTACCCCGCCACTTCCATTCTTCAACGATCTCCGGGTCGGCTGCGTGGACGATGGCGCGCACTTTCGCGAGCATCTTCCCGCGCCAGTCCCCTAGTTCCTGGATCCTCTCGTCAATCAATCGAGAGGCCGATTCCACTCCGACGGATGTTTTCATATACCGATACTCTCGCACCTATTCTAGTGAAATGCCCCGGTGCCTTCGATAGCAGCGTGACCGAGCCGCGACTTAAAGGAGCGGTCCTGCCTGCCGCTTAGCCAACACCGCTGGCTGCTCGTTCCGTCGTGCGGCTCCCTCTGCGCCACTTGCCGGCATACGGCAGCACGAACAAGTACAGCCCGGTGAACAGGAGCAAGGCGAGCGGGAGCAGCGCTAGTAAGCCCAACCAGGCGGTGTACTTTCCGCGTGCCACGGCGATGCCGTTGGCGATGACGGCCACCGTAAAGAAGATGGACAGCCAGCGGTGCGTCTGCCGAATCCATTGGTTCCAGTTCAATGCAACCTCCTTATTCCCGAGCCGCCGTCCAACCGGGAGGCTCCACGGCGAACTGCTTGGCGTACTCCGCATTCAGCCGCTGCCAACCCTCGAACTTCATCATGTCGCCGCCACCGATGCGGCCAATGGGCGTTCCGCTGAGAAGGTGATCCAGAACGTCGAAAGAGATGTGCCAGCCCGCTGCGCCCCACGAGATGAAGCGGCGATCGATGCTGTGCCACAGCGTCAGGCGGGTGCCGCTGCCGACGGCTTCCAGTTCCCAGCGGATATCGCCGTACTCCAAGAAGCTGGGGGCCTCGGCTCGAGTCACTGTGGTTGCGATCGGCTTGGGGTTTCCCACCCAGGTGAGATTCACCTTGGCCCCCACCGTGTCCAAGCTCCCATCGACGACGAAGGGAGCCCATTCGCGCAGATGCGCCGGGTCGGTAAGCGCCTGCCACACTTTCTCCGGTGAGTGGCGCAGTTCCCGAACGAGAATCAGGGTCCACTTCTCTCCGTCCTTCTGGACGCGCGCCCCGCTGGCCGGACCCGGTGTGTACGGCTGCCGATCGATCATCTTTTTCTCCTCGTCTTCCTGTTCGTTGGCCCGGCTTGATCGCCGCGGTCGAGGTGGCGCCTGAGAGCATCCACGTAGGCGGACCAGAAGCGGCGGAGCTGGGCCAACGTACGTAAAGGCCGCATTTTACCAGCGCGCCAATTGGGTGAGCTGAATGAGGTTGCCGCAGGTGT
>Ga0335078_10012677_pt1 | contig 12490 bp, 11 predicted proteins | sample Lox_Sample_32_FD_206711 | JGI IMG/M metagenome (GOLD analysis project Ga0335078, IMG submission 206711) | Soil microbial communities from Loxahatchee National Wildlife Refuge, Florida, United States - Lox_Sample_3.2 | ecosystem: Environmental > Terrestrial > Soil > Wetlands | place: USA... | reverse complement strand
GAGCGGCGACAATCTTCCCCTGATCGATGTCATAAACCGCCACTGTATTCGATCCAAAATTGCTGACATAGAGACGGGAATTATCGGCGGAAACGACTCCGCGCGCAGGATGGCTCCCGATGAGGTGGCTGCCGCCGACTTCGTTCGTGTTGGTCTCAATGATGGCGATGTTGTCGGAATCAAAGTCACTGACCATCAGTTCGCCTCCATCCGGCTTGAGCGCGAGGTGAACCGGAGTCTTACCCACGTCGAGCAGCGCGAGCAGCTTATCACTTCCTAAAGCAATCGAAGCCACCTGCGCTGAGCCGGTGCAAGCCACGAAGGCCTTGCTGTTGTTGGGGAGAATCGCGATGTCTTCCGGTTGCTGGCACACCGGAATCGTGCTGCTGACGGTGAGCCGATGGGTGTCAATGATGGAAACTGTGTTGTCGCCACGGTTGCTGACCACCACAGTCTTGCCGTCGGGGGAGACACGGGCGAGTCCGGGCGCAGCGCCGACGTGGATGTTGCCGAGAACCAGACGGTGGTCCAAGTCGATCACAGAGACGTTGTTCGATCCCGAGTTGGCGACGTAGGCGCGCTTGCCGTCCTGGGAGACGTCGATGAAATATGGTTTGCCATGGACTCCGATGGTGGCGACGACAGCGTTGCTTTCGGCGTCAATCACGCTGACGTTATCGGAACCCGTATTCACCACGTAGATTTCGTTCTTCCTGCTGTTGGCGGCGATGCCCGTGGGCTCGCTGCCCACTTTCATCGTCCTGGCCAGCGCAAAAGTGCGAAGATCGATGACGCTGACGGTGTTGCTCTTGCCGTTGGAGATATAAGCGTACTCGCGATAGGAGGGACCGTAGTCTGTGAACTCGCGCTCGTGAAAGTACCACCACCCCAAGGCGGCAAGGATGGGAAGCAACACCATGATGACCAGGAGTTTTCTCACTGTCAGTCGGGGGCGTTACCGAATAAGCAAGACTACCAGAGGAGAAGAAAATTCAGTACAGCCGGAAACTAGCCTCGGCTTTGATCTGTACCGCGACCGGTTGACCGTCTTTGGTCGCAGGCTTGAACTTCCACTTGCTCACGGCCTCAACCGCTTTCTTGTCCAGATCGGGAGTGAGACTCTGGATGACTTGAACGTCGCGTGCGTTCCCTTCGGGGGTGACAATTAATGACACGATGACAATTCCATTGACCTTTGCCCTGCGTGCCTTATCGGTGTATTCGGGATTGGGCGCGTAAATCGCCCGCGGAGGTGTGATGCCGGCTCCAACCTTGTACACGCCGGGCGGCAAACTGGCGCCATCCTGGGCAGGTGGATTCTGGGCCATCAGGTGCAGGCACACCGCCAGCACCAACATGCCGAATGAAATCGAGTAGCGCACGGGCCCCACCTCGGTTAGACTGCACTTCGCTCGAGCGTGACCGAACGTGATCCCGCATCGGGGACGCTCCTGCCTACCACTGCGGCGATCTGCCGCACCTGCAGCATCAGTTCATCGAACTGGTCGGGATAGAGCGACTGCATGCCATCGGAGAGCGCCTTGTCCGGATTATTGTGCACTTCCACGATCAGGCCATCGGCCCCAACTGCAACTGCGGCGCGCGACAGAGGCGTCACCTTGTTGCGCTTGCCGGTGCCGTGGCTGGGGTCGACGACGATCGGCAAATGGCTGAGACGCTGTACTGCCGGCACGATGCTGAGATCGAGCGTATTGCGAGTATGGTCGGCAAAAGTGCGAACGCCGCGCTCGCACAGGATCACGTTGTAATTGCCTTCGCTCATCACGTACTCAGCCGCCATGAGCAACTCTTCGAGGGTTGCCGACATGCCGCGCTTGACGAGGACCGGCTTCTTCGATTTGCCGGCGCGCTTGAGTAAAGAGAAGTTCTGCATATTGCGAGCGCCGATCTGAATGACGTCCGCATATTCTTCAACCAGTTCAAGAGATTCGTTGTCGATGGCCTCGGTAACGATCCTCATGCCGAATTGCTCGCGTACCTCCGCCATGATGCGCAAGCCTTCCTCGGCTAAACCCTGAAACGAGTACGGAGAAGTGCGCGGTTTGTAGGCGCCGCCGCGAAAAAACTGCGCGCCCGCGCGATGCACGCGCCGGGCGACAGCAAATGTCTGTTCACGATTTTCGATGGCGCAGGGGCCGGCCATGATGGCGAGTGCTGGCCCCCCAATAGTGGCGTCCGTGCCGGCAAAGCGGATGACGGTGTTGTCTTCTTTGATATCGCGGCTGACTAACTTGTACGGTTTGGTAACGCGGATGACTTCCTGCACACCCGGCATTTCTTCCAGCGTGCCCGACTCCACTTCGCCCTGGTTGCCGGTGATGCCAATCGCCGTGCGCTCGGCGCCGGGGATGGAATGCGCGCGATAGCCGAGTGATTCGATTTTCTGGCAGACCGACCGCACCTGTTCTTCGGTGGCATGGGCCTGCATCACAACCAGCATCAGCTTTTTCCTCGGGCGGAGGCGGGGACGAACTGCCTGCACGGCCAAATACGTCGAGTTTACCGTTGTTTGCGCCTGCCTCGCAAATGGAGCGGGGAGCTTCCCGCCAGACTTACCCGGGGAGAGCTTCCCTTGCGGCCTTTGCGTCCAAGGGGTTGATCCATCATCGCCAACGCCCTATACCGCAAGTGTCGCCAGGAGAAACCTCAAGGAGGCTAAGTTTGCCGATACAAGGAAGCGTTCACGGGCGCAGAAGGAATGCGTCGACGAAGACGTCGTCTCCCCGCCGCAACGAACGCAGGAGGAAGTATTCATTTACGGGACGGTCATCCTGCATGGCGGGCGTTTCAGGAGAGGCAGCTATCACCTGCGCTGGCGGTCGTTCCAGGGAGAGGATGGTTGCGAAAATGCGTTCAGGGGTACCCGGCGGATTCCATTCCTCAAGATCGAGAATCGCCGATGGGGGCAAGCGCCGCGCCAGCTCGGGGGCGGTGCGATTGGGGATAGGCTGGTTGCTGGCGAGGAAGTGGTAACCCCAAGTGGGGTTGTAGGCGAATACGCGCACATACGGGAAAGACTCCACCAGAGAACGAGTAACGGCAGCCCGGACCTGGTCGTCGCCATAAGGGAGCCATTGCTGCAGGATGCCATCCGGGCGCAAGCGTTGACTGGCAATTGCGTAAAACTCCTTGCTGTAGAGCAGGCTGGATCCGGCGGCCTCGACCGGCGGAGGTGGGTCGATCGTAATCACGTCGTAGCGATCGGAGGAGCGCTCGAGAAAGCGGCGCCCGTCATCGATCACGATGTGAGACTGGGAAGAACTCAGCACCTGTGCAGCATCCGCGTGAAAGTAGGAAAACATTTTCGGAACGCTAGGCACTAATTCCACCGCCGTGGTGGAGATATCCCAGGATCGCAGAGAGCGGTAGGTCGTTCCCATTCCAAAACAGATTGCCAGTGCATTTTGCGGTTTGTGGTCGAGGAAGGCGAGCGGGAGGTGGGCCATGATCTTGGTTACGGGGCTGAGACCGGTCATGCCGACTCCGTTGACCAAGAGGTGCTTGCGCAGGCCTTGTCCGGTAGCGATGACGGTGGCAGTGTTGTCGCGAAGTACGCGGCCCTGCGGGTAGATTCCCCGGAGATCCTGTGTGAAGACCACCAGCAACACTGCGACAGCTGCCAGAGTATAAGCGGGCCGGCTATATCGCACCGGCGGCGCATCTGACTGAGCAGATGACCAGGAAGGATGTAGTCCAAGAATCAGCCAGGGAATTGCGAACGCGGTCAGGGCCCAATGCTCACTGATCAGAGGAAGTAAGACAAAGCCGGCGAACAGAGGCCCCAGAATGCAGCCTAAAACATTCATTGCGTAGGCCCTGCCCGCATGATCAGGATCGCCGCCGGACCAGCGATCCACCAGCATAGGGGTTATGAATCCCAACACACCTGAAAAGGGAGCAATGCCCAGCACCAGACGCATTGCAGGATTCCAATCAAGGCGGGGGTCAGCCGTTAGCAGGGGCAGCAGGGCGAAGACGCCAAGGCATACCCAAGTGAGTTTCTCTTCGTATTGATGTTCGCGACTCCAGTAACGGTAAATCTGCGATCCGGTGAAAGTCGAGGCCAGATACGACCCCAGAATCGAGGCGAAAGCATAGACCATAGTTCCCAGATACGGGGTGAATTGCCGGATCCAGACAACCTCCATCGCCATGCTGCTCAAACCAGTGGCAAAAAGCAGAGCGAGCGTCCAATGATTTCCAGTGGATACGGCGGGGGCCGACGAAGCTTGTGCTACTAGGGCATTGCTGCGAGGCGACCGTTGCAATACCGAGACTGCGATCACCAGAATTGCGAGAAAACAGTTGAGTCCTGCCCCAATCTTCAGCGTGCCGTGAAATCCGTATAGCTCGATCAACAGAGGCGGAACCACGGCTCCGATGACGGCGCCGGCGACATTGGACAAGTACAGGTAGCTAAATGACCTCGAAGATTGCGGCTGTAAGCGCAATCTGATCGCCGCCATGGCGACGGGGATGGTTGCCCCCATGCAGGTACACCAGGGGACCAGGGTAAGCGCCACCCAAATCCCCGATGTAAGGTAGTAGACCGAAGAGGAAGAGAGTCTCGCGTGTTCGAGTAGATCGCGTCCCCAGGCTAATTCTCGTGGAACACAGAGTGCGGAGAGTCCGATCAGGAATTCTGTAAGGGCATAAAGCGGCAGAGCAGGGAAGTTGTCTGCCATCCAGTATTTGCGGACCAGGCGGCCGCTTAACCACGATCCCGCGCCCAGCCCAGCCATAAACATGGAGAGCACAATGGAGACCATGGCGCTGGTTACGCCGAACTGTGCCATCGCCAGCCGCAGCCAGACGATCTCATACAGAATGCTGCAGAATCCTGAAATCAGAAAGAAGACGAAAAACCAGAGCACAAGGGTCCCCCCGGAAATCGCGGCCCTACTTAAAGTGGTTGTGTCGATGAGAACACACCGGCAGGTTACCGGCCACGGTACGGGAGTAACTGCATTTCGGTAGCAGATGCTTGGGCAGTTTCAGTTCCCGATGCTCTTTTTCTCTGACAGCTTGGCCTTGATCGCGCCAGGAAGGGTAAAGATCTGGTCGTCAACGTCATCGTAGGTCACGGATGTGATTAGAGAAATCGAGACATCGTCGCCATCCACCGACGTCGTTCTTGCCGCCATCTTGACCCCGCCAAAGTCCTTATAATCTTCAAACGTCTCCGTAGCGTCGCCTTTCCCTCCGCGCCATGCGGTATTGAATTTATAGCCGAGCAACAGTCCGGTTTCCTTGTCATAGAAGTGCTCGTTGACCTTGCCCCAGTTGTTGACGCCCCTCAGGTGAAAGCACTCCCGTCCATGGAAGGTTTGCACGTCCACTACGTCCATGGATTGAAAGTACTGCAAGACGTGCAGGTGATAGTACATGTCAGCATCGCGGGCGGTGGTTTTCACCATGTCGCCCTCAAGAATCGTGGCCTTTCCGTTGGAAGGCAGGTCCCATGCCGTTTCGCCGTCATAGCCCGATGCGTATTCTTTGTTTCCAGGCAGCGACGCCCGGAATAGCATCTTGTTTCCACCTTTGGTGTAGAACACGGTCTCCACGTCGAGTTTTGTGGCCGGCTCCTGATAGCGTCCGTGGACCGTCATGGACTTGTGACGGAGAAGCGCCTCCTTGCCGCCCGTCGCTTCCACATTGCGGTCGAGCACTGCCTGCACCGTTGGCAGACCATTCGTCTGCGCGCGCCCATGACCGTTCAGGATAAATGTACAAAGCAGGCAGGTAAGCGCTCCCCGGCCCAGCTTGTGTTCGCCGCGTAGGAAAAACACTCGATTGCCACCATCGATGCGCACGCTACCCTCCTGTTCGCTCTGGTAGTGCGGAGGATCGCATGGCAGCTTCGGTAAGTCTTGTCGGCAATTAGCGCGCCTTATGAGGCGGCCTCTCGGGTGTCGGGTGGTGGGGTGATCCCACACGCGCATGGGCCACCCTAAATCAAATTCCACGGCAGCACGTCTAAGATAGGGAATTCCGGGATTTCCGATGGCAATGAGGCCAACCCGCGCTCCCACCCGCTACCCCCGCCTCGATCCTCACGGGAGTTCTCTCGCCAGTCCGCGAAGGGTTATCGACCAGTTCGCAGCCCCGGCCTTGCAACTCGACCATGTCGAATACGAGTCCGGTTGCTGTCTGGCCAGGCACTCGGAGTCCCTGGCTTTTCTGGCTTGCACCCTGCAAGGCATGCATTGGTCCTCGACCAATCACGGCGGCTTCACCTGTCTTCCCGGCACCGCGCGCTTTTTACCCGCCGGCGAACCCCACGAGAACTACTTTCCTGTACGCTCGCGATGCATTCTGGTAAAACTAAAGCCCACGATCCTCGAACGCGCCCTCGAATACGCTTCATTGCCCGACCGCCCGGTGCAATTTGGTGCACCTTCCGGCGCCCAGTCTTCCACGCTGCTTTCCGTTGAAGTGCATCATCCCGACGACCTTTCACCGCTGGTCGTCGAGGAGTTATCGCTCGCCTTGTTGCTGGCAGGCAGTCGGGAATCGCAGCGTTCCACAAGCCCGATTCCGCCCTGGTTGCGCCGCGTCCACGAAATGCTTCGTGAAGAAAGCGGCCGCCGATTTAACCTCGCGGAGTTGGCCGGCTGCGCCGGCCGCCATCCGGTGCAGGTTTGCCGCCAGTTTCATCGCAGATTTTGTTGCACCATCGGCGAATATGTGCGCCGACTCCGCGTAGCCCGAGCTCAATCTTTGCTGGCGCGCCCGGAGCTCAGCATTGTGGAAATTGCCCTGATCTGCGGATTCGCCGATCAGAGCCAATTGACCAACACGTTTCGCCGCCTGACCGGTGTGACTCCGGGACGCTACCGACAGCAGTTCACTGACAAAGCACCGTTGGCCCTTTGATTCGCGGAGCGCTTCTGTGTGCCCCGGCTGGCTGGTGGAGAGCCACAGGGCTCCCGCAAAACCTTATACTGCTGCCATGCCCCGTTCGATGGCCCAGGAGCAGGACATTCTGAAGATGCCCAGCCCGCGGCGCCCTCCACGGCTCACCGCCCGCAGAATCGGTATTCACACCTCGAGCGCAGGAGGGGTTCAGAACGCGGCGGAGCGAGCGTACCGGCTGGGATGCAATACGTTTCAGATTTTTTCCTCCAGCCCGCGCCAATGGGCCCCATACCAACTGAGTCTTCCCCGCTGTGTGGAGATGAACCGCGTGCGGCAGGAGCATGACCTCAAGCCGCTGGCCATCCACACCAATTACCTCATCAATCTCGCGGCGACCAACGAAGTGTTCCTGCGCAAGTCAATCGTGGCGTTTCGCGGCGAGGTGGAGCGGGCACTGCTACTGGGCGCGGATTATCTGGTGCTGCATCCGGGATCATTTCGTGGGGCCGATCGCGAAGCCGGCCTTCTGCAGACGGCGGCGGCCATTGCAGCGGCCGCACAAGGGCTGGATCTGGCAAAGAGTGGCCTGACGATTTTGATCGAGAATACGGCCGGAGCGGAATTCTCACTGGGCGCGAGCTTCGAACAGGTGGCGGAAGTCTTGTCTCGACTGGCAGGGCTGGTCCCGGTTGGGGCATGCATCGACACTTGTCATACCCATGTTGCCGGCTATGACATCGTGAGCAAAGCGGGCTGGGAAAAGACTTTGGCGCATCTGGACGAAACCGTCGGTTTGAACAATGTGAGGCTATGGCACTGCAACGATGCAAAGGCGGCCCGCGGCTCGAAGCTTGACCGGCATGAGCATGTCGGAAAGGGAAGCATCGGCTTGGAACCATTTCGGCAGCTGCTCAACGATCCCCGGCTTGCCCATGCTGCCTTCATCGCGGAGACACCGATCGACGAACCCGGGGACGACAAAAGAAACGTTGCAGCGCTGAAGAGACTGGTGAATTCCACGGGGAAGACGCCCCGTATGCAGAAGGAATCGGCGGAACGCTGAGGTCGTGTTGCGCAGCGCAACGTCAGTCCAAATTTCCCTGCTCCAGCACCACATTTTCACGGACGATCAGGCGGTACGCAGCCATCTCCTTCAGGGTGGGTAGAACCCGGTTTACGTGCTCGTCAGTATCCACGAAGATGATGATCACCGGCAGCTTGCCGCCGGCGTCGACCAGGTGGCCGGTCTCCACTCGATGGCGACCGAGGAATCCGGCGACAGCATGAATCGCGGTAGCTGCATAGACGCCCTCGCGGCGCAAATAGTTGAGTACCTCCAAGTGCAGGGGCCGGTGATGCCACTGGTCGGCTTCGTTGAGGTAGATCGTCACTTGAACAGCCATCGCGCTTGGCATTTTACAGCACCCGCGCTATTGCCATACCGGCCAATGCGCCCAGCAGACACAGAATGTTGTTGGTCAGGATGTTCGTCCAAAGCAGCAACCATTGTCCCTGCTCGAAATAGGCCATGCTCTCGAAGGCATAGCTGGAGAAAGTGGTGAAGGCGCCACAGAAGCCGACGACCACCAGCAATCGCCAGCGTGGGTCTACCCAGGCCCGTTCTGTCGCCCAGATCACGAAAAAGCCGACAATGATGCTGCCGATTATGTTGATGATGAGGGTTCCATACGGGAACACCGGACCCAGAATACGGGCAGCATAGCGGCTGATGAGGTAACGGGCGTTAGCCCCGACAACGGCGCCCAGGGATATGATCAGTAGCTCTTGCACGATGGAGTCTCCAAACAGAGTTTGTAGGAGTCATCAGCCGGAGAGCATTTACCAGTCTGGCTCTGGCGGTTATGGCGAACTCCATCGCCGTAATTATTTTTATCACAGAGGACAGCGGGCCGCACAGAGGGATGTTTGGGGAGAGTTACTACGGATTCCGGCATGAACCTGTATTACTTCTTTCGTTCGACCAGGAAGTGGGCCAGCGAATTGAGGGTCTCTGCCCGCGCTCCGAAGCTCTCCAACGATTGCAGAGCCTGGCTCACCAGGGTGTCGGCTCTTTCCAGCGAGCGCTCCACTCCAAACAGCGCCGGGTAAGTTGCCTTCTCGGCGGCGGTGTCCTTGCCGGCAGTTTTCCCCAATTGCTCGGAAGTTTGGGTGACGTCGAGCACATCGTCGACGATCTGGAAAGCCAGGCCGATCGATTGTCCGAAGGATCGCAATCGGCCGATGGCATCGTTGCCTGCGCAGGCAAACAGCCCGCCGCTGACAACGCTGGCGGTAATGAGCGCGGCAGTTTTGGAGCGATGAATATATTCGAGGGTGGCGAGATCGGCTTTCCGGTGCTCGGCTTCGAGATCGACGACCTGACCGCCGATCATGCCGTCTACCGTGCCAGTGCTACGGGCGATTTCCGCGACGATGCGAACCCGGGCCTCTGCTGGACAGCGCAGCTGCGCCAACACTTGATACGCCTGGGTCTGCAGAGCGTCGCCGGCCAAAATGGCGATGGCATCGCCGAAAACTTTGTGACAGGTGGGACGTCCGCGACGCAAATCGTCGTTGTCCAGGGCCGGCAGGTCGTCGTGAATCAGGGAATACGTATGCAACATTTCCAGTGCAGCGCCCAAATCCTCGATTCCCCCGGGCAAGAAACCGGCGACCATCCGCCCGGCCTCCATGCACAGAATCGGCCGCAGGCGCTTGCCTCCGGCAAACACGCTGTGCCGCATCGCCTTGTGGATGGAGACAGGATGTTGGGTCGCAGCCGGCAGAAGACGCTCCAACGCGGCGTCGGCCAGCTCGCGGCCCTGCTCCAAAGTCTCTTTGAGCATGACGGTGAGTATACCAAGAGGAGATTGGAGTAGTTTCAGCGCGGAACTTCGTCCGCGCGACGGCTTCGCATGGGCAAAGCACTCCCTCCCACATCGCATGACAGATCATGCAGAAGGAGCCTTGTTAGCTGCTACGCAGCGGCGGATTGTATCCTGTCCGTTCCCCGAGCGGCTTGCACGATGGATCGCGTGTCCGACGAGTCGTAGACATCGGCGGCGCCCGCGTTCAGCGCCGCGGCCCACATCTCCTCGTCAGCGCAGCGATGGGTGCAAACAACGCAAGCGCCAGGGAAGTCATCGCAAAGGTTTCTTACCTCGGAAAGCGATGCTTTCTCCAGATCCAAAATGGCAACGTGGGCACGATGCCGGGCGATGCTCGTGCGCAGTTCGCTCAGCGAATGTGTCAGGTGAACGGAATCAAAAGCATTGGATAACGCGGAAACGAGCGACTGAGCAACTTCCGAATCGCTCTGGAGGAGTACAACATGGAGCGATGGCATAACTACCCTCTGGCTTCTACCGCTATACACGGCGGAACTGCTGTGTCAGCCCTCACCCCGATGAGCGCCGTCACAGACGTTAAAACGACGAGCGGTGAACAGCCGAGGCAACCTATTTCCGGTTGGACGGAACCTCGGTCAACGGCTCAAACGATTCAGCCTGGAGCTTCCCATTCTGCTTCAGCAGGATTTCCACTTTGCCCTCGGCCTGCTCCAGTTCTTTGCGGCAGCTGGCCGAGAGCTGCATCCCCTCTTCGAAGAGGGTCAATGATTTCTCCAGGGGTACTTCCCCTTTTTCCAGCTCCTGAACAATCTTCTCCAGGCGCTGGAGGCAATCCTCAAACTTTGGCAATGGGATTCACTCCACGCTCTGATTTTACTCCACCTCGGCGGGAGAATTGTCCACAGAAAAGTTGGTAGTGGCGAAAATTTGCAGCGCTCTATGCCGAACTGGCACGAGAGGCTCCCAGCGCTTCCAACACATCGACCGCCGACGCATAACGGCCGAGCGGAGCGCTGATCTGAGCTCCTTGGACCATTTGGCGAGCGGCGATGAGCATCTCCCGGGCAATGGCAACTCCTTCCTCTCGTGCGGCCTCGGGAGTCTGGGCCCGGGCCATACGTTCCAAAATGGAGTCCGGAACCGAGACGCGCAGCTCGTTCTTCATGAACTCGGCGTTGCGCACGCTCACCAGCGGCCAGATGCCGGCGACCACGGGGATGCGGCAATGCTCGATGCGGCGGACAAAGTTTTCCAGCAGGCTCAAGTCGAATACCGGCTGGGTGACTACGTACTCGGCACCTGCCTCCACTTTGTAATCGAAGCGGCGGATCTCCTCGTCCATATCATTGAGTCCGGGGTTGGCGCCCACGCCAATCACAAAGGATGTGCCGGTGCCGATGGGATTGCCGCCAAGATCGAGACCGCGGTTCAGATTGTGCACAATGTTCACCAATCCAATCGCATCCACGTCGAACACAGCCGTCGCATCCGGGTAATTGCCCATCTTTGGCGGATCGCCGGTGATGCAGATCAAATTGCGAATACCGGTGGCCGCCGCTCCCAATAAGTCAGACTGGATGCCCAGCACATTGCGGTCGCGGCAGGTGTAGTGGAGGACAGTTTCAATCCCCACATCCTTCTGGATGAGCAGCGATAGCGCCTGATTGCTCATTCGCGCAGAGGCGCGCGGGCTGTCCGGAATATTGATGGCGTCGACTCCGACGGACTTGACGAAGCGAGCGCCTTCCACCTCTTTGCGAATATCAATTCCCTTAGGGGGAACGATCTCGACCATAGTCACAAACTCACCGGCCGAGAGCTTACGTCCGAGAAGGGACCGCTTCTCGATTGGGACTGCCGGGGTGGCAGAGACCATGGCCGGGCTAGTGGCTGGGGACGCGGACGCTTTGCTACGCGCTTCACCTACCCGCAAGGCGGATTTCATCACCCGAATATGGTCGGGCGTGGTGCCGCAGCAGCCTCCGACCAAACGAACTCCTGCAGCCACGAACTTGCGCGCGTAACTGGCCATGTATTCCGGGGAACAGAGATAGATGTTGCGACCTTCGACGTCACGTGGAATTCCGGCATTCGGCTGGGCCGCAAGGGGCAACGTGGTCAGAGCCCGGATGCGCTCGATGCCTTCCAGCATAGCCACCGGGCCCACACTGCAGTTGCAGCCCATTACATCGGGCCCCCAATCCTCCAGCCGGGGAGCAAAAACCTCGGGCGTGGAACCGTCCAGGCAGTTACCGTCTTCGTCGATGGTGACCTGGGCGATCAGGCGCAATTTGGGGTCGATGTCGCGAGCGGCCAGAATGGCCTGGTGCAATTCCTCGAGATAGCCGAAGGTCTCGAGAATCAGCAGGTCAATGCCCGCTTCCGCCAGAGCGGTGATTTGTTCGCGGAAGGCAGCCCGAGCTTCTGCAAAAGAGGTCTTGCCCAGGGGTTCGATGCGGATACCCAGGGGTCCCACCGACCCTGCTACCCAGGCGCTGAAGCTCTTGGCGGCCTCCCGCGCCAATTTGACGCCGGCCGCGTTGATTGCCGGCACCTTACTGGCCAGGCCGTGGCGGGCGAGGCGGAAGGAATTGGCGCCGAAGGTGTTGGTTTCGATAATCTCCGCTCCAGCCTGCAGATACTCGTGGTGAATGCCCCGGATCAGGTCGGGCTGGGAGAGATTCAGCTCGTCATAGCAACGGTTGATAAAGATGCCCTTGCCGTACAGAAGGGTCCCCATGGCGCCATCGCACAGCACCGGC
>Ga0335078_10012676_pt1 | contig 12491 bp, 10 predicted proteins | sample Lox_Sample_32_FD_206711 | JGI IMG/M metagenome (GOLD analysis project Ga0335078, IMG submission 206711) | Soil microbial communities from Loxahatchee National Wildlife Refuge, Florida, United States - Lox_Sample_3.2 | ecosystem: Environmental > Terrestrial > Soil > Wetlands | place: USA... | reverse complement strand
GACATCAACTGCATTAAGACAAAAGGCAATTAAAGGCGCAAAGGGCCTGCAGGAACTACTCGCAGAACCGTCTTAAGACGGCATTTATAAAACCAAAACGGGATATCGAAACGGCCTTGTCGAGCTCCTTTTGCTCTTCCACTTCGACTTTTTCAACAACCGGGCCGTACTTCGCCTCGTCCTGACCGAGATCCGCTTTCCAACCGTCAACCACTTCCTCCACTTTCTGCAATTGGTCCTTGTCCATCCAGATGCCTCCGCACTGCGCGCACTTGTGAATAATAATGCCGCTCGTGTCGCCGTAATTGAAATGTTCCATCCGCACAGTCCCACAGACCGGACAGTTCAGTTCATCGTGATCGTCCTTTTCCGCCGAAAAAATTTCCTTATTGACGGCGTCCAATGAGGCGATTTCATCGGAAGTGAACACTTCATCGTGGTGCTCCACCAGTTTCTGCAACTCGCCCGCATGCAACCATTCCCCCTTGCAACCCGGGCAAACTTCAACCACCTGGCCGTCATATTCAACGGGACTGAGGATGGAATTGCATCTCGGGCATTTCATAATCGGAATGGATTGGAATTATGCCTTCGCCACCAACTGCCGCAACACAAAAGGCAAAATGCCGCCGTGCTGGTAGTAGTCGATCTCGATGGGTGTATCAATCCGGCAACGGACCGGCACGTTCTCCACTTTGCCGTCCCGGCGAGTGATGCGAAGCGTCAGGTCCTGCTGCGGCATCAGGTTAGGACCAAGCCCGATGACATCGTAAGTTTCCGTGCCGTCAAGCTTCAGGCTCTGCGTTCCGCATTGCGGAATGCCTTCCTTGAATTGCAGCGGCAGCACGCCCATGCCGACCAGATTGCTGCGGTGAATCCGCTCGAAACTCTGCGCCACGACGGCCTTCACCCCCAGCAGGTTCGTGCCTTTTGCCGCCCAGTCACGCGAACTGCCGGTGCCATATTCCTGTCCGGCCAGAACGACCAATGGCGTGCCGGCTTGTTGATATTTAATGGCCGCATCGTAAATGGACATTTGTTCGCCGCCCGGCTGAAACCTGGTCACCCCACCTTCAACGCCCGGCACCATGAGGTTCTTGATGCGCACATTGGCGAAGGTGCCCCGCGTCATCACGCGGTCGTTCCCGCGCCGCGAGCCGTAACTGTTGAAATCCGCCGGCTCGACGCCATGCTCCATCAAATATTTTCCGGCCGGCGACGTCTTCTTGATGGAGCCGGCGGGCGAAATGTGGTCGGTCGTCACACTGTCGCCGAACATGGCCAGCGGGCGCGCTCCCCTGATTTCGCGAATTTCGCCGGGTTGCATCGAAAAACTCCCGAAGAACGGCGGTTCCTGGATGTAAGTGGAGTTGCCATCCCATTCATAAACATTGCCGGTGCTGGATGGGATTTCATTCCACTTGGGATTTTGCGCGGCGAAATCCTTGTACAACTTGCGGAAAACGTCGGGCTGCAATGCGGTCTGCATGAGGTCGCGGATTTCGCCCAACGACGGCCAGATGTCCTTCAACCAAACCGGCTGGCCGTCCTTGCCTTCGCCGAGCGGTTCGTGCGCGAGGTCAATGTCGACGCGACCCGCGAGCGCGAACGCGACGACGAGCGGCGGCGACATGAGAAAGTTCGCCTTGATGTTCTGGTGAATGCGCGCTTCAAAATTGCGGTTGCCGGACAACACCGCCGCGGCCACCACGTTATTTTTAACAACGGCCTCCTCGACCACCGCCGCGAGCGGACCGGAATTGCCGATGCAGGTTGTGCAACCATAACCGACGAGATTGAAGCCCAGCTGGTCGAGATACGGCTGCAGGCCGGTCCTGCTCAAATAATCGCTGACCACGCGCGAGCCGGGCGCAAGCGAAGCCTTGACGACCGGGTCCACCTTAAGACCACGTTCGACCGCCTTCCTGGCGAGCAACCCGGCGGCCAGCATCACGCTGGGATTCGACGTGTTGGTGCAGCTGGTGATGGCCGCAATCAGAACCGAGCCGTTGCGAATCTCACTTTTAAACGTCCGCCTTCGCGCCGTGGTGTGATCGGGCGTCGGATGATTGTTCGCCATTTCGGCCTCCGTCTGCGGATTTGTATTTTGCAACTGCGCTTTTTGGGCGGAAACCGGTTCCTGACTGCCACCACCATCGGCGATTTGGCCGTCGCCGGATACCAAAAATGTCCTCCCCAATTCCTCGGGTTTCATCCCAAAACCGTTTTCCGTGACCGGTTTGCTGAAGGTGCTGACGAAGCTTTCCTTCAGCTTCGGCAATTCAATCCGGTCCTGCGGGCGTTTCGGACCGGCGACACTCGGCAGCACCGTACCAAGGTCGAGTTCCAGTTCCTGGGAATAGGAAATGTCGCCTTTTCGGGGAACGCCCCAAAGACCCTGCGCCTTGTAATAGTTTTCATAGGCGCGGCAATGCTCCTCGCTGCGACCGGTGGCGCGCAGATAATTCAGGCATTCCCCGTCAATCGGGAAGAAGCCCATCGTCGCGCCGTATTCGGGCGCCATGTTGGCAATGGTCGCACGATCCACCACCGGCAAGGCCGCGGCCCCCGGGCCAAAGAATTCCACAAACTTGCCGACGACCTTCGCCTTGCGCAGCATCTGTGTCACCGTTAATGCCAGGTCCGTCGCGGTAACGCCTTCCTGCAACACCCCGGTCAGGTGAACGCCGACCACGTCGGGAGTCAGGAAATAAACCGGCTGGCCGAGCATGCCGGCCTCGGCTTCGATGCCGCCGACGCCCCACCCAACGATGCCCAGGCCGTTGATCATGGTCGTGTGTGAATCCGTGCCGACCAGGGTGTCGGGATAGTAAACAGTTGAGGGTTGAGAGTTGAAAGTTGAATCTGCGGACAAGACGCCTTTGGCCAGGTATTCCAGATTGACCTGATGGACGATGCCGATGCCGGGCGGCACGACCTTGAAGGTGTCGAAGGCCTGCATGCCCCATTTGAGAAATTGATAACGCTCGCGGTTGCGTTGAAATTCGATCTCGAGGTTGCGTCCGAAGGCATCCGCTGAGCCGTTCACGTCCACCTGCACCGAGTGGTCCACCACCAGATCCACCGGCACCAGCGGCTCGATGATTTTCGGATTTTTGCCCAGCCGTGCCACGGCGGAACGCATGGCCGCCAAATCCACCAGCAACGGGACTCCGGTGAAATCCTGCAACACGATGCGCGCCACGATGAACGGAATTTCCTCCGTCCGTTCCGCGTTCGGCTGCCAGTTGGCCAGCACGCGGACGTTGTGTTCGGTGACCTTCTTGCCGTCGCAATTGCGCAGGACGGATTCGAGCACGAGCCGGAGGGAGACGGGCAGCCGGGAAACCGGGCCGACGCCGGCCTTTTCGAGCGCGGGCAGGGAATAAAATCTCCCCGGCCGGCCGTTACCGGTTTCAAACGATTGCAGGGTGGCAGACAACTGCGGTGGAGTGCTCATGTAATAACTTCAATTATGATTTAAAATGAAGGTTGAACGCGGGTGTGTCAAGCGGACGGAATCCCGGCGGGCGGTTTATATTCAACTTTCCGTGGAGCGAGCGTCGATCGGACTGTAGCCGGCTAAGACTGATCCTCGCGGGGCGCCGTCGCCTCGCATTGCCGCCCTAAAACCGGCTCATCGGCAGCCTCGCCCACCAAGCGGTGTCACTGCCGAATCCCGGGCACTCTCCGGATTCGAAATCTGCTGGATTTTCAGCCGTGCTTGTTTCAATTTTTCGCCGGCAACCCTGAAAGCTGCCGGCTTCTTATTATGTTTATAGGATTTTCAAGTCGCACGAAAGAAGAACACGACTTTCGGCATTATCTGATAATCGTGATCATCATAGCCGCGTTCCTGACACTGGGGCTATACGCATGGGTCCTGTTTCGTGCCAAGGCCCAGTCCGAGAAAATCCTGGATCAACAAGCTCCTCCCCCCGCGGTCTCATCGGAGCCGGGAAGCAGCGTTGCGCCTATCCTGGCAGGAGAAAATGCGGGTACCAACGCGCTCCCGCTTGCACCACTACCGGTCGGCGATACCAATTCGAATTAAGGCACTGCGGAATCCCGGAACCGGGAGCCTTGCCACCCGAATCTGCGAAGCGGAATTTATTCCCGCCCATGCCCGGTGCCGTTCGCCCGCGGAGTCTCCGGGTGCAACAAATCGGCTATCCGGCGTTCCAACCGGACCAGATCGAGGGGTTTGGTGAAAAAATCATCGGCGTGCATGGCCACGGTGCGCTTGGTCACCTCGCTGGAAAGCGCGCTCATGAATATGACGGGGATTTTTTTCGTGGACGGCTGGCGGCGGAGGATTTCGCAGACCGATATCCCATCGAGGTCCGGCAGCAGGATGTCCAACAAAATGAGGTCCGGCTTGAACTGTCGTGCCTGGGTGAGCGCCTGCACCCCGTCGCTGGCCACGATGAATTCACAGCCCAAACCGGCGAGGCGGAATTGCACCAGTTCAACAAAATCCCGCTCGTCGTCCACGATCAAAATGCGAGGCACCACATTGACAAGCTAAGCCGGTTTCACGCCAAATACCATGACGGCGCGGTTAAAGCTGTGTCACGAAATGGAAACGAAAATCCGGGCTAAATAACTTGTTCCACCCGGGCCGTTTTGGTAGCTCTGCGCGGCGATGCCAACGAAACAAGGCTCCATTCATCTGTTCCGCCTCTTCGGGATCGATGTGTATCTGCATTGGGCGTGGTTCTTCGCCGCCTGGTATTTCATCAGCGCTGCCAAGGGCTACTCTTCCTCCATCTGGAGCGTGCTGGAATGCCTGTCGCTGTTCCTGATTGTGCTGATGCACGAATTCGGACATCAACTGGCCTGCCGGCAGGTCGGCGGTCAATCCCACGACATCATCCTTTGGCCGCTCGGTGGCGTCGCCTATGTGTCACCGCCGCAGCGTCCCGGCGCGCAATTGTGGAGCATCGTGGCCGGCCCGCTGGTCAACGTCGCGCTGTTTCCCATCCTGACCGTGGTCGTGTTTCTGGCACGGTCGGCGGGTTGGGCGGATACCCAGCCCGACGCCTACCTTTTTGTTCTGACGCTTTGGTATATCAACACCGTTTTGCTCGCGTTCAACCTGATGCCGATTTATCCGCTCGATGGCGGACAAATTCTGCGTTCGCTTTTGTGGTTTGCCTTTGGCCGGGCGCGCAGCCTGATGATTGCCACCGTCATCGGCTTTATCGGCATTGCCGCTTTCATCCCGGTGGTCATCATGGCCAATCAAATGTGGTATTATCTCCTGGCCGGATTCGCCGTGCTGAATTGCTGGGGCGGCCTGATGCAGGCGCGGGCGTTAATGAAAGTTGCAAATGCGCCGCGTCGGGACGGTGTTGCCTGTCCCAATTGCAAAGCCGCGCCTCCGCAGGGTGCGTTCTGGGCGTGTGGCAAATGCCGGAAGCCGTTTGATACGTTTGCCACGCAAGGCGCCTGCCCCCATTGCGGAACCCAATACACCGCCACCTCCTGTCCCGAATGTGGAGCGATGCGGCCGTTCAGTGAGTGGGTGACGTCCACCGGTGTCCCACCTCATCTTTAAATTGGCTTGGAGCTCCGTCGCGCCGTCGGGAAGGAACCCCAACTCGACGAGCTGCACTGAGGAAGCAGCAGCCGACGTTACAAACTGTGTTAAAAATCCATGTCTTTTAATGACATTGGGCGGGCGGGTAATCTGATCGGGCAAACCCATCGCCTCCACCATGAGTCGACTTTGCGGACCCGAATGGTTTGGGCGATGATGTTGCCTCCGACATTCTGCCACGTCGGCCCAATATTTTTTGAAAAAGCCCTGACGCTGTCTTCCGGTTATGGACCGCCAACTCCAGGGTTCTAGTCGGGTGCGTACCGGTTGATCGTCGAACGCAGGGTCTCCAGTTCGAAAGGTTTGCAGATGATGGAATCAACGCCGCCCAGGGGGCAATCGGAACACTGAAGTTTCTCCATGAAAGCCGTTATCATTACCACGGGCTGCTTGGGTGAGCGCCTTTTGATGGTGGCGGCCAGTTCGTCCCCCTTCATTTCCGGCATGAGATAGTCGGTGAAAATCATGTCGAACTTACCGGGCTCAAACAGGGCCAGCGCTTCGAGGCCGCTTCTGGCTTCGTCTACAATATAGCCGTCATCCCGGAGCAACAACTGCACGGTGTAACGAACGAGGGGTTCGTCGTCCACCACCAGGATATGTTTTCGCGGTCCAATGTGTTGATTCATCAGTGCTGAAGTGGGCATATTTCGTGCCAGTTCCTTCCGGTCGCCGTGTCTGATTCGGCACCAGACCCGAAATCAAAACCCTGTGGCAAACGCATGGATTTCACGGATTAACCCCCATTAAAGTTCCGAAGCCAGCAACCATAACCGCCACGTCCGGAGCGCCGTTTCTACGGAAGAAACGAATGGAAACAACAATAAAAGCAGGCGGACCGGGAATACTTCGTTCGTCCCTTTATTCCTGCTGCTCGTGCCTCTTTGCCGCCAGTCCGTTAACGTAAAGACCGTACGCCGGACGAATACAGGTCTCAGGCCGGTTCACCAAAGGGCATCCGGAACCTGATATTTGATCGGAAAAGGGATTTGCTTTAAGACGGTTGATGGCTTACTTCACCGGCCGCCACTTTTAAATCATGAAGAAAATAACCCCCTTCGCTTTGATGGCCGCTGTCGCGGCCAGTGTGCCCGTCACCCGCGCCGCCGATGCCAAACCCAACATCATTTACATCGTCGCCGATGACCTTGGCTGGAAGGATGTCGGTTTTCATGGTTCGGACATCCGGACGCCGAATCTGGATAAGCTCGCCGAAAATGGCGTGCGACTGGAACAATTTTATGCCCAGCCGATGTGCACCCCCACGCGCGCCGGCCTCCTGACCGGCCGTTATCCATTGCGTTACGGTTTGCAGACGCTCGTCATTCCTTCCGGCTACACTTATGGCCTGGCCACCAATGAATGGCTCCTGCCGCAGGCGCTGAAGGAAGCCGGCTATCATACCGCCATCATCGGCAAATGGCATCTCGGGCATGCTGACCCCGCCTACTGGCCGAGACAACGCGGGTTTGATTATCAATACGGCCCGCTCATCGGCGAATTGGATTATTTTACGCACCAGCAGCACGGAGTGACGGACTGGTATCGCAACAACAAACGCGTCGATGAAGAGGGCTATACGACGACACTGCTCGGGAACGACGCCGTGAAATACATTGGCCGGCAAAGTATTGCCACGCCGTACTTCCTTTACCTGGCCTTTAACGCGCCGCACACACCGTATCAGGCCCCCAAAGAATATCTGGACCAATACCCGAACATCGCCGACCCGGACCGCCGGGCTTACGCGGCGTCCATCACGGCCATGGACAGCCAGATTGGCCGGGTGGTGGTGGAACTGGACAAAAAAGGCATGCGCGACCATACGTTGATTCTTTTCCAAAGCGACAACGGCGGCACGCGCAACGCCATGTTTGCCGGCGAACTCGACATGTCCAAGGTCAAGATTCCCTGCGACAACGGTCCATACCGCGACGGCAAGGGTTCGCTCTATGAAGGCGGCACGCGGGTGGTCGCGCTCGCCAACTGGCCCGGCCACATCACGCCGGGCATCACCGCGGATGGAATGATTCACGTCGTGGACATGTATCCGACCCTCGCTTTGCTCGCCGGCGCCTCAACGGCAAAATGCCTGCCGCTCGACGGCCTGAACGTCTGGGGAACCATCAGCGAAAATAAACCGTCGCCGCGCACGGAAATCGTCTATAACGTCGAGCCGTTCCGCGCCGGCATCCGTGAGGGCGACTGGAAACTGGTCTGGCGCACGCCCCTGCCGGCGTCGGTGGAACTTTACAACCTCGCCCAGGACCCGTCGGAAAAGAACAACCTTGCCGCCGAACACCCGGACATCGTGGCGGCGTTGCAAAAACGCTCCAACGAACTGGCGTCGCAGATGGTCAAGCCGCTCCTCTTGCAGGAGGAATTCGGGGCCATGCGGAAGCGGCTGCATTTGCCCCCTGCCCTGCCCGATGACGAATATCAGTTCAACAACGACGATTTCACTGACGACGCCCATTAGACCTGAACCGCTCATTCACGCGAACCAGCACCGATGCGGGCTCAATGGCGCGTTGAATCCGGCGAATGCCGGTTTCGGGATGTTTCACAAATCCGCACTCCGAATTCTCGACTCCGCATTTCCACGCGCCCTGCGCTCATTTGTTGAATCGGAAGTTCACCACGTCGTAATCCTGTATCACGTACGTTTTAAGTTCCAATCGCAGTTTGCCCGCCCGCTTGGCCTGCGTCTCGCCGCCCGCCGCCACCAGATCCGCAAAACTGATGACCTCGGCGCGGATGAAGCCATGTTGAATATCTGTGTGGATGGTGCCCGCCGCTTCCCACGCGGTCAGACCGGCGCGGATCGGCCACGCCCGGTTTTCCTTGCCGCCCACTGTCAGAAAGCTGATGTAGCCGCTCCCGGCAAAAGCCCGCAACAACATCGCGTCCGGCGCCGCCAGTTCAGCCTCGCCGGCGACCACCACGGGTTTGTTGGAATAAAAATTATGCGCCGATACAGCCGCCAGCTCGCCGGCGGTGAGACCCGCCGCGGAAACGGGTTGCTCACTCACCAGCGCGTTGGCAAGCTTCTGCAATACCGCTTTTTCCACCTCCCCCGCGTCGCGACTCATTCGGGTCTCCACGAAATCGAGGTCTTTCATCAACAAATCGCTCAACGCGGCGTGACTGGTCAGAATTGCATCGCACGTGAGCAACTCCTTTTCCTCCACCACGTCCACCTGGGCGCAGGTTTTCTTTTGCGCCTCCACCAGCTGGTCAACCTGGTCCAGCCGCGGGTCCTTGATATTATGTTTGCCCGGAGGGATGCCGGAAATGCCGAAAAGGCAGAGCTTCATGCAGACTGCTTATGCCCGGTGAAGCGCGCGGTCAAGGCGGAACCCGTCGGTTGAACGCCGGATTTTAACCGCCAGGATGCAAAGACTCGTGGAGCTGGCCGGCTGCCTGCTGCCGACGGCTGGCTGATCCCCTTCGCCTTCTGCCTTTCGACCACTGCCTCCGAGCTCTGTCTACTGTCCGCCGTCTCCCACCTTTTATGCCGCGCCACTTTCCAAATCGCCGACTCGCAGGTAGCTTCTGCCCGGCATGACGGGGTACCTGGTGGATATTTTTGTGTGGTTGTTGCTGGCCGTGGCGGTTCTGGCGCTGCTGGCCCGCCGGCTCCACATCCCCTATCCCATCTTTTTTGTTATTGGCGGACTGTTATTGGGTTTGATTCCGGGCTTGCCCAGGGTCCGCCTGGATCCGGAACTGGTCTTCCTGTTCTTTCTGCCGCCGCTCCTTTATCCCGCGGCGCTGTTCACCTCGTGGCGGGATTTCCGCGCCAACCTCCGTCCCATTTCGCTCCTCGCCGTCGGACTCGTCCTCTTCACCACCGTGGCGGTTGCCTGGCTGGCGTTCTATTTCCTCCATCTGCCGCTCGCGGTCGGATTCGTTTTGGGCGCGATCATCTCCCCGCCTGACGCCATCGCTGCCACCGCCATTGCCGAACGTCTGAACGTACCCCGTCGCATCGTCACGATTCTGGAGGGTGAAAGCCTGGTCAATGATGCGACCGCCCTGGTCGCCTATCGCTTCGCGGTGGCGGCGGTGGCCACCGGCTCGTTTTCACTCACGCGGGCGGGATGGGAATTCGTGGTCATCGCCCTCGGTGGCGTCTTGATCGGACTGGCGGCGGGCTGGTTGGCGGCGTGGTTCCACCGGCGCGTGGACGATGCGCCGATCGAAATCACCGTTTCCCTGTTGACCCCGTTTGCCGCGTATTTGTGCGCCGAACGGCTGGGCGTTTCCGGGGTGCTCGCCGTGGTGACCGCCGGTCTGTATCTCGGCTGGCGCATCCCCGAACTCCTCAGTTCCCGGACCCGGCTTCAGGGTGGACCGGTGTGGGATATGGTGGAATTTCTCCTGAACGGCTTCGTCTTTATTTTGATCGGGCTGCAACTGCCCGAAGTGCTGCGCGCGCTGTCCAAACACGCCGATTACTCCATCGGCCAGCTCATATGGTATGCGCTGGTCATAAGCCTGGCGGTGATTCTCATCCGTATCCTCTGGGTGTTTCCCGCGTCCTATCTGCCGCGCATGTTGTTCAAACGGATCCGGGACCGGGATCCATATCTGTCCTGGCGCCAAGTCGCCCTGGTGGGCTGGACCGGCATGCGTGGAGTCATTTCGCTGGCCGCCGCCCTCGCCCTGCCGCTCACCCTTCGAGGAGGCACGCCGTTTCCGGACCGTGATTTGATTCAGTTCCTGACCTTCATCGTCATTCTGGCGACACTCGTGGTGCAGGGATTGAGCCTGCCCCTCCTGATTCGCCGGCTGGGCATCAAGGACGATGGGGCCGCCGCGAAGGAGGAACACGAGGCCCGGCTCAAGGCCAATCAAGCGGCCCTCGCCCGGCTCCGGGAAATCCCGGAACACAACCCGGCCAAAGCGGATGCGAAACGGCGGCTGAGCATTGAATACGAGGACCGCATCCGCCAGTTGGAAGACACGGATCCGGCAAGTGCCAAAACCCCGCGCCACCTGTTTTCCTCCGAATACGAACATCTGTCTTACGAAACCCTGGTCGAAGAACGGAAGACCATCCTCCAATTGCGGAACCGGGGTGTCATCAACGATGAAGTCCTGCGTCGCATCCAGCGGGACATTGATCTGGCGGAAGCGCGGCTGCGCCATGGGACGGGCGAACACACGGAGCCTTGACAATCAGGACGCCGAGACGGTGAAAATTCCCGCCGGCAACGGACTGCGGACTTCCCCCTAAAAGCCGTGCTCCCAGCATTCAGCGAATTGTTTGCGCGACCGGAGCCTCCGGGACGGTGTTGGTTGAATGTCCGGGCGGCTGTGACGGACTCTCCTTTTTCCAGTCCAAAATATCCTTCATGTTCTGCGCCGCCTGCTGCATTTGGCTGTCGGCATCGGGCATCTGTGCGGCGTGTTCGTACGCGGCGAGCGCGTCGTCAAATCTTCCCAGACGGCTGTAGGCAACTCCGAGGTTGTACCACGACCGGGCGGGTGCATGCCTCATCCGTGTGGCAATCTCCAACAACCTTGCGCCGTCGGAGTAATGGTTTTGGTCCAAAGCCTCCAATCCCGCGCCCTCGACTTCGGACTCCGCCGCCGCGGAGAGATTGACCCACGGCCAAAATACAGTGGATCCGGCGAGACCCAGACTCATCACGGCCACCAGCCCGGCAATGCCCTTCCACCGCACGGTGCCCCGGCCGCTCGCGGCCAATCCCAGGAGCGCACCCAGGCCCGCCCCCACACCATGCGCGACATTCGCCACCGGCATCACGTTGGCAATGGTCAGCACGATGCAAAGCACAAACCAGATTACAAACAACCGGGACGTCTGATAATCCACCGCCTCGGCGAACCGCGGGTCGCGTTTCTCCAGCACCCACAACAGGCCCCACAGGCCATAGCCGACACCGGACAGGCCCACCCCGCCGGAAAACACAGTGTATTCAGCCAGCGAGGACCCGAACGCGAGCAGTAAAAATATTGCGGCACACTTTAAATGACCGTACACACGCTCCACCAGGGTCCCAAAAGTCCACACCCAATACAGGTTGAACGCCAGGTGGAAGAAGTTGACGTGCGGCAATACGCAGGTCAAAGCGCGCCACAATTCCCAATGCGCCCAAACCCGGCCGTTCATGAGGAATTCATCAATACTTTGCCCCGACCACCACATCCCCGTCACAATGATAGCCGCTGCCGCGACACCGGCCGTCACCGGGTAACGCGGAACATTCTTCAAGGAAGGTGGCGCCAACATGGTTGAAACCTCGTTGCTGAACCGAACCGGGCGGTACTATAGCAACCAACGCGACGGCATCAAGCGCCGACCCGACAGGCGGGATTTTTTAAATCGCGAAAGGCGCGACACCTTTGGAGCGCGGAGCTCTGTGACGCCCAAGCCTTGTTCAGCCGCAACTTGCAGAGCCATAGCCCCGGCGATGGCAGAAGAGGCGCACAAGACGCAAAAAGATGACGCGGATTTCGCCAATCAATATCAATTTAAATCCACGCATGGACACGGATTTCTGTAGCGCTAAACTGACGCTGTGAGCCGTTCCCGTCACACGCCGCAGGCCACACGCCACTGCGCGTCACGCGATAAGCTGTCGCGTGAGCGCCGTTCCCGGAACATGTCGCGCCTGACCACGGAAACAACACCAACAAGCCCGGTCGCGCGAAGACCATTTTCTGTGCTATAATTCCTTTCATCGCGGAACAAAATGTAAAACGCCGGGAACGGCCCGACCGAAAGGAGCAACGATGAACAAAGGCATTGCCACAAAACTGGGTCTGCTTCGAATTGACGGACACAAGAATGAGGGCTCAACATGGCGCAACCTGAGTCCTTAAATGAAAAAGAAAACATATGATAAAGCCTTCAAGG
>Ga0335078_10012674_pt1 | contig 12491 bp, 16 predicted proteins | sample Lox_Sample_32_FD_206711 | JGI IMG/M metagenome (GOLD analysis project Ga0335078, IMG submission 206711) | Soil microbial communities from Loxahatchee National Wildlife Refuge, Florida, United States - Lox_Sample_3.2 | ecosystem: Environmental > Terrestrial > Soil > Wetlands | place: USA... | reverse complement strand
AAATCACGTTGAACCTTTTTTGCGATTCGTCCGCGGCGCCGCCCAAACAGGCCACCGCCGCGATGAACCATCTCGCCGACTGGCATCTCAAGCTGGCGCAGGATGCGGAGGCGGCGCGCGCCGCCCTGGAGAAAATCATCACCCGGTTTCCCGGCACGGAATTGTCCATCCAGGCGGCGCAACGCATCGCGCATCTGGGTGGCGCGGAGAAAATGGCGCTGGCGGCGCACGACCGCCAGCCGGTGGCCGTGCCGGAAGGCGTGAAAAATATCGGTCTGCTCGAATCTTCGGCGCATTTGTTTCCTTCCGGCGAGGACCCGAAAAAACTCGCCGCCGATTATGTCAAACATCTGGAACAACACCCGCTCGACGTCGAAATCCGGGAAAAACTCGCCATCATTTATGCCGACCATTACCAGCGATTGGACCTGGCCACGGGCGAATTGAAGCAGTTGATTGAGCATCCCAATCAGCCGGCCAAACGCGTGGCGCATTGGCTGAATTTGCTGGCGGACCTGCAGATTCGCCATGGCGCAGGTTATGACACCGTGCGCGAAACCCTGGAAAAGATTGTTGAACGATTCTCCAATTCGGCGGCTGGCGAACTGGCGCGCTCGCGACTGGGACGTTTGAAACTGGAATTGAAGGCGCTGAACAAGACGCCGGACGTGAAGCTCGGCGTTTATGAACAGAACATCGGCTTGAAATCCCGTCCGCCGCGCCCGTAAGCAGCCCTTGGCAGGCGTCGGATTTGCGGTGTTGGTCGGCCGGATCGTTGTGAATGGATTTTCGCAGGCTGGCCCGGGTCGAAATGAGCGTCTTGCCAACGTGACGCGAACAGGCGAGCATTGTCCAATCAGCAGTGAAAACGCTCATGAGCGAGCCGACTGCAGGATGTGAACCGCTGACCGAGCCGCCAGCCGACCTGGCGTGTGCGGAATTTGCCAGCCTTTACACTGAAAACAGCCGCGCAATTTATTATCTGGCCCTGCGTTACCTGAGCGACCCGCAAAAGGCCGAGGACGCCACGCACGACGTTTTCCTGAAGGCCTTCCGCAAGCTGGACCAGTTCCGCGGCGAGGCGTCCCTCCGCACGTGGCTTTACCGCATCGCCATCAACCATTGCCAGAACCTTCGCCAAGCCTGGCACGACCGCCACGTATTTTCCAACGCGGACGATGCCGTGTGGGAAAATGCCATGGCCCGGACCGATTCGCCCCTGCGCGTCCTGGAAACCAAGGAACTGGGCCAACGCATCCAGAAAACGCTTGATGCCCTGCCCGAGGAATACCGGCTGTTGCTGCTGCTCGTGGCCGATGAGGAGTTGAGCTACGAAGAGGTCAGCGCGCTGGTCGGGCAATCCTCCGACGCGGTGCGTGGAAAACTGCATCGTGCCCGCAAACTTTTTGCCACCCTTTTTGAAAAAACCGCCTGAAGCCGAATTATGAAACAACAGACCAAACTTTCCGCCGAGCAACAGCAGCAGCAGCACGCTGCCGAGCAACAAACCCAGGCGCAGTCCGCCCGCGAATTTGCCGGCGCCGAAGAACTGCTGCGCTTCGACGCCGCCCACACGCCGGTGCCGCCGGACATTGCCCGGCGGCTCCAAAAATCCGCCGGAGATCTGCCCGCGCCGAAAACCACCTGGTGGCGCCGCCTGTTTCGAGGAGGCAACTCATGAAAAATCTGCTGCAAAATATTTTCTGGTCGCAAACCCCCGGCGCGCGGCTGCTGTTGCTGGCGTACGTGCTCGGTTTTCCGCTCGCATTGGCAGGACATTACACGCACACATTTGATCTCTACGGCTGGCTTGGGCTGGTGCCGGCGCTGGTTTGGAAAGGACAGGTCTGGCGCGTCGCGAGTTACGCCTTTCTGGCGGGCGGCTGGATTGACTGGGTGGTCAGCAGCTTCTGGCTGGTCACGCTGATATCCGTGCTGGGCCGGAACTGGACTTCGCGCGGGTTCTGGGGCTATTGCCTTCTGGGTTCGCTTGCCGCGGCATTGCCGGTGGTACTGTTCAAACCGGGATTGGACTGCGGCTTTGCGGGGAATGCCGGGATGATTTTTGCGTTGTTGGCCGCCTGGGACTGGTTTTACCGCCGCGAACGATTGATCCTGCTGGGCATCGGCGAAATCTCCGTGCGCCAGGCGGCCATTTTGGTTGCGGTCATCAATTCGCTCATTTTGTTCTTTTGCGTCGGCTGGTTCCTGATGCTGGCGATGTGGTGCGGCGGCGTGGCCGGGTGGCTTTGGCTGGTCTTGCGCGCAAAACTTTTCATGGGCAAAACCGCGCAGCAAATCCGCTCTGAACGTGTGGCGCGGCTGGAGTTATGATCTGCGCTGCGCCAAATAAGTGGAGCACGGACAGCTATGTCCGCGAGAATCAGGTTTTTGAGCAAGGGAACCCGCGGACTCAGCAGTCCGCGCCCCGTTCCACCTTGGCGCGCGAACGGGCGCGCCTGGCCCGGGCAATGCTCGCCGACTGCCGTTTCTGCGCCCACGATTGCGGCGTCAACCGGCTGGCGGGCGAACAGGGCCTCTGTCATGCCGGAGCAACAGCGCGATTTTTCTCCGCCCAGGTTGAAGTTTCAGACGAACTGGAATTGATTCCCACCTTTGCCGTCGCCCTGAGCGGATGCGATTTGCGCTGCGACTTTTGCATCACGGGCGCGTCCAGTTGGAATCCACGGGCGGGCGCGGGTTTCGACGTGGGCGCGATGGCGGCAAAAGCCCGGGCCGCTTGGCAGAATGGCGCGCGAACCATCATGGTCTTGGGCGGCGAACCGACGATTCACCTGCCTGCCGCGCTTGAATTTGTGTCATTGCTGCCGGAGTCGGCGAAACTGGTTTGGAAGACCAACGCGCACGGGTCTGCACAGGCGCGCGAACTGCTCGACGGCCTGTTCGATGTCTGGCTGGCGGATTACAAATTTGGTAACGACGACTGCGCGGCGCGGTTGGCAAAAGTTTCGGGCTACAATCACGTTGTCCATGAAAACCTGATTTGGGCCGCCGACCACAGCGAACTCATCGTGCGCCATTTACTGATGCCCGGCCACGTCGAATGTTGCTGGGCACCGGTGGCGGAGTGGCTGGCCGGAAACCTGCCCGGGGTCAAAGTGAATTTACGCCCTGGTTTCTGGCCAACGTGGCACGCGGCGCGGCACGCAGAATTGCGGCAGCCGGTTTTAAAGCCGGAAAGCGAACGGGCGATCGCATTGGCGCGGGCGCTCAACTTGAATTTAATTCCATGAACAAGCGGCCGATCAAAAACAGTATCCGACCGCCCAGCGAAAACCTGTGGAGCGAATTTCTGATTTTGCCAGACGGTCGGATTTTGGCCCATAATCTGACCCGGCCGGGCGCCGAGCTGTTGCATAAATTGAGCCCCAACGACGGGCAAATTGCATTACGTATGAAGCATCACGCATCAACCAACCATGAACTTCCAGACTGAACTCGAAACCCTCATCCGCGCGCGTTATCCGATTATTTACATCATCACGAGCGAGGAGATGCGCGTGCAGAACGTGGTGGTGGCGATTGCCCAGAAGCGGCAGAAAAAGGTTTACGAGTGGACTTACAGCAACGGCATCGTGCCCGCCGGTACCTCCATTCAATCACAGAAAGGCCGCAGCGCTTCGACCAAGGACCCGCTCGCGGCACTCGACCAGGTCATCGAACAGATCGAACCGGCGATTTTCATCTTCAAAGATTTTCACCCGTTCCTGACCAAAAACAATTTCGCCATTGTTCGCAAGCTCAAGGACATCGCGTTGCACCTGAAAAACAGCTTCAAAACCATCGTGCTGATTTCGCCGGTGATGGAAATTCCGGCGGAGCTGGACAAGGAAATCACCGTCATCAATTTTCCGCAGCCGACGAAGGAGGAACTCGGCGAGATGCTCGACAAAATCATCGCCGAGGTCAGTGACCGGAAACAGATTCAAGTGGACCTCGATGCCGAGGGTCGGGAGCGGCTGCTCCAGGCGGCGATGGGTCTGACGCTGGGCGAAGCGGAAAATGTGTTTGCCAAAATCATCGTGCAGAGCGGGCGGCTGAGCAACGAAGACGTGAACGAGGTCTTCGCCGAGAAACAACAAATCATCCGCAAAAGCGGATTGCTGGAATATTACGCGGCCAACGAGGATTTCTCCAACGTCGGCGGGCTGGCGGTGCTCAAGGACTGGTTGAACAAACGCGCGGTGGCGTTTACCGACGAGGCGCGCGCGTTCGGCCTGCCTGCGCCGAAGGGGATTCTGCTGCTCGGGGTGCAGGGTTGCGGCAAGAGCCTTTGCGCCAAGGCGGTTTCGCGGCTGTGGCAGTTGCCGCTGCTGCGGTTCGACATGGGCCGGATGTTCGGCAGCCTCGTGGGGTCGTCGGAGGAAAACGTGCGGCGCGCGATTGACGTGGCGGAATCCGTCGCGCCCGCGGTGCTGTGGGTGGACGAAATTGACAAGGCGTTCGTCGGTTCGCAAAGCTCCGGCGTGACCGATGGCGGCACGACCGCGCGCGTCTTCGGCACGTTTCTCACCTGGCTATCGGAAAAGAGCACGCCAGTATTCGTGGTGACCACCGCAAACGACGTTTCGCAGCTCCCACCGGAACTGCTGCGCAAAGGGCGGCTGGACGAAATTTTTTACGTGGACCTGCCCAGCGAGGAGGAGCGCGAGGAAATTTTCCGGATTCACCTGGCCAAACGCGGGCGCGAGCCGAAGAATTTCGATCTTCCAACGCTGGTGGCGGCCAGCAAAGACTTCAGCGGCGCGGAAATTGAGGAGGCCATCATCAGCGCGCTCTACGACGCGTTTTATGAAAAGCAGGAATTGACGACCAACCATGTGCTCACTTCGTTGAAGCAAACCGTGCCGCTGGCAAAAACCATGGCGGAGAAAGTGACCTCCCAGCGCAAATGGGCCGCCGGCCGCACGCGCAATGCCAGCACCAGCCAACCGGTCAAGGTTGAAGAGGAGGTGCGTCGGATGGGATTATGACGCCGGTTTCAAGGCAAGACTGAAAGCGCAAATGAGCCCGTTCTGGAACAACCTGTATGACAGTTTCAAGGACCGCCGTTATGCGGCGCTTTTCCTTTTCGCCCTTGGGGCCTTCTTGCTGTCGCCGGTGTTGCTGCTGGTGATGGCGGTGTATGGTTTGTCGCGGGGAGTGTCAGCCATTCGCCGGGCCGGGGAAAATCGGCGGAACAAATGGCGATATACTCCATTATCGCGTGATGAATTGCGGGTGGCCCGGTCCAAATTGGTGAAGGTTCGAAGCTCGAAAAAATCATGAGCGCGGTCTGTATTTTAACTCCGGTGGTCATTGCGGCGTGGCCGGCCTTTAGCGCGGCAGTGGTGGCGGCGGCAACTTCGCTCGGCTACACCATCGTCAAGGCGGGTGTCGAGCAGACCCAAACCAGCCGGACCGCTAAAACCGGCGAGCGCGAGGTCAACCTCGAAATCGAACAGAGCGAAATTGTCACCAACCAGCTTGGCCGCGACCAGTGCATCAAAGTCACACGCGGGAATGTAACCGTGACGTTCTCGCGGGACGCACGCGGCAAGGCCTCGGTTTGCGTGACCGGACCCGGCCATGCGGACGAGGAGTTGCACGCCCTTGGCGAGGAATTAAGCCGGCGCGTCGTCCAGAAATACATCCATCAGCGGTTGCTGGACGAAATCCGCGCCCGCCAGTTCGTGGTCGTGGAGGAGGAAGTGGACGAGAACAACGCCATCCGGCTCAAAGTCCGGCATTGGGACGGGTAATTGTATTTATGAAAGCAACACTCAACATTCAACATTCAACACCGAACACAAAATGGTCGCGACGCCGACACCATGAATGTTGGACGTTGGAAGTTGAATGTTGAATGTTTGAAACGAATTATGCCCCAACGCGAATTTGAAATCACGATCGCCCCCGACGGCAGTGTCGAGGTGCACGTCAAGGGTTACAAGGGCAAAAGCTGCCTGGAAGCCATGAAAATCTTCGAGCAGGTGGTCGGAGAAATGAAATCGCGGCTCGAAACCAGCGAGTTTTACGAGCCGGACGAACACGTGCAATTTAACATCGAGCAAAAGCATTGAAGCCATTTATGATTGATGATTTGTGATTTATGATTGGTTCAGATGTAATGCCCGGAGAAAAACATCAATCATAAATCGTAAATCATAAATCCAGCGCGTGGCCCGAACGTTTATCCATGAGACCGCCTCGTCTTACTACCCGCCGCGGGCGCGGTGGTACAGCCCGCTTTTTTACTGGGGCGGCGCCCTTCGGCGACGGCTGGCATTGGATCGCATCAATCTGCCACGGGCGTTGACCCCCGGCGGGCTGGTGGCCGGTTTCCTGATACCCGGTCTGGGGATTCATCTCCGCAGTCCCAAGCTTTGGGGAAGGGCAGCGATGCCGGCTTGCGGATTTTTATTCTTTTGCTTCCTGGTCTGGTTCGGTTTTCCGGCCGGAAATATCGCCTTTGGCCTGTTGCTTGCCGTTCACACGATCGGATTCGTGTATTACTGCAATCCGTTGTTCGAACAGGAGTTGGTCCGATCCCGCCTGTGGTTCACGCTGCTGAGTTTGGTTGGACTTGGTCTGCTGATTTATCTGCCGGCCCGGAATCTCATTCTGCAACACTGGCTGGTGCCGTTGCGTCTCGACGGCCACGTCATGGTCGTGCAACGGCAGTTCCCGGCCGCGGCCATCCAGCGCGGTGATTGGGTCGCCTACCGGTTGCATGGGAACGAAGCCTGGGGCGAAAACGCCGTGTATGTGCGGTCAGGCCTGGGTCTGGGACCGGCGCTGGCGCTGGCCGGTGACCGGGTCGAGTTTTCGACCAATGCCTTCACGGTGAACGGAGCGCCCCACCCGCTCCGGCCGCACATGCCGATTTCCGGCGGGATGACCGTGCCGGAAAAAAATTGGTTCGTCTGGCCCGATGTTGGTATAAGTGGACACGGAAATGTGGGCGAAGATCGCATCTCCTCCGCCATGTTGCAGATGGCCGTGGTTTCCGAAAACCAGTACATCGGCAAACCGTTCAAACGCTGGTTTTGGCGGCGACAAATTATACCATGAGCCGTTTTGTCAATCTTGAGTTTGGCGACGAATCCGAGAACCAGTCGCAGCCGGTCCAGAAAGCGCTGGTCAAGGACGAGGCGTATTATTTCAGCGAGGCGCGCACGGCGTTTGAAACCGGAAATTTCGAGCAGGCGCTGCGGTTTTACTCGAAGGTGCTGGAATTCAATCCGCAAAATACCGCTGCGTGGACGGGCCAGGTGCGGATGTTGATCGAGCTGGGCGAATTTCGGGAGGCGAAGTTGTGGGCCGACAAGGCGCTGGAACGGTTTCCCAACGAACCGGAATTGCTGGCCGCCAAAGCCGTGGCGCTGGGCCGCAGCGGTGATTTGCAGGGGGCGTTGGCGTTTTCGGACGCCTCCATCGAGGAACGCGGCGACACGCCCTATGTCTGGCTCGCGCGCGGAGACGTGATGCTTGCGCGCGAAGAGCAACGGGCGGATTATTGTTTTGAAAAGGCGTTGTTGCTCGCGCCCAAGGACTGGTTTGTTGCCTGGCTGGCCGCCCGGATCCGGTTCTACTACAAACAATTCGTCCTTGCCCTGAAGCTGCTGCAGCAGGCCGTCGAATGGAACGCCGGCCATTTTCTTTTGTGGCGCGAACTGGGCCAATGCCAGCAGGCCCTCGGTTTGATTGGTCCCGCCAAAAATTCGTTCTTGCAGGCGCAACAATTGAACCCGCATTCTCGCGAAACGGATCTGGCCCTCATCCAGCTTTCCGGGAAAGGGCTCGGAGCGCGGGTGCGCGGCTGGTGGCGGCAACTCTTCAACCGATGAGCACGGAAAACCTGAACCGGCTATTGTCCGCCGCCAATGAATTTGATGCCTCCGACCTGCATCTGCTGGCCGGGGTGCCGCCTGCGTTTCGCGTGAACGGCGAAATTATCATTGCCGACGAAGACGCGCTGACCGAAGACGAAATCACCGCCATGGCGGACAGCCTGCTCAATGAACAGCAGAAGAAAAAATTCGAGCAGGAATGGGAGCTGTGCATTTCCATCCTCCACAGTGTGGCCGGGCGCGTGCGGGCCACGTTTTACCGGCGCAACGGGCACCCGGAAATGAGCTTCCGCTTTTGCGGCGACAAGATTGCCACCCGCGAGGAACTGGGTTTGCCGGAAAAGATTGACGATCTGGCGCGCAAGCCGAATGGACTGGTGTTGATTACCGGACCGACGGGCGCAGGCAAAACGACGACGCTGAATTATCTGGTGGATCTCATCAACAACGAGCGCCGGTGCAAGATTGTCACCATTGAAGACCCGATTGAATTTGTCCACGAAAACAAGCGCGCCATTGTCGTGCAGCAGGAAGTCTTGACGGACGTGCACTCATTCAACCGCGCCCTGATCCACGTGTTGCGGCAGGACCCGGACGTGATCGTCGTCGGCGAGATGCGCGATCACGAGGCGATTTCCACAGCCCTGACCGCGGCGGAAACCGGCCACCTCGTGCTGGCCACCATGCATTCGCCCAACGTCTCGCACGCGCTCGAACGCATCATCGGGGTCTTTGAAGGCAGCGCGCAAAAACAAATCGTTTTGCAGCTCGCCAACGCCTTGCAGGGCATTATTGCCCAGGACCTGTTGCCCGCGGCGGACCGCCGGCGCCGGGTGCTCGCCTGCGAGTTGCTCGTGGCCAACGGAGCAGTGCGGAATTTAATCCGGGAAAATCAGTTGCACCAACTCGAAAACACGATTCAAACCGGGCGCAAGGAAGGAATGGTTCTGATGGACAACTGCCTTTACGATTTGTATTGCAAGTGCGCCATCACCTACGACACGGCCATCAGCCGGGCCAATCATCCCGATCACATCATCCGGGAAAAGGCCCGCACCGCTTGAGTTTTCCCGCGACCGCGCCAAAAGGAAAACGCCGGGCGCGAAGTCCGGCGTTCAGGAACCGAAACCCGACCTTAAACCGGACTTACTCCATCGAAAGTTTCAACGCGATTTCCTTTTCCAATTGATGGGCCAGGTCAACATCGCCGCTTGTCCCCGAGCGTGCCTGCACGGTGACCTGCGAGATTTGGGGACTCTCCGCGGCCACGCGTATCCACACATTGCGCTGGTTCACCTTGGCCTGCAACGAGCGCACGACGTTGGTCGTGTCGTGCGGAATGAATTCCTTCACCAACACACCGTCGGTTTGGACGACCTGCACCGCCGCTTGATAGACCAGGTCCACAGAACGTTGATAACGGCCCTGAACCGCGTCCCGGTTATACACCAAGGCCGGTGTTTTCGTGCCACTCACCGTGCCGACGCAACCGCTGGTGATGATGGCCGCTCCCAGAAATGCCAGACAGATTTTCGTTTTCATCTTGCTTCCAAGACATCCCAAACCGCCGTCGGCGTCAAGCTTTTTACGCGACTCGACAAGTGCGGCGGAAAATGCGACTTTTGCGGTTGTGTCGGCAAACAAACTTGAACAATTGCGCCGGGTATTGCGCGGCTACGGCTCATGCCTCGTCGCGTATTCGGGTGGCGTGGATTCGGCCTTTCTCTCGCGCGTGGCGCATGAGGCGCTCGGCGAAAAATTCCTCGCCGTCATCGCCGATTCGCCCAGTCTGCCTCGGCGCGAGCTGGCGGACGCGTTGGCGCTGGCGGAAAAATTCTCGTTTCCGGTCCGGGTCATCCACACCAAGGAATTTGAAAACAAAGATTACACAGCCAATCCGGCCAACCGCTGCTACTTCTGCAAACACGAGTTGTTCGAACAATTGGCGCCGCTGGCGCGCGCCGGCCGTTTCACAGTAATTGCCTACGGCGAAAACGCAAGTGACGCGGGCGATTTCCGTCCCGGCGCGCAGGCGGCGGCGGAGTTCCGGGTGCGCGCGCCGCTCAAGGAAGCCGGCCTGACAAAAGCGGAAATCCGCGAGCTGTCGGCGCGACTCGGTTTGCCGACGGCAGACAAGCCGCAGATGGCGTGTCTGAGTTCGCGCGTGCCGCACGGCGAGCCGGTGACCCCGGAAAAACTGGCGATGATCGAACAGGCGGAAAATGTTCTGCGCGACCTGGGGTTTCACGATGTGCGGGTGAGGCATCATGAAATGCGAAGTGCGGAGTTCGGAATGCGGAACAAAAACCGTCCCATTTCCGACGTGCAAAATTCCGCACTCCGCACTCCGCATTCCGCCCTTCATCTCGCCCGCATCGAGCTCGGGCCCGCGGAGATTCCACGATTTTGGGAGAATGGCATTTCGACCGAAGTCACCGACGCGCTCAAGAAAATCGGTTACACGCACGTGACATTGGATTTGCAAGGCTACCGCAGAGGAAGTTTGAACGAAGCGGGAAGTTCACGTTTCCCGTTTCACGCTTCGGGCCCGGAGGTGAAACGTGATGCGTGAAACGTGAAACTTTCAGGGGCGGCCGGTTATTAATCTTCAGTCTATGCCGCAATTTTCCTACAAGGCCCGGCGCCGTTCCGGCGAACTGGTGGAAGGTGTTTTGGAGGTGGCCGACCGTCCGGCGGCCCTGGTGCAAATCCAGCGGCTCGGGCTTTTCCCCATTGCGGTGGACACCGCCAAAGGCGGCACGGCGGCCAACGGCCAGCCGGCCGACGGGAGAAAGTTGGATTTGCGGGCATTTCTGCCCCCGGCGGTGCGCGCGCAGTTTCAAAAGAAACGCAAACCGAGATTGCAGGAACTGGCGACCTTCACCCAGCAATTGGCGAACCTGCTCAACTCCGGCATGCCGCTGACCGTGGCGCTGAACAGCATGACCCATCTGGAGTCCAAGGGCATTCCGGCTGCCGTGAGCCGGGATTTGAAACAGGAAGTCTCCGAAGGCCGCGGTTTGTCGGAGGCGATGGCGCGGCAGCCCCGCATTTTTTCGGATTTGTATGTCAACATGGTGCGTGCCGGTGAGCAAAGCGGTTCGCTGGTGGAAGTCTTGCGGCGCATGGCGAACCATTTCCAGCAGTTCGCTGAAGTGCAGGCCAAGTTCACCTCGGCGTTGATTTATCCGGCGATGGTGTGCTGCGTGGGCGCGGGCATCATCACGTTTTTCATGTTCTTCATGATGCCGCGCTTCGTGCAGATTTTCAACGGGTTCAACGTCCAACTGCCGTTGCCGACGCGCGCGCTGATCGGGTTCAGCAATTTCATACTGCACTACTGGTGGCTGCTGGCGTTTCTGATAATCATAGCGGTCATTTTGTTCAAACGCATTCAGGCCAGCGAGGAAGGCGCGCGCAAACTGGACGAATGGAAAATGAAGGCGCCGGTGTTCGGCAAGGTGATCAAACTGAATTTGTTCGGCCAGTTTGCGCGGACGCTCGGCACGCTGCTGCAAAACGGCGTCCCGGTGTTGACGGCATTGAAAATCACCGAACAGGTCATGTCCAACCGCCTCATCCGGGAAGCGATTGTCCAGACGCGTGACGCCGTCACGGATGGCAAGACGCTCGCGCAGCCGCTGGCGCACAGCAAACTGTTTCCGCAGTTGATGGTGGACCTGGTGCGCATCGGCGAGGAAACCGGTGACGTGCCGGGCGCATTAAACAATCTCGCTGACACCTACGAAAGCGAACTGCAAATCGCCCTGCGCGTGATGACCAACCTCATCGAGCCGGTGCTGATCATCGTCATGGCGATTGTCGTGGGCTTCCTGCTGTTGAGCATTTTGCTGCCGCTGTTCCGGCTGGTCGCGCAAATCCACGCATGAACCCGTGTGACCAGTGGCGTGTGACGAGTGACGAGAAATCATGCGCGGTGCACACGTCACCCTTGGGTCATGCGTCACGCGTCACGCGTCGCCTGCCGGCCTTCACGCTGATTGAAGTCATGATCGTCGTGGCCATCATGGGCCTCATCGCGGCGATGGGGGTGCCTTCGATCCTGCAAAGTTTTCGCAAGGACGGCATGCGCAAGGCGGTGAGCGATTTGATGGACGTTTGTGCCGAGGCGCGGACACAGGCGATTTTGCAGAACCAGAAGACCGCGGTCGTTTTTTATCCGCCGGAACGCCGGTTCGCGGTGGAAGGCGCGACGGGCGGCAAACACACATCGTCCGGCAGGGTCACGTCCGCCACTTTGCCCGCCGGGGTCGAGTTTGCGATGGTGGACATCAATTTACAGGATTTCGGCGCGTCGGAATGGGCGCGCGTGTTCTTCTATCCCAACGGGACGAGCGACGAGATGACGGTGGTGCTGCACTCCAGCGACGACTGGCGCAAAATCACGCTGGAGTTTTCCACCGGCCTGGCCACGGTGTCGGACGTGAATCAATGAATACGGAAACCAAAACCGGGGCGCGTCGGCATGGGTTTTCGCTGCTGGAAGTGATGATCGCCATCGGCGTTTTTTTCATCGGTGTGTTTGCGATTTTGGGGCTGGTGTCCAGCTCGCTTGAAAACGCCCGGCGGTTGCAGCGGCCGCTGGTGGATGCGGGCGCGGTGGCGTCCTGGCTTTCA
>Ga0335078_10012672_pt1 | contig 12492 bp, 12 predicted proteins | sample Lox_Sample_32_FD_206711 | JGI IMG/M metagenome (GOLD analysis project Ga0335078, IMG submission 206711) | Soil microbial communities from Loxahatchee National Wildlife Refuge, Florida, United States - Lox_Sample_3.2 | ecosystem: Environmental > Terrestrial > Soil > Wetlands | place: USA... | reverse complement strand
CACCACCGTCCACTGGTCGCGATGGCGGGTCTGGTGTGGAGCGGCAACCTGCCGCGCCAGCTTCAGCAGGTGCTCTTCGACACCGCTGATGGCATCACTGGTGACTGACGGCTCTCGCCAGCGGCGGAAAGCCAGGCGCAGCCGTCAAGGAGAATCTCCTCATCGCCCGCGCCTGTAGCGGCGGGCCCGCGTATAGCGCAGGCCAATATCAGCAAAGCCACCAGCATCTTTGGTGCCGCAACATGGCGGGGTTGACTGGCTGGCAAGCGGCAATCTGCCGTCTCATCTGCCACGGAAGGATTGGGCTAGTGGGCAAGAATAAGGATGTCCGCGAGGCAGTCGAAAATGAGCTTAACTTCGACCCGCTCGTCGACGCGACGAACATCAGCATCACTAACTTGAACGGCGAAATAGCGCTCAACGGCACCGTGCCGAGCTACCCGCACTACCTGGAGGCTGCCGCTGCGGCTCAGCGCGTCGCCGGCGTCAAGAACGTGCACAATCACCTGGAGGTAGTCCTGCCCCCTGAGGACTACCGTGACGATGCGATGCTGACCACCGCCGCGAACAACGCTCTCACGCAGAACGTCACCGTGCCCAACGGGGTCGAGGCAACCGCGCGCAACGGCAACCTCACGCTCACCGGCACGGTGACCTACGGCCCGCAGCGCGCCGCCGCTGAGATGGCTGTTACCCGGCTGACGGGTGTCCGCAATGTCAAAGACGAGATCGAGATCGTCTACGACGCTGACCCGCTCGACGTCACGGTCCTGGTCCAGGACGCTCTCGACCGCTATGCGCTGATTCCTGACGACAGCGACGTGATGGCGGACACCAGCGGCAACACGGTAACGCTGACCGGGCACGTTCGGACCTGGGCCGAACACGATGCCGCGGTCGACGCGGCCTGGATGGCCAGGGGCGTCTACGACGTCCGCGATGCTCTCTACATCACCGACTGACCGCCTGACCCGAACCCGGCTGCAGGCCCTTCACGGGGGCTCGGCCCAGCAGAAGGCAGCAGCTATCTGGCTATTGGTGGTGGATATTGGCCGACCGTGCCGTATCAGCGTCCACTGAAGTACATAAGTGCCGCTGACGATGCGGCGCGAAGTAAGCCGTGGGAAAGGAAGCATCTCATGCTCAAATCAACGTCCACCTCGTTGATCCTGCGCGGCGTTCTCGCCATCATCGTCGGGATCATCGCCCTGGCTTGGCCGGGGGTGACAGTCCTGGCCCTGGTCTACCTGTTCGCGATCTACGCGTTCGTCGACGCGGTGCTCCAGGGCATGCGCGCGTTCAGCAGCGCCAAGGCAGGGTCGGTCGTCGGCCACCTGCTGCTAGCGTTGCTGGACGTCGCCGCCGGCGTGATCGCCGTGGTCTGGCCCGGGCCCACCGCGCTGGTGCTGGTTCTGATCGTGGCGGTCTGGGCGGTCGTGGGGGGTCTGTTCGAGATCATCGCCGCCTTCGCCAGAGGCGAGAGCGCGGGCAGCCGCGCGCTGTTCATCCTGGCCGGGCTGGTGTCGATCGCGTTCGGCGTGGTGCTCTTCTCCCGTCCCGATGTCGGAGCTGTCACCCTGGCGCTGCTGTTCGGGCTGTTCAGCCTGATCTTTGGAGTCTCGGAGATCATGATGGGCATCCAGTTGCGGCGCACCGGGCAGACCCTGCATGAGGTCGTTGACGAAGCGGCCTGAGCCGTCAGGGGAGATGAGCGGCCTGGTCCGGCCGGGCCCCTCGCGCTCATCACCACGCCCGCCGTCCGCACCATGTACGGAGGCGCCACTATGGCGAAACCCAACCCGAATGCAGTGAGCCCGGACGACCGGCGGCACCAGCCGCAGCTCCTTCACCACCCCGCGGTCCTGGAGCAACAGGCGCAACGGGCCGCGCAGGTACAGGTGCGGATCGCCGACTGGATCACCGCCTTCGCGGGCTCCATGCATTTCGTCTACATTCACGTCCTGCTGTTCACCATCTGGATGCTGGTCGTCGAGTCCAGGCCATGGCCGATGCTGACCTTGGTCGTGTCCCTGGAAGCGATCTTCCTGTCGACCTTCGTAATGATCGGCCAGAACCGGCAGGCAGCATTCCAGCAGACGAAGGCGGACCATGACTTCGCCGAACAGGAGCTGGAACTCAAGACCAACACACAGCTGACTCGCGAGATCGACAGGCTCACCACCGAACTGCATACCAGGTTCATGAATCAGGCTGCGGGATAAGGCGCCCGTCTGCTGAACAGGGCCGCCCGACAAGGGCCCTGAGCTCGCGGTGCACGCGAACGCGAGCGCCGCGGCTGGCAGATCGCGCGCGACCTCGACTTCGTGATACAGGGTTGAGGTGGGCGAGGGCCTGCAGCCCGGCAGGGCCCAGCGACAGGGGGAAGCAGGATGCCCGGCAGCGGGGAAGCGGGAGCTGTATCCCGGCGACGATGCTGTCGGTCATGCTCTAAGGGCAAGTCCGGAGCGTTGCAGCCGGCTTCTTGGTGGCAAGCCCGAGAAGATCATGAATGGAGCCGCAATGACCGCCGAGCTGCCGTTGCAGGTGGAGAGCCGGGAAGAGCTTGTCTATCTGCTCGGCGAGGCGTGCGAGCTTGAGCATGGCCTGATGTGTGAATACCTGTACGCACAGTTCTCACTCAAGCGCACCGCCGGCGAGGGCCTCACACCTGCGCAGATGGAGCGGGTGCAGGCCTGGGAGTCCACCCTCGTCGACATCATCAAGCAGGAGATGCTGCACCTGGCACTGGCCACCAACATCCTGACCGCTATCGGCGCAGCACCGCATTTCGAGCGCCCCAACCTGCCGATCCTGTCGCGGTGGTATCCGCCCGAAGTACAGATCGCGCTCCTGCCGTTCGGTGAGCGGGCGCTGCGGCATTTCATGTATCTGGAGCGGCCGGAGGGGATGGCGCTGGCGGATGCGGAGGGCTTCGCCACGCTGCCGGACACCGCGGCGCTGGCCACGCCGGATCAGCCGGTCGTCGCGGTGCCCGAGCCATGGCGGACGGTGGGCCACCTGTACCGGGGGATCGAGACCGGCCTCGCTCAGCTGTGCGGCCGCTACGGCGAGCAGGCCGTTTTCATCGGGCCGCCGGCGGCCCAGGCCGTCACCGCGACCTTCGAGTGGAAAGAGCTGACCGCAGTCACCGACCTGGCGTCGGCGGGCCGGGCGATCGAGCTGATCGTGGAGCAGGGCGAAGGGGCGCGGGGCGACTGGGTCAAGTCGCACTTCGGCAAGTTCGTCGGAATCCTCGAGGATTTCCTTGCGATGCGGGCGGCCGACCCGGGTTTCGACCCGGCGAGGCCGGTCGAGCCCGCGTACGTCCGGCTGCCACCCGATGTGGAGTCGGGAACCCTGATCGAGGATCGGGTCACGGCCAGGGTGGCCGATCTGTGCAACGGCCTGTATGAGGTGATGCTCCAGATCCTGAGCCGGTACTACGTTCACCATGGCGAGACGCCCGCCGAGCTGGAAACCCTGGCCCGGACGGCGAAGCACCTGATGAACTGGGTGATGCGCCCGCTCGGCTCGGTTCTCACCACCCTGCCGATCGGGCCCTCCCACCCCGGCCGCACGGCCGGTCCGGCCTTTGAGATCGTCCGGCCCGCCTACTTCGCGCTTCCCCACCGCGATTCCGCCTGGAAGATCATCAGCGAACGCCTCGACGTCCTGACCGAGACCTGTGCCGCCCTCGCACTAGAACCCGGTCTCAGCACGCTCGGCGACCTCGCGGCCAAGCTGCGCTCGATGACCGGGGACGCGCGCGGGCGCCTCCGCGAGCGCGCCAGCCCTCCCTCGGGCCCTGCTTAGCCACCCGTAGCCGGCGGCTCCCCGTGCACCAGGCCTGGGCGCGTCCAGCCTCCGACCGACGGGGCGACGGAACTCCAGGCTCCGCTCTGCGTCAAGAAGTTGCTGCGAATCGCCGCGCGGACCACCCGCTCGATGTGTTCAGGAAACAGGAGCAAGAGACGATGCAGCGCCGCATACCCGAGCTGTGTCTCTGGCTCCACTACGGTCAGGCGCTCGGTCCGCATGCCGCTCGCCGCCATAGCGGCCATCTCGTCAAGAAGCGTCTTCCCGGCCCGGCTCACCGTGCAGCACCAGGCTGGCGCTCAATGGCTGCGCGTCGGCCCGGCATAAAGTCAGCCTTCAGGTGCTGACGTCATTTCGGAGCCGGGCCGCTGGCCCAGCCATTCCGCGTATGACCGGGATTGATCCGGTCCGGGTTCCACACCACCAGGCAGGGGCTGGGAGAAGACGAGCGCGGCAGTGGCCTCGAGTCCGCTGCGGAGCAGCTCGGCGGGGCCGGTCGCCTCGAATCCGAGGGTCCACCAGTGCTGGCCATGCGTGCGGATCTCGGTGAGTTCCACCTCGCAGCCCGGCTCCTGGCCCAGCCCGGAGGCGCGCGCCGCGATCTGCCCGCCAGCCAGCGGGAACCGGCTGATGCGGCGCCTCTTGCGGACCGGCGCCCAGCCGCCCGGGCCGCCGCTGCCTTGGCTGCGCGGGCTAAAGGGAAACGACCACTTCTGCCAGGACTCCAGGTATCCGCAGGCGCGGCCCGTCACCTCCAGGATTCCCGGGCTCCCGCGGCAGACCTTCACCTCTAGCGCCCCGCCGCCGCGGACCTTCACCGACAGCCCGGGCAACGGCGGCCCCAGCAGGTAGGTGTCCTCGCGTGACTCCGTCCCGGTCGGGAACCGCCCGAACCACCTGGCCACCCCGGCTGCCAGCTGGCCCGGGAAGATCCAGCGCACCTCGAGACTGTGGACTGCTTCGATGATCAGGCCCTCCGGCGGTTCAGCCGCCATCGTCACATGATCCTGTCTCGGGGACTGCCGCACGGCGGCGGCAGATCCTGCGCTGCGCCCAGGATCTGCGTCGTCGGCGACGGTGAGAATGATGGCGTTGAGCAGCAGCGTCTTCAGGCCGTTCTGGCGCCAGTCTCCGGCCAGGGTCCGTGACGAGCAGACTCCGACCCCGAACAGCACCAAGGCACTGGGGCCTATCGCCGTGATAGGCGCGGTGGTGCGGGATAGCCAGGCGAACGGGAGCAGCGGGATCGGGTGGCCGGTGAGGGTGGCGATCGTGATCATGACTGCGCTGTGCGTGATGTTGCGGGTATGGCACCGACTGCAGGTGCCGCTCCTCATCCATAATGTGGGCAGCCAGGTCTCGCGGTAACGTCGCTCCCCCGGATGTTGACCAGGCCGTCTTGGCCACCCAGGCTCACATCCGACCAGCGAGCTGGTGCCCGCCGCCGCCAGCACGGTCGGCATTGTGAACACCCCGGTCCCGATGATGCCGCCGCCGACCACCAGCCCTGCCGCTGAGATGAGGGCCAAGCGTGTGGCCCTGCTCAGGACCCGGCGGCTGTCCCGAACCTGCCCCACGGCTCCTGCAGGACGATCCCGCGGTGCACGCCCTCGATGTGCCGCCTATGCGATTCGTCTCGACCATTTCTCTTCCCTGCTGCGGGCGTGTCGCCCTTCAGCCAGTGGACCGCCGACCGTCCTCCCGGACAACTAGCCGCCGTCTACCCAGCTATTGATCAGCGCTATTCGCGGCGGTTGGGCTTTCATCACCACAGGGCCATTCGTCCGGGCTTGCGCCGGAAGGAGCGCCGCGCGTCGCTCTTCATCTGGGTGGTCGTCCTGCAGTCCAACGTCGCCCAGTTGCCACTCTCGTCGTGCTCGGGGCTTACGCCGACAACCTCCTCCTATAGCGGTGAGTGATGGCTTGGTAGCCCACGGCTTGTGGTCCAGAGCTGCGAGCGGCGGTGTCCTAGAGGCGAGCGCGGTCCCGCCAGTGGACGGGGGCTGGACGCTTCCCGGAGCCAGCCAAGCCATGGGCGAACTGACCCACGGCCGCCGAGGTGCCGACCCCGCGAGCTGACTCCACCCGGGCAGGTCGGGCACCGGCGAACGCGCCGCCGCATCGCGGTTGGTTAACGTTAATGATCCCGAGTGCCATCCACCACATCTCCCAGCGCCTGCCAATGCTGGCCCACGGTGAGGCCTCAGCGCGTGGTGTAGAGCAGCAGCCGATGAGGCCGTTGCTTTCGTGATGCAGGTCAGCGAGCCGACTGTGCGGGTCGATTGCTGCGGTGTCATCGTGCCGCTCGCGTTTTTGTCATCGGATGTCTTCCTGAGGGAGGCCTTGCCGCCCTGCGCGAGGCTCCAGACGATGGCTCGCGCCTGGCGCGCCGTTCGCCAAGCCAGGGGCGCCATGCCGTACTCGCGGCGCTGTTGCGCGGGTGCAGTCTCGGGCAACGGTATGGCAAGGAAGGACCTGGCCCAGCGTGGGACTTGGGGCCCGGCGACGGCGAAGATGGCAGGTACAACCCGGCTAGCCAGGATGAGACACGATGTGACGGCTCGCAAGGATTCGCAAGGCACGGGCGGAGGGCCGGCCGGCGGCGGGAGGCCCGCTCCGGTCGCGGCGAAGGCCGCTGCCATAAGCGCCGAGCAGGAGCGCCCGCTGACATGGAAGACCGCCATCAAGCGAGCCCTCGTCGTCGCGGTGGCTGGTGTGGCCATTTACCTGGTGTTGCCGAAGCTCGCTGCGGTGTTGGGCTCGTGGCCGCGCCTGTCGACGCTGAGCCCGATCTGGTTCAGCGTCGGGGTCGCCGCTGAACTGGCCTCCTTCACCTGCAACTTCGCGCTGCAACGGCTGGCGCTGCGCACCAAGGGGTGGTTCGCCGTGGTCACCGCCGGGCTGGCCGGCAACGCGGTCACCGACAGCCTGCCTGGCGGCGACGCGGCAGGCGCCGCAGTCCAGTTCGGCATGCTCGCCACCGCCGGGTTCGACACCGATACCGCCGTCGGCGGGCTCACCGCGTTCTCCCTGCTCGGCGTCGGCGGCCTGCTGGCGCTGCCCGTCCTCGCCCTGCCCGCCATGTTGGCCGGCGCGCCGGTCAGCCCCGGGCTCGCCCACACCGCCTTGCTGGGCGTCGCCGGGTTCGTCCTGTTCGCCATCTTCGGCGCGGCCCTCCTTTACTCTGACTGGCCGCTGGCCGCCGTCGGCCGCGCCATGCAGGGCCTGCGAAACTGGGTCACCCGCAGCCGCCGTCCCGCAGTGACCGGCCTGGACACCCGGCTGCTGACCGAGCGCGACACGATCAGGGCCGTCCTGGGCAAGAAATGGTGGCAGGCAGTCCTCCTGACCACTGGCCGGCTCGGCTTCGACTTCGGCTGCCTGCTGGCAGTACTGCGCGCCACCGGTACCCACCCGCGTCCCTCCCTGGTGCTGCTGGCCTACGCCGCCGCCGCCATCATTGCGCTGTTCCCCCTGACGCCAGGCGGTCTCGGCATCGTCGAAGCCAGCCTGAGCGGCCTGCTGATCCTGGCTGGCGTTCACCCCGGCGACGCCTTCCTGGCCACTCTCGCCTACCGGGTCGCCTCCTACTGGCTCCCCCTCCTCGCCGGGCCACCGGCCTACCTGCTGTTCCGGCACCGCTACGGCACGCCGACCCCCCGGCCCGCGGATCACCAAGGAACAGGCGCAGACCCCGAACCCCGGCCGGGCGTGGAGGGAACTTCGGCCTAACGCCGGTGGCGCTGGTTCAGCCGCGCTGCAGAAGCACCAACGATCAGGAGCGCCGATCTCGTCCGTCGCGCAGCACAGGTGGCGCCGCGACACTCCAGACAGCCGGTGTCACTGCCGGCCTAGCCAGTAGTTCCGGCCTGTTTGTGGGCACCGGCGGGCCTGGCCCGGCCCTGGTAAGGCTGGCGGCGTCCTATCGCCCACCCTGTGCAGCCAAGACGTCACGTCGAGGACGAACCTGGCGGCGAGATAGACGATGGCGTTCAGGGAGGCGGCGCAACCGCCGGCTCGGCGATGCTACCGGACCGGACGCGGAGCCAGGCCAGCCCGTCCACGGCCACGGGCCGTGGACGTGACCGCGGCCAGGACGGTGCCGCCGGGGAGTGCCGCTGCGTAAACAGGCCGAAGAGCGCGCCGCGGAAAATGTCTTCCTCCGCGAGTGCCGTTCCCAGCAGGATCCGCACGAGCGTCTCGACAGGACGTGCGGGGGCCGCCTCCCCTCGCATGCTCGTCCTCGAAGAACCTGCGAGCGGCCGGGACCGCCGCTGACCGGAGGCAGTCCGGGGTCGGCGGGTCCCGGCGGTCACCTCGTCCAGTGCTCCGGATTCGGTGTCTCTGCCACGCCAGCGTGCTTCGTGTCGCGTGCGTCAATGAGTGCCTGGCGCTGCAGTTCATTCGCCCGCAGGGCCTTTGCGATGGAGGCCAGTTGCTCATTGCTGGCTGGCGGGGCGTAGACCTCCCGGACGAACCGGACCAGGTCGGCCCCGTAGTCGTGGCCCTTCGCCCCGAACTGGCCGGGGATCACGTTCGCCGAGTTCTTCATGTCGATGAGTGTCTGGACGAAGGTGGTCGGGCTCTGCCACTGCTCGGTCTTCGGGACGCCCGCGGGCCGGGTCTTGGGGGGCGAGCCAGTCCGGCGCCCGGTTTAGGAGATCCGGGGCCGAAGCAGGCGACGCCATCGTTGTCGTGCGTGACCAGCACGTAACGCAGCCGCTCGCGGGCTTCACCGCCCAGGGCCTGCAGCTGCCCGAAGTCGTTGAAGCGCCCCAGCAATGCTCGGTCGACATCGGGCCGGTCGCCGCCCAGCGCCTCTTGCGCCCATTTGCTCAGGTAAGGGGTGCCGATCCAGATCGCCCGGTCGATGCCCACGTCAAGCAGGCCCTGGGTACCGCGGTGCTCGAACGCGTCCTGGCTGGTCCACGCGCCGAGGCTCTCGCCGAAGATCACCACCCGCGGCCGCTGGCTGGCCGACCGTTCCGCCAGCTGGTTGTGGATAGCGTCGATCAGCATCCGGTACTGCAGACGTCCCTCGGCCACCCGGTCCAGCGACATTGCCGACGGGCGGAGCGAGTACTGCATGGTGACCGACGCGATGTTGCCGCGGGTCAGGTACTCGGCAGCCCCCACGGCGACGTAATTGACGTAGCCGCTTCCAGTCGGGGAGGTGACCATTAGCAGCTCCCGGTCGAACGCGCCCGTGCGCTCCAGCTCGCTTAGGGCCAGATCCTGGCGCTCGTGCGCTGGAACGTCGTCAGCGCCAGGGACATGGCCAGCACCGTCCCCGCCTGCTGCGTGCGCGCCCGGCTCTGGCGTCCCGCGGTCGCCTGCTCATCGGCCTCCGGTGACGGTCGTCCGGTCCTGGCTGTGCTATCGGACGTTCTGGCGTGCGGCCAGCAGCATTCCCCGAGTGTAGGCAGCCCTGTGTCGGTCCCTTCCGCCGGTCCGGCCGCTATCGTTCAGCCGTGACTAAAGCCGCTGGCAAGGCTGACGCCAAGCAGGGCTTTCCGTGGGGGAAGGCAGTCCGGGCGCTCTTCTCAGTCGCGATCGTCGCGGCGATCTTCGGGTTCGCCATTCCGAAGTTCACGAGCTACAGCAAGGTGTGGCCGATTCTCGGGGCCTTGTCTGCCGCCCAGATCGTATGGCTACTGCTGGCGCAGTTCCTCAGCCGCGCCGCCTACTGGTCGGTGTACATGGCGGCGCTGCCCGGGCTCAGGTTCTGGCCGTCGGCCGTGCTAATTCAGACCAACAGCGCCATGGCCAGCGTGCTGCCCGCTGGCGGCGCCTTCGCCGTGAGCATTACCTACGAGATGCTTGGTTCGTGGGGGTTCTCCAATGCGTCGGTCACCGAACTGATCGGCGTGTCGGGCATCTGGAACTTCGGTGTCAAGCTCACCATGCCCACGATCAGCGTGCTGCTGCTGCTCGCGACCGGGGTCAAGTCCCATCCACTGGTGGTGGCGGCCGCCATCGGGCTGGCCGTCTGCCTGGTGGCCGGAGCGGTCGTCGGCTTGGCGCTGTGGAAGGAGCAGGTTGCCAGCGCGCTCGGCAAGATCGCGGACAGGGTGGTCTCCTGGTTTCTGCGACCCTTCCGCAAGGGCCCGATCACCTCCCTGGAGCCAACGGTGGTCGACATCCGGCGGCAGACGATTGATGTGGCCCGTACCCGGTGGTTCAGACTTACCTGGACATCCATTGCAAGCCAGCTGGCCGCGTTCCTGGTGTTCGCCTTGTCGATGCGGTTCGTCGGCATTCCCGCTTCCCAGGTCAGCCTGGCGGCTGTGTTCGCCGCCTTCACCTTCGGGATGCTCGCGGCAAGCATTCCCGTCACGCCCGGTGGCCTGGGCACTGCCGACGCGGTGTACGTCGCCGTGATGGCGGCCGCCGGCGCCTCGTCGAGCGCGGCCCTCGCGGGCGACCTTGTCTTCCGCACCCTCACCTACCTGCTCCAGATCCCCGTCGGCGGCATCACCTATGTGATCTGGCGGCGCAAGAAGAGCTGGCTCAGGCCTGGCAACCAACTTCAATCCAGCGCGTAAGGAAGGGGTTCTCCGGGGGAAGTTCAGCGCTAGTCCGGTCGTCTGGGATGCCATATGGCCGGCCGCCCGTGCCGACTTTCCTCCGTCGGGTCATCGGATAGACGACAGCGCTTTCTCTCAGCCATGCCACTCGGTCTACTCCGCCAGCGTAAACAACTGTCGCGGCTGCCCTGGCGATCTGGATGCCATCGAGCAACCAGGGCGAACCCGGGGTGTGCCGGGACACGCGCCGGCGAAAGCTTCTTCGGCGCACTGAAGAACGAGATGCATTACCGGCAGTCATTCCCTGGCCGGGCCCATGCCAGATTCGCCGCTGCCAACTACGTTGAGGTCTCCTGCAACCGCCGGCGGGTGCACTCAGCCCTCGGCTATCAACCGCCGCTTGCCGTACTCACACAGTTCCGGGCCGCAGCGAGGGACCGTGCACGATCAACAAGCCGAGAAACTGTCCAAGATCGTTGACACAGCTCAATCCGCCCACAGAGCAAAAGCTGGCTCCGCCGGCCGCTGCTGCCGCGCTGGGCTGAGACTGATGATGTTCCGTTTAGGGGTGCGGGTCTTGTGTCCCATCGTTAGCAGCTCCGGCCCGTGAAATCAGGTGCTGATGAATCTCATTGAGCTTGCTGTGGATGGCCGCCTGGTGCTCCTTGTGCTCAGCATGCAGGCGATTGATTAGCTCCTGGGTCGGCTTCTTGCCCTTGTAGTCAGGGTGGTGGCGGTAGCAGAGCATGAACTGACCGCCCGCGGCGGGATGCGTGCCGATCCGCCAGCAGCCGGGCTCATGGCAGTTGACTTTTTTCACAAGCTGGTAGACCCCGGTGGCGGCCGCCCCGAGGATGCCAAACTCGGCAATGTCAGAGCCGAATCCAGACCAGAACCCATAATAGGGACCCGGCTCATTGATCGTTCCTGTATGGAACTGAAGCCAGTGGCCCACCAGGCGCGCGTGGAGAACCCAAATGACGACGCCTGCCACCGCCACGCAGACGAGGCCCCCTACCATGATCGGACGCCACTTCATCTGCTCTCCTCCCTGGAGCCAGTCCCGTCGCATGACGGTCACCGGCAGTCCCATCCGGCCGGGCCGCCGACTCGCCGACAGGGCGACCGGCATCACGGCTGCCGCAACGGTGGACATACCCTTCGACGACATCCCTGCTGCTGCGGTATTTACCCGGACTGGGTGCCGGCCCGATCGCGTTCGCCGCCGCACCAGGAGTATCTGATCTTCGGCTCTCCCACTTTCGGTGGTGACGGTGCGTGGTGTCCGCTGAGCAGGATGCGATGGCAGATTCTCTGACAATCAATGTCAACTTGAGGGCGCGAGTGTCGCTAGGGTAACGGAGGCCTTTCGAACATTGCGGCCACTGCCAACAAGCAGCACCGAAGAGGCGATGGGCGACCCGTTCGGCATCAGATGTCAGCTCTGCGCAGTGCCTCCGGCCGCCGAACACGACATTCCGGTCATAGCCAAAGCTCAGCACTGACTCGCTCACGTTCGTGCAGCTGGCCTGCGGCCACATCGACCCGCAGGCGCAGATCGACGCGGGCCTGCTCAGCTGGACCGGCAACGCTGAGCTCGGCGACCGCGCAGCCCGGAACCTCCGCTACACGATGTGAGCAACCTGGCGGTCGGTCAGCTACAGGGCGGGCGCTCCGGACCAGCCCGCCGCAATCCGCGCGACCGCGGGGCACCTACCGGTGAGCGTGCCAGCCCGTTCAACGCCCGCCGCTCGGGTGGCTGTACCGCGTGCCATCCAGAGCCGATCGGTGAGGCTGAATGTCACCGATCCACGTCCATCACGACGGTCAGATGATCTTGAGGCCCGTCCGGACGGGCCCAGATCTGAGTGCTGACCTGGGATCTCGGGGTGGGCGCAGGCGGGTTCGAACCACCGATCCCTCGCTTGTAAGGCTTCTGTAGAGAACTTGCCTGACCAGCGCGCGGTTATGCGCCGACACCTGGGCCGCGGCTAGCCGACGACCGGGTTGCCGACAATCCAGCCGCGCTCGCGCCACCAGGTCAGCGCCGAGCGCAGCGCGGTCAGTTGTCGGGCCCAGATAACGGGTGCCACCCTCCGAACGCCCAGTGAACGCCGAGGGAGCGCGGCCGCGCCGTCCTGGCTATCAG